>Ga0070741_10018047_pt1 | contig 11492 bp, 8 predicted proteins | sample Coa_R1_4_FD_66440 | JGI IMG/M metagenome (GOLD analysis project Ga0070741, IMG submission 66440) | Surface soil microbial communities from Centralia Pennsylvania, which are recovering from an underground coalmine fire - Coalmine... | ecosystem: Environmental > Terrestrial > Soil > Unclassified ...
CCCTCTTTTATAGTGAGTGGTGGTGTAAAGAGGCCATCGACCATTTGCCCATCGACACTCTTGTAGCGGATGCGCTCTGTCTGCACGCGGGGCAGCATCTCCTCAGCTATCGGGTTCAAGTGCGTGAGCCGCCGCCATTCAATGCTCCTTGGAAGATTGCCCTCGAAGATCAGTGTACCCGACCAGACTTCGCGAGGGAGTTGCGCGCTTGAATGTACGGTTGCGCAGGTATGACAATCTGGCGTGATCGCAAGGGCTGGCATATCCCATTGCATCACAAAATCCTTCTCCAGCAGCGTTACTGTGCCGTCATGGCTATCGAGCAAGGCGATCTGGTGGGTCACATGCTTTACCATAGCAAAGAGCAGGTGGCGACTATCGGGAAGCCATGCACACCAGGTCGGGCTCCCCTCAATCCCCGGTGTCAGGTTGCGTACCTGCCGGGTCTCCAGTGAAATAGTGTAGATATCGCTGGCTCCTCGTCCAGGATCGCTCCAGCTTCCTGAGAAAAACGCAATCTGCTTGCCATCGGGTGACCAGACAGGGGCGCGTGCTGGCAGCTTAAGCGATGTGAGTTGGCGAACCACACCGCCCTCTGCCGCCACCACGCCGATCTGCCCCCGATACCAATCCGTCTCCTCTGGTCCGTTTGAATAGTAGAGGGCCAGGGACTTGCTATCGGGCGACCAGCTATACTCAATGACTGTGACATCGCGAGGTGTGACGGCTTCAGGGATCGCTTGTCCGGCGCGCACTGTCCAGAGGCGCTTATAGCGTGCAGGCGCAAGCACTTTAGGATCACTCTTCGGCTCCTCGCCTTCCAGCGAAAGAAAGGCGATCCGGCTACCATCTGGTGACCAGGCCAGATCGCTAACGCCATTGGGCATTTTACAGACCAGTTCTGGCTCGCCCCCTTCTGCCGGGATCACATGCAGTTGCGGTTTCTCTTTCTCGCCCTCCGGTTTTGTCACAAAGGCCAGCTTCTTGCCATCTGGCGACCAGCAAGGAGACGTTTCGTATCGTTTGCCTTTAGTAATCGGCTGTGCTTCTTTGCTACCGTCTATCTCCGCGACCCATATACGCCCGCGATATTTCTGCTCGCCTGGCACCCGTTCAAACACAACAAAGGCCACTCGTTTCCCATTCGCACTGATCTTGACATTCCCAGGACCGCGCATATCCATCACCATATCCAGCGTTGCCAGTGCACGTGTGATATTAGGGGAGTTCGTTATCTCACTCGTCGCGACAGAATATTGTGATTCGTTCAATACAGATAATCCTCTCTAAAACTGTATAGCACATTGAATACTCTCTTATGCTACTGATAAACAGAGTCCACGATCTCATACCAAACAGTTTATATCTTCTCGCAACCCGAAAGTCAATACTCCTTTTGCCTCAAAATTTAGGAAAAACAACTTCTTTCCCCATCTGCCGCCGGCAGATGGGGAAAGAAGTTGTTTTTCCTAAATTTTGCTCATCAAGCATTTGCAGAACCACTCATTGTGCCAACCGAGGTCCCATACAACGCTCGAATCTGCTCCACCGCCTCATCGCGCGAGATTTTGCCAGCCAGCAGATCATCCAAAATGCTTTCAACGGTTGCAGGCATTCCTGGTTTGGTTAGCGCAACTGGCGAAACCTGCGTCGGTTTCCTACTCAGGCCGCCCAACAGGTGCTCCTGCAGTGCCGTTCGTAGGTACAGGGCGACAAGGATGACCCCAACAAGAAACGCTGCCAAACCCACATGCGTTGTCTGCTGCCAGTTACCGATGGGGGAGCCCAGGATCGCAGTGACCCAGGCGTAGAGTGCTATTGCCCCACCGATGGCGAAGCCCAGGATACCTGCACCCAGGAGTGCGAAGACGAAACCTCGACGCGGGCCAGCCGCCAAAGACGGGTCTTGTCTATTCCCTCGCCGCAGGTAGAAATCAAGTGCAAAGTAACCAATGCCCGTGATCAGAAAAGCGAGAGCGGAAGCCCAGTCTTGCGGATCTGGCTTTTGTGGCACTGGCACCCATGCCTGCAGTGCAGTATAAAGCAGGGAGCCCAATCCCCACCAGAACGCTGCCGCCGCCAGTACGGCTACAATGGCATTCTCTGTCAGAAACAACGTCACGCGCTCGATCAATCCTTGTTTGGCTGCCATGCGCAATAACCAGTTGTAGACGACCACAACCAGCAGACCCAGTGTCAGAGGAGAGACAACGTCATACCTTGAATATGGACTGAGCACATCTGCTGAGGATGCAACATGAAACAGGGGGAAGAGCAACACTTCAATCGCAGTATACAGGCCAAAGAGCGCTAATCCTACGCCATAGGCGAACTGCATACCATGCAGGATCATGCGCACCAGCAACGATGTGTCTTTCCTCACCAGCCAGCTGTACCCAAGCCAGGCCGCGACAAACCAGAGAACGCTCACTACCAGCCCGAACAGGTTATAGTTTGGGCAGGTGTCATTTGCACCACAGATTTGATGGAAGCCTACTACACTGAAGAGATCATCGATGATTGGCCGGATGGCATTGTACCAGGCGATGCTGAGAACAAGCAGCAAGATCACCTGCACCCCATAAACATGCAGACGCTCAAACGTCAGTGCTGCCCCACTCTTGACCTGTGTTTGCCGTCGCTCCGCTTCTAGCAGTGCCACCAGGACCAATGCAGGGAGTGCGAACGAGGCCGCTGAGACAACACTAGCTCCTGTATGTTGGGCAAGAGGGAGGATGACGCCAAAACCGATAAGCGGCACACCCAGTGAGATGCCTATCGCTTCTGCAATGTTGAGGAAAAACGCGCGAATAGCGCTGGTTGCTGCGGTGGGATCATTACGTATGTCGCGACGAATGAGCCAGTAATGCAGCACGGCCAGCGCCCCGGCAATTACCACCGTGACACCAGCGAAAGTGAGAGCCTGTATCACTTGGGCCTGACCGGGCAACGTTTCATAAGAACCGCGTAATGGCGTGAACAATAAGAGCGTTGAGAGCAGCCTACCGATAGCTACCGCAATAAAGATGAGCAAGGCGATAGAGACGGTATAAAGGTAAAAGCGATAAAGATTGCGTACCATATCTCCTACTCCTGATGAATGGCGTGAAACGAAGAAAACGGGCCACTTCTATAAGACCTATCAGGAGTATACGTTTTCGCCACTTCTCCTTCAAATGTCAAATGACCCATTCTTCGACTACAAATACATGAGTCATCCCGAATCTGTCGGCCCCTGCTCACTCGCCCTCAAGGGGCGAGTGAGCAGGGGCCGACAGATTCGGGATGACTCATGTAGAGGAGTAACTCACGGCGTATACATCTATGTGTAGTTTCTCAAAAAGCGCTTATGCAGGGAGGATCTCTATGGCGCACTTTCTTGGAAAATCAACTATTCGCCGCTTTTCGACGAAAACTCAAACTCGTATGATGCTAGCAACTTTTTGGATAGCCATTATCTGTAGTACGTTTGCCGCATGTGGCTCCTCTACTGCTGTAGTGCAACCCCCAACTCCGACACCAACCCATGCAGTAACACCAACGCCGACGCCAACACCAACGCCGACGCCAACACCAACACCAACACCAACCCCGAAGCCAGTCCCAACCCCGACACCAGTCCCGAAACCTGTGCCAACTTCTCCACCCGTTCAACCTGCTCCTGCGATCCTTGATTTGCAGCCAGCATCGATGAGCATAGTCGGTCATCTCGACTGCCGGAGAAATGGAGCATTTATCTGCTTCGCCAGGGTGCTCTCCAGATCAAGCAATCAGAGTAATCTCAACTGGTCTTCCTTCACTAACGTCCCTGGACACATTGTCTTCAGCCCGGCCAGTGGCGTGCTTTCCCCTGGTCAGAGTGTACTGATAACCATTACAGTCCCTCTCAACGCCTGCACGCCCGGCCTATTCTTTTTCCGAGGACCAATCAACACCCACACCATTACCTGGGCCTGCTAACCGGTGCGTTCACTAGATTCATAGCAAATTAGGAGGGCACCTACCAGAGCTTATAAATCGCGCCTCTGCGTTTTTCACACGTAAAAACGCAGAGGCGCGAAAAATGCAGAGGCGCGATTTATAAGCCTCGTGCCCATGCCAAAAGACCTCTTCAATTCCAGCCACTCAACTCCCTCGATTGTCTGCGGATTTACCGAAAGGATCAGTTTATAGTAATTTCTACACCTGCGTCTTGCCCAATGCATTGAGCATAGCTCGCAGGCGCTCACGCGCCTCGTTTGTCTTGGGGTGGTGTGCTCCCATAGCCTGCTCGCGAAGCGCCAGCGCTTGTTGATAGAGTGAGAGCGCTTCTGCATCTTGTTGCTGCAGCTGCCGGAGCCGTGCCAGGTCATATAGCGCTTCTGCAACCTTAGGATGCTGTGAGCCCAGAGATTGTTGGCGCAGCGCGAGTGCTCGTTGGTAGAGTGCTTCTGCTTGCTCGTACTGGCCCTGTTCACGAGAGAGGTTCGCCAGTCCATGTAGCGAATCGGCCACCTGGGAATGCTGTGGACCCAGGGCCTGCTCCCAGATGTGCAAGGTCCGCTGCAAGAGGGGTTCTGCCCGCTCATATTTGCCTTGCTCAAGGTAGAGGAGGCCCAGGTTGTTAAGGGGAGAGGCAGCCAGAGGGTGCTCAGGACCCAGAGCCTGTTCGCGAATAGACAATGCCCGCTGCAAGAGGGGTTCTGCCCGCTCATATTTGCCTTGCTCAAGGTGGAGCAGACCCAGGTTGTTGAGGGGATAGGCAAGCCGAGGATGCCCAGGCTCCAGGATCTGTTCTTGGATGTGCAAGGCACGCTCTAGCAGCGGTTCTGCTCGCTCATATTTGCCTTGCTCAAGGTAGAGGAGACCCAGGTTGTTGAGGGGATAGGCAAGCTGAGGATGCTCTGGACCCAGAGCCTGTTCCCAGATGTGCAAGGCTCGCTGCCATAGGGGTTCTGCCAGCTCAAACTGGCCTTGGCCACTATAGAGAATGCCCAGCTGGTTGAGAGAAGTGGCGACCAGAGGGTGCTCAGGCCCCAGGATCTGTTCGCGGATAGACAATGCCCGCTGTAACAGGGGTTCCGCTCGTTCATATTTGCCTTGTTGCCAATAGAGGGCACCCAGATTATTGAGGGGAGAAGCAACCTGGAGATGCTCTGGTCCTAACTGCTGCTCAGCGATGGTCAGTGCCCGCTGAAAAAGCGGCTCTGCCAGACTGTAGGAGGCGTGTTCCCGCAGATAGGTACCTGCTCGGTCCAACAACTCGGCCGCCTCAATCAACTGGAGACGATGCTGCTGGATCAGCCGGTCGCAAGCTTGCACCTGCTCCAGATAGCGCAGGCACTGCGGCCAGGTAGCAACCTCTCCTTTAGGATCAGCCGGAAAGAGCATATGGACGGCACGCACCACCCGCTGTGCCCAGCTACGTTGCTCCTCAGACTCCATCCGATCCATCTGCACCGCCTGTACCAGTCGATGGATGCTCAGCAGATGCTCCTGGGCCAACCGCTTGACCAGCGAAAACGCTAGCAACGCCCTGATGAGTTCATTGAAGGTGAATTGATCTGCTACCGCCTGCTGGAGCACGGGGGGCCACTGTGCCGCCGCCTCGGTTAGCAGCTCTTCGGGAATATGATCGGGGGAGAGATAGGCACACAGCTGCAAGAGCTCGGCCGCCGCAGGATGGGCCTGCTTGACCTTCTGAAAGGAAAGATCCCAGGTGGTGGCGACCGAGTCGGGATAGTGCGTTGCCTGTTTTCCCCGGCGAGCAAGCAGCTTTGCTCGGTGCTGCTCATACATCTGCAGATAGTCGCCAAAACTGCATCCCGTTTCTTCAAGGTAAGCCCCGGCCTGGTCCAGCGCCAGTGGAAAGCCATCGAGGGCAATCACGATATTGCTGGCCTCGTTGCGCTCCTCATCGCTGGCGTCTAGACGCTGGCTGCGATGCAGCAAGAACTGGGTGCCTTCGACCAACTCCATCGTCTCCACTTCTATGGCATTCGCCAGGGATCCGACGGCGTGTGCACGCGTGGTGAGCAGGATGCTTCCCTGACCATACTGAGGCAGGTACGGCTGGACCAGAGAGAGGTCATCGGCGTTATCCACGATCAGCAGCCAGCGTTGCTCGCACTCCTGTAACCAGCGTAGGATGGCGGCGATGAGCTTGTGCTGATCCTTCTCGTATCTGGCTGCAAAGCTGGGAAGCTGCTCTGCCAGCACCTGAAAACTGGTGATGATCGCCTCTTCGTTGGCCGCATTGATCCAGAACGTGTGGCTATAGCGCCCCTGCTGGCGAGAACGGTAGGCATATTCAAGGGCGATCTGCGTCTTGCCAATGCCACCCAGCCCCTTGATTGCCTGTGCCTGGCTCAGAACCGCTTGACGCGTCACCGTTATCTGCTCCTGCTGCTCCAGAGCGAGTTGCTGAACAAGCTGATCCAGCACTTCGTCGCGCCCGGTAAAATGCGGATTGCGCCGATACGGCACGACCCAGAGCCCCGCTGGTTCTGACGAAGAGGAGGGGATCGATTCCGTCTCCAAAACATCCTCCTGCGTGCTAGCTAGGGGCGATAGGTTCACCTCGGTCAATCCCAATTCCTCAGCACTCTTGCCAAAGAGGTCGCAGAGGCGTTGCACATAATGAGCGCTGGGTCTGGTCATCCCACTTTCCCAGCGTGTGACATTGAGAGCAAGTGGGGCTCCGATGCGGTCTGCCACCTCCTGTTGGGTCCAGCCACGTTCTCTGCGTGCCCGGCGCAACCATTGGTTAGGAAGAGTTGATCTTGCCTTTTTCACCATACATTCTCCAAATAGTGCTTTTTCTTTCCTAGAAACGCTTCAGAGCATAGTTTTTCGCGCCTCTTACCTCCTTTGAATACATGGCTGCGAATGCAATATGATATACTATTCGTAATAACGTCAAAGAGATTGAAGAGACAACATTTTTGAGAAAGTACCCTACAGACGTGACCGAGCAGTTCGCTATTTCCCAATCCACATCGATGCAAGCGCATAAAGCTGATCTTGCCGTTCCGCAGCTCTTTCTCTCCAGTGATGGGAGTGGCTGGGAAGGGCTGGTGGTAGATGCCTTCCACGAGCCAATGGAGTTTGAGTACGGGATCGAGCCAGCTACGCCCTCCACCTCGCTCGTGTTGGTTACTCGCGGAACTATGCATATGGAGCAGCGCCTGCTCAATGGTCCCTGGATAGCGCAGCACATTCGCCAGGGAGATCTATTCCTCAAACCTGGTGGGACTGGACCCTACGAACTGCGCTGGAGCAGCCTCTCTCCCGAACCACTACAGACCCTCCATCTACATCTGAGTCAGGATCTGCTTGCTCGCACTGCCGAGGAAGTGGCTGACCGTGATCCTGCTCACCTGGTCCTGGTAGGGCGTTCTGGCTTCCAGGACCCGCTACTGACACAGATCGGGCTGGCACTGTGGCGGGAATTGGAGCAGGAGGGATCTGCTGGAAAACTCTATGCACAAACCGCTGCTCAAATGCTTGCCGTTCACCTCTTGCGCCATTACACTTCCGCACCACGTGAGATCGAGGAATTATCTCAGGGACTGACTCGCCATCAGATAAAGCGCGTGATGGATTTCACACTGGCTCATCTGGATCAGGACCTTTCGCTAGAGGCCCTGGCTCAGCAGATCGGCTTTAGCGCCTATCATTTTGCTCGCTTATTCCGGCAGGCAACGGGAGAAAGCCCGCACCAGTTCGTGCTGCGTCAGCGCATTGAGAGGGCACAACGCCTGCTCGCCGAGACAGACGTGCCCCTCGCTCACGTCGCATTAGAGTGTGGATTTGCCAATCAGAGCCACCTGAGCCTGGTCTTCAAACGCCATCTTGGTCTCACCCCACGAGCCTATCGGCAGCAACGCTAGATCTGAGCACATTTTTAACAGGATGCGCAGGAATTTGTAAGATTCCCTCATCCCTTTCACTGTATCATAGAAGCACGAAGTTAACGACAGATATGCATATAACGATCATGTCGTATATGAGATGTGAAAGGAATAAAATGATGGCACTTAATCTCTACATGGTTGGCCTGACCGTCCAGAATATGGGTAAGTCGCTGGAATTCTATCGACGATTGGGATTAGCTCTTCCTGAAGACGCCGAAGAACAGCAGCACGTCGAAGTCAAGATGGGAGGCGAACTAACCTTCTTTCTGGACACCAGGGTGATCAGGAGTGATGATCCCGAGCTAGCGAAAGTAGTTGGCAACCACAATATTATCCTTGAATTCTACTTGAAGGCTCGCGAGGCTGTGGATGCAAAGTACGCCGAACTCACAGGTCTTGGCTACAAGAGCTACCATGCGCCCTTTGACACACCCTTTGGCGCATACTTTGCGCTGGTCAACGATCCTGACGGCAACACCATCCTGCTCTCCGCCTGAGTCGGAGAAATCTGAATCATGAGTTATCCCGAATTTCTTGAGCCCCCGTCGCAGGCGGAGGCTGTGGTTGAACGAATGGGCGAAGAATTCGGAATAGCTCATGGGGCCTTCTGGTCTGAGGATGTCCACGCGATGCCCCAGGGCGCGTGAACTGACCCCTGGATCACAGTGCGTGTCACTCCGCTGCTGGGATCGACCAGGGTAATACCGGTTGCAGGGTCAACCGCGTAGAGCGTCTGCCCATCGCCACTGATGGCCAGACCAGTGAAGTCTTGCTCCTTCAAATACTCGCCCTGCATCTTCAGTGTCCTGGTGCTGATCACCCAGATGCCGTGCAGCCCCACTGCGTAGAGCAGGCTCTGATCTCGCGAGAGCGCCGCTCCGCCGTACAATTCGCGTGCCAGGTCTGCTGCAACTGCCACTCGATTGCCCGGGTTGAAATGAGCAGTCTGCGCGTTGGGGATCAACCAGGGCTGGTAGGCGTTCATACCCAGGTTGAGGTTGACCATAGCGAGCGTGCCCAATGCGGCGTTTGCCGCGTAGAGCGTCTGGCCGTCCTGCGAGAGGGTCAGGGTATAGTAGCGCAGCAGAGCAGGGGAGCTTCCCACCGGCAGATCAATGCAGCGCGCAATCGCTGGGAAGGGAATAGAGTTGTCGATCGTATTGGTCAACCAGAGAACGTGGATGAAGGCCTCGTTTGTTGCGCTGTTGATATAGAGCGTGTAGGCCATGTCGCCATCGTCGGACATCTGGCGGGTCAGGGCCTCACCCTGCATCTTCTCGTTTATCGCGGTCTTATCCACAATGCTGCCTTCCACCAGCTTGTTGGCCTGGACATCATAAGCCCGTACATTGTAGTGGCTCGTCCCGGCCTGATAATACTCTAACAAGTAGAGGATCGTGCCTTTGGGCGAGACTGCGTCCAGGGTAAAGTTGCCATCCAGGTGGATGCTCTTCACGAGCTCTCCGGCTTGCGTATCGATCAGGGCAATGTTAGTCGTACCGACAGGCGTATGCTGCTCGCGCAGTGCCAGCCAACGTCCATCCTCCGAGATCATCGCGTCCGCGTAGCCTCGATCGGCGGTCGAGTAGCTACCGGGAAGGCTGAACGTGTGTACGGCCGCTCCCGAACGCGTGTCGAGAATGGAAATACTTGTGTGTGTACTCCCTAGCGCGCTGGCAACGTAGATCCGCTGGTGCTTGTGATCTGTAAGTCCCGCGGGGAGCGTAAGCCGGGCCATCGGGTTTGGCGTTCCTACTGGCAGGGCAACTATATGCCGGACACCAGGAGATTGTCCGGCGCTTGTGTAGTTGTCGAGGACATACAACTCACTTCCTGCCTGCGCCGCCTGATTGGTAGTGCCGCTCTGCTGCGGTACTCTCTCCCCGCAGGCAGCCATCAGCGGAAGCAGCAGGCTCGCTATCAGAATGGGCCAGACAAGTGATCGCTTCTTCATTAGAACACCTCCAGGCGTATGTTCGCGGCATCAGTCTATTCTATCAATGATATTTCTGCCGTCTCTATTCTAGCAAAAGAACCTGAATCTGGCCTGAATGCTGCAAATTGAGGTGAGCAAGCTGCTTTCCTTACGAATGGGATAAATTATGCTGTTAGTCACAAAACCTTTACTTATATGCCACTACGCCAAAAGCCTCCTGGTGGCGCACAACACGTTTAAAACCCGCTTCCTGCAAGCGTTTAAGTGCCCCACGCGTGACCGTGCCGCTCGACTTACTTTCCAGATTGCCAATATAGTGGAACAGCCGTCCGCCTCGCTTGAGCACCCGAAACAACTGCCGATAAAACTCGCCCGAATAGAGCTCGCCCGCCAGGCTAAACACAGGCGGATCGTGAAGAATCCGCGCGAAACTTTCGTCCTCGAAGCTGCGTACAATCTCAAAGGCATCGCCCATCATCTGTAAAATTTTCGGATTGCCAAACAGATCCCGCGACCAGGGATTGAGCCGTGCTATCTCCTGTGCCCCCGGATCGAGTTCAATAGTAATCACCTGTTCAGCCGTTTTTGCCGCCGCGATAGCCGTATAGCCCAGACCTGTCGCTGTATCCAGTACACGTCCCACGATTGGGGAAATGGTCGCTATCTTCTTACGCGTATCCTCCATTGGATCGATATCAACGATGCGGTGCATAGTAAAGCCCGCAATCAGCATTGTAGGCGTATGCTGCGTCGGCATCAGGCTGCACATGCGATTAGTAGCCTCCGAGAACACCTGAATCGCGCGTACACTATCATTCTCAACAACAAAACAGTTCGTCGGAGACTCCTTGACCTTCTCAATCCCCTGCCAATCCAGCCGTTCTCCCCCTGGAAACCTTATCCCCTCATGTGACACCTCAACTGTTACATGCGTCATGCCGAGATCCGGCGACACCTCCACCTCTGCCAACCCTTGTTTTCTCGCCTTCAGCAGCGTCTCTGCCTGCACATACGAAAGTACAACGGGATACGCCATAACTCTTCTTGCTCCTCGAATATTCTCTACGTCAGGCACTCTAACATAAGAGCTCTCTCTGGTCAATGAAGTGTGTATCGATCCCCCCAAACAAGCCCTTATCACCTCAATAGATCAGGGTCCTGTTGTCATTGCTCTGACATTGCTCCATATGGGGCTTGTTCCCACTCCAATACGTGTTGCCCGAACACGGCCCTCGCCTGTCTCGTGTCTACCTCTGGCATATGCAGGTCCGTGCCACAGAGCCTCCGATTTCTACGAGCCGCGCCTTTGGGTTCTCACTGTACACTGGAGCTATCTTTTGGGCCAGGGCATAGCGCCAGCTGCTTGCCTCGTTCATGTCTTCTCTCATCTTTCTGTAGGAAATGAGGATTGATAATAGAAAAACCTTGCAAAAATCCATACATCCAGGTATGCTTGAAGCAGTCACACATCTCTCATGTGCAACAAAAATACCTTGTGGAAGGAGACTCTATGCCGGACCATCGCTAATGCTTGTCAGGAAATACGGCAAAAGAGCCCCACTACCGCTGGCATATGCCAGGGATGCTCTTTGTCCCTTACAGCAAGATGGCCGAGCAGAAGCACCTTCTCTTCCAGGGGTCAGCGACACCCAACTGCATAT
>Ga0070741_10018048_pt1 | contig 11491 bp, 12 predicted proteins | sample Coa_R1_4_FD_66440 | JGI IMG/M metagenome (GOLD analysis project Ga0070741, IMG submission 66440) | Surface soil microbial communities from Centralia Pennsylvania, which are recovering from an underground coalmine fire - Coalmine... | ecosystem: Environmental > Terrestrial > Soil > Unclassified ...
AGGCGGTCAATGCCAGTTCTGCCGTCAACACCTATGCCGTTACCATTAACGGCGCCGCCGGATCCGTTCAGGTGGCCACGACCATTACCGTTACCGTCCGGTAGCTGCGGGCCGGCATGGCCGTTCCAGGGAGCATGGATCACCGCGGAACGGCGAGCCCAACCCAGCGAATTTCGCGTCATAAAGCGCAACCAAAGCGACTTCGAGGGCAGCCAGCGGGGCAGGCGACGGAAGCGCGACACCGAACGCAGGGTCTGGACTCGCTGCTGGACCTCAAAGTGCCGCAAATACTTCTGCACGACATTGGGCATGGTCATGCGCAAAGCGGCGGAAAAATTCTGGATCGCCATCTTGCGCTGCTTGTCGGCATTCTCGATAAATTCGAGCAGGCAATCCGCCAGACCCTGGGCGTTTCCCGGCGGGTAGAAGTCGATGGCCAATTCCTCGCCTTGCGCCATCTGGCGGAAATCGGCAATATCGGCGCATATGATGGGGACGCCGTAGGCGCAAGCCAGATGCGCGACGCCGCTGCATCCGGTGGAAGACGAATACGGCATCACCGCGACCGTGGAACTCTGGAACAAGTCCGCCAAGTCCCCCTCGGCGACGTATCCGCGGAATTCGATGCGCTGGTTTCCGGCGCACTGCCGTTTCACCGACTCGATGTAGCCCGAAGCCTGGGGATGGTCCCCGCCGGCGATGACGAGCCTAGCGTCCGGCATTTTCTTAGCCATGAGATTGAACGCCTCGATCATCAATTCGAGACGCTTGTAGGTTCCCCATTTGCCGAAAGCCAGGATGCGGTGCACAGGATTGCCGCGGCGGGAGAAATCGGGAAACTCGGGCCGCCGCGTAAGAATGCCATGGGCGCGCAAGTGAACATTGTCGCGGCCATACTTGTCGTTGAGAATTTGCCGGTAACCGGGCATCAGCACGGATACGGAATGAGAAAGCAGGAGCATCCGTGTGGCGATCGCACCGGCGAAGCGATACAGTCCTTCGTGACGGACACCCACATCCTTCAGTTCGACCGTGTCCATCAAGTGATGCAAGGTCACGTGGGTGTAGCGGCCCGTGAGGCGGGCCAATAAAGGAGTCATCAGGCCGCTGAATGCGACCAGCGGATTGCGGCCAAAAGTACTGAACAGGAGATTGAACCAGACCACGTCCGGCTTCAATTGGCGCATCGTCTTCAGCAAGCGATACGAACTGCCGGGATCATCAAACGACCAGCAGCGAACCACTTTGAATCCGTCCAGTTCCGGGTGCGGATTGGGAAGTTCGTCGGCCAGGACGGTCAGACTCAGGAATGGATTGCGCTGCAACTCTTGCGCGATATGAAATCCGTATTCGCTTAAGCCCCCGGTGCTTGGCGGAAAGGTCGTAACCAGACAGATCTTCATTGGTCTCCCATAGCTTGGCAGCAGAAGATTCGATGTGCTTTTAAAGCAGGATGTTGCAGGCAGACTCAACAACTGGTTGTCAGGTTTTCGCCATTCGAGGTCTTGGCCGATGGCGAGGCCAGGGGGTATTGCAACCGCAGATCCACCAAGGGGCCCTCCGGTTCTACACATATGCTGCGAACCGATTCCCAGATCAGTTCGGTGGCCTGAGGAATGGGAAGAGGAGGGACAACGGTCATGTCGGCCATGCGACCCAGCCGCAGATAGCGGTCGCGATTCTGGCGAACGAAGTCCAGCGGGTATTCAGGCTTTCGCAGAGTGGCGGCCTCAGGGTCGGCATCCAGCAACAGCGCCACATCCGGCTTGGGAATAAACATGGACAGAATCCGTATATAAAGGCGAATCGCCCAGGAGTGGAGCGGGAGATTCGCGAGTTCATCGTAGATGTAGCGGTCGAAGACGATGAAATCGACCTCCGAGTCGGCGCTTCGTGCTATGACGCTGCACAGACTGAAGGTGTCGAGCAGATAGAAAAGGAGCCGGACCAGCGTCAGATGCCAGGTCTGTACATTCTTGTCGCGCCGCGTGATGGGCTTATCCGGGCTACCCACGCCTTTGTCGCCCTTGAATGCCGTGAGACTGGCGCGCTCTCTCCATTTGGACAGCACCACCACATCGTCCCAAAAGGTAAAGAGAGAAAACCGCAGGCCGGATTGCTGCAAATGACGGCAAAAAGCGTCAATTTGTGTGGTCTTACCTGCGCCATCGACGCCGGAGAAGCTCACCAATTTCACGCTGCTGACTCCCATACGATTACAACTCTCGTGTCATCAGTAAACGTGCGTACCGTCAGTGGGCGCCCGGAGGCTTGCTGGGCGTGGCTTCCGTCAAGGCCACCACGGTTCCCAGGGCAACGCCGGCCCCGATGATCGCTCCCACTTTGATCGCGATGGTTCGAACCCGATGCTGCTTGGCGGGGGCAATGGCGATGCCTGCGGGTTGGGCGGCGGTGATGCCGCTCACCTTCGGCGCTTCGGCCGCCGCGGTCCCGACCGGACGTTGCAGCTTCTGATCCGCTTGGGCATTCGCGGGAGCATCCGATTGTGGCGCTGTCTGATCGTTCTCACTCGCGGCGCTATTCTGCTGGCCGGCAGGAGGCTGCACGCTGGCAGAGGGAGCTTGCTGATTCGAAGAATTCTGGGCCTGCGACCAGCCGGGGCTGTCGGGAAGCTCCGCTAGAGATGCATTTTCGCCGGTCGCTGGAGGCAGGCTTGCGATCTCCTGGGCGCCGGCCGTTTTCGGCGACTGCATGACCTGAGCTTGCGCAATTCCAGCGCAGGCCAGACCTACGGCAAACCAACAGCATGCGGCACAGAGAAGACCCCGACTCAACGTTCGCATCGACTCCTCCTGATGTCAAAACTGCCTAGCTTGCCTGTTTCAAAGCCCCAAGATCGCTAAATACAGTGCCGTACCAGGGCGCGTCCTGAGAAACCGCGTCCACGGGAATGGCGTTGAAGCTGCGCACAGCCTCTTCGGACGTGGGATAGGCCTCAAATACGCGAGCGACGCGCATCAGCTCAAGAATGACCTCCGCCTCGGGAGAGAGGGCAGCCAATTTCAGGTCGCCGTCCCGCTTCAATGTTTCTTCCAGGCAATGCAGCAGCGCCTCGACTCCGGCGCTGTCGATCGAACGCACCTGGGAACAATCGAGAACGATGCGAGGACGATTCGACTCGAGCAGCGGTCCTAGTTCTTCCATAAAATCCGGGACATTTCCCGCATGTAATAGTTCTGGTACTTGCATCACCACCACAGGCCCGCTGGTCACCATGTTTTTTACCCCTTATTAAATTTGCTGCAGTCCATCCAACTCTCTTCCGAGAAAGTACTACTGCTGTTCTTCCGGCATAGACGACATGGCCATATCGCCGACTTCGAGGTTCGCCAAAAAACTGCCGTCCATCCCTGTATGCTCCCTGCCATTCCTCATGTGGCGCAGCACCACAGGATCGCCGATCTTCAGCACGACCCCATGTTGCAGGTTCAGCAGGCTGTCGCCATCGACAATAGAATGTGCCAGGTCAAGCCCAATCCCCACATAGGTATTCGACAAAACGGTGCTGTCCTCAATGACAGTGCCGTAATCTACTTGCGAATTGCTCTCGATATTGCTGCCCCGGGTGATAAGACACTGGGCCGCAATTCTGCTGTTGGACCCGATGTAGGCGGGGGCAACAACTCTTGCACCACGCTCCACCTCGGCTCCTTGCCCCATCCAGATGCCCGGCTTTACCTCGATCCCTTGCGGGCGGAAGCGGCAGCGCGCCGCCAGGCCGTCGGCGATGAGCTGGCGTATGTCCCGCGGCGTCTCCAACCGGTTCACGTAGCCCGAGACGAAATACGATGCCTGGGGCGCATTCTGCAGCCAGCAGGCCAGATCTTCTCCGGCCGAAAAGGAGGCTGGGTCGATCACCCACAGGTCAAGAGCGCCGTCTTTGTTGCAGGCGCGGGTCACAGGCTCCCCCTGATCGCGGTGAAACTGGAGCATTTCGGCTGGATCGAACTCCACGTAAGCTCCCAGGCGGATGAGGAGGACGGCATCCGCATTCATGCCGGCAATCTTGTCGGCCGCTGTGCGCCAGACATCCTGCGCCGCGGAAAATCGGACTTTCTCTTCTCCCATCACGGCCGATGCGAAGGAGCCTCCGGCGACCACCGAAACCGAATCCACGCGACCGCGCAGCAGTTCTTCCAACGTCCGCCCCAGCACGGTGCGGCCGAGAACCTCGACGCAAGCCACGGCTCCATCTCCGCCTCTCAGCTTTTCGGGAGATAGGCCTCCCCCGCTGAGTGACTCGCTTGACCCGATGATTACGACTGCCCCCACCACTTTGGCTTCACTCTCCGGTTCCAATTCACTGCCCGATACCACAATGGAGCCTTAGTACGCTAACTTCGCCCCGGACGCATTGGCGGTCTTCGCCGAGCGCCGGCGGATCTTCGTCTTAGGGAACAACAGCGCCCGCATCTTCAGCTTTGCTTTGTGCAGCTGAGACTTGGAGTTCCCGATCGAGCAGTCAAGCAGCTGCGCGATTTCGTGATGCTGATAGCCCTCTACTTCGTGCAGGGCAAAAATGGTGCGGCATCCTTCGGGCAATTCTTCCAGCGCGCGACGCAGAGCGATCCGGTCAACCACTCCGGAAAGGTCGGGATCATTTTTGCCAAAGTCGCGGTGCAGAGATGGCGACTCGGGATTGACCGGCTCATCCAGAGAAACGGTGGGAGGCGATTTGCGGCGGCGCAGCTTCATGAGAACAGTATTCACGGCCACGCGATAAAGCCAGGTCGAGAATGCGGCATCGCCACGGAACGAGCTCACGGTTCGGAATACCTGAAGGAAAGCCTCCTGAGTAAGATCCTCGGCCTCCGCCACATCCTTGGTCATGAGAAGGCAGACGGAGTACACCCGGTTCTTGTGCTGCTGGAACAAAGTTGCAAACGCCTGCTCATCGCCGGCTTGCGCTCGCTTCACGAGATTGGTCTGAGAGTCGTCACGGGTTTTGGCACCGGACGCGGGGATGACATTTGCTTCTGTCGCAGGAATTGCACAAGTCGCCACGGTTTTTCTCCTTCAGATTCCTGAAAGTTGTTCGCCCAACAAATCGCAACTGGCGAGCATGTATTGGAGAGTAGAAAAAGGAGCCCGAACCTTGTATCGGGTCACATCTGTAAACCCTTGCAGGAGACTCTGTAAGACCACATATTTAACTTCCTCAGCCGAGTCATGCCGATCCCTGCACCAGTGGCAGATGAGAACAAAAAGCCCAAAATCCGCGTCGAGCGCGGATTTTGGAAGGCGCGGTGAGCGACCTGGTAAAGTTTTTCCCGTTGGTAGGGCAAGGAACTGATTGACATCCAGCCATCAGTAGAGGTGGAATTCCACCTCGACGCTGATCTGGACATCAACAGGCTTGCCATCCTTGAGTGCGGGCTGAAAGCGCCAGTTTCTAACTGCTTCCAACGCCTTCTGATCTAATCCAAATCCCAGCCCGCGAACCACGCGAATGTCGCGCGGTTGACCGCTGGAATCGACAATCAGCCACAGCGTGCAGGTCCCCTGCTTCTTGGCCCTGCGCGCTTCTTCGGTGTACTGGGGATCAGGCGAGGAGATCGCGGTGGGCGCGGAAATTCCGCCGCCGACGCGATACACTCCACCACCAATCCCACCGCCGCTGCCGGCGCCGACACCAGGGCCATGGCCGACGCCAACGCCGCCACCGGATCCGGAGCCGATTCCACCACCGGCGCCGGTGCCGTTGGAGGGAGGAGCGGAGGGCATGACCGCGCTCGTGGTTGTGCCCAGAGTCGGCATGTGGTTCTCCGCGACATGCACAGCGGGCGGCGCCACTACGGTGGGCTGCACCGCCAGCTTAGGCTGGGGATTGCGCATCACGATCGCGGGAGGCGTAATTTGCGGCTCCAGAGTCGCCTTGGGAAGATGCCCTTTGGGAGCAGGAAGAGGGTCGCGATCGCCACCGCCGCCTCCTCCGCTGACTACCTTCTTGGAAACCGGAAGCGCATACGACTCAGGGGAGGGGGCGATCAGGGTTACAACCTGGCGTTGCTGGCGAACCGTAATCTGATGGCTGACAAACACTCCGCTCAGCAGCAAACCAATCACGGCGATGTGAATCATCGCGGAAACGGCCACACCATTGGCGCGATAGTTGTTGTACTGGCCCCATATCTGCTCGGGGGGACGCACAATTCGCGCCGTCCGATTTACCGCAGGCCGCAAGGCACGTGGATCCCTTTGTCGCACCGGCGCGATAGCGCGACCGGGCAACTGAAAGAAGGACTCACTGTTATAGGCAGAATTTTGATGACTCGACATGACTGCTCCTGACACCAGGTCTATCGGCGAATAGATGCGCTGCAGCAACTTCTGGTTTGTGGAGTCGGGCCTGAGTTGCTATTGGTTCCCGTGGTGTTCTCCTGCTGCCTCGCGCCAAAATCGCTCTCAAAAATTTAAAAATCCTGAGGTGGAGTAAATGGCATTCCCCACCTCCAAGTTAAGAACGCCAGCGGAACATCCAATCCTCACAGCCGTCCTGCGAGCAGTAGGATGATCACGATGACGACCACTAATCCCAGTCCTCCGCTGGGGTAGTATCCCCAGGAGCGGCTATACGGCCATGTAGGCAATGCACCCAGCAACAGCAAAATCAAAACCACCAGAAGAATCGTGTACATAGAAACCTCTCTGTTGGAATCAACTCCTACTTCCGAGTCTCACGGCGAACGTGCGCGCGATGCGCACGTTCTACCGCTTATTTGGCTGCTAAGGTTCCCGAAGTTTGCTCGTTCCTGCTGGATTCCTTGCTCTGTGCCGAATACTTTCTGACCGCGGCCAGGAAGGGTTCGCTGGAAGCTGTCGGCTCGACCTTGCCGGCGAGAATGTCGCCGAAAGGAACGAACTTGCCATAGAGCAAGCGCGTTTCATCTTTGTCCTGGGTCAGCGCCGCGCCGTTGAGATCCACGCCGGCAAACAAGCCGCGGGCGCGGGAATAGGTCAGAACTTCAGACCTCATCTTGATATCGGTATCTGCGCCGGCATCGCGGCCCACGGGACCGGCTGCGGCGGAGGCATCCGCTCCCAGCTCGAACTTGCTGGACAACAAGTGATCCATGCCAGACTGGTTCATGACAACCATCACCAGATCCACGGCCTGACCGCCCAGCTGCAGGCCCCAGCTGCCGCCGGTAATCGTGATGGGGGCAGGAGCGCTCCAGCCGTTTTCAGTACGGCAAGTCGCCACTCCCTTTCCGTGGTTGCCGCCAAAGCCGATGGCGATCTTTACCATGGAGGGGATCACTGCGATGCACTTCGCTTTGCCCATAACCTTGTCAGGGATGGCCTTGTCCGGGGTGGCCATAATTTCGTTCAGCACTTTGGCCGAGGCATCAATCCGCTTGGTGATATCCGATTGGTTGCTCTCGTCGGCGGCCCAACTGGCCCCGGCCAGCAGGGCGCACAGGCTTGCTGACAGGAGAAATCTCAGCCCTACGGAAAGAATTCGTTGCATATTTGTCTCTCTTCCGTGTTCCCCCAAGGAACACACGTCTATTTCGTGCGAGATAAAACTATCCTTGACAAGCGATTAGTCCCATCCAGCATAGGCAGTAAACCGGGATAGAAGTTTCCCGATGGGCGGGCGCGCCTCCGTAATCCCAAGGCGCAGGTCACGCCCAAACCTGAGGCGGGCGGGGGAAAGATACAGTTTTCACCTTATTGAGAGAGAAATGGCGGAAGGCTACTCTGCAATCTCTACTCGACACAACGCCCCCCAAGCGGGTGCCGGTCCTCTGGGACGGACCGGCACCTGCTCCTTCCTAAGTACAGCGGAGAAACCCTTTAAATACATGGTTCTGTCGATGTAGCGCTCGCCAATGGGCAGTTACGATCAGTCGAACGGAGGAAAAACCATGCTCTACTGGTCACTGGTTTTCTTGGTTATTGCTCTGATTGCCGGTGTCTTGGGATTCACCGGCGTTGCAGTCGCGGCGGCGGGTATCGCCAAGCTGCTCTTCGTTGTCTTCCTGATCCTGTTCGTGATCTCACTGATCATGCACCTGGGACGCGGACGCGCCGTCTAGCCCTGCCCTGAAGCAGAACGCCGAGCGGTGACTGGCCTGCTTCCCCTGAGGGAAACAGGCCATGCCCGCCTTGTGCCTCTCCTTACTTGCTCGCTGTGGCCCGTTGATCCTTCACGTCAAGCTTATTTACGACTTCCTTGACATTGGGGACCTGCGCGGCCAATTTCTCCACAGAACTCCGCTGCGCCTGGGAAGCGACGTTGCCTTTCAGAGTGACCACGCCGTTATTTACGTCATATCGAACATCATGCTTCAAGTGGTGTTGCACCAGCATGGCATCAAGGTTCTTGTCGATGGCGGAGTCCAGATCGGAATCGACTTTCCTGGCCGTGCCCTGGTCGCCGCTGGGGCGGACGCCGATCTCATTGGAAATGACCTGCTCGCCCGCGATGGAGCGCGCAATCGACTCGGCTCGCGCCTTATCTTCGTCACTGCCCACCTTGCCTGTGAGATTCACCACGCCTTTATCGCGGTCCTGGTCAACTTTGACGTCGTTCAGACCAGCCTGGTCCAACGCATGGCGGATATCGCTGCTGACGTCCGGCGCCTTTTGCCGGTTCGAACACGCCAGCGTGGCCGTGATTGCGAAAGCTATCAACACTATCAAAACAGTCTTGATGGATTTCATAGTTCTCCTTTTGTCGTGGCACGAGGGTGATGGCGGCGCGAAACCTACTGACCCGTGCCGTCAGGATTCGCGCGTGCCATCTAAAAGAATCAGGCTGGATGCATAAGGGAGAGAATCAACTGGAGGCTGTAACTCGCGCCAAAAACGGCGGTAAATCCGCGGGTGAAGACTGCGGATGCGGGGCGAGCAAGAACGGCTTCCAAGCCGGTCAAACTGCAAAGGCCCGGCAAGGGCCGCCGTGTGCAGTCACTCCTTTGCGGACAAGCCCGCCCGCACCGCAATTGCCCAAAGAGTACCTTCCCCGGGCGGCGCACCAGAATCGGGAAAAACCTGTAACATCCACGGTTTCCGGCCCTGCATCTACTACGGGTTACTGCACTTCGGAGACCCGGCAGCGCAGGACTGCATCTGACAAGCGCGATCGTTGAATCGATACACATTGCATGGCGACTCTTCACGCAGCCCCCACCACTGAAACCCGGCGTTTCACCGCAGATGAAATACTGCAGGGCACGCTGGACAACGCGCGAAGTGAACTCAAGCGTTCGATCGCAAGGCTGGGATTTTCCGGGATCGCGGGCGGCATCACCATGGGATTGACGGCGCTCGGAGTGTCCGCCATGCAGGCATTTCTCGGCCAGGGCGGCTGGCGCGACCTAGTCTCGTACCTGGCCTATCCTTTGGGCTTCATCGCGGTCATCATCGGGCGCGCCCAACTGTTCACCGAGAACACCCTCTATCCCGTAGTGCTGGTGCTGGACGAGCGGCGACATCTGGCGCGAATGCTCAGACTATGGGGGACGGTGTTTGCGGCGAATGTGGCCGGCGCGTCGGTATTCGCGGCGTTAGTCGCCCAATCGAGCGCCTTGCACCCCGACACGCTCTCCGCGATGGTTACCATGGGGGTAAACGCGGCGTCGGGCAATGCCATGCATTTCTTCTGGAGCGGCGTGATTGGCGGCTGGATCATCGCGCTGGTCGCCTGGACGGTCACCGCCAGCCACTGGACCATAGGTCAACTTACCGTCATTTATCTGCTGACGTTCCTGGTGGGAGCAGGCCGGTTCGCGCACTGCATCGCGGGCAGTTGCGAGATCCTGACTGCGGTGATGCACGGAACCCTCTCCGTGCACGCTTATTTTCATTGGCTGTTTCCCGCCACGGCCGGAAACATCTGCGGCGGCACCATCATCGTCAGCCTGCTGAACTATGGACAGGTGCGGGCGAGTTAGAAATCATGGGCCTGGCCATTCAGATCGTGTGGCTCCTGCTGCTGGCCATTCCCGTCGCCTGTATCGCGTGGACGATCACGCATGAGGAAGTTTTTCGCGAGCCGCGCGAGTATTGTCTTCGGGAACGAACCTACGCCCGATCCCTGTGGAGAAGAAAGTTCTTCTATCTTTTCACCTGCGAGTACTGCTTCAGTCATTACGTTGCCGCCGCAATGCTGGCGATAACGCGCTACCGGTTACTGTTTCCGGATTGGCGGGGATACCTGATTTCGTTCTTTTCGCTGGTCTGGGTCGCCAACCAGTATATGAGCATCTACAATCGCTTGCGGCTCGATATCAAGCACGAGCAGGTTGAGATCAAGGCGGAAGAACGCAAGACGTCGAGCGATGCCGAGCCGCGCAAAGCGGCGTAGCAAAACAGTCCGTGGAGTCAGGCGGAGACCGGAACCCGCTTCGACTCCTGAGCACTGCCTACGGGAATCACGACTTCCACGAGGGTGCCGGGATGTGCATTGGCCAGGCGCAACGTACCGCCCAGTTCGGTAATGCGTTGCCGCATGCCGCCGATTCCGACGCCCACGCTCTCCGGACGCAACTGCGCCACATCATCGTCGATGCCCTTCCCGTCATCGCTTACCCTGACCGTGATGCTGCCGTTCTCGGCCACTACTTCCACGTAACCGTGCCGGGCGCCGGAATGGCGGAACATATTAGTGAGCGCTTCCTGCACTACCCGGAAAATAGCGGTCTCCAGTTCCGATTTCAGGCGGCCCATCTTTTCCGGCCGCACCTCAAGTTGGATCTCAATTCCACTGCGCTGGTTTATCCCTTCCAGGAACCAACGCAGCGCCGAGATCAAGCCGACTTCATCGAGCAAAGGCGGATGAAGCAGATGCGAGATGGTGCGAACCTGCTGGATGGCGCGGTCCACCAGTTGGCTGGCCTCCGCCGAGGCCTGCTGCAGCGCAGGCGATTTGTCCTTCGCAAGAATGCCGTCAACAATCATCTTGGCGGCTGCGAGCTCCTGGCCGAGACCGTCATGGATCTCGCGCGCAATGCGGCGCCTCTCCTCGTCCTGCATGGTCATCAGACGGCCGGAGAGCCGGCGAAGTTCGGCCGTCCGGACATCGACGATCTTCTCCAGCTCGGAGGCGCTATCCCGGATCGACTGCTCCAATAACTTGCTGTCGTGAATATCCGAACACGTGCCGTACCATTTCAGAATGTTGCCATCCTGGCCCCGCAGGGGGACCGCCCGGGCGCGGAACCAACGATATGCGCCATCCGCGCCGCGCAGGCGGTACTCCGATTCATAGGCGGCCCCGGACCGCACGCAGCTCATCCATTGCTCCATGCTGGCCTCCCGATCCTCCGGGTGTACGAAGTCCAGCCAGCCAAATCCCACGGCGGACCCGGGTTCCGCGCCCGTGTATTCATAGAACCGGCTGCTGATGTATTCCCGGCCCCCGTCCTGTTGCCTGCTGAAAATGATGTCGGGAGCGGTCTGAACAATCGCGTCCAATTCCTGGTTCCTTTGGGCCAGCTCACGATTCGCATTCTGCAGATCG
>Ga0070741_10018049_pt1 | contig 11491 bp, 14 predicted proteins | sample Coa_R1_4_FD_66440 | JGI IMG/M metagenome (GOLD analysis project Ga0070741, IMG submission 66440) | Surface soil microbial communities from Centralia Pennsylvania, which are recovering from an underground coalmine fire - Coalmine... | ecosystem: Environmental > Terrestrial > Soil > Unclassified ...
TAGCAAACACATTTTCATTTGCGGTAAATCTAAATATTAACGCATTTTATCCGCACAGGCTCGAAGCTGACTATTGCATTTTCGGGTTATTTTTAGAAAATATGAAATCTATATTCTTAAATCTTCGGCTGAATTACGGATTCCCCAGCCTCAAATACAAACTCGGAGATAATACTAGAGGTCGAGTGAAAAATTATTTTATCCCTAAATAAACGATTACTTTATTCTCTCTCACCTTAAGGAGCGCATTGTCAACCAGAATCTCTTGCGTACTGCCCTTCTGTCTGTAAATCAACTTTTTCTCGATAACCGAAATAAAGTTTGCATGATCCATTAATATATTGAATGTACCTTTTTTGTTGTAGCTTGTTACGTTATCTACCTCACCCTGGAACACTATTCTATCTCTGTTTTTTATAATAAGTTGCATATATTTACCTAACCTGACCCAAATCTGAGATATATAAGAACTTATCCTCAGGGAAATTATCATACTTTCCTTCAATAATCTCTTTTACACCCTTTACAGTCTTTTCTATCTCTACAAATTTTCCAGGTTTGCTCTTCTGAGTTGAGGCTGAAAAGAAATCTTGAGTCATAAAATTGCGTATCTTATGACCCCTTTTGTAAGTAATTTGATCCTCTTCAGATAATTCACTTTCGCCCACAAGCGCGACTATCCTTTCAAGGCTCTCCGTCTTTTTTACAATCGCTTTTGCGGTAGTAGCAACATTATAATGCTCCTCTCCAACTATCTTTGGATCAAGAACAGAAGAATTAGAGGCAACAATATCAATAGCAGGTAAAAAACCTCTCTTATATAAATTTCTTGACAAAATAACATTTGAATCTAAATACGGAAATACAGCCTGAACCGCTCTGTCCAATAAATCATCAGCGGGCACATAAACAGCCTCTATTGTCGTAATTACATTTCCCGAAGTGGAAGAAAGCCGCTCGTGAAAGTTTGCCATTTGGGATTCAAGAGTGGACTGATACCCGTCCTCTGAGGGGATCGCATTGGTCAGCACCGACAACTCGTTCCCGGCCTGAGCAAACCTAAACACATTATCGATAAAAAAAAGCACATCTTTCTTCATAAAATCCCTGTAATACTCCGCCAATGTGGACGCTGAAAGAACTGAGAGGAATCTTGTGGCGGCATCTTCTCCCATAGATCCAAAAATAAGACTGGCATCTTTTAAAGCGCCAGACTTACTTAGCACATCATACAATTCAAGTACCTCCCTAGACCTCTCTCCTACACCCGCGAAGACTGAAACCCTCTGTTGATTAGATATCTGAACAATATTATGAAGAATCTCCGACAAAAGTATTGTCTTGCCAACTCCAGCCCCGCCAAACAGTCCTGTCTTACCCGCCTTCGAAAGCGGAGTAAAAAGGTCTATTGCCTTAATACCCGTTTCCAAAAGCTCAGGTTTTACCTTACTTGTGTCACTCAAATAAACATCTTTGTGAATCGGCATAAAATTATTTACTGTAAGGTCGCCTAATAAATCCTGAGGCTCTCCAAAAAGATTAACCACCCTCGATAGCATCTCTTTACCAACAGGGAACAAAATCGGGCTTCCTGTGTTTGTAACAACCGCTCCCCTGTAAATCCTTTCAGTCGACCCCAGAGCTAGACAATAAAAAGTATTCAACCCGCTGGAGGAATTAACTTCCATCTTCAACTTCTCGCCCCCCTCCTCAAACATCAAAACATCAAATATCTTCGGCTGATCTCGCTCAAACATTACCTCCACAACCTGTCCATTAACCCCTATTACCTTTCCTTGATTCTTCATACAATCCCCCTCTCTGTTCCAATCGTCGAAGTCAAATACTCAAGCTGCTTTTTGTTGCTTATATAATGCATTAATCTAAGTTTATCCTGTTTTGCCGCGTTCAAGCTCTCTCTAATTTTTTGCCCAGCGCTATCCATAGCCAACATCCTCGACGCAAATTTGGCCAACTGAGACTCGCTGATCACCTGCTCAAATACCGACGTAAACATCTCTGTCTCAAAAAAAGTAAGTATTTCTTCCAAACTTGGCTCAAATAGATACTTTACAACCTCCTTTTCTCCCCTTTCTTCAACACGTGTGGAGGCAGATATGACCGTCTTCTCAGGATGTTGATTAACTATGTTCTTAAACTTGCCATAATATATTCTTATTTCCTCATAGGGAACAAGATGCCTGACCAAATCTCCCATTTTTTGACTATCCTTGCCGTAATCAGGCAGATCAAAATATGAATAAGACCGTCCTGGAAAAGACTCAAGAAACATCGAAAGCCCAAGTCTACCAACAATAGTAGCCTCGAGATTCTCAGAGCTTATATCCTTCGCAAAAAGTTCAAAAACTCGCCTTGTGATACTCCCATAAAAACCCGCGTTCGTGCTCAAAAAGACTGCAACCGACCTCCCATTATGGGAAAGAAATGTCACATTGCCTTTAACTCCCTTCTTTTTACGCGCAAGCTTCATAACCTCTCTTCTATAAGAATCTTGCAATTCTTTAAAAATCTCTTGGATTTCAGCCAAGAATTCTCTCGAACGGACGACCCCGTCTCTGGTGTTTTTCATGCGCGTCGATGAAATATGAGCATAGGCATCAGCCAGTGACTGCATAATTGTCAATGAATCTATCTCTTTAGTAATAATTCTCTTGTCCATAGTTATTCTCCCTCAAAGCATTTAGAAGGCCGTTATATGTATCGGTTTTTGATATCAAATCATCGATTTTCTTTTTGAAAGTCCCACCGGTATTATATTCATCAATCATTTTACCCCACTTAACCTTCACATCTTCCTTCTTCTGATTCTTCCAAGACCCAATCCATATCATAGCCATAACGAGAACACTCATATTAATCGGAACAACATCTCGAGGCTGGTCAAAAAACTCCAAAATTCTGTCCCCCAATGCCAATTTCTGAATAATCTCTTCAGAAAGTTCCGCGCCAAAATGCTCAAACTCACGAAGACGTTCAAGAGTTACTAGAAATGATGAAAGTTCATGGCTAAGCTGACGAACTAAGGGTGATTGTGCTTGTTGCCCAACACGCGTAACAGACAAAAAAGGATTAATAGCCGGCCTTCGGCCAAGGGCAGCAAGCTCAGCATCAAAAAAGATATGCCCATCAGTGATAGACATCAAATTAGTCTGTATATATCCCGAAATATCACCCATAATCGACTCGGCAACGGGGAAAACAGTAATGGAGCCATTTGGAAAATTCCCAGCTCTTTCCAAAAGCTTTGAATGAATATAAAAAATATCTCCCGGATAAGAACTTCTACCCGGAAAACGACGGGCAAGAAGCGAAATCTCACGATAATAAACAGCATGATTAGTCAAATCATCAAGAATCAAAACAACATGCCTGCCCCGATCCCTAAAATACTCGGCAACGGCCATAGCCGTATAGGGCGTCATATAAATAAGCCCGGGAGCATCAGAAGCGCTCGTGGCAACAATCACAGTGTTGTTGTTTGCCTCCATAGCCTCAACAGCGTTAAGCATTTCTTTTATTTCACTTATTCTCTTGCCTATTGAAGCATAAATACAGACATTGCCTCTTCTCGCCTGGTTCGCGATAGTTTTAATAAAAAACTGAGTTTTGCCTGTTTTGCGGTCCCCAATTATAAGCTCCCTCTGTCCGCGCCCAATTGGAATCAGAAGGTCGACCAAAGGAACCCCAGTCTCCAAGGGTTCAACCACCAATCTGCGATTTTTTAATAAAGGAGGAGCTATATCAACCTTCCTTTTATCTCCCGCTCTAAATTTAACTCCATTCAAAGGGTTTCCCAAAGAATCAAGAACTTTACCCAAAACATCTTCACTTATATCTAATAAAAAACTTTCCCCTGTCCTTGCAATTTTGTCTCCCACTTTAACTCCCTCATGAGACAAAACCAAAATTTGAGACACCTCTTTCGAAAGTGAAATTGTAAGGCCAATTTGCCCTCTCTCAAAAACAACTATTTCATTAAGCCTAAGCTTAGGGAGTCCGCTGGCATACACAATAGAATGAAGAACTTGGTCGACAACACCAATTTCCCCATTTTTCTCCAGGCTGGTCTTATAATCATACATAACTTTTTAGAGTGTCATTCAACATCTTCAAGATTGATCCATCAAAAAACTTTCCTTCATACGATATCAAAGCTCCGCCGATAATATCTTTGTCAGTCTTTAAATCAATCGCCACTTTCTCTGTCCTATCTTTATTAATCTCACTCCAAATATCCTCTACAAACTTATTCGTTGGCCTAAAAGCAATTGTAACTTCAACATGCTTTAATCCATCCAAAATCTTTTTGAGCCCCAAGATCACACTCTTTTTATCAGCTTTCAGCGTGAGCTCTCGAACCAAATCAGAAACTTCTTTAGGTAACTTTCTATCTAAAACTACATCAAAAGTTTCTCCTTTAACCTCAAAAAGACTTTTTTCAAGAAGATCTAACTCATCTTTTATTAGATTCAAATCTTCTTTCGTACGGACAAAGTCCAAAATTTTAAAGTAACTTTGATCTTTTTGCATCGTCAATTGCTTTAATAACAAGCCTTTCCTGATCTGAATCCTCAACCATAGAGGACATGGCCTGATTCACAACTCTTTCCAAAACTTCGTTAGCCTTAACTCGTATCTCAGCATATTTTTCCTCTTTGTATTTCTCAATCTCCAAACGAGCTTCGTCAAATTCCGCGGCCACCGCCTTTTCCACCGCTTGCCTTTCCTCAACAAGCTCTTTTGCGGTTTTTCTCTTCATAGAAGAAACGACTGACTTGGCGCTTCTTAAAATAAGCTCTGAAGCCTCGCTCAAAGACTTAGAAATAGCCTCATCAACCTTAGCTTCAGTAAACCTATTCAAGTTAATCCGAATACTTCGTTTTGTCTCTGACTCTTCTTCTTTACGCAACAAGTCGTAATAGCGCTCAAGTGTCTTTCTATACACCCAAACCAGATAAATTATGCAAAACACAAGAAATATAATCCCAATAACTAGTGCGGCAATAACTATCGAATTAATATCCATAGAATCATGATAACAAGTTCTTCCCTGTCATCACAGGTGGAATCTCAATCCCCATCAACTTCAATATCGTAGGAGCAACGTCTCACAATCCGCCATTGGAAAGTTTCTTGCCTGATTTATAAAAAGCTTTGTTAATTACGATAAGCGGGACTGGATTAGACGAATGATTGGTATTCATTTTCCCCGCTCTGCTCGTAAAGAAAAATGAGGAACTCGGATAAGTTATCATTTCTTCAGCATTGCCGTGATCCGCGGTCACGAAAATTGTCCCGTCGCAAGCAAGCACACCCTCAACAACCTCCTTCAACGCTCTATCCACAAAATTTATTGCCTTAAGAGTTGCCTGCAAGTTCCCGCTATGCGCGACCATATCAGGATTGGCAAAATTCATGACAATAAATTGATACTTATCTTGGTTCAATACTTTCTTAAATTCCTCAGTAAGCCCATCTACTGACATCTCAGGTTTCTTGTCATAAGTTGGGACATGGGGAGATGGAACAATAAGAACATCCTCCAAGTTTTGTCTTTCTTCTCGAAGGCCATCAAAATAATAAGTCACAAATCTCTCCTTCTCGCTTTCAGCCATATGCATTTGAGCTATGCCTCGTTCGGAAAGAACAACAGAAAGGCTCCCAACCACCTGATCAGGAGGATACGCAATGTCGGAAACGGGAAGATTCGACTGGTACTGAGTCATTGTAACAAAATATAAATTAGTAGGTATTCTCCCCCTTGGAAAAGGCTCATTGGCAATAACTTTCTCATCTCCCAAATCCCCTCTTTTCTTCTCGTACTTAGTCGCGAAAGGATCAAACCCCCATGATACGTTCGCCGTCTTGAAATCCGACACCGTGAGAGCCATAGTCAGCTGTCTAGGCCTGTCAATTCTATAATTGAAAAATATCACTGCGTCGTTATCGCCAATGAGCCCGTTTTTATCAATAATACCCGGAACAACAAATTCATCGGTTATTTTATTTGCGTAGCTAGCTTTGATGGCTTCTATTACATTTTGATACATTGGGCCAATACCTTTAACCATAGCTTCATAAGCTTTCTGTGTCCTCTCCCATCTCCTATCGCGATCCATCGCGTAATATCTGCCCGATACGGTCGCAATCTTACCAATGTGATTAAGCTTCATATACTCCTCCAATTTAGCAAGAACATTAACTCCGTCCTGAGGAGGAGCGTCTCTGCCATCGGTAATTACATGAAGATATACATTATTCGCTTTGTTTCTCGCAAGAAAATCAAGCAAGGCATACAAATGCCTTACAGAAGCGTGGACATGACCGCTACTCACAATCCCGATTAAATGAATTTTAGAATTATTTCTCTGAGCATGAAAAAGGGCTTTATAAAATGACTTATTCTCAAAAAAACTGCCGTCCTCAATCGACTTATCAATCCTCTTCAAAGATTGAAGGATGATCCTCCCAGCGCCCAAAGACAAATGTCCAACTTCTGTGTTCCCAACTTCATCCGCGGGAAGCCCCACGGCCTCGCCCGACGCAAGAAGCTGTGAATTAGGATAATTCTCCCTATAGAAATTAAAATTTGTCGGGTTAGCCTGTGATATAGCGTTCCCGGGACTAGGAGGAGCTATCCCCCATCCATCAAGCACAAGAAGAACCACAGGTTTTATTTTACCCGGGCGCACAGTTACCTTTGGTTTTTGGAATAAATTAAAAAACATAAATCAAAGTTACAGAGCCAAAATCAAATACGCGACAACCAATCCAGCAACGACTACTCCAAGCAAAATTGACACATTCAAAAAAACACTTGCCTGTATCCTCACCCCAGCCAAAGGATTCCTTCCAATCGCCTCAACCCCACTCTTTGCTATCCTGCCAAAATATATAAAACCAATCGCGAAAGAAACCAAAACCATTCCGGAAGCCAAAACATAACGAAGGGCAGAAACCGGATCTACTCCCAAGCCGCTCAAACCGCTTCGAAGCATCTCAAGTATATTCTGTCTCCCCGTCGTCACATTTATCCTAGGATGAATATTTAACGCAACCCTTATAGTCCCTACTGCCCCTTTGTCAGGGTTGGAATAATCAGCCAAAGCAGTTCCAATTACGTAACCGTTTTTGTCAGCCCTCATCGCCACCCCTGGTATCTTCGACGACGTCAAATCATCACCCGCTTTAATATCACCGTTCGTGGTAGTAACCCTAACATCAACATTCCCCCTAGAAACAACAACTTGCGAATTCTGCAGGTCCGTAATCTCAACCGACGCCGAAACATCATTGCTCACAACCCCATAAATAGAAGAATCATACTCACTCCTGCAAAGTTTATATCCATCTTTAGTAGAACAAATAATATCGCCATTAGTAACGTCATTATCATTAACGCTAACCGAAAGCCCTATCGCGCTTATATTTGTCTGATCAGTCTGCGCAAACGCCATGTCGAAAGACAAAATCAAAAAACAAAATACAACAAATGGAGTTGCTAAATAAATCTTAGTCACGCTCATAACATTCATAGTACTTTTTCCGCAAAGCCTTGGTCAATACGCAATTAGCCTATTAGCCTCTTGACAGGCTAATTTCAACATGAGTTAATGAATGAGGCTTAAAAATTGGACATTGTCCATATTTTCAAAGCTAAATCAAAATTAAGCCTAATATTATGGGAAATCTGCCTAAACGAAAAAGAATTCTTTCAATTAACGAGGCTGCAAAATATCTAGGAGTCTCAACTAAAACCTTGAGAAGGTGGGAAACTTCAGGAATACTAAAACCGCCAAGAACAAACGGGGGCCACAGAAGATATGCCAGAAACACCCTTTTATCAATACTGAAAAAGAGACAGCTGGACAAAACAAAAGTTTATGCAAGAGACATACTAGCAAAAGACAAAGAAGAAAAGATAAACATTAAAGTTCCTCAAAAATCTGAAGTCAAGGAAACGGACAAAGTCGTCACCAATATATATCCGCAGATAGATGATTCTATAGAAATATACAAGCCGCTTGAAATTCATCCGCATCAAAAAATCGCCTTAAAACATCTCGCCATCGCCTTCTTATCAATCATCCTCGTGGCTTTCGTATCCAAAATAAGCCTTCCCTTATCGAATGTCTACAATGATACGATAAACAAGACAATCGGCTCTCTTCCCGTCAAAGGAATAGCAAAAACTCTCATCTCAAGTAAATCAAATAAGTTTGAACCCGAAATAGCATCCACCAACAACAGTAAAGTATTGGCTCTTAATGTATCATCGGGCACCCCAGTCTTCAATGTAAACGTAACATCAAGCTTTAAAGAATTAGCTGACTTTGTTAAAGGACTAAGCTCTCTTGATATAAACACTGGCACACTTGAGGCAACAGGTGCCGCAAACCTCAGTGACACCTTAAACGTAATCGGAAATACTACCTTATCTAACCTCATCACAACAGGAAACGCAACCTTTGGAAATATAACCCAAATAAATGGTGTGAATTATTCCTTTCCAAATACTCAAGGGGCAAATACTTCATATTTAAAAAACGACGGGACGGGAAATCTAACCTGGGCGACCATATCAATACCAACAACCTTAACAAACCTCTCAGGGATATTACCCATCTCACAAGGAGGCACCAACAACACATCTGCGTACAGTTCTGGTTCAATCATATTTTCAGACGGGGACAAACTAACTCAAAATAATTCAAACCTATTCTGGAGTGATACAAATAAAAGATTAGGAATTTTAACCAATAACCCCACTTCTGCCCTCTCTATCGGCTCTTCCAGCCAATTTCAAGTCAATTCAACCGGAGACCTAATATCAATAAACGGCGTTACCTATTCTTGGCCATCTACTCAAGGGGCGGCAAACTCAACATTAACCAATAACGGAAGTGGCGTTTTAACTTGGTCAACCACCGGAACAAATATCACTGGCACCGGCACCGCAAACACAATTCCAAAATTCACATCGGCAAGCGTAATTGGAAATTCCCTTTTAACAGACAGCGGCTCATCACTTTCTTACAATTCTCTTTTTTCAGTAAGCTCTGCTGGAGCCATATCAGGAGCAACGGGTTTATCATCCTCCGGCACAATCACCTTCTCCGGAATTGGAACAGGATACGTCAAAGCAAGTTCAGGTACTCTTTCCACCTCAGCCACAGTTTCAACCACTGACCTCTCAGGAGTCTTGTTCGCATCAGCGGGAAATAGCGGGACATCAAACATATCCCAAGGCCAAACTCTCACAATCTCCGGCGGAAGTAACATTACAACAAGTGATAATGCTCTAGGAACGCTAACAATCAATTTAAATTCAACGCTCACAGGATTAACATCCATAACGTCCAGTACTTTTACGGATGGCACCGCGACCTTAAGCTCAGGATCGCTCTCAGGAGTCTCAGGCATATCTGGCTCATCACTTAATATAAACACAACTGGAATCGGAAACACCTCAATCGGAAACGGAACTGGTACAGTTAGTCTATCTTTAGGTTCAGACGCTACAGGAGACATTTACTACAGAAACAGCTCTGGAAACATCTCTCGTCTAGGGATCGGGACAAGCGGCCAGACATTAACCGTCTCATCAGGCCTTCCCGTCTGGACAGGTGGAGCAGGGACTGGATCGAGTGGCTTCTGGACAAGAATAAGCACAACCCTTTCTCCGTTCAATACCGGCGATAACATCGCAACCACAGGAAATATCGGGATTGGAAGCGCATCCGCTCCCACATCCCAACTCTCCCTCAACGCAACCACTACCACAGGGACAATCTTCAACCTGGCCTATGGAAGTGTAACATCGTTAACGGGGGACATTACAGGCGCCAAGTTCAATCTTGATGACGGTAATCTGACAGCCACCAATCAAAACGTAACTGGTCTTCAAGTTAAGCTTCCAACAGTATCAAACACTATAACAAGTGGTACAAAGACCTTAACCGGATTTGACGTAACTTTCGGAACGGGAGCAGGAATAAATCAAAATGGCGCGGGTGGAACAACGATTTACAACGCCCTTTCCGCGACTCTTCCCGCCCTTACTCAAACCGCGGGGACCCTAAACGTGAACGGGCTATACCTCACTACCCCATCATCAATTACAACCGGAGGAACTGCCTCAGGAATAAAAATAAATGCTACCGGTGTCGCGGCAGGAACAATCTATGGTCTAAACATCTCAGGAATAACGGGAGGTGCAGGAACAGAAACAGCAATCAACTTGGGAAGCGGCTGGGATAACATTTTAAGTGTAAATGGCACACAGATTATAAATAGTAGCGGTGTAACTCAAATAGCAGGCGGCGGAACAGGATTCAACACTTACACCAAAGGAGACATCATTTATTCGGATAACAATAATTCATTAGCAAAGCTCGGTATCGGTAGCACAGGATACGTATTAACAGTATCCGCGGGCGGAGTTCCAACCTGGAACACAATTTCAGGATCATCTTGTTCAAACTGTTTGATAAACAATCCCTCTTCAGACCAACCAATATCTCCAACAGGAGATTCAACAGGTCTCCAAATAAGGCAGACATCAGCCAGCTCCCCCACACACGATATTTTCTCAGTCACGAATAGCACTGGATCAACAAAGTATTTGTATGTTGATTCAAACGGCACAGTTAACATTCCAAGCATCGGTTCATCAGCATCAGACCAACTGACAATAACACCAGGCAGTGATAAGTTCGCGCTAAAACTTCTCGGAACAAATGTTCCAACACAACCTCTGCAAATAATTAATCCGGGTAACACTTCAGGAACAATATTTAGTGTTTCATATCCTTCAGCAAAAACGTTATCAGCATCCCTAACCGGAATAGACCTTGACTTAAACACCAATCTGACAGTAACAAACCAATCACTAACAGCTCAAAAGATAACATTGCCAACATTCACAAACACAACAGGAACATCAAGCTACATAGGCCTTAAAATCGCTCCCCCGGCAGCAGGAGGAATTAACCAAAACGGCGGCGTCTCAACTTACACTCTGGCAGATTTGACCCTTCCAGCCCTTACACAAACATCAGGAACGCTAACTTCAACAGGAATTAATTTGACGACACCATCAAGCATAACAACAGGGGGAACTGCCTACGGAATCAACATAAACGCAAATGGTATCGGAGCAGGTTCTCTTACAGGATTAAATATTAGTAATATTACAGCGGGATCAGGAACAGAAACAGCAATCAATTTGGGAAGCGGCTGGGACAACCTCATCTCTGGGACAACAGCTGGGACAAATCTATTCAGCTTCACAAACTTCACAGTTACATCAGCAGGATCCTTAACAGCTACCAACATAAACGATACAAATCTCACTGCCTCATCTGCTGTCTACACAGACGCAAGTAAAAATCTGACAAGTACTGCTCCAACATCAGGACCAATTGGATATTGGTCTCGTTCGGGAACAACTCTTTCCCCAACAACAGCA
>Ga0070741_10018051_pt1 | contig 11490 bp, 11 predicted proteins | sample Coa_R1_4_FD_66440 | JGI IMG/M metagenome (GOLD analysis project Ga0070741, IMG submission 66440) | Surface soil microbial communities from Centralia Pennsylvania, which are recovering from an underground coalmine fire - Coalmine... | ecosystem: Environmental > Terrestrial > Soil > Unclassified ...
GATCGTCCTGCGCGTGCTTGGCCACTCGATCACCGCCGCCACGGGCGTCCTGGTCGCGCTGCTCCTGATCTTCGGCTCGCAGTTCACGCTGTTCGCCATGTGGTTCGACATGGAGTCGAACAAGGACTTGAAGTAGACCGCCTGAGCCGTGCGCGGCAGGGCCGGCGTGGGTGTCATGCCGTTTCTGCTCACGGGTGGACGCAGCCGGGCGGATACCAGGTGGTTACTGGCGGTTCGCCGAGGATGATCGAGGATGCGCCGCGGGTGCACGGCTGCGGCGCCTGACCTGTGCGAGGCGAGCCCGCGGGCACGCCGCACAGCAGCAGGCCGATCGCGACGAGCAAAGCGACCTTCAGTACGAGTTTCACGCGACCCCTGTTGACCCTAGTGCCTCGACTAGCTCACAGGCGCGGCTTCGTCGAGCGCGGTATCTACGGTCGTGACGCGGTTCAGTGCTGGAAGGACGCCGCAGATCTCGAGCGTTCGCTCGACCCCCGGTTCGGTGCCGAGGACGAGGCTGAAGCGACAGTCCTGTTCGTCGGCGTTCTTCTTCACGTGGACGAGCAGGTTGATGATGCTCGAGTCGATGAACTGGACTGGCGAAAGATCGACGATCAGATGCGAGCACGTGAAGAGCGCTTCCTCTATCACCCGCCCGACGTGCGGAGCGGAGGCGAGATCGTGCTCGCCCCCGAGGGCAACAACGGCAGTGTGCGGCTTGGGCCAGTGAACGTCGATCGCCGGCTCGGTGTACGGGAGATCAATGTCGGGGGCAACCGCCATGTCTGGTATCCTCCGTGAGTCACGCTTTGATTGACACGACTACTTTGACGCGGCAGATAATACACGACTAGAATTTCATGTCAACCAGTGGCGACAAACACGGCTGGCACTTCCTCTCGAACCACGCGCAGGTCTTGCTCTGCATCGCGGCAGATCCCGACATCCGCTTCCGGGATATCGCCCAGATGGTCGGGATCACCGAACGGGCAGCACAGCGGATCGTCGCCGACCTGGCCCAGACCGGCTATATCGAACGCGAGAGGGTCGGGCGGCGCAACCGCTACCACCTCAACACCGAGGCCAAGATGCGCCACGCAGCCCAGGCCGACTACCAGATCGGCGAACTGATTCAGCTCTTCGAGCCGCCGACCCGTCCCTGATCATCGCGGCTGCGTGAACGAGGGGACGCTGGGGGCAACATCGTCGCACAGCCGTGAGCACCGCGTCGCCAGCGGGAATCGCGGCAAAACGACACAGAGCGACACGGAACGACGCCGAACGACACGGACGGCCGTCGACATGGAGTCGAAAAGCACTTGAAGTACCTGCCGTCCTCCGACGGAGGTTCGACTGTGGGTGCGGGCGGTCGCGCCGCCCGCACCAGCACGCTCCGTCAGGCCAGCTTGCCGACGTGAATCGCGATCAGCCGTGCGTCGTTGAGGCTCATCGGCGACTGTGAATCGTCCGTCCGGCAGGTGAAGGTGACGGTTCCGGCGTCGTCGAAGGTCTGCGCTGCCTCTGCCGCGACCGTGCCCGTGTTCTTCGGGAAGAGGGTGATCACCGAGGTATCGAGGTCGATATTCGAGCGTCTCAGCTCGCAGAACACCGTGCCGCCGGTGGTCTGCGCCGCCGTCACGAAGCCCTTGGCGATGATCACGTAGGTGCCTGCGGGGAGCTCGACGCTCAGCGGGGAGGTGCCTGCGCCGCCTTTCACGAAATCGACGTGGCCGTTGAAGCCGCGCGCGAAGGCCTCACTCGGGCCGGCCGGGCCGGCCGGACCTGCCGCGCCGGCGGCACCCGCCGCGCCGGCGGCACCGGCCGGGCCGGCAGGGCCCTTGAACCCGCGCGGGCCGCGCGGGCCGATCGGGCCGCGGAGGCCCCTCGGCCCGCGTGGGCCGGCGGCCGAGGCGGCCAGGGGATGCGACGATGCGCGTGCCTTCGACGGTGCGGCCGCAGCTCCACCCGTGCTTCCGATGACCATGATCGTGAGCAGGACGGCGGCGAGTAGGAGGATCGCCGAGCCCGCAAGCCTGGTCAGACGAGTCATACCTGTCTCCTTGTGGTGGGTACCGGTGTGGCCGAGCATCGCTCCGCGCCGTTCCCCGCCGCCTCGGGTATTTCCCTAGTCGTGCAGCGGCCGGCGTTCCGATCGGTCGTTGATCGAGCGTCGCCGCCGGAGTACGGTCCCCCGAAGGACCGAGAGCGAAAGGGGTCGTGATGGACGACAGGCGATACGACGTGGCGGTCGTCGGCGCCGGCCAGGCCGGGCTCGCGATCGGCCACGCCCTGGCCGAGCAGAAGAAGCGGTTCGTGATCCTCGAAGCGGCGGACTCGGTCGGGTCGGCGTGGCGGACCCGCTGGGATTCGCTGGTCCTGTTCACGCCGCGCCGCTACGACGCGCTGCCGGGGCTGGAGTTCCCCGGCGACCCGGACGGGTACCCGACCCGCGACGAGGTCGCCGCCTACCTCGAGCGGTATGCGGAGGAGTTCGAGCTGCCGATCGAGCTCTCGACGCCGGTGCGCTCGTTGAGGAAGGACGACGACGGCTTCGTGCTCGACGCGAACGGCACGGCGATCCGCGCCCGCGCGGTGGTCGTCGCGACCGGTCCGTTCCAGGCGCCGAGCGTGCCGGCGTTCGCCGGCGGCCTTGCGCCGGAGGTGTTCCAGACGCACAGCACCGGCTACCGGCGGCCTGCCGACCTGCCGGAGGGGCGCGTGCTCGTCGTGGGCGGCGGCAACACCGGGTTCCAGATCGCGAAGGAGGTGGCCGGCAGCCGTGAGGCACATCTCGCGATCGGCTCCCGGCAGACGCCCCTGCCGCAGCGTCTGCTCGGCCGCGACCTCTTCTGGTGGCTGACGAAGCTCGGGCTGCTCTCGAAGACGGTCGACTCGCGGATCGGCCGCCGGGCGCAGAGCCGCGACACGCTGATCGGCTCGAGCCCGCGCGACGTGAAGCGCCACGGCGTCGTCGTGCGGCCGCGCGCCGTCGGCGCGGAGGGACGCACGGTGCGCTTCGCCGACGGCACCGAGCTCGAGGTCGATGCCGTCATCTGGGCGACGGGCTACCGGCCCGACCATTCGTGGATCGACCTGCCCGTTGTCGGCGACGACGGGCGGCCGCGCCATCGCCGCGGCGTCACCGACGTCGCGGGTCTCTACTTCCTCGGCCTGTCCTGGCAGCACACGCGCGGCTCCGCGCTGCTCGGCTTCGTCGCCGACGACACGGCGTACATCGCAGGCCGGATCGAAGGAGGCTCCTGACCATGGAACACCACGAGCACGATCACGACCACGACGCCGCCGGTCCGGCCGCCTTCCCGACCGATACCGCCGGTCTTCCGCAGGCTGTGCCGAGCCGGGTGGTGGACCTCTCCGACGGGGACGCCTTCGAGCTGCGGATCGCGCCCGTCGCGAAGCGGCTCGGCGACGACACCGTGCGGATGATCGCCTACAACGGCTCCGTTCCGGGGCCGACGCTGCGCGTGCGCGAGGGCTCCGAGCTCGTCGTCGACGTCGTCAACGAGGGCGACCTGGAGGCGACCGTCCACTGGCACGGGCTGCGACTGGAGAACCGCTACGACGGCACGCACGAGACGCAGGCGCCGATCCCGATCGGCGGCCGTTTCCCGTACCGGATCTCCTTCCCCGACCCCGGCGTGTACTGGTACCACCCGCACATTCGCGAGGACTACGGCCAGGAGCTCGGGCAGTACGGAAACATCCTCGTCGTCCCGGCCGAGCCCGACTACTGGCCGCCGGCGCATCGCGAGCTGCTCCTGACTCTCGACGACGTCTTCGTCGAGGACGGCGAGATCGCTTCCTTCAGCCCGGACGAGACGACCTTCGCGGCGATGGGCCGCTACGGCAACGTCATGCTGATCGCCGGCGAGACGGCGCCGTCCTTCGAGGCGCGAGAGGGCGAGGTCGTGCGCCTCTTCCTGACGAACACGGCCAACACGCGCGTCTTCAACGTCGCGCTCCCGGGTGCGCGCATGAAGCTCGTGGGCGGCGACAGCGGCCGGGTCGAGCGCGAGGAGCTCGTCGAGTCGGTCGTCCTCGCGCCGTCGGAGCGCGTCGTGGTCGACGTGTTGTTCGCCCAGCCGGGCCGGACGGTGCTCGAGCACCGGACGCCCGATCGCACCTACGCGCTCGCCGCGTTCGACGTCGCCGCGGAGCCGGCGTCGCCGTCGCTCGCCGAGGAGTTCGCGGTGCTGCGCGTGAACCCGGAGTGGTCGGCGGAACGCCCACGGCTCGAGGCCCACGCCGACGCGCCGCCCGACAAGACGCTCGCGTTCGTCGCGGAGATGGACATGGGCACACCCGAGGGCGACGTCGTCTACGTCTGCCCGATGCACCCCGAGATCGTCGGTGAAGCGTCCGACCGGTGCCCCAGGTGCGGCATGAAGCTCGTCGCGGTCGCGGCGCCGGTCACGTACGTCTGCCCGATGCACCCGGAGGTCGTGAGCGAGCAGCCCGGCCGGTGCCCGACGTGCGGCATGAAGCTCGTCGACGCGTCGCTCGTCACGGAGGCGGGTCACGGGCACCACGACCACGGGCACGCCGAGCACGAGCACGGAGACCACGGAGACCACGCCCACGCCGAGGGCGGCGACGCCGGCGGGATCGAGTGGGAGGACGACATGCTCGAGCTCAACCGGCGGACGACGCCGGCGAACACGCGCTGGATGCTCGTCGACCGCGACACGGGCGCGGCCAACCACGGCATCGTGTGGAACTTCACCGTCGGCGACCGCGTGAAGCTGCGGCTCGTCAACGAGATGGACTCGGACCACCCGATGCACCACCCCTTCCACATCCACGGTGCGGGCCGCTTCGTCGTCCTCGCCCGGAACGGCGTGCCCGAGGCCAACTACGTCTGGAAGGACACCGTCCTGGTGCGCACCGGCGAGACCGTCGACATCCTGCTGGACGTCACGAACCCGGGCCGGTGGATGGCGCACTGCCACATCGCCGAGCACCACGAGAGCGGAATGATGTTCAGCTTCGACGTCGCGCCGGCGGCCGCGTCCTCCGCTTGAAGGCGCCCGCCGGGTTCATCTACCTGCTCGGCCGCGCCGCCACGCCCGGCGCGGCCGAGACGCGGCAGTTCCTCTCCCGCAACCGCGTCGGCTTCCGCTGGGTCGACGTCGACGAGGACCCGCTCGCGCGCGTGCTCGCCGCCGACCGCGCCCTGAGCGACGTCCGCTTCCCGTGCGCCCTGTTCGAGGACGGCTCGATGCTGGAGGGGCCCGCCGAGTTCATGCGCGGGCGGTTCGTCCCGGCGACCGGGCACGGTGCGGTCGAGGCGATCCCGGCCGAGGAGCAGCAGGCGTTCCTCGAGACGAAGCTGTTCAAGCACGAGCTGGCGACGCGCACCGGCCTGCCCACGCGACCGGAGCACGAGCTGTACGACGTCGTGATCCTCGGCGCCGGCCCCGCCGGCCTGACCGCCGCGCTCTACGCCGCGTCCGAGGGGCTGCGGACGCTCGTCGTCGAGGCGCTCGCGCCGGGAGGCCAGGCGGGGACGAGCGCGAGGATCGAGAACTACCCCGGCTTCCCCGACGGGATCGGCGGTGCCGAGCTCGCCGCCGGCATCCACGCCCAGGCGCTCCGGCTCGGCGCCGAGATCCTCGTCGGCGTCGAGCTCGTCCGCGCGATGCCGGGCGACAGTGCCCGCTTCGCGCTCGAGCTCACCGGCGGGGAGACGGTGCAGGCCCGCACCGCCGTGGCCGCGAACGGCGTCCACTACCGCAGGCTCGAGGCGCCGGGCGTCGACGAGCTGATCGGCGCCGGCGTCCACTACGGCTCGTCGCCCGCCGAGGCTCAGCTCTGCCGCAACTGCGACGTCGTGGTCGTCGGCGGCGCGAACTCCGCGGGCCAGGCTGCGCTCTCGCTCGCCGACGTCGCACGCAGCGTCACCGTCGTCTGCCGCTCGGAATCGCTCGACGGCGGCATGTCGCGCTACCTCGTCGACCGCATCGAGGCGCACGAGCGGATCGAGGTGCGCAACCACGCGGAGGTGGTCGAGGCCCGCGGCGACGAGCGGCTCGCGGCGGTCGTGATCCGCGACGAGGAGCGGGGTGAAGAGGTCGAGACGGGAGCGGACGCACTCTTCGTGATGATCGGCGCGCGGCCGATGACCGCCGGCGTCGAGGGGTGGCTGCGCCGCGACGAGCACGGGTTCCTCGTCACCGGGCCGGACCTGCTCGGCGAGGGGGACCCCGCCTGGCCGCTCGAGCGTCCTCCCCTGTTCCTCGAGTCGAGCGAGCCCGGCCTCTTCGTCGCCGGCGACGTCCGCCACGGGTCGGTCAAGCGCGTCGCCTCCGCCGTCGGCGAGGGCGCGATGGCCGTCGCGCTCATCCACCGGCACCTCGGCGCGTCCGCCTGACGGCGCCTCGAATCCTTCGGATAGCCGAACCCTCGAACGCCGGGTAGCACGCTGGTCGCTGCCCCCGCGCGGCGCCACGATCCGTGCAAAAAAGGAGGACGGATGAGCACACTGGCTCTCGACTGGTTCCGCGTCCGGACCACCACGGTGTCGATCGGCGGCGCCCCCGCGTGCCTTCGCCGCCAGGTCGTCTAGACACGCGCGCGCTCCGGCGCATTTCGCAGGCCGGCCCCGCGACCGTTAGCGTTCCACCCGTGAGACGCTGGGATCTGCGCTCGCTGGCGCCCTCGTCGGAGAAGGCGAGCGCGCGGGCGCCGGGAGCCGACGCGCCGCGGGTGGCGCGGTCGGGCGCGCAGATGCCGCGCGTGCTGTTCACCTCGCCGGAGTGCAGGGCGGTGGTCCTCGACCTGGAGGACGGGCAGGTGCTCGGCGGCCACCAGGTCCGCGAGCGCGCCGTCGTCGAGGTGGTCGTCGGCCGGGTCTCGGTCGAATCCTCCGGCGAGGAGGCCGAGTGCGAGAGCGGGACGCTCCTCGTGTTCGAGCCCGGCGAGCGCCACTCGGTTCGGGCCCTCACGGACGCGCGGCTGCTCCTGCTCCTGGCGCCGTGGCCCGCCGCCGACCACGACTCCGAGGGCGAGCAGGGGCACGACCACGACGCCCCCGCGAACGCCGTCGTCGAGCCGCTTCCGCCCGGCGAGTCGTAGGCGGACGGGACGCGGCCCGATCGCGGGCGCCCGTGTAGGGTTCCCGCGTCCAGTTCGATCATCGACCTTCGGGGGGAGGTAGTTCGAGATGATCCGTCCGTTCACGTACGCGGGCCGCGGGCGCGTGTCCCGGTTCGCGACCGCCGCTGCGGCGACCGTCGCCGCCGCGCTCGCGCTCACGGTCGCCGGTGCGGCCGACTCGCACCACGCGGTGCCGCCGCCGCCGGCGAACCCGACGAGCGCCGACCAGATCCAGAACATCGACCAGGTGAAGACGGCGATCCGCGCCTACTACGGCGACACGCCCACGACCGTTGTCGATCCGGTCCCGAACGACGTCGACGGCGGCGACAAGCTGCTGCACACGTTCTCGCCGACGAGCGCCTATGCCGCGGAGATGGCCGGCGTCGTCGACGAGGCGGAGAAGTACCTGCGCAAGCCGAACAACGGCGACCACCCGTCGACGGGCGCGACCAAGGCGGTCCTGTTCGACGTGGACGACACGCTGCTGAACACGTTCGAGTACGAGATCTACAGCAGCTTCGTGTTCAACCCGGCGACGCAGGCGTTCTTCGTGGACGCGGCGATCTTCCCGCCGGTGCCGCACATGGTCGACCTCGAGCACTTCGCCGAGGCGCAGGGCTACACGGTCTTCTTCCTGACCGGCCGGGGCATCGCCCAGCACGACGGCACCCTCGCCAACCTGACCGGCGTGGGCTACGACGTCGTCGACGCCAACCTGTACCTGAAGGACAACTCGGCGTCGTGGCTGAGCTCCTGTGCCCCGAGCTGCACCACCGTCCAGTACAAGTCCCTCACCAGGCAGCACATCGAGTCGCTGAACTACGACATCGTCGCCAACTTCGGCGACCAGTTCAGCGATCTGACCGGCGGGTTCGCGAACAAGACGTTCAAGCTCCCGAACCCGATGTACTTCCTGCCCTGAGCCTCTAGCCGGCGGCTTCGCGGGACGGGCCGCGGCACGGCCCGTCCCGCGGCCCCGAGACGAGCGCCGGGTCGGGCGCCGGTCCGGGGCGCGCGTCCGTGAGCAGCTGCCAGCCGCGGGCCAGCCGGTCTCGGCACCAGCCCGCGGCGGGCGGCACGGTTCCGTGGACGACCACCCAGCGCAGGCCCTGCCTGCGCGCCCTGCGCGCGACGCCGTGGGCCGGCAGCGGCACGAGCCGGCGGCCGAGCGCCGGGCCGTAGAGCAGGTAGACGGGGTCGTTCGACCCAACGACGACGCCGAGGCGGGCGTCCGGGGGCACGCGCCGGTCGATCGCCGGAACGGCTCTCGCCAGCGGTCCTGCCATCCAGCCCTGCGCCTCGGTCCGCGACAGGTCCCAGATCGGGGTCGTGCCCGAGAGGCCGACGGGCTTGGCCATGTTGTGCACGTGGACGGCGACGAGCCCGGCGCCGCCGAGCGCGACCGCGAGCGTCGCCAGCAGGCGCCGCGGGTACAGCCAGGCGGCCAGCGGCATCGTCAGCGCGACCGGGATGAGCATGAAGCGGCCGAGCCAGAGGTCGAAGCGCTGCGTCGCCGCGACGGCGAGCACGAACAGCGGGAGCGCCGCCGCGAGCAGCGCCCGGCGCCGGGACACCCGGCGGGCGATCCACGCGACCAGGAAGCCGACGCTGAGCGGGACTACCAGCAGGAAGCCGAGCAGGCCGAAGTACGAGGTGTCCTCCGACGAGGCGGTCTCGGGCGCGAAGCTGAAGTGGCCGACGGTCGCGCCGGGCGGGTTGGGGTCGACGCGCAGGGCGGCGAAGGCGTTGCGGCCGACGCGCTGGAGCCCGTCCTCGAGGCCGGCGGGCGGCTCGAGGCCGGAGAAGTCGACGAACCGCCAGTACACCCTGGCGGCGGTGGAGGCCGTTCCGGCGACGCTCGGCTCGGCGCGGTAGGGCTCCGCCTCGGGGACGTCGCCGAGCACGTGCCCCGTCCGCGCGACGTTCTCCGCGTAGACGAACGCGCCGACCAGCACGAAGGCGGCGGCCGCGTACGCGGCGAGCTCCGCGGTCCGCCGCCGCGGAAGCAGGGCGAGCGCGGCGAGGCCGAGGACCGGCAACGCGAGGATGCCGGTCAGCTTCGTCCCGACCGCAAGGCCGGCGGCCAGGCCCGCGAGCGGGAGCAGGCGCCGGTCGCCGTCGACGACGAACAGCAGCGAGGCGGCGACGAACGAGGCGACGACGAGGTCATTCTGGGTGGTCACCGACTGCAGCGCGACCTGGCTCAGCGTGGCGGTGAGGAGAGCGGCGAAGAGCGCCGAGCTGCGCGACCGGCCCAGCCTGCGGGCCAGGCCGTGCACGGCGACCAGCACGGCGAGCTCGGCAGTGAGCTGCGGCAGGGCGGCGAGCGAATCCCGTCCGAGGAGGGCGAGGGTGTAGAGGATGCCGATCTCGCCGTTCGGCGGGAAGGCGTTGGCGCGCGCGGTCGTCGCGTCGAAGTACCCGACGTGGCCCTGCTGGAGCCAGGCGACGGCGCGGGTCAGGTGGTAGGTGAGCGAGTCGTAGTTGTTCGGCGGGGTCGTGACGACGAGGAAGGCCTCGTAGGCGACCGCGAGCAGGACGATCGCGGCGAGGAGCGCGAGCTCGGGCCGCATCGGCACCCGCAGGTCGACCCGTGGCCGGGACGGGGACACGCCGCGCAGGCGGGCGGCGACGATCGCGGCCGCCAGCACGACCGCCTCGCCGGCGAGGTAGCCGCCGCGGCCGACGGCGTCCGCGAGCGACAGGACCTCGGTGAGCACCACGACCTCGGTCCAGGCGAGGACGTACGCGCCCAGCACGAAGGCCGTGCCGCGGAGCCGCAGCGCCGCCGCGAGGGCCGCGCCGGTGACGATCAGCGCGACGAGGCCGAGGGTGAAGGCCGTGACGGCCACGGCGCCCCTAGTCGGGACGGCGCGCGACCGCCCAGAGCGACAGTCCGAGCGGCAGGCGGAGCCCGTCGAGCGCGGCCAGCAGCGGGACGCAGCGGTCGAACAGCCGCAGCGGCCCGGACGGGATCTGCCTCGAGCGCATGATCCGCGAGGCGACGAACCACCCCAGCACCCCGGTCGGGTTCACGTGCCGCAGCCGCGCGACCTCGAAGCCCGCCTGCACGAGCCGGTCGCGGAGCGGGCGCCTCGCGTACCGGCGCTCGTGGCCGAGCATCGCGTCGATCGACCCGAACGCCGCCGGGTGCGCGGGCACGAGCAGGAGCAGCGAGCCGCCCGGCGCGAGCAGGCCGTGCATCCGCGCGAGCGCGCCCTCGTCGTCGGCGACGTGCTCGAGGACGTTGAAGCAGACGATCGAGTCGAAGCGGTCGCGCGGCCGGCTCGCCGCGAGGCTCTCGAGCTCGGCGGCGACGATCTCGACGTTCGGGCGGTGGGCGAAGCGGCGGCGCAGCCGGGAAACGAACGCCGGGTCCGGCTCGAGCGCGACGACCCTGCGGCCGGCGGCGAGCTGCTCCGTGAAGGTGCCGAGCCCGGCGCCGACGTCGAGCACCCGCCGGCCGAGGTAGGGCGCGGCACGGGAGAGCAGCCAGCGGTTGTAGTTCGGCGCCTCCTCCATCCGGTGGAGCGTCTCGCCCTGCCCGGGATGGAAGACGATGCCGGCCGCCGCGCTCACGGGCGCATGCGCTCCTCGACGAGGACGCGGACGGCCTTGAACCCGTCGCGCCAGGTGATCTTCTTGCCCTCCTCGTACGTCCGCCCGTAGTAGGCGATCGGCACCTCGTAGATCCGCAGCTTCCGCTTGCAGACCTTCGCCGTGATCTCCGGCTCGATCGCGAAGTCGTCATGGTGGAGGTCGAGGGAGCGAAGGATGTCGGTGCGGAAGGCCTTGCAGCCGCTCTCCATGTCCGAGAGGGTCGTGTTGTAGAGCACGTTCGTGAGCAGGGAGAGGAACCGGTTGCCGGCGAGGTGCCAGAAGAGGTAGGCGCGCTGCGGCTGGCCGCCCGAGAGCCGGGAGCCGAAGACGACGTCCGCAACGCCAGCCTGGAGCGGAGCGATCAGGCGGGGGACGTCCGCGGGGTCGTACTCCATGTCGGCGTCCTGGATGACGACGATGTCGCCGTCCACGTGCGGGATCGCGGCGCGGATCGCGGCGCCCTTGCCGCGCTGGCGCTGGCCGAGCGCGAGGACGCCGTCGCGCTGCCGCTCCCAGCGGTGGGCGATCAGCGACGTCTCGTCGGTCGAGCCGTCGTCGACGATCACCACCTGCTTGTCGATCGGCAGGGCGTCGATGCGCTCGAGGACCTCCTCGATCGTCGCCGCCTCGTTGTGGGCTGGGACGATGAACGAGACGCGCCTGAGCGCCACGCGGCCCGGCGCCGGGGGCGCGGGCGCCAGCCGGGTCCTGGGCGCAGGGGTGGGGCGGACGGACATGCTGCCTGGTATCGGAACCGGCGCCGGGGCCCTT
>Ga0070741_10018052_pt1 | contig 11490 bp, 10 predicted proteins | sample Coa_R1_4_FD_66440 | JGI IMG/M metagenome (GOLD analysis project Ga0070741, IMG submission 66440) | Surface soil microbial communities from Centralia Pennsylvania, which are recovering from an underground coalmine fire - Coalmine... | ecosystem: Environmental > Terrestrial > Soil > Unclassified ...
CTGAGGAGACATATGACGCGTCGTGTCCGTCCGCTCGCCATTTGTGTGCTTGCGCTCGTCGTCGTCGTTCGTTTCGCGCCAGCTCCATCGGCGGCAGACAAGGTCGGCGGCCGCGATCTCGCGATGGCGTCGCCCGAATCGGTTGGCGTATCAGCCGATCGTCTCAATCGTCTGCACGCGGCGATGAAGAAGCTGACCGACGACAGGCAGGTCGCCGGCATCGTGACGCTGCTCGAGCGCCACGGCAAAGTCGTCGACTTCAACGCGTACGGCGTCCGCAACGCGAAAGCCTCCGAGCCGCTGCAGAAAGACGCCATCTTCCGCATCTACTCGATGAGCAAGCCGGTCACCGGGGTCGCGATGATGATGCTGTACGAAGAAGGCAAGTGGCGGCTCGACGATCCAGTCGCGCGCTACATCCCGGAGTTCGGCAAGCTCAAGGTCTACACCGGCAAGAACGACGACGGGACGCCGAAGCTCGAGGACGCGCGGCGGTCGATGACGATGCGCGAGCTGATGACGCACACGGCCGGATTGGGCTACGTGCTGCAGCCGAACAATCCGGTCGATCGCATGATCATCGACGGCAACATCCTCAACTCCGCGGCGCCGCTGCAGGCGATGATCGACGGCCTCGCGAAGACGCCGCTCCTCGCGCAACCGGGCACGCGCTGGTCGTACAGCATCGCGGTCGACGTGCAGGGCTATCTGGTCGAGAAGTTCTCGGGCATGTCGTTCGCCGACTTTCTGAAGACGCGCATCTTCGACCCGCTCGGGATGAAGGACACCGCGTTTTACGTCCCCAAAGAGAAACTCGCACGCTTCTCTGAAGTGCACACCGGCGCCGGCGCCAACCTCGCGCTCGACAATCGCCCCGATCCCGTCGTCGTGCCCGCCGGCGCATCCGGCGGCGGCGGACTCTTTTCCACTGCGTCCGACTACGCGCGCTTTTGCGAAATGCTGTTGCAGGGCGGTCACCTGAACGGCGTCCGGCTGCTCGCGCCGCGGACCGTCGAGATGATGCGCACGAACCATGTCAATCCGGATCCGCTGAAGACGATGCCTGCGGGCACCGGATGGGGAATGGACTTTCAAGTCGTGACCGACGCCGCTGCGGCCGGCGAATCGGTGTCCACCGGCACGTTCAGCTGGTGGGGCATCGCGGGGACCTGGTTCTGGATCGATCCGAAAGAAGATCTCGCGTTCGTCGGCATGGTCGGTCATCAAAACCTGCTGACGACGCGCCCAATTCACGGGCTGACGCGGAGCCTCGTCTATCAAGCGGTGATGAATTAGGAGGACGTGATGGTTGGTCTCTCCGGATTGTGGCTTCCCATTCTGCTGTCGGCGGTGTTCGTGTTCGTCGCGAGTTCGATCATCCACATGGCGTCGCCATGGCATAAGCACGACTTTCCGAAGCTGGCCAACGAACAGCAGGTGATGGACGCGCTTCGGCCGCTGGCGATTCCACCTGGCGACTACTTCATGCCGCGGCCGTCGGGCCGCGAAGAAATGCGATCGCCGGAATTTGCCGAGAAGGTCAAACGCGGTCCGATGGTGATGATGACCGTGCATCCGCCGGAAATGTCGATGGGCCGCAATCTCATCATGTGGTTCATCTACTGCCTCGTCATCGGCGTGTTCGCCGCGTACATCACGGGACGCGCGCTGCCGTCAGGCGTCGTCTATCTGCGTGTCTTTCGGTTTGCCGGCGCGACAGCGTTCCTGGGCTACACGGCCGCGCTCTGGCAGATGTCGATTTGGTATCGACGCGCGTGGACGACCACGATCAAATCGACCGTTGACGGCTTTATCTACGCGCTGCTCACGGCCGGTACGTTCGGCTGGCTCTGGCCGCGGTGAGATGAACTGCTTCAATCACCCCGATCGGCCGGCTGTCGGCATCTGCGCGGTCTGCCGGAAAGCGATCTGTCGTGACTGCGTTGCGCGTTCCTCGCCGCGCATCGTGTGCACCGATTGTCTTGGCCAGGGCGTGATCTACGGATTCGAGTACCGATCGGCTGTTGCGATCGGGACATGGCCGCTGATTCATTTGTGCTTCGGTACCGATCCAGCGACGCTGCGTCCCAAGGTCGCGAAGGGTGTGATCGCAATCGGCAACATCGCGGTCGGCGGCGTGGCGGTCGGCGGCATTGCGTTTGGACTGGTGACGGTCAGCGGCGTCTCGCTGGGACTGCTGGCTGCGTTCGGCGGCGTCGCCATCGGCCTCGGCCTCTCGATGGGCGGCGTCGCGATCGGATCGATCGCGGTTGGCGGCGTCGCACTTGGACTGAAAGCGGCGACGGGTGGCGTCGCGCTCGGTCCCGCGGCGATGAGAGCCTGGAAATGACTGATATCACGCAGCACTACAGCCGCGGTGATTTATTGACGCGGCTCAACGCCGCGCTCGTTGCCGACGGGGCGGATCCCGCGCGGCCGACAGTGGAGGCGTTGGCGCCGTACGATCAGTTTCACGGTCGCGGTCTCGAGGCGACGATCGAGTTGGCCGATCAGATGCCGGTGCGATCGACCGATCGCATCCTCGATATCGGCGGCGGCATCGGCGGTCCGGCGCGATACGTGGCAACTCGTTTCGGCTGTCACGTCACTGGTATCGACCTGACGCCCGAATTCGTCGATGTCGCGCAGCATCTCACGCGAGTGATGCACCTCGATGCCCGGGTGACGTTCGAGGTCGGTGATGCGACGAAGACAGGATTCGCCGACGCATCGTTCGACGGCGCCTATTCCATCAACGTCGCCATGAACATCGCCGACAAGCATGGCTTCTATCGTGAGATCCATCGTCTGCTCAAGCCTGGCGGATGGGTGTTGCTGGCGGAAATCGCGAAAGCGGGCGGCGGAGCGATCGACTATCCGACGCCGTGGGCGAGCACGGCGGCAAGCAGTTTCCTCGCGACGGCGGACGAGACCCAGCGAGCGCTCGTCGAGTGTGGATTCCGCGTGGACCGTCTGCAAGACAGCCGAGACGCCGCCCTTGCATACGGTGCGCGTTCGCGCGCGATGGTCGAACGTGGCGGGAAGCCGCCGCATCGCGCGGTCGCATTGATCCATCGCGACGTCGCCAAGGCAGCAATGGCGAATTCCGCGGCTGCCATGGCCGACGGTCGCATCGCGCCGATTGACATCTTTGCCCGCAAGATCTGAGGACCCCAGATGCTGATGCTTGTGTTGATGCTCGCGGCCGGACCCATTGATTCCGTGGCGTGGCTGCAAGGATGCTGGGCGCTCACCGACGGTCAGCGCGTCGTCGAAGAGCAGTGGATGGCGCCGGGCGGCGGCATCATGCTCAACATGGGCCGCACCGTTCGCGCCGGAAAACTCGTGGAGTACGAACACATCGTGCTGCGCGAGGACGGCGGGAAGCTCGCCTACGAGGCGCACCCGTCCGGGCAGCCGTCCGCGACGTTCATGTCGATCGAGATCGGCGATGCAAAGGTGATCTTCGAGAACGCGCAACACGATTTTCCACAGCGCGTCGCCTACGAACGACCAAGCCCCGATGTCCTCGCAGCCTGGATCGAAGGCACGATCAACGGTAAGACGCGGCGAGTGGAATTCCCCTACACGCGCGTTGCCTGCCCGAAGTGATCGAAGAAGTCGACGGCGGCTTTGACGTTGCGCTCGATGACCGCCGGATCAGGCGTCAGCGAACCGTCTCCACGCACCTGCAGGTTGCCGATGACGATGCCGTCGCTGCGGGGATTCATCTGCGCCTGGACGTCTGATCCCGGCATCCTGCCGTTCGCGCGATAGTTCACTTCCGGCTGCGGCGGAATCAGCGTCAGCTGACCTTTGATCGGCACGAGTTCCGTGTCGCCGAAGAGCGTTGCGGATCCGAGCCCGGTGCAATTGACGATCACCGCTTCGGGCACGCTGTTGAGATCCGCGATCGTGTCGAATTTGCGGATGACGATCCTGCCGCCGAACAACACGAAGTCGCGGACGATGGCGTCCATGTATTTGTTGGGCTCGATCGCGAGCGCGATCGACCTGACGGCGAACTTCGACGGGAACGGGTGCTCGCCCGGGCCGTAGATCTCGCGAAGACGTCCAGGCCGCAGATACTCGGGCACGAGGTCTGCGTCGCCGGCCTGGCGGTCTTCGCCGCGATTCTCGTCACCACCGCCACCGCGGCGATTCGGATCGTCCGTCGCGTTGTAGGTATCGATCCAGTAGACGCCGTAATCGCGCCCCACCATCAGTTGCAGTTCGCGATAGGAGATCTCGGCTGCACGCAGAAACTGTTGGTCCCATTCCGGCGTGCGGCGTTTGTTCTGAATCAGCGCGGTGGTCGGCGTGAAGCCGGCCCAGGACATGTTCGAGGTCGTGTCGGGCGGAACGGTCGCCGCATAAATCGTGACGTCGTAGCCGCGCCGCTGCAGTTGTCGCGCCGCGCTGACGCCGGGCGATCCGGCGCCGAGCACGGCAATCTTCTTTTCGCCGGTCGGCTGCGCGAGTTCCGCAACCTGGACGCCGAGTCCCCACGACAACGACATCCCGGTGCCGCCGTGCCCGTAGTTGTGGATGATTGTTTTCGCGCCGACTTTTTCGGCCTTCAGCACGAAGCCGCCGTCGCGGTGCGGCCGCAGTCCGACCGTCGTGCGAATGACGCGGTCCATCGACACGTGCACCGGCGCCAGTCGCAGCGGCGGACGCGGCATCGTCGCCGGTTTGATCGAGTTCGTCGTGCGGCAGGCGCCCACTCCAAAACCCGCAAGCGCGAGTCCGCTCGTCTTCAGCAGCGTTCGTCTGTTCATGGTGGTGGCCGCCATGCTATATCAACCATTCACCATGTCGCAGACCTTTGCCCTCGTCACGGGAACGTCCTCCGGCGTCGGCGCCGCCACCGCGCGCCTGTTGCTGGACCGCGGGTGGTTCGTCGTCGGCGTGTCGCGGCGAGCCGCGGAGATCGATCGCGCCAATTACCATCACCTCGCGCTGGACCTCGCCGACGTCGACGCGGTGCCGCTGGCAATCGAGCGTCATGTTGCGCCGATGTTGACGTCGAAACCGTGGCAGCGGGTCGGGCTCGTGAACAATGCCGCCCGTGCCGATCTGTTGATGCCGTTCAACCGCCTGCAGCCACGCGATCTGATGGCGATGCTCGCGCTGAATACCGTGACGCCCATCTGGCTGATGGGGTTCATCCTCCGCACGACGCCAGCGGCGGCGGCGCTGCGGATTGCGAACGTGTCGACCGGCGGCGCCGTGAAGGCGTTTCCCGGCCTCGCGGCGTACTGCACGAGCAAAGCGGCGCTGCGGATGGCCGGCGAAGTCGTCGCGACCGAACTCGATCCGGCGCGACGGGTGGCGCCGGGTCCGACTGACGTTGCGATCTTCAGCTATCAACCCGGCACCGTCGACACGCGGATGCAGACCGAGGCGCGTACGCGCGACGAGCACGAATTTCCGTGGGGTCAACTGTTTCGAGACTTTCACGCGAAGGGGATGCTCGTCTCTCCGGATCGTCCCGCCGCCGAAATCGTCGCGTTCCTCGAGTCCGAGTCGGCGCCGCTGATCGAAGAACGGCGATTGTCTTCGTGAGGACGCGACCCGCTTTGTGTGAGAATCCGACGATGATTCGAAGGACGACTGTTCTCTTCGTCTTGTGGGCCAGCGTTGCGACCGCACAGCCAATGCCGTTGCCGATCGTCGTGCAGGGGGCGATGACGATCGAAGTGCAGGATCTTGCGGCACGGCTAACCGGCGCGACCGAAGAGAACATCGGCGGCTGGGTATTCTGGCGCGGCACCGTCGACGACTATCCGGTCATCGTCGAGAAGACACAGAAGGGCGTGGCGAACGCCGCGGCGGCGACGGCGCTCGTCATCGACAAGTTTCATCCGCGCGCGATCATCAACCAGGGCACGGCTGGCGGCCACGATCCGGCGCTGAAGGTGTACGACATCGTCATCGGCACGTCAGCGATCAGCACGGGCGCGTTCCGGTCGCAGCCTCGGCGCGCGGGGCAGGGCAGCAATCCGCTCGAATGGCGGTCGCTCGACCTCACGGCGGCGGACGGCAGTGCCGGCAACGATCCGAACGCGAGGCGAGTCGCGAAATTTGTCGCGGACGAACACCTCCTCGCCGCTGCGCGACAGGTGAAGTCGACCTACACGCGCGGCAAAGTCGTCGAAGGCGTCCTTGCGACCAGCGACATGTGGAACGACGAGATCGATCTCATCGCCCGCTTCCACAACGAGTACGGCACGTCGGCGGAAGAGATGGAAACCGCGTCGGCTGCGCAAGTCGCGAAGCAGCTGAACGTCCCGTTCCTCGGCATCCGCGTGCTGTCCGACAACATCACCAACGACGGGGCGTACGATCCGAAGACCGCCGCCGCGTGCGAAGACTACGTGTGGCAGGTCCTGAAGGCGTACCTCGCCGGTAGCCGTTAGCGGCTAGCCGTTAGTAAGATGTGCGCATGAAACGGTCGTTCGCGTTCTGCGCTCTATTCGCCACCGTCACGCTCGCCTCCCACGCGCAGCCACAGATCGATACGGCTGCGATGCTCAAGACGGCGAAGCCGGATCTCGCACAGCGTCTCGCGCAGTTCAAGCCGGTGAAGATGCCGTTCGACGGCTCGTCGCTGAACGCGAACGAGCGACAGATGATCGACCAGCTCGTCGCTGCCTCGCGCGCGCTCGAGAGCATGTACTGGCGACAGAGCGATCCGGTGGGACTGCAGCTGTATCAGTCGCTGGCGTCGGACAAATCACCGCTCGCGCAGAACGTGCGACATTACCTCTTCATCAACGGCAGCCGGTGGGATCTCGTGCGCGAGAACGAGCCGTTCGTCGGCAACGCGAAGATGCCGCCGGGACACTACCTGTATCCGACCGACCTGACGCGCGCGGACGTGGACAAGTACGTTGCCGCCCATCCGACCGAGAAGGCAGCGATCTTCGATCCGTTCAGAGTCGTGCGCCGCAACGGCGGGGCGCTGACGACGCGTCCGTACCATGAGGAGTTTGCGCCGTTCATCAAGGAGGCGGCGGATGCGCTGCGGAAGGCGGCGACGCTGTCGCCGGACAAGGCGTTCGCGAATTTCCTGACGCTGCGCGCGAAAGCGTTCGAAACCGACGACTACTATCCGAGCGACGTTGCGTGGGTCGACCTGAAGAATCCGAAAGTGGACGTCATCTTCGCGCCGTACGAAACGTATCTCGACGATCTGCTCGGCGTGAAGACGTCATACGGCGCCGCGGTCATGATCCGCAACGAGCCGGAGAGCAAGAACCTCGATCTGTATCAGCGCTGGGTCGCCGACATCCAGGACGCGCTGCCGCTCGCCGCCGAGGACCGTCCATCGGTGCGCGGACACGTGACGCCGATGGAGGTGATGGACACGCCGTTCCGCGCGGGCGATCTGCGTCACGGCTATCAGGCCGTCGCCGACAACCTGCCGAACGATCCGCGCATCCACAAAGAGAAGGGAACCAAGAAAATCTTCTTCAAGAACTTCATGGACGCGCGCGTCAACGAAGTGATTCTGCCGCTCGCGGCGAAGGTGATGGACCCGGCGCAGGCGAAGCAGGCGTCCGCGGAAGGCTATATGGCGTCGACGGTGATGCACGAAATCTGTCACGGTCTCGGACCGGCGTACTCGCGCACGAAGGGCGGTCAGTCCGACATTCGGGCCGCGATGGCGGGATCGTTCTCCGGCCTCGAAGAAGCAAAAGCGGACGTCGTCGGCATGTTCGCGTTGAAATGGCTCGTCGACAAAGGCGCGCTGAAAAAAGAACGGCTTGAGGAATACTACGCCTCGTACGTCGCCGGGATTTTCAGAACGGTGCGGTTCGGTACCGGCGAAGCGCACGGACGCGCCGAGATGATGGAGTTCAACTACCTGTCGTCACAGGGCGCCGTCGTCAACGCGAACGGCCGATACCGTGTCGATTACGCGAAGATCCCCGTCGCGATCCAGCAGCTCGCGAAAGAACTGCTCGAACAGGAAGCGACCGGCGATCGTGCGCGCGCGGAAGCGTGGTTCAAGAAATACGACGTGATGCCGCCGGCGCTGCAGCAGGCGCTGGCCAACGCGAAGGATGTGCCGATTGACGTCGATCCCATCGTCTCGTTCGATGAAACGGTTAAGTAGCGCGCGAATTGCCGCGCTCGTCGTTCTCGCGACGACGATCGTCGCGGCGCAGAACAATCGGATCGACGTCGTGTCGCCGATGGCGCCCGAACTTGCCGCGTACGGGAAGTACGACATCGGCGTGCGCACGATCCAGGTCACCGACAAGAACCGGATCGATGTCCTCAATACGAAAGCGGGAGAGGCCGCGCCGCGGTACGACCGGACGCTGACGCTGGAAGTCTGGTACCCGGCGAAACTCGCGACGGGACAGAAGCCCGGCGGCGACTACACGGTCATCACACGCGATCCGTCGGTGACCGCGGTGCTGCACGGCAAGGCGGTCCGCGATGGGCAGACGCTGGCGACCGATGCACCGTACCCGCTCGTGATCATCTCGCACGGGTATCCGGGCAATCGCTTCCTTATGAGCCATCTCGCCGAGAACCTCGCGAGCAAAGGGTTTGTCACTGTTTCGATCGATCACAAGGACAGCACCTACGACGATCAGAAAACGTTCGCGAGCACTTTGTACAATCGGCCGTTCGATCAGTTGTTCGTGCTGAACGAGATCGCGCGCCTCGGCAAGACCGGTTCAGGACATTTCCTCGCCGGCCTCGTCGACAGCGATCGCGCCGGCATCGTCGGCTACTCGATGGGCGGCTACGGCGTCGTCAACGTGATCGGTGGCGGCTATAGCGCGGCGAGCGAGACGCTGGCGGCTTCGCCGCCGAACAAACTGCTGCACGACCGTGCCGCGAGCAACCCGGATTACCAGAAGGCCCGCGATCCTCGCATCAAAGCCGCGATCGCAATCGCGCCGTGGGGCATGCAGGGCGGCTTCTGGGACGCCGACGGCCTCGCCGGGATCAAGACGCCGGTGCTGTTCGTCGCGGGCAGCGTGGACGATGTGGCGGGATATGAAAAGGGCACGCGTGCGATTTACCAGAACGCGGTCAACGCGGATCGATATCTGCTGACGTTCGCGAACGCGAACCATAACGCCGCCGCGCCAATCCCGGCGCCGGCCGAAACCTACGCCTATTCCGAGCGGCTCAAGTCGTTTCCGTTCGCGCACTACGCCGACGCGGTCTGGGATACGACGCGGATGAACAACATCCTCGATCACTTCGCGACCGCGTACTTCGACTTCTACCTGAAGAACGACGCAGACAAGAAGGCGTATCTGGATCTCGCGAAGGGATTCAAGCGAGGGACGACCGCCGGCTTGACGCTGGAGCATGCGCCTGCCGCCGTGGGCGGCCAGCGCGGCTCGCAGGGGCCACCCGTCTCGGTCACGGTCAACGGCAAGACCTGGACACAGCAGGAACTCTTCCAGCGCAACATCGGCGCGCGCGACGATCAGACGACGGCGTTTCCGCCGCACAAGGTGATCGGCAATATCTACTACGTCGGCACGAAGAGCCTGTCGTCGTATCTGATCACGACACCGCAGGGGCACATCCTAGTCAACAGCACGTACGAACGGAACGTGCCAATCATCCAGAAGTCGATCGAAGACCTTGGCTTCAAATTCAGCGACGTGAAGATCCTGCTCGGCAGCCACGCGCACGGCGATCATCAGGAAGGCGACGCGCTGGTCAAACAGCTGACGGGCGCGCAGGTCGTGGCGATGGCCGAAGACGTGCCTGCGCTCGAAGCAATGAAGCCGGGCGGCAAGCCGCATCCGATCGATCGCGTCATCCACGACGGCGACACCGTCACGCTCGGCGGCGTGACGCTGACCGCGCATCTGACGCCCGGCCACACGCGCGGGTGCACGACGTGGACGATGAAAGTGACCGACGGCGGCAAGAGCTACGACGTCGTGATCATGGGCAGTGTCGGCGTCAATCCAGGATTCAGACTCGTGAACAATCCGGACATTCCGCGTCAGGCCGACGAATATCGTCGCGCGTTCCAGGTTTCGCGCGCCCTGCCGTGCGATGTCCCGCTTGCCTCGCACGGCGCGATGTATAACATGGCGGAGAAATACGCACGCTTGAAGGACGGCGGTCAGAATCCGTTCATCGATCCAGCCGGGTACAAAGCGGAACTGGATTTGGACGAAGCAATGTTTCGTGCCGTGCTCGCGGCACAACAAAAGGAACTCCAATGAAGAAGGGTCTTCTCATCCTCGGTCTCGCCGCTATCGTCTGCGCCACACCACAGGCGCAAAACGAATCGGCGCGGTGGTCGGCGTACGCCAAGAACATCACGATTACGCGCGACGACTGGGGCATCGCCCACGTCCACGGCAAGACGGATGCAGATGCGGTGTTCGGCGCGGTCTACGCGCAGGCCGAAGACGACTTCAACCGCGTCGAGACCAACTTCATCAACGGCATCGGCCGGCTCGCCGAAGCCGAAGGCGAGAAGGAGATCTGGCGCGATTTGCGGCAGAAGCTCTTCATCGATCCGGTCGTCGTGAAGAAGGAGTACGACGGCAGCCCGGCATGGCTGAAGAAGCTGATGGACGCGTGGGCGGACGGCTTGAACTTCTATCTGTCGAAGCATCCCGAGACGAAGCCGCGCGTCATCACGCACTTCGAGCCGTGGATGGCGCTGACGTTCAGTGAAGGCAGCATCGGCGGCGATATCGAGAAGGTCAACCTGACGCAGCTCGAAAATTTCTACGGCGGGACGAAAAAGGAGACAGCACCCGAACCGGATTACGTCGAACCGACCGGTTCGAACGGTGCGGCCATCGCTCCGTCGAACACCGCTGGGAAGCACGCGCTGCTGCTCATCAACCCGCACACGTCCTTCTTCTTCCGTTCCGAACTGCAGATGACGAGCGACGAAGGCTTGAATGCGTACGGCGCCTCGACGTGGGGACAGTTCTTCCTGTACCAAGGCTTTAACGAACGACTTGGCTGGATGCACACGTCGAGCGGCGTCGACGCGATCGACGAGTACCTCGAAACGATTGTCAAGAAGGGCGACAAGGTCTTCTACAAGTACGGCACCGAAGAGCGCCCGATGATGACGAGCACGATCAAAGTGCCCTACAAGACCGACAAGGGCATGGCCGAGCGGACGTTCACCGTCTACAAGACACATCATGGGCCGGTCGTTCGCGAGCTGGATGGCAAGTGGGTGTCGATTCGCTTGATGCAGGAGAACGTCAAGGCGCTCACGCAGTCCTACATGCGCACGAAGGCGCGCACGATGAAGGCGTACGAAGAGACGATGGCCCTGCACGCGAACTCGTCGAACAACACGTTGTATGCCGACGCCGACGGGAACATCGCGATGTTCTACGCGAACTTCATCCCGAAGCGGGACGAGAAGTACGACTGGGGCAAACCGGTCGACGGCAGCACGCCCGCCACCGAGTGGAACGGCCTGCTGTCGTTCAACGAATCGCCGAACGTCGTCAATCC
>Ga0070741_10018053_pt1 | contig 11489 bp, 13 predicted proteins | sample Coa_R1_4_FD_66440 | JGI IMG/M metagenome (GOLD analysis project Ga0070741, IMG submission 66440) | Surface soil microbial communities from Centralia Pennsylvania, which are recovering from an underground coalmine fire - Coalmine... | ecosystem: Environmental > Terrestrial > Soil > Unclassified ...
CGAGCGCGGCGCGGATCGCCGCCGCGACCTCGGCGGCGTGCTCGTCGTCGCGGTAGCGCTGGCGCGGCCAGAAGAAGCCGCGCAGCCCGTCCTTGCGGTTGCGGGGCACGACGTGCACGTGGAAGTGGGGGACGGACTGGCTGACGACGTTGTTGGCGGCGACGAACGCCCCCTCGGAGCCGGTCGCCTCGCGGATCGCGACCGCGAGCGCGCGGGCGTTGGCGAAGATCCTGGCCAGGAGGTCGTCCGGAAGGTCCCAGATCGCCTCCCGGTGCTCGCGCGGCACGAGGAGGCTGTGGCCGGGAAAGAGCGGGCGGTTGTCGAGGAAGGCCAGCGTCGCGCCGTCCTCGAAGACGACGTGGGCGCTCGCCTCGCCCGCCACGATGGCGCAGAAGGCGCAGCCCGCCACCGCTACGCCACGACGGTCAGGGCGCGGGGCTCGATCCCCAGCTCGAGCTCGGCGAAGTCGCCGATGTAATCGCCGTCCACGTGGACCGGGAAGGGGCGCGGCTCGCCCCCGGCGCCGGTCGAGAGCGACTCCAGGCGCCCCTCGCGCACGCCCTCGAAGTGGGCGATCTGGCGGTGGCGCTCGACCCGCAGGGGCTCGGCCAGGATCCGGGCGATCAGCGTAGGCACGTCGCGCTGGGCGGCGCGCCGGAGCATCGCGATCGAGAGCGTGCCGTTGTCGATCGCCGCGCCCTCGCAGAGGCGGATCGGGCGGCGCCCGAAGTAGGTGAACGGGTCGGAGTTCTGGGCGATCGCGGTCACGCCCTCGGCCACGGAGCCGTCGCAGGCGAGCCGCATCCGCACCGGGTTGCGGAGGAACTCCCGGTAGAAGGTGGCGACCGCGACCGTGGTGTAGAACCAGCGCCCTGCGCGCGCCTTGAGCAGCGGGCGCCTGTCCACCCGCATCGCAGTGGCGGCGTCGAGACCGGCGCCGCAGGCGAAGACGAAGCGCCGCTTCCCCGCGAGCCCCAAGTCCACCTTGCGGGGCCGGAAGGCGTCGGCGATGGCCAAGAGGTGCTCGGTCGCGTCCACCACGTCGTTGGGTATGCCGAGCGTGCGGCAGACCACGTTCGTCGAGCCTCCGGGAAGCACGGAGACCGGGACGTCGGTGCCCGCGAGGCCGTTGGCGACCTCGTTCAGGGTTCCGTCCCCGCCGAACGCGACCACGATGTCGTAGCCGCCCTCGCGAGCCTCGCGCCCGATCTCGGTGGCGTGGTTCTGCGCCTCGGTGGCCACGGCCTCGACCTCGTAGCGGCTCTGCAGGGCGTAGACGACGAGGTTCTTGAGCCGGTCCGAGACCGTCGTCGCGTAGGGGTTGACGATGATCAGCATGCGCTTCTTGCGCGAGCGCGGGGGCGCGCCGTTGCCGCGCGCGGCCGGCTTGGGCGGTGTCTCGGCCGTGGCCACAGCCATCGCGGCGAGCAACGCTACTCGCCTTCCGCCGCGAGCGCCTCGAAGCGGACGACCTCGCCGTCGTCGAGCTCGCGGGCGCGGCCGTCGGCGATCAGGAGGTCGAGGTGACCGATCACCTCCGAGAGCGTCAGGTAGGCCTGGGTGACGGCGACGTTTCCCCACAGCTCCTGGGCGAGCTCGTAGGCGGTCCGCGGGCGGCCCTCGAGCAGCCGCAGGATCTTCCGCGCCCGGCGCTCGTGGAGGGCCAGGCGCTGGTCTATGAGCCCCGCGTGGTCGGTGATCGGCTCGCCGTGGCCGGGCAGCACGACCTCGGCCGGCAGCTCGCGCGTGCGCTTGAGCGATTCGATGTAGGTCGCGAGCGCGCGCGGCCGCTCGGAGGAGCCGTCGAGCGGGCGCGCGAGCAGCGGATTGGACGAGATGTGGGCGATCAGGTGGTCGGCAGCCAGCAGGATGCGGCGCTCGGCGTCCCAGAAGAGCGTGTCGGAGGGCGAGTGGCCAGGCCGATGCTGCACCTCGAGCCGGCGCCCGCCCAGCTCGAGCAGCTCGCCGTCGTGCAGCGGGCGCGTGACCGCGGCCCGCCCGCCCCAGGCGCGGAAGGCCCGGGAGAGGCTTCGAAGCGCGGTGACCACGTCCTCGGGGATGCCGTTGCGCAGCATCATCCGGGCCGCGAACTCGTCGTCGCGCTCGGCGTCCTCCGAGAAGTTCGCCATGAAGCGGACCGCCACGTCGATCGCGGCGACCTCGGCCCCGGAGCGGTTGGCGACGATCTCGACCAGGCCCAGGTGGTCTATGTGCTGGTGCGAGATCAGGATGAGCTCGATCTCCTCGAGCCCGTGACCATGCTCGCCCACCTGGCGCTCGAGCTCGTCGAGGGCCTTGCCCGAGTTGGGACCTGTGTCGAGCAGCGCCAGCGGCTCGCCCTCGAGCAGGTAGCAGTTCACGCGCCCCACCGCGAACGGGGTCGGGATCCTGAGCCGGTGGATTCCCGCCTCCGCGGCCCGCTGGAGCGCCTGCTCCGGCGTGAGCGTCAAGCGCGGATCACCGCCAGCACCTCGTCGCGCTTGCGCTCCATGTGCTCGCGCGAGCGGAGCGACTCGAGGTTGAGGCGCAGGAGCGGCTCGGTGTTCGAGGGCCGGACGTTGAAGTGCCAGTCGGGGTAGTCCACGGAGACGCCATCGAGCCAGCTCACGTCGCCGTCGGAGTAGCGCTCCGCGAGCTCGCGCATCTTGCCCTCCTGGTCGGCGACCTCCGAGTTGATCTCGCCGGAGATGAAGTAGCGCGAGCGGAACTCGTCCACGAGCTCCGAGAGCGGCGGCTCCGAGGCGGAGAGGAGCTCGAGCATCAGGAGCGCCGGGATCGAGCCGGAGTCGGCGCACCAGAAATCGCGGAAGTAGTAGTGGCCCGAGACCTCGCCGCCGAAGGCCGCGCCGCGCTCGCGCATCGCGGTCTTGAAGAAGGCGTGGCCGACCCGGTTCACGTGGGCGGTGCCGCCGAGGGCCGCCACGGTGTCCGGGACGGCCCGGCTCGCGCGCACGTCGTAGAGGATGGTCGCCCCGGGCTCGCGCCGCAGAACCTGGCGGGCGAGGAGGGCCGTGAGGAAGTCGCCGTCCACGAACTCGCCGCGGTCGTCGATGAAGAAGCAGCGGTCGGCGTCGCCGTCCCAGGCGATCCCGAGGTCGGCGCCCTCGTCGCGGACCCGGCGCTGGATGAAGGCGCGGTTCTCGGGCAGCAGCGGGTTGGGCTCGTGGCCCGGGAACTCGCCGTCGGGCACCCAGTAGGTCTCCACCGGGTCCAGGCCGAGCCGCTCGAGCACCGGCCCGACCATCGGCCCGGCCATGCCGTTGCCTCCGTCCACGACCAGGCGCAGGGGGCGGATCGCGCCCGGGTCCACGAGGCCGAGCAGATGCCGGTGGAACTCGTCGTAGACGTCCAGCGCCTCCACGCTGCCGCCGCCCGGCGGCTCGGGCATGCCGGCCGCGATCTCGTCGCGGACGTCCCCGATGCCGGCGTCGCCGGAGAGGGCCAGCGCCCCCTCGCGCACGAGCTTGATCCCGGTGTACGCCTTGGGGTTGTGGGAGGCGGTGACCATCGCGCCGCCGTCCAGCTCCCGCGAGCCGACGAGGAAGTAGAGCATCTCGGTCCCGATCATCCCGGCGTCGAGGACGCGGCAGCCCTCGGCGATGAGCCCGTCGCGCACGCGCCGGCTCATCTCCGGCGCCTGGATCCGCATGTCGCGGCCGAGGCCCACCGCGAGCTCCGACGGCGCCTTGCCACGCAGCCGCCCGAGCACGCGGGCGAAGGCGCGGCCGACGAGGTACGCGGTCTCCCCGTCGAGCTCGGAGCCGTAGAGGCCGCGGACGTCGTAGGCCTTGAAGATCGAATCCCGCGGGCGGGCCATCGGCTGCTGGCTCAAAAGCCGTCCTTGAGGGCCTCGTAGGTCTGCTCGAGCGTCTGCGGCATCACCCGCGTGTCGGCGAGCACTGGCATGTAGTTCGTGTCGCCGGCCCACCGCGGGACCACGTGCATGTGGATGTGGGAGTCGTAGCCCGCCCCGGCGACGCGGCCCTGGTTGAAGCCCACGTTGAACCCCTCCGGCGAGTAGACCTCCTCGAGGCGGCGGATCGCCTGCTGGCCGAGCGCCATCATCTCGGCGATCGTCTCAGGGTCGAGATCCTGGAGCTTGCCCACGTGCTCGAACGGGGCCACCATCAGGTGCCCGTTCGTGTAGGGGAAGAGGTTCAGGATCACGTAGCAGCGCTCGCCGCGGTGGACGATCAGGTTCGCCCGGTCGTCGTCCTCGGCCGGCTTGCTGCAGAAGATGCAGCCCTCCTCCGCGTCCTTGGAGGCGTCCTTCACGTAGGCGAGGCGCCACGGCGCCCAGATCCGCTGGCTGGCCACACCCCGGCATCGTACGGGCACCCGCCAGGCGGGCGATGGCCGAGTCGACTCGGCCATCGGGGTCAGCGGGCCCGCGATGTCCTGGGCGGGGCGCCTAGAGCCAGCGCCGGTGCCGGAAGTAGGCGATCAGGCCGCCGAAGACGACGACCATCGCCGCGACGATGATCCAGAAGGCGGCGATGCTGCCCTGGCCCGGGACCTCGACGTTCATCCCGAACACGCTCGCGATCAGGGTCAGGGGCAGGAAGACGACGCTGATCACGGTCAGCACCCGGAGCACGTTGTTGACGCGGTGGGAGATCACCGACTCGTTGGTCTGCTCGAGCCCCTCGACCACCTCCTTGTAGTTCTCGAGCATGTCCCAGATCCGCTCGTGCGCGTCCACGATGTCGTCGAAGTAGATCTCGAGCTCGCCACCCTCGGGGGCGAGGATCCGCTGCTTCACGTTCTCGAGGTCGCGCAGCACCGTGCGCTGGGGGCGGATCACCTTGCGGAAGTTGATGATCTCCTGCTTGACGTTGGAGATATCGCGCACGACCTCCTCCGAGCGGCCCTCGAAGATGTCGTCCTCGATCGCGTCGAGCTTGTTGCCGATCTTGCGCAGCATCGGGAAGCAGTAATCGAAGCTGTCGTCCACGATCCGGTAGAGGAGGAAGCCCGAGCCCTTGGCGAAGTGCTGGGCGCGCAGCTCCTCCTTCTGGCGGCAGCGCTCGAACAGGTACTCGACGGGCTGGAGGGGCTGGTTGGGGATCGTGACCAGGAAGTCGCGTCCGACGAAGATGTCGAGCTCGCCGGCGTTGAGCCGCCCCACCGCGCGGTCGAAGACGGGGAAGTGGAGGACGATGAAGAGGTACTCCGGGTACTCGTCGATCTTGGGCCGCTGGTTGCGCGAGAGCACGTCCTCGAGGTCGAGGGCGTGGAAGTCGAACTGCTCCTCCAGCCACGCCATCTCGAGCGGCGTGGGGCGCTCGATGTTCACCCAGCGCAGCCCCTCGGCCGCGATCTGCTCGACGTTGGGCTTGCGCTCGGCCGGCTCAGGCGGCGCCGCGAGGACCTGGGCGCGGCGCGCCGTGCGCCTCAACCTGGGCTTCGGAAGGTTCGGCATCGCTTGCACCACGCTTGGTCATCGCTTCCCGGCTAAGGGTACGCGACGGCCGCGGCTTCCCGCTGCAAGCGCTCGCCCGCGCGGGGCGCCAGTGGAACCCGGTGCCGCGCGGAGCCGCCCCGGCCCGGGCCGGGGGCGGCGAGGGGGCGGGCGCCGCCCGGCGGGCTGGTACACTGCCGCGCCACATAGCCACCACATCGAGAGGGGTGGAGGGACTGGCCCGATGAAGCCCCGGCAACCCCCCAGCCGCAAGGCGAGGGAAGGTGCCAATTCCAGCAGGTGGAATGCCTGGGAGATGTGAGTCGGAAGTCCTGAGTGGGACCTTCGCTCGACCAGGCGGAGGTCTTTTTCGTGGGCGAAGCGAAGCGACAGGACTGAAAGCGAGGCGAGGTAGATGGGGCCGCAGGCATTGGGGTGCAAGGAGTGCGGGGAGCGCTACCCGCTCGACGCGCGCTACGTGTGCGAGCGCTGCTTCGGGCCGCTCGAGGTCGTCTACGACGACGCGGGGCTCGACCCCGCGGAGGCGCGCCGCCGCATCCAGGCCGGCTCGGCCGGGATCTGGCGCTACGCCGACTTCCTGCCCTTCGCCGAGCGGCCGCGGAGCGCGCTCGAGCCGGGCCTGACCCCCCTCATCCGGGCCGACCGCCTGGCCGAGCGGCTCGGGATCGGCGAGCTCTGGATCAAGAACGACGCGGCCAACCCGACGCACTCGTTCAAGGACCGGGTAGTGGCGGTCGCGCTGGCAAAGGCGCTGGAGCTCGGCTTCGAGACCGTCGCCTGCGCCTCGACCGGCAACCTCGCCAACGCCGTCGCCGCGCACGCGGCCGCCGCCGGCCTCGAGTCCTACGTCTTCGTCCCCGCCGACCTCGAGGAGCAGAAGCTGCTCGCGACGGGCGTCTACGGCGCCCGCCTCGTCGCGGTGCGCGGGAGCTACGACGACGTGAACCGCCTCTGCACGGAGCTCTCGGACGCCCATCCGTGGGCGTTCGTGAACGTCAACCTGCGCCCGTACTACTCCGAGGGCTCGAAGACGCTCGCCTTCGAGACCGTGGAGCAGCTCGGGTGGCAGCTCCCGGACCGGATCGTCTCGCCGATCGCGTCCGGGTCGCTCTTCACCAAGCTGGGGCGCGGGTTCGCCGACTGGCTCCGCCTCGGCCTCGTCGAGGGCGAGCTGCCGGTCTTCTGCGGCGCCCAGCCGCAGGGCTGCAGCCCCGTTGCCACGGCCTTCGCCGAGGGCTGGGAGACCTGCAAGCCACAGCAGCCCGACACGATCGCCAAGAGCCTCGCGATCGGCAACCCGGCCGACGGGGTCTACGCGCTGGAGCTCGCGCGGCGGACCGGCGGCACGATCGAGGCCGTGGGCGACGGCGAGATCCGCGACGCCATCCGCCTCCTCGCGGAGACGACCGGGATCTTCACCGAGACGGCGGGGGGCGTGACGATCGCCGCGCTGGCCAAGATCGCCGCCCGGGGGGAGATCGGCGCGCGCGAGCGCGTCGTCGCCTACATCACGGGCGACGGCCTGAAGACGCTCGACGCCGTCCGCGACTCCTTCGAGATGACGGTGATCGATCCGACGGTCGAGGCGTTCGCCGGCGAGCTCGCGGCCGCCGCCAGGTAGATTTCCCGCCCGATGCCGGTCACCGTCAAGATCCCCGCTCAGCTCCGCGCCGCGGCGGGCGGCGAGGGCGAGATCGAGGTCGAGGGCGCGACCGTCGGGGAGGCGCTCGATGCGGTCTTCGCCCGTCACGCCGAGCTGCGCGAGCGCATCACCGAGGACGGCGGGCTCCGCCGGTTCGTGAACGTCTACGTCTCCGGCGAGGACATCCGCTTCCGCGAGGGCCTCGACACGCGGCTCGCCGACGGCGACGAGGTGACGATCCTGCCCGCCGTCGCCGGTGGAAGCTGAGCGGCCCGCGGCGGAGATCCCCGTCGCGATCCTCTGCGGCGGGCGCGGCACGAGGCTGCAGGAGCGGACCCACGCCATACCCAAGGGGCTCGTCGAGATCGGGGGCAAGCCGATCCTCTGGCACGTCGTCCGGATCTACGCGTCGCACGGCTTTCGCCGCTTCCTGCTCCTGACCGGGTACCTGGGCGAGATGATCGCCGACTTCGCGGCCGCCGAGGCGTGGCCGGAGGCGGTCGAGATCGAGTGCCTGGACACCGGCCGCGACACGCCCACCGGCGGCAGGGTCGCGCGCGTCGCGGAGCGGCTCGCCTCGGGCACGTTCTGCCTCACCTACGCCGACGGCGTCGCCGACGTGGATCTCGAGGCCCTGCTCGCCTTCCACCGCCGCCAGGGCCGCCTGGGCACCATGACCGTGGTCAGGCCGCACAGCCAGTGGGGCGTCGCGGTGATCGACGACGACGACCGCGTCACCGGCTTTCGCGAGAAGCCGCGGCTCGAGCAGTGGGTGAACGGCGGCTTCTTCTGCTTCGAGCCGGGCTTCCTCGACTACGTGGCCGAGAACAGCGTGCTTGAGCGCGACCCGCTCGAGCGCCTGGCGGCCGAGGGGCAGCTCGCGGGCTTCCGCCACCACGGCTTCTGGGACTGCATGGACACCTACAAGGACGCGATCGTCCTCAACGACCTCTGGACCGCGGGCGACGCCCCCTGGCGCGTGTGGGCCGGGGATCCGCGCAGCGAGCCGAGCCCGGCCGTCGGGCAGCGACCGTGAAGGGCCGCACCGCGCTCGTCACCGGGGCCCAGGGCTTCGCCGGGTCGTGGCTCTGCAGGGCGCTGCTCGAGGCCGGCGCCCGGGTGGTCGGCTACGACCGCGGCGATCCCGCGCTTTCGGGGCTCGAGCTCCAGGGCATCGCCGCCGAGGTCCCCGTGGTCGCCGGCGACCTGACCGACGCTGCGCGGATCGAGCGGGCGCTGGGCGAGCACGGGGTGGACGCGGTGTTCCACCTGGCGGCGCAGACGATCGTCGGCGAGGCCAACGCGTCGCCGGTCCCGACTTTCGAGGCGAACGTCCGCGGGACCTGGACGCTACTCGAGGCCTGCAGGCTCGCCGCCGTGCGGACCGTCGTCGTCGCCTCCTCGGACAAGGCGTACGGCCCGCACGACGAGCTTCCCTACCGCGAGGACGCCTGCCTCGAGCCGATCTATCCCTACGACGTGTCGAAGGCGGCGGCCGACCTGATCGCGCGCAGCTACTGGCACACCTTCGGCCTGCCGGTCGCGGTCACGCGCTTCGCGAACCTCTACGGCGGCGGCGACCTCAACTTCTCGCGCCTGATCCCGGAGGCCGTGAGCGCCATCCTCGACGGGCGCCGCCCCGTCATCCGCTCCGACGGCACGCCGGAGCGCGACTACCTCTACGTCGAGGACGCGGCGGCCGCCTACCTCGCGATCGCGGCCGCGCTCGACGAGGGCCGGGGGAGGGGGGAGGCGTTCAACGCGGGGGCCGGGCGCCCCTACTCGGTGCGCGAGGTGCTCGACGTCCTCTGCCGGGTCGCGGGCACGGACGTGGAGCCGGACGTCCGCGGGGCGGGAAACCCGGCGGGCGAGATAGACCGCCAGTACCTCGACGCGGCGAAGATCCGCGAGGTCTGCGGCTGGGAGCCCCGGGTCTCGCTCGAGGAGGGCCTCGCCCGCACGCTCGAGTGGTACCGCGCCCATCCGGAGGCGCGGGCGCCGGCGCCCGCGCCCTGACGCGCCCGCGCTCCGCGCCCGCGGCGGCCCTCCGGCGTGCGATACTGCCCCGCGGCGGGACCGTCAAGCGAGGCCGGCCAGCGGCGCCGGAGAAAGGTGGGTCGAGGGAAGTGAGGCGGATCGGAGCAGGGCTCGGGGTCGTGATCGCCCTCGTGGCGCTGGGCGCGCCGTCGGGCGCCGTCGGGCGGCTCTCGCTCCCCCCGCACACGGTGATCCCGGGCGCCTGCGCCCTCGATCACCGGGCCGGGCGCTCGCACTGCGAGCTGCGGCTGATCGCCAACCTGCGCCACCGGCCCCTGGCCGCCGCCGCCCCGGCCGGCGGCTACGGCCCGGCCGACATCCAGAGCGCCTACGCCCTGCCGTCGCAGAGCGCCGGCGCCGGGCAGACCGTCGCGATCGTGGACGCCTACGACGACCGCACGGCCGAGGCGGACCTGAGCACCTACCGCTCCACCTACGGCCTGCCGCCCTGCACGACGGCGAACGGATGCTTCAGGAAGGTGAACCAGAACGGCGTCCAGGGCTCCTACCCGCGCAACAACCAGGGCTGGGCGCTCGAGATCAGCCTCGACCTCGACATGGTCTCCGCCGCCTGCCCGAACTGCCACATCCTGCTCGTCGAGGCCAAGAACAACCTGAGCTCGAACCTCTACGCCGCCGTCGACACGGCCGCGCGCCTGGGCGCCGACGCGATCTCGAACAGCTACGGCGCCGCGGAGTCGAGCTCCGATCCGGCGAGCAACGCCCACTTCAACCACCCCGGGACCGCGATCACGGTGTCCTCGGGAGACGGCGGCTACGGCGTCGAGTACCCGGCCGCCTCTCCCTACGTCACCGCGGTCGGCGGCACGACGCTCCGCCGCGCCTCGAACGCCCGTGGCTGGAGCGAGACCGCGTGGAGCGGCGCGGGAAGCGGCTGCTCCGCCTACGAGCCGAAGCAGGCCTGGCAGGCCGACGCCGGCTGCGCGCGGCGCACCGTGGCCGACGTCTCGGCGGCCGCCGACCCGAACACCGGGGTGAACGTCTACGACTCGAACTGCAGCCTGGCCAACCAGCTCCTCGGGCAGTGCTTCAAGGGCTGGGGCGTGGTGGGCGGCACCAGCGCCTCGTCGCCCATCATCGCGTCGGTCTACGCGCTGGCGGGGAACGCCGGGTCGGTCACCTACGGCTCCTACCCCTACTCGCATGCGAGCGCGCTCAACGACGTGACCAGCGGCAGCAACGCGACGCCCTGCACGGGCGGCTACCTCTGCACGGCCGGGCCGGGGTACGACGGGCCGACCGGGCTGGGGACGCCCGAGGGCACCGGCGCCTTCTAATTAGTTTCTAAGAATCGGCGCCGGGGCGCAGATTCCGCGCTCCGTCGTCGAATAATGGAGACGGATGGCGACTCCCCAAGGAGGTTCCGGATGTCTCCCCTGATCCTCGGCATCGGCGCGCTCGACGCCCTTCTCGCCGCCCAAGCCGCCTACGCGGTGCGCGACTACGAGCGCAGGCACGGCCGGCGCAAGAAGAAGTAGGGCGGGAGCTCGCGGGGACGAGCGCTCAGGCCAGGATCACCTCGACGCCGTCCGCGCCCTCGAAGTCGCGCTCGCGGGTGATGAGCGGCAGGCCGTACGCCGCCGCGGTGGCGGCGATCAAGGCGTCGGCGGTGCGAAGCCTGCGGCGTCCCCGGCGACGGCTGGCCGCGACCACGCGGCCGTAGTGTGGGGCGACTCGAGCGTCGACGGGCAGGACCGCGAAGCGGCGCTCCGCGTAGGCGAGCGTCGCGAGCCGCCCCGGTCGCTGGCGCTCGTCGGCGATCAAGACGCCATGGTGGAGCCCGCACAGCGTGACCACCGAGATCGCCACCTCCTCGGGAGGATCGTCGAGGGAGACGTCGTCCCCGCGTGCCAGCGCGATCACGTACGAGGTATCGAGCAGCGCCCGCCTCACGCGAACGGGTCGCGTGGCTCCTCGTCGAGCTCGCGAAGCTCCTGCTCGAGCCGGTCGTCGCGCGGCAGGAGCCCCGGGAGCTCACGGACGAGCTCGTCGAACGGCACGAACCGCTCGGCGCGGCTCACCGGGACCAGGTCCGCGACCGGGTGGCCGTGCACCGTTATGCGCAGTCGCTCGCCACGCTCCACCCGTCGGAGCAGCTCGGCCGTCTTGTTGCGCAGATCGCGCTGGGGGACCTCCGTCGCCATACGGCTACACCGTAGCAAAATGGGCTCCGGCCGCTGAGGGCTTTCGGGTGAGCGGCGGCTTCGTGCCCGCACGGCTGCGAAGCGCGCCCGGCAGGATTCGAACCTGCGGCCTCTCGCTCCGGAGGCGAGCGCTCTGTCCCCTGAGCTACGGGCGCCGGGCGAGCAGTGTAGACGGAGCGCTGGCCCCCGCCGGCCAGCGCGCCGCGGCCGCGCACCCGGGCCG
>Ga0070741_10018054_pt1 | contig 11489 bp, 10 predicted proteins | sample Coa_R1_4_FD_66440 | JGI IMG/M metagenome (GOLD analysis project Ga0070741, IMG submission 66440) | Surface soil microbial communities from Centralia Pennsylvania, which are recovering from an underground coalmine fire - Coalmine... | ecosystem: Environmental > Terrestrial > Soil > Unclassified ...
GACGAGCGATCCGGCGTTGTATCTGTCGCAGCGGTGGAATACGGGGCCGTTTAGCTACTCGTTTTCGGGGTTGGCGCCGGGGAGCTACCGGGTGACGCTGAAGTTCGCGGAGATCGCGTACCTCGGCCCCGGCCAGCGCCGCTTCAACGTCTCGATCAACGGCACGCGCGTGCTCACGAACCTCGACGTCGCCGCGACCGTCGGCTGGAACACGGCCCTCGACAGGACCTTCGCCGTCAGCGTGGGGACGTCCGGCACGATCACGATCTCGTTCACGCGCGGCGCCCGCGACAACCCGATCGTGAACGCGATCGAGATCGTCCCGGCGTGAGGGGCCGCGGCTACCGCGGCCGCGTCACCTCGAGGTAGAGCGCCAGCACCGCGTCGGCGCAGCCGTCCCAGGTCGGCAGGTCGGGCGGGCTCGGGAGCGGCGGCCGCTGGAGCTCCTCGACGACGACGCGCGCCACCTCCTCGGGCGGGGCGTCGAGCTCGACCCCGCGCGCCAGCCCCTCGTCCACGAGCGCGATCAGCCCGGGCGCCCTCGCCACGACAGTGCGGCAGCCCTGGCCGAGCGCCTCGAAGACCGCGATCCCCTGCGACTCGAACTCGCTCAGGCAGACGACCACGCTCACGCGCGCGAGCTCGGCCGCCATGCGCGCGCGCTCCTCGAGCGGGATCGCCCGGATGTCGACGCGGTCGGCGACGCCGAGCTCGGCGGCCTGCTCGCGCAGCGCCTGCTCGAAGGGGCCGCCGCCGCCGATCCAGAGCCGTGTCCGGGGTCTCCGTGCCAGCACGTGCGGCAGCGCGGCGAGCACGCGGTGGTGGCCCTTGTAGCGCTCGAGCCGGCCGATCGACGCGATCAGGTCCGGGTCGCGGACGCTCGCCGCGGCGGACTCGTCCGGGAGGTCGGCGCCGTTCGGGATCACGGCGAACCGCTCCCGCGGCACGCCCAGGCGCCGGGCGCGCTCGTCCGCCTCGGCGGGCGTGAGCGCGACGAGGCGCTCCGCCCGGCGCAGCAGCGGGCGGAGGACGCGCTCCTGCGCGGGCGCGAGCGCCTTGCGGAGGCGGGCGGAGTGCCCGCCGGCGTGGAAGGTGACGACGTAGGGAAGCCGCGCGCGCAGCGCCGCGAGCATCGCCGTGGGCGCGACGAGCGTCTGGAAGCCCTGGACGTGGACGAGGTCCCAGTCGCCCCCGACGAGCTCCCGGTAGATCCCGGGGCAGAGGTAGTAGTCGCGCCCGCGCGGCCAGGCGGGCAGCCGGCGGATCCGGACGCCGTCGCGCTCCTCGGCGGCCGGCAGCTCGCCGCTCAGGTCGGTCGTCAGGACGGTGACGTCGACGCCCGCGGCCGCGAGCCGCTGCGAGACCTGCTCGGTGTGCAGCTCGACCCCGCCGCTGAGCGGCGGGTAGCGCGCGGCGACGACCGCGACCCGCAGCGCCCGCGCGCTCACCGGGCGCCCGCCCCGGCCGCCCGGCCGCCGCCGGACGGGGCCGCGGTAATGTCGAGCCTCCCATGCATCCGTCCGGACGATAGAGGGGGAGAGGCGGGGTGGCCCTGGCCACGGGTCGAGAGATGCACGACCTGATGCAGGAGCTCTTCCCGCTCAACCGCAGCCTCACGGGCGAGGGCGTCCGCGCGACGCTGGCGGCGATCGCCCGGACGCTGCCGCTCGAGCTCGTCGAGACGCCCACCGGGACGGAGATCTTCGACTGGACGGTGCCGCGGGAGTGGAACGTCCGCGAGGCCTGGATCGAGACGCCCGACGGGCGCCGGATCGCCGACTTCTCGCGCTCGAACCTGCACCTGCTCGGCTACTCCGTCCCGGTCGACGCGACGCTGCCGCTCGCCGAGCTGCGCGAGCACCTCTTCACCCACCCCGACGACCCCGACCTCGTCCCCTACCGGACCGCCTACTGGGCCGAGCGGTGGGGCTTCTGCCTCGCCCGGCGGGAGCTCGACGCGCTCCCCGACGGCGACTACAGGGTCCACGTCGACGCGACGCTCGAGCCGGGCTCGCTCGTGTACGGCGAGCTCCGGCTCGAGGGCGAGTCGGAGGAGGAGTTCCTGCTCAGCACCTACGTCTGCCACCCGTCGCTCGCGAACGACAACCTCTCCGGCGTCGTCGTCCTCGCGGCCCTCGGCGAGGCGCTCCGCGGGCGCACGCTCCGGTACACCTACCGCCTCCTCTGGAGCCCCGGCACCGTCGGGCCGCTGTGCTGGCTCGCGCGCAACCGCGACCGCCTGCACCTCGTCCGCAACGGGCTCGTCGTCTCCTGCGTCGGCGACCCCGGCGGCTTCACCTACAAGCGGAGCCGCCGCGGGGACGCCGAGGTCGACGCGGCCGCGGCGCACGTGCTCGCGACCTCCGGCGCGCCGCACTCGCTCCGTCCCTGGTCGCCGCTCGGCGGGGACGAGCGCCAGTTCTGCTCGCCCGGGTTCGACCTCCCGGTCGGCGCCTTCTCCCGCTCGCCGGCGGACGCGTTCCCGGAGTACCACTCGAGCGCGGACGATCTCGAGCTCGTGCGCCCGGAGGCGCTCGAGCAGTCGCTCGCGACGCTGCTCGAGATCGTCGGCGCCGTCGAGCGGAACGCCGCCTACCGCAACCTCTCGCCCTACGGCGAGCCGCAGCTCGGGCGGCGCGGCCTCTACCGCAGCGTCGGCGGCGGCTCGAGCGCCGAGGAGGCGCTGCTCTGGGTGCTCAGCCTCTCCGACGGCGGGCACACCCTGCTCGACGTGGCCGCGCGCTCGGGCCTGCCCTTCGCGGCGGTCGCGGACGCCGCCGACCGGCTCGAGGCGGCGGGGCTGCTGGAGCGGACGGCGCCGTGAGCGGACTGGCGGTCGTCGCCGGCGCGGGCGGCTCCATCGGCGGCGCGATCGCCGCCGCGCTCGCGGAGGCGGGCCACGAGCTCCTGCTCGTCGGGCGCAGCCCGGAGCGGGTCGCGCCGCTCGCCGAGCGGCACGGCGCGCGCTTCCTCCGGGCCGACCTCGAGGTCGCCGGGGACGTCGAGCGCGCGTGCGCCGAGCTGCGGCGGCTCGAGGAGGTCGCCGTCGCCGTCTACGCCGCCGGGCGGCTCGAGCACGGCGCGGTCGCCGAGTACCCGGCGGCCGGGCTCGAGGCGCTCTTCCGCGTCAACGTGCTCGCCGCGTTCGCGCTCACCCGGGCGCTCCTGCCCGCGCTGCGGGCGGCCGGGGGCCAGCTCGTGGTCGTGAACTCGTCCGCGGCCGCGCGCCGGGCGGCGGCCGCCGAGGGACCCTACGCCGCGAGCAAGCACGCGCTGCGCGCCTTCGCGGACGCGGTGCGCGCCGAGGAGAACGAGGCCGGGGTGCGCGTGCTCTCCGTCTACCCGGGCCGGACCGCGGGGCCGCTCCAGGAGCGGCTGCACGAGCGCGAGGGGCGGGCGTACCGGCCCGAGCGGCTGCTCCAGCCCGCCGACGTCGCCGCGGCGGTCCTGTCGGCGCTCTCGCTGCCGCGGACGGCGGAGGTGACCGACGTGCACGTGCGGCCGATGGTGAAGCCGGAGTGAGGTTCGAGGAGACCGAGCTCGCCGGCGCGTTCCTGATCGAGCCGGAGCCGCGACGCGACGAGCGGGGCTTCTTCGCGCGCACGTTCGCGCGCGAGGAGTTCGCGGCGCACGGCCTCGCGACCGACGTCGTCCACGCGAGCATCGCGTGGAACGCCGCCGCCGGGACGGTGCGCGGCCTGCACTTCCAGCGGCCGCCGCACGCCGAGGCGAAGCTCGTCCGCTGCACGCACGGCGCCGTCTTCGACGTGATCGTCGACCTCAGGCCCGAGTCGCCGACCTACCTGCGCAGCTTCGGCGTCCGGCTCGACGCGGAGAGCCGGCGCGCGCTCTACGTGCCGGAGCGGTTCGCCCACGGCTACCAGGCGCTCCTCGACGCGACCGAGGTGGCCTACCAGATGAACGTCGCCTACCACCCGGGCTCGCAGGGCGGCCTCCGCCACGACGACCCCGCCCTCGCCCTCTCGTGGCCGCTCCCGGTCACGCTCGTCTCCGAGCGCGACCGCGCCTGGCCGCTCCTCGCGCAGGCCGAGCCGGAGCTCAGGCGGGCGATGCGCCTCCCGGAGCCGGCGCCGCCCGGCGCCTGAGCGTCTCGTCGAGCTCGCCCTCGTCGAGCAGGTGGCGGAGCTGGCGCAGGCGGACGAACCGGCGTCCGTGCAGCTCGTCCGCGGTCAGCCCGGCGGTCCGGTAGGCGGCGGCGAGCTCGCGGGCGCCGCGGGCGGCGTCCCAGGCGAGCTCGAGGCCGGGGAAGGCGCGCTCGAGCTTCGAGAAGTCGACCCGGTACGAGCGCGGGTCCGCCGCCGCCTCGTCCGCCGTCTCGACGGCGCAGCCCGTCGCCTCGGAGACGAGCCCGGCGAGGTCGCGGACGAGGTAGTTCTGGCTCGCGGAGCCGACGTTGTAGGCCTCGCCGCGGACGAGCGCCGGCTCCGCCTCGAGCAGCGTCGCCGCGACGAGGGCGACGTCGCGGACGTGGACGAGCGGCCGCCAGGCGGCGCCGTCGCTCAGCAGCCTGACCCGGCCCGTCGTGTGCGCCCAGGCGGCGAGGTTGTTGAGCACGACGTCGAGCCGGAGCCGCGGCGAGACGCCGTAGACGGTCGCGTTGCGCATCGAGACCGGCCAGAAGTCGGGGCCCGCGAGCTCGCGCAGCCCCTCCTCGGCGCGCACCTTCGACTCGGCGTACGCGGTCAGCGGCCGTAGCGGCGCGTCCTCGCCGAGGAGCTCGTCGCCCCCCGAGGCCCCGTACATCGAGCACGACGACGCGAACACGAACCGCCGCACGCCCGCCTCGCGCGCGGCGCGGGCGAGCGCGAGCGTCCCGTCGAGGTTGATCGCGTAGGTGAGCGCGGGATCGAGGTCGCCGAGCGGGTCGTTCGAGAGCGCGGCGAGGTGGACGACCGCGTCGAGCCCCTCGAGCTGCCCGGGGCCGACGTCGCGCACGTCGGATCGCAGCGACGGCTCGAGCGAGGGCCCCTCGCCGAAGTCGCAGCCGGCGTAGAGGTCGGCGTCGAGGCCGGTGACGTCGTGGCCCCGCTCCGCGAGCAGCGGCGCGAGCACCGACCCGACGTAGCCGCGGTCGCCGGTGACGAGCACCCTCATCCGGCGCCGCCGAGGTCGAGGGCGAGCTTGCGCCCGGTGAACGCCTCCGCGTAGCGGCTCGGGCTGCGCATCTCGAGCCCGCGCAGGCGCATCAGCCCGAGGAAGGTCTCCTCGTCGAACCAGTGCTTGCCCGCCTGGCTCGGGAAGTGCCGTCGCAGGAGCTCGACCTTCTCGCGCGCGACCGGCTCGCTCAGCTCGACGTAGACGTTCGGCCGGCCGAGGTCGCCGTCGAGCTTCGGCACCTCGTACTCGAGGATCGCGTGGTCGCGGAAGGTGTTCCAGGTCAGCTCGCACGCGATCCGGTGGTCCTGGTGCAGGTCGTCCCGCGTGTGCGTCAGCACGAGCTCGGGGTCGACGGACGCCTTCAGCTCCTCGAACGCCTCCTTCGCCTCCGGGCCGTACGGGAAGAACCCGTCCCGGAGGTCGCGCACGACGAGGTCGAAGCCGCCGGCGCCGGCGAGGAACGCCTCGGCGCTCGCGCGGGCCTCGCCGGCGCGCTCGCCCGCGGCCGAGAGCACGACCCAGGTGACGTGGAGGCCGGGGTGGAGGCGCGTGAGCATGAGCAGGGTCCCGCCGCAGCCGATCTCGATGTCGTCCGCGTGCGCGCCGATCGCGAGCACGCTGCGCACGCCGCCGGGGCCGAGCGACAGGCGGCGCATCAGGCGAGGCCGGAGCGGAGGCGCCGCCGCGCTGCGGCGGCGACCCGCCACGGCGCCGCGCCGGACTCGTCGAGCGCCTCGAGCCGCTGGCGGTCCTTGATCGTGTCCATCGGCCCGAAGAACCCGTCGTAGCGGTGCGCGACGAGCTCGCGGCGCTCGATCAGCTTCGAGAACGTCTCCTCGACGAGCTCGTCGCCGGGCTCGATGAAGTCGAAGATCTCGCGGCGGAAGACGAAGAAGCCGCCGTTGATGCGGATGTCCGACTCGCTCATCTCTGTCACCTCGACCACGGTCCCGTCGGCGGCGGCCGACACGATGTGCGCGTTGAACTGCGGCTTCACCGAGAGGAACATCGCGATCTTGCCGCGCTCGTGGAAGGCGTCGATCACGTCCGCGAGCGGCGCGTCGGTGAGGCCGTCCCCGTAGGTCGCGAGGAAGACCTCGTCGTCGCCGACGTAGGGCTCGACGGCCTTCAGCCGCTCGCCGATCGTGGAGTTCACGCCGGTGTCCACGAACGTCGCCCGCCACTCGCCGGTGTCGTTCGAGAGCAGCTCGACGTGCGTCTTCCCCTGGCTGCGGTCGAGCACGAAGTCGTTCGTGAGCGCGTCGTTGTGCTCGAGGAAGTACTCCTTGACGACGTCGCTCTTGTACCCCAGGCAGAGGATGAACTCCGTGTGGCCCCACGCGGCGTAGTAGCGCATGATGTGCCACAGGATCGGGCGGTTGCCGATGCGCACCATCGGCTTCGGGATCCGCTGGGTCGCCTCTCCCATCCGGACGCCCTGCCCTCCGCAGAAGATGACGACCTTCACCGCTCAGACAGTAGTCGACTGCCGGCTCGGCGTCAGCGTCCCGGGCTCGAGGAACCGCGGCGCGGGGATCGGGACGACGAGCCTCGCCCCCCACTCGGCCGTGTAGGCGAGCTGCTCGCCGATCTCGTCGGCGAGGTTCCACGGCAGGATCACGATCACGTCCGGGCGCGTCTCGGCGATCCGCTCGGGCGGATGGATCGGGATCCGGGTGCCGGGCGTGTGCTTGCCGTGCTTGTACGGGTTGCGGTCGACCGTGTACTCGAGCAGGTCGGTGCGGATCCCGCAGTAGTTGAGGAGCGTGTTGCCCTTCCCGGGCGCCCCGTAGCCGGCGACCCGGCGGCCCTCGCGCCGCAGCTCGATCAGGAGCTCGAGCAGCGCGCGCTTCGACTCCTGCACCGCGTCGCCGAACGTCCGGTAGCCCTCGGGCCGGCGGAGGCCTCTGGCGTCCTCGGCCGCGACCACGCGCTCGACCTCGGGCGAGACCGCCGGCGAGCGCGCCGCGTGCTCGAAGTAGACGCGCAGCGAGCCGCCGTGGGTCGGGAGCTCCTCGACGTCGACCGCGGCGAGCCCGTGCGCGGCGAAGACCTCGCGGACCGTGGCGAGGGAGAAGTACGAGAAGTGCTCGTGGTAGATCGTGTCGTACTCGACGCGCTCGATCAGCTCGGCGAGGTGCGGGAACTCGAACGTCGCGGTGCCGCCGGGCGCGAGCAGCGCGGCCACCCCGGCGACGAAGTCGTTCAGGTCGGGAACCTGGGCGAGCACGTTGTTGCCGAGCACGAGGTCGGCGGCGCCGCGCTCGGCCCTGATCCGCCCCGCGAGCTCCCTCCCGAAGAACGCGACGAGCGTCTCGACGCCGCGCGCGCGCGCAGCCGCCACCACGTTCTCCGCCGGGTCGACGCCGAGGGACGGGATGCCGCGGGCGGCGAAGTGCTGCAGCAGGTAGCCGTCGTTCGACGCGAGCTCGACGACGAAGCTGTCCGCTCCGAGCCCGAGCCGGGCCGTGATCGCCTCCACGTACGCCCGGGCGTGCTCCACCCACGAGTCCGAGTAGGCGGAGAAGTACGCGTACTCGGTGAAGATCGCCTCGGGCGGGACGACCGCCGGGATCTGCACGAGCCAGCAGGCGGTGCACGCGCGCACGTGCAGCGGGTAGAACGTCTCGGGCTGCTCGAGCTGCTCCGGCGCGACGAGGGTCTCGCAGAGCGGCGAGAGGCCCAGGTCGACGACGCTGAGCAGGTCGCGGCCGCCGCAGAACCGGCACCGCGCCGCGCCGATCGCTTCCATGGCGGCGGCCTCCGTCACGGCGGGGCTACCCGTCGATCCCGATGGACAGCGCCTCCTCGTCGCCGATGAGCTGCGGGCGCCGCTCCGACTCCACGGCCGGCTCGCGGCGCAGCCGCTCGCGCACGATCGTCTTCAGGACGCGCCACCCGTCCGCGAACGTGCGCAGCCGGCCCTCGCCGTAGCGGCGCCTGTACTCGAAGCTCGGGACCTCCGCGATTCGCAGGCCGGACCGGTGCGCGCGGATGTTCATCATCGTCTCGACCTCGAATCCGATCGCGCTGAGGTCGAGGTCGTCGATCACGTCGGTCCACAGCGCGTTGTAGCCGTAGCAGAGGTCGCTGAAGCGGGCGCCGAAGAGGACCCGCGTGAGCAGGACGAAGCCGTGGTTCCCGAGCCGCCGGTGGCGCGGCATGTCCGCGGTGCCGCCTCCGAGCAGGAAGCGCGACCCCTTGACGAAGTCGGCGCCGGCGAGCAAGGCGCCGACGAACAGGGGGATCTCCCCCGGGTCGGTCGAGCCGTCGGCGTCGAGCATGACGACGACGTCGCCGGTGCAGGCCGCGAAGCCGGTCCGGAGCGCGGCGCCCTTCCCCGCGGCGCTCTCGGTGACGACGCGGATCTCCGGCAGAAGCTGCCGCGCGAGCTCGACCGTCTCGTCGGTCGAGCGGCCGTCGACGAGGATCACCTCGTCGACCGACGGCGGCAGCCGCGGGAGCACGTAGGGCAGGTTCGGCGCCTCGTTCAGCGCCGGGATGACGACGCTGACGCGCGGGTCGGCCGGCCGGCGCGCCCGGCGCTCGGCGCCGCGCAGCTCGGCCGCGACGTCGTGATCTCTCGACAGGCGCGCGAGCAGCGCGCCATCCACCGTCTCGGGCTCGACGGATGCGGCGTGACCCCATTCCTTGCTCATCTCATGCCTCCTCGGGGCAGCTGGGACGGTTGCAGGCGTGCCGTGCGGCCGCGTGCGGCGCTCGCACTGGAGAACACGTGATCGGCCAGGTGTGAGGCCAACCCATTGGGCTAGTTCCACGCTGGCAGAGCGACCAGTACCGCAGCGCCGCGACCCGAATCCGACCCGACACTCGCGGGCCAGCCTTCCCGAGCGAGCCGCCTTTAACCCTCCGCCCCTCTAACCCTCCGCCCACCTGTCCGAAGGTTCAGGTCCAACCATCCGAAGGGCCGGAAGCGGCGGGACCCCCTTTCCGTCCCCTGTTCAGGTTGCAGCCTTCTATGGATCGGCGGGCGGGCGGCTTCGACCCTCCGCTCCGGGTGTTCGTCGCCGAGGATCCCGCGGACGGCGAGACGGTCGCCCGCGCGGTCGGCGAGGACGGCCGGCTCGCCCTCGTCGGCTCCGCCCCCAACGCGGCGGCGGCGGTCGCGCGCACGGTCGAGCTCGCGCCCGACGTCCTCGTCGTCGACACGGGGCTTCCCGGCGGCGCGATCGGGGCGGTGCTCGAGATCCGGGCCCGGATGCCGGCCGTCCAGCTCGTGTTGACGTATCGGGATGGCGACGCCGCCGGCGACCACTTCCTCGACGCCCTCTCGGCCGGCGCCTACGCCTACGCCGACCACGCGGCGCCGGCAGCGCTCACCGACGCGATCGTCGACGTCGCGGCCGGCGAGGTGATCCTCACGCGCGCGCAGACCGCGCGCGTCGTCGAGGAGCTCCGCGACCGCACGCGTCCGCGGCGGCGCCTCGCGCAGCAGCCGGCGCTGACCGCGCGCGAGTGGCAGGTGCTGGAGCTCATGTACAACGAGCTCTCGACGCCCGAGATCGCCGAGCTGCTCGTGCTGAGCCCGGTGACGGTGCGCTCGCACGCCCGCTCGATCCGCCACAAGCTGGACGCGCAGCGAGGGCGCGACGCCCTCCGGCGATGAGGCAATTCATCGCGCGCGAGGTTGTCCGCCGGCCCGGGAGCCGACACGATGCTCGACGAACCTGAGGAACAGGGGACGCAAGCGAGCAACCCGTAGCGCGATTCGACAGGGGCGGGGCTGAACGGGGGCAGCGCCATCTCGGCTGGGGACCTCGACGCCCGGGGTCCCGGCGCAGCATCGATGCGGCGGTGCGGCCGATGTGCACGTCGATCCCGAGGAGGCCTTCGACATGACGAGAGTGGTTGGAGCGAGAGGAAGCCGGCGCCGCCGCTGGCTCTTCCTGTGCTGTCTGATCGCGGCGCTCGGCACGAGCGCGTTCTTCCTCTCCGGCGCCTCGGCGGTGCCCGGCGGCGGAACGGTGTTCGAGCTCGACGCCAGCCTGGACCAGAGCAACGGGTCCGCGCCGAAGGCGGCGTTCACCGACAACGGTACGTCCGGCCTCCCGGACGACTGGGACCGTGTCTGCCACAAGGGCACGGCCGGCGCGCAGTGCGCCTCGGCCCCGGACGACCACGCGGTCGCGCGCTCGTTCGACTCGGAGACGACGGCGACGGGGAGCGCCGACCAGGCGACGATCTTCACCACCGGGGGCTCGAAGGACCCGCAGCCGCTCGGCGGCTGGAAGTGGAAGGACAACGCCGGCGGGCTGCCCGACAAGGACAACCTCCTCCACGGGATGGCCGCGCGGTACGAGTCCGGAGGGAACTCGTACGTCTTCTTCGGCGCCGACCGCTTCGACAACAGCGGCGACTCCCAGATCGGGTTCTGGTTCTTCAGGACGACGGTGTGCCCGAAGCCGGACGGCACCTTCGGCAACGTCCTCAGCGGGACGACTTGCAGCGGCACGGCGGTGCACACCGCCGGCGCGGTCCCGCACGACGAGAACAACCCCGGCGACATCCTGATCCTGAGCGACTTCACGAACGGCGGCACGCAGCCGACGATCCGCGTCTTCGAGTACGTCGGCTCGGGCGGCAGCGACGGCTCGCTCAACCTCCTCGGAGGAGGGACGGCCGAGATTCGGGATTGCGCGAGCGTGCCGACGGACGACTTCTGCGCCTCCGTGAACAACCTCGACGGCGCCGCGGTGCCGTGGCTCTTGCTGAACAAGAGCGGCCAGTCGACGTTCGGCCACGGCGAGTTCTACGAGGGCGGCCTGAACCTGAACCGCTTCAACCTCCAGAACGAGTGCTTCTCGAGCTTCCTGGCCGAGACGCGCTCCTCGCAGTCGACGACCGCCACGCTGAAGGACTTCGTGGGCGGCTCGTTCCAGCAGTGCGGCGCCTCGATCACGATCGGCCCGACCGCGACCAACGAGGTCGGCCAGACGCACACGTTCACGGTGCACGTGGACAAGATCGTCGGCTCGACGCCCACGCCCGTGTCGGGCGCGAAGCCGACCGTGACCCTGACGGCGACGAACGGCGCGGTCGTCGCGAACAAGGTCGACAACTGCGCCGGCACGGGCACGAACGCGAGCGGCGACTGCACCGTGACGTTCACGTCGAACAGCACGGGCGTCGTCACCGGCCATGCGGCCGTCGACGTCACGTTCGGCGGAGGGACGTTCCACGCCGAGACGGACGGGCAGTCGCCCAACTCGGGCGATGCCGTGAAGACGTTCGTCGACGCGAGCGTGAAGATCGAGGGGACGGGCACGAACGAGGTGGGCGTGGAGCACACGTTCACGGTGACGGTGAAGAAGGATCTCGGTGACGGGAACGGCCCGGTCGCGGCTGACGAG
>Ga0070741_10018055_pt1 | contig 11489 bp, 7 predicted proteins | sample Coa_R1_4_FD_66440 | JGI IMG/M metagenome (GOLD analysis project Ga0070741, IMG submission 66440) | Surface soil microbial communities from Centralia Pennsylvania, which are recovering from an underground coalmine fire - Coalmine... | ecosystem: Environmental > Terrestrial > Soil > Unclassified ...
GCAATCACCGCAAGCTGCTGGTCGTAGACGAAGCGAAGGCCTATCTGGGTGGCTTCAACATCCACCGCGAGAGCTCGGCCGCGGCGTTTGGTGAACAGCGCTGGCGCGACACCCATGTAAGCGTGAGCGGCCTGTTGGCAGCGCAGTCGGCGGGGTTGTTCGATGCTTTCTGGCGTATGGACCACCGCTGGATGCCCGAGCAGCAGATGCCGGCGAGCACCCTTCTGCTCCCCAACCACACGCGAGCTTGCCGGCACCGCCTGCGCTGCGTACTCGAGGAAATGTTCGCGCAGGCGAAGCAGCGCATCGAGCTTACTACGCCGTACTTCGTTCCCGATCACCGTACTCAGCATCGACTCATGTGCGCGGCGCGGCGGGGCGTTGACGTGCGACTGCTGGTGCCCGCCAAGTCCGATGTGAGAATGGCCCGCTGGGCGGCACGCGCGTCGTACGCAGCAATACTTCAATCCGGGGTGCGTGTCTATGAATATCTCCCGCGTATGTTGCACGCTAAAACCGCAGTGGTGGACGGGAGCTGGGCGACGGTTGGCACCGCCAATTTGGATTACCGTAGCTTCTTTCTCAACTACGAGCTCAATCTCATATCGCGCGACCCGGAACTCTGTACCAGGTTGCAGGAACAGTTCATCGCCGACCTGGAGCAATCCCGGGAAATCCATCTCAGTGCGTGGCCTCACCGGCCCTCGGTAGAGCGACTGTCTGAGGCGGTGGGATGGGCCGCTCGGCGCTGGTTGTAGCGCGATCAAGGTCTGCAGCAAAGCCGAAACGGAGCAAGTAATGAAAACCAGCGTAGTAGCAGTCGATGATTTGCTATCGCCGCTGTCTGCCCGGGGAATCGAGAAGCGGGTTGGGAGCCTACGCGGCGTAAAACGCCTCCAGGTCAACACCGTTTCGGGCAGCACCACAGTGGAATATGACGAAGCTCTGATTGATCTGAAGACGATCAAGGATGCGATCCGGGAATGCGGCCATCACTGCAGTGGTGAGCTGGTGCCCAAGCATGTGTGCGTTCCGGAAGATCCGCCTGGGGATGCCGCGTCAGTGCTGGCGCCGTCCGCCGCTGTGGCAGCCGAGCACGCGGGCCACGCGGATCACGCGCAACATCGCAGAGCTGCCGCCGCACATGTGAACACCGACCGGCCGCAGCGAACAACCACGCACGCCGCTCATGCGCAGATGGATGCGATGGCGCACGAGATGGGGCATGGCGCGGGCCATGACATGCAGGCGATGGCACGCGACATGCGCAACCGTTTCTTCGTCGCGCTGGTCTTCAGCATTCCTATCTTCCTGTACTCACCGATGGGCAACATGTGGGTCCAGCTCAAGTCGCCCTTCGGGATCGATCTCAATCTGTTCCTTTTCGTTCTGGCGAGCGCGGCGATCATCTATCCGAGCTGGCCGTTCTGGGTAGCCGCATGGCGCGCGTTGAAGAATGGGGCGGTCAACATGGCGACGCTCGTGGTGTTGAGCGTGGGCACCGGATATGTGTTCAGCATCGGTTCGACCTTCTTTTTTGAGGGACCGCAGTTCTACGAGGCGGCATCGACCTTGTTGGTTTTCATTCTGTTGGGTCACTGGCTCGAAATGCGCGCCCGCGCCGGAGCCTCGGACGCCATTCGCGCACTTATGGATCTCGCCCCACCGATGGCGACTGTCCTTCGCGACGGGCGGGAAGTCGAGATCCCGACCGCAGACGTGCAGGTCAACGACCTCGTAATCATCCGACCCGGAAACAAGATTCCCGTGGACGGCGAAGTCGTGGAGGGCGAGTCGCAGGTCGATGAGTCCATGCTGACCGGTGAATCGATGCCGGTGAAGAAGCAGCCCGGCGCTTGCGTGATCGGAGCCACAATCAACAAGAGCGGCAGCTTCCGCTATCGGGCGACGAAGGTCGGCGTCGACACCGCTTTGGCGCAAATAGTGAAGCTCGTGCAGGAGGCGCAGAACTCTAAAGCGCCCGCGCAGTTGCTCGCTGATCGCGCGGCGCAATGGCTGGTGTTGGCGGCCATCGTGACCGGACTTCTCACCTTCGTGGTCTGGTTCTGGTTGATGGGTCAGACGCTCCTATTTGCCATCACATTGACCATCACGGTGTTCGTGATCGCCTGCCCGGACGCACTCGGGCTCGCGACCCCGATGGCTATCATGGTGGGGACCGGGCTCGGTGCCATGAATGGGATTCTGTTCAAGAACGCCTCTGCACTGGAGGAGGCCACCAAGCTCAACATCATCATCTTCGACAAGACCGGGACCCTGACAATGGGTCAGCCTGAGGTGGTGGACATTGCGAGGGCAGCCGGAACCTCGGAGCAGGATCTGCTCGCGATGTCCGCCGGTGTGGAACAAAATTCGGAGCATCCGCTCGCACAGGCCATCCTCAAGCGAGCCGGCTCTGCGAGACGCCGGACTGCGACCGCTTTTAGCAACATCGACGGTCAGGGCGCTCGTGCTTTGGTGGACGGACGCATGGTCGTGATGGGCAATCGCAAGCTGATGGACGCAGAGCGCGTCGACATGGCCGGCCTCGCCGATAGAGCTGCCGAGCTGCAGGGCGCGGGCCGCACGGTGGTGCACGTAGCTGATAACGGAAAGCTCATCGGGCTGATTGCGATCGCGGACGCGGCGCGTCCGAGGTCGGCAGAGACCGTACGCAAGCTCCAGCAGCGCGGTGTCCAGGTCGCGATGCTGACCGGTGACAATCGCGCGACGGCAGAAAGAATCGCCCGCGAGTTAGGGATCGACATCGTGCTCGCTGACGTGCTTCCTGGACAGAAAGCCGACAAGGTGAAGGAGCTGCAAGCGCAAGGCAAAAAGGTGGGAATGGTAGGCGATGGCATCAACGACGCGCCCGCTCTCACGCAGGCCGACGTCGGATTTGCGATCGGCGCTGGAACCGATGTCGCCCTGGAAAGCGCTGACGTAGTGTTGATGAAGAGCGATCCGTTCGATGTGGTTGGCGCCACCGAGCTGTCGCGTGCAACGCTGCACAAGATGCATCAAAACCTGTGGTGGGCGGTGCTTTACAACGTGATCGCATTTCCGCTGGCGGCCGGGGTGTTCTATCCGTTCACATTGAGCCCGGAGATCGCGGCGCTGTCGATGTCCGGCAGCTCCATCATCGTCGCGGTCAATGCGCTGATGCTCAAGCGCACTAAACTGGAAGGGATACATGCAGCGCGCGCTGCGCCGCCTGCTGAGTTGGCATCGGCGCCGGCACACTGAGATAAATGGTGAAGCCGGCTTTGAGCTCCTAGCGCATGGATCCATCGAGCATTCGTCTGCACCATACAGCATCCACACCGGCGGATAGCGCAGCGTTTGTTGCCGTCATGGCATCGACGTTCACCGTTTCCCTCGGCTACGGCGTCGTATTGCCGATAGTGCCGTTCATAATGGACCGGCTGATGCCCGTCACGGAGCGCGGCATCGCATCCTGGCACACGGGCGCCCTGGCCGGGATCTACATGTTATTCATCTTTCTGTTTGCACCACTGTGGGGACGGGTGTCCGATCGAATCGGACGGCGGCCGGTGATTCTGCTCGGTCTGATAGGTTACGCAGCGACCCTGGTCCTATTCGCCTTCTCGAACAGCATGTCGTTCGCTTACGGAGCGCGCGCGTTAGCCGGTGCCTTCGTTTCCGCAGTGGCGCCCGTCGCCTCGGCTTTTGTCAGCGAAACCACATCCGAGGCAAAACGCGCGCGCCGCTTGGCGTGGCTGGGGGCTTCCAGTCTCGCAGGATTCCTAACGGGTCCCGCCATGAGCGGCGGCTTCGCACAGTTAGGGAAGGTCTTGGATGCGACCGGGGCATGGTACGGAGGCGCGATTGCCTTGCCCCTATTTGCAACCGCCACACTCGGGCTCATCGTGGCGATTGCGATATATCTGCGACTCCCTCGCAGCGCTCCACCCGCATTGCTTGCAAAGCATTCGGCACAGCGAAATGTGGCCGCAACTCGGCATAGCCTCGGCATCGTGCTGGCGCTGAACCTTCTAGTCACCTTCGGTCTCGGCAGCTTCGAAGTGGGCATCACGCTGCAGATGAGCCAAAGCGCCGGATTCGAGCCGTCCAGGCTCGCGACCATGTTCGCGGAATGCAGCCTGGTGATGATCGCCGTGCAGATCCTCGTGTTTTCGCCGGCCGTCAAAGCGCTTTCAGGACGTCGTCTTATCATTCCGGCGTTTCTCGCCATGGCGCTCGGGCTAGCTCTAATTCCCGGAGGGACGAGCTTCTACATGATGATAGTCTCTGTCGGCCTCATCGCTGCGAGTGCCGGTCTGATCATGCCGGCGCTCACGCACATGGTTTCGCTGCAAACCGTACTGCCGCTGGGAGTCGCGCTTGGTGCGCAGACTTCGCTGTCGAGCATCGGTCAGGGGCTTGGATCAGCCGCGGCCGGCGCACTGTACGGAGTGCTCGCCGAGCGTTTGTTCTGGGTCAGTGCGGTGTTCATGGCACTGGGCGCAGGTTTGTCGTTCGCGATGCCGAGGTCTTCGACGCTGCCCGCAGCGTAGCTGATACTGTCTTAACACAACATTCAATCAAGAGAGGCTGCCGTTGTTCGGCGTCATCCGTTTCCTTCAAATCGGTGTAGCCGTGTATGGCTATCTCACCTGGTGGGCGCTCGTGCACATCGGACTCTGGCGCTCGCGTTTCACGCCGGCGCAGGGGTTCAGCCGCATGCTGCAGAAGCTCGGGACCCCGTTCGTCAAGCTCGGTCAAGGTCTCAGCATGCATCGTGAGCTCCTTCCCGACGACTATATCGCCGCACTCACCGACCTACAGGATCACGTTGAATCGTTTCCCGGTGCTTTGGCCGTGCATGAGATCGAAACGGCGCTGGGCGGCAAGGTCAACGATGTGTTCGAAGAGTTCTCGATCGAACCGCTTGCGGCAGCATCGATCGCGCAAGTCCATGTCGCGCGCTTGCACGACGGCCGTCGCGTCGTCGTGAAAGTTCGCAGGCCCGGCATCAAGCGCCAAGTCGAACAGGACCTGCGCATTGTGCGCGTGCTGCTTCGGATCGCATTTTTGGCAGCGCCAGGTCTAAAGCGCTTCGACCCGCTCGGCTTGGTGCGCGAAGTGCAGGACAATCTGCACAAGGAGATGGATTTCCGGCAAGAGACACGGAACGTTCAGCGCTTTACCGAGGTGTTTCGCGATTCGCCCACTATCTATGTTCCGCCGGCGGTCGCCGAACTGGTTGCGGAATCGGTGATGGTGCAAGTGATGGGCGGTGGGTTGCGCGTGGATGATCCTCGAATCAAGGAGCGCGGGCCACTCCTCGCGCACGTGTTCGTGGACGCTTTCCTCTATCAGTTCTTCGTCGCGGGGGTGTTTCATGGCGATCCGCATCCCGGCAACCTATTCGTCATGGACGACAATCGTCTGTGTCTGCACGATTTCGGGTTGATCGGATTTCTGGATCGAGAGACGCGGCAGAATCTGGCGGCACTGATGCAGGCATTCGTTCATCAGGATGCCGAGTGGCTGCTCGACGCGTACCTTGCGCTCGGAATACTCGGTGGAACGATCGACCGCGGTGAGTTCAAGCGCGGACTGGAAGAATTGATCCAGGACTATGCGCGCCTGCCGCTCAAGGAATGGTCGTTCGCAGAGGCATTGCTGCGCATATCGCGGATGGGGCGTGGACAGAGTATTCGAGTTCCGCGCAATTTACTGGTGCTGATGCGAACCGCCTTCTTGATGGAGAGCACGGTACGCATCCTCGATCCGGAATTCAATTTGATGGATGGCTTGCTCTCACGGGCGGCCGGCGTGTTGAATGAAGCGCAAGGTGAAGCGCTTTCCAGGGACGCTTTGGAGCGTTCCAAATACGAAGCGATGATTGCGATGCGCGATCTGCCGCGCGCCGCTGGAAAACTGCTGCATCGTCTGCGCACTCGGGGGGTGGCGGTGCGATTGCATCACCACGGCCTGCAAGATCTCGAGATGCACATCGACCGGTCCAGCAACCGCGTGGCCATTGCTTTGGTTACGCTCGGGCTCTATATCGCCTCATCACTGCTGATGCAGCACAGCGTAGGGCCTCAAATTTGGGGTATGCCTGTATTGGCGATTCTTGGGTACGGCTTGGCCTTGTGGTTCACTCTACGGCTGGTCAGAGGGATTTCGGCCTCAGGGAGGCTCTAGCGGGCGGTCCGGGCTTGCTCTCCTGCTCGACTCAGCGAAATGCGCGACATCAGGGTTCCCTCGGGTTGGTTGCTTGACCTGTGTGCAGCGCATAGGTTCACGATCAACCGCGGTTTCGGGCTGCCACCGCGCAATCAATTGATGCAAGTCAAGCGCTCGGTAGCCGTGTGATGTAAAAGTGCATCATTCGCGCCCGACGAATGCTAACCGAACGAGGAACACCATGAAAAGAAGTTTCCGAGCCCTACTCATTTTCTGCGCCATGCTGTCTTCCCTGGCGTTCGCGCAGACCAAAGACGAACACGCTGGGCATCACCCAGAGGGAACCCCGCCGGCTGAAGGCGCGCAGGCACCGCAGCCGGGCCAAGAGTCGAAGGCTGCATCGGATGCCAGCCCAGTCAATGCTGGAATGAAGCAGCTTCAAGAATTGATGGCTCGCATCGAACGCTCTACCGATGCAACCGAACGCGAGAGCCTGCTGCACGAGCATATGCTGGCGATGCTCGAGGAGATTAAGCTTGTACGCAGCCAGACCAACGGCATGAAAATGGCAATAATGGGCGGCATGCAGAAGGCAGGCATGGACACCGAGGGAAAGAAGGCATCTGCAAAGTCCGGGAAGAAGGATAAGCCTTCTGGAACGATGGACGGCATGATGGGCGACGGAATGATGGGCATGCACAAGATGATGGAGCAGCGAGTCGGCATGCTGGAGCTGCTTCTGGAGCAGGCAATCAAGCATGCCCATCAGCGTGAGGCGGCCGAACACTAACCACATGCCGCCGCAACCAGCTTAAACTGAAGCGAGAATCCAGGTGAACCATGTCCTCCCCATCGTAAAAGGCGCTCTAGCGCTGATGCTGATCGCTTCTGCCTCAGCGGAGAACCTCGATGTATCTGCCGGCAATGGCTCCGCAACGGTTAGAGCTGAGCTCTATCGAGGTGCCTCCGCTGCCGAAGGGTGCCCTGGACCAGACCATGTCGTTCTGGCGGATTGCGTCTATGCCGCTCACCTTCGCGAGGTGGAAAACAAGACGGCGACGAAGGCCTATATGGTCGGCCTGTTCTTCGATGGCTGGCTGCGCGCCGCCGCAAATCCGGACATCAAACGGACGCATACGGCAGAAGGCGTGGCCCGCGATTTCTTCGTCTACCTGGAGCAGCATCGCACGGATCTTGGGCTGAATCTCGAGCAGGTCTGTGAAGGAACTAGGCATACGTGTTCAGAAGTGGAACCGGTATGGAAGGAATGGGAAGCCAGAACGCAAAGACCGAGGCATTGAAGAAGATGCGTACGGCGCGCCATAGCTTGGTAGGCAGCCGCTGATATAGATGGCTCTAAACGCCAGCCATTCGGCCGCTAAGCGAGCCGATCTACTCTCCGGCCTGGGAGCCATCGTACTCGGTGCAGGCCTCGCACTTCTCGCGCCTACTCGCCTCGCAGGTTCTGCGTGGCTTTTCCTAATCCTAATCGCTGGCGGTATCACCCATGGCGCTGGCATGTACATGAAGCACCACATGGGAGACCGTGCTTTATTGGATATGCTGGATCCTGCTTTTGACGGTCGGCGCGGTCGGACTCGCACATATCTCTAGACGAGGGTTTCTGTGCCTAGCGGCAAGGACGGCCCTTTAAGAAGCTGCGCACCTTCGCCAGCAAGATGTCCCTGTCGAAGGGTTTCACCACGAAATCCGAGGCACCCGCTCTCAGGCTGTCCAAGACCACGTTCTTCTCGCTCTTGCCGGTGACCATGATTACGGGGATGCGAGCGAACTGTTCCACGGACTTCAGACGGCGAGTGGCTTCGACACCATCGATGTCAGGCAGATCGACATCCATCAGAACGAGATCCGGCTGGCGCTTGCGCAGAGTGGCGAGGGCCTCGGTGCCCGAGCTGGCGAAAGCCATTTCTAGCGCCTCGGTCGCCAGCAACTGTTGGAGCAGCTTGTGCTGGAACTCGTCGTCATCCACCACGAGCAATACAGGACGCACGCGCTCGGTCAGCGCCTGGAGGGATCGCGCCGAATCGAGCTGAGGTGCGAGGTCCGCTTTGAGCGCACCGACCCAGTCGCGCATAGGTTCGACAGTCGCGGCGATCGCGGTGAGGCGCCCATCGATTTCTTCCGCTTTCAGCCGGTCGAATTCGCGCTGGAATGCGATGCGATCCTTGACCTCGACCAGTCCGCGCAGGTCACCTTCGGAGAGCTGATGGGATAAGCCGTCCAGAGCCGCGCCGATGTCGCGTCCGGCTTGCTGCAGCGAGCGGCTGGTGATGTCAATGTGCTGGCCACCTCGCGCGGCATACTGCTCCAACACCGATTCCAGCTCAGCAATGCGCCGCGCTTGGGACGTGATCTCGTCGAAGTTCGGCACGCCGCCGCGAGCGCGCGCCATCTCACGCAAAGCGTGATGCACCGCCATTGCGAGGCGCGGTGTGTCATGCGTCATGGGCCAAAACAGGATGTAGTCGTCGAAATATTCCTTTTTGCACAGTGCGTACACCCGCGCGAGGTCGTCGCGGTTGCACAGGATGAGCGTGGCGTGCGGCAGCGCGTGGACCAGGTTGCTGAGGCGGTAGAGCCCGAGATAGTAGCGCTCCGCCTTCTCCAAAGTGTTGAAGGCGAGAATCAGCACCGCGGGCCGATGTTTCTCGAAATCGTCGACGGCCCGCTCCGGATCCGTGGAAGGCACTATGTTGTCGAACTCCTCGCGCAGCAGCTTCCTGACTAGGTCTGCATCGCCGACCACCTCCGTCGCCACCAGAATGCGCGGGCTTGCGCTCATGCCGCGGATGCCTTGAGTGCGCAGCGACGCCTCTCCCATGCGGCTATCCAGCCGACCAACTCCGCTGCCGGCATCGGCCTGGCGATGAAATAGCCTTGCGCGAGCTCGCACCCGGCCGCACGCGCGAAATCCCAGTCGTCCTGGTCTTCCACTCCTTCGGCGACCGTGTTCATGCTCAGTTGTTGCGCCATGCTGAGGCTTGCCTCGAAGATGGCCTTGAGCGATGCATCTCGGCAGGCACCGTGGACGAAGCCGCGGTCCACCTTGAGCTCGTCGAAAGGAATGTCGCGCAGCTGGGCGAGCGATGAGTGACCGGTGCCGAAGTCGTCGATGGACAGGCCGATGCGCTTGAGGCGCAGGCGCGTGAAGATGTCGAGCGCCGCAAGCGGGTCTTTCATCAGCCGGCTCTCGGTCACTTCCAACACCAGGCTGCAGAGCGGAACTCCCGCAACATCGGCCTCGCGGACGACGAAATCGGGAAATTCCAGTGCGGCAAGATTGTCCATGGACACGTTCACCGCCACGTCCAGGCGCAGGCCGGCATCCTGCCAAAGCCTGGCCTGGCGCAAGGCGGCGATGAGCACAGCACGTGTGAGCTCGTCAATCAGGCCATGTTCTTCCGCCATGCCGATGAAGCGATCCGGAAACAGCAGGCCATCCTGCGGATGGCGCCAGCGCACGAGCGTCTCTACCCCAGCGATCACGCCGGAGGCGAGCTCCACCTTAGGCTGGTAGTGGTTTTCCAATTCGCCGCGCGCGATCGCTTGCCGCAATTCGTCGCACGCGTAGCTTCTGCATGCGGAACGAGGTGCTTTCGCGGCTCCGGAGAGTTTTGCGTTCAGCATCTGCCGCAGCTTTTCGTAGGAAACGGGCTTGTGCACGGCCCCGAGCACCTGGAGGCGATGGCCTTTGGCCAGCTTCTCTGCGGTCTGGAGCACGCGCTTGTCCTCTCCGCTCACCAGCACGAGCTTGCCGCTGTAGCCGATGCGTACGAGGTGGCGGATCATCTCCACGCCGTCCATTTCCGGCATCTGCAGATCGCAGAAAATCAAATCGACCGCAGCCGCTCCGTTTTCCAGCAGTTGCAAGGCATCGCGGCCGCGCTCGTGGAGGATTACCTCATCGAAGCCGAGGTTGTGCAGTTGACGCGCGAGCAGTTTGAGCACGAAGGGCTCGTCGTCGATCACCAGTACTCTCATCGGGTATTCTCCCGGCACTGCAGTCACATTCTTGCTTGTAGATCGCAGATCTGCGCCTCGACCTTCGCTAGAGCCGCTTCGAATTGCGCCAGGCGTTGCGCGATGGCGGTTTTATCGCCTGCCTTGCCCACATTCTCCAGCTCGGCACACTGGTCGCCGAGCTCGAGCGCCCCGACCGAGCGCGACGACGACTTTAGCTTGTGGGCAATCGCAGCAACCTGCCGGGCGTCGGCCGCGGCGCAGGCGGCATGCAGCTCAGCGGTGAGACGCCGGACCGAGATCAGATAATCGGAAAGCAATTCCTGGACCGTCTGCGGGTCGTCGCCTACCAAGCCCTTCAGCACTGTTACATCCATCACCGGCGCGGCCTGCGTTCCACGGGTTTCGTCGGGCTGCGCAGTGGATGCTTTCGCCGCACTCGGCAGTGGCAGCCATTCCTCCAGTGCAGCCTGAAGCACATTGAGCTGTACGGGTTTGGAAAGGTACTCGTCCATGCCCGCGGCCCGGGCGCGATTGGCCTCGCCGCGCAGGGCGTTCGCGGTGAGAGCCAGGATCGGCATGCGCCGAAGCCCTGACTCTTCCCGGCGGATGGTCTGGGCCAGCGTGTAGCCGTCCATCTCCGGCATATGCAAGTCAGTGAGCAGCAGGGCGTAGTTGCCCTGGCGCCACAGCCGCAGAGCTTCCATGCCGTTGCCGGCGACTTCTGCCGCATACCCGAGTAATCCAAGCTGTTGCAGGATGACCTTCTGGTTGATCTCATCGTCCTCGGCAACGAGGATGAGCCTCTCCTGAGCGCGGGCCTCGGCGATGCTGGGTGGAGGTGCCGATTCACTGGGCAGGTCGTCGACCGCACTCTGCTGGAACGTCTCAGGGGAGGCCCGGCCCGCCGCTATCGCGACGGCGCGCAGCAAAGTCTGGCGCCGCAGGGCATCACCATCGACGATAACCGTGTCGGCCTCCACCCGCGCGCGTCGACGGCGACCGCGCGCGATCAGCAAATGACGCACATTGGATGCCGATGCGAAAGGGCGACAAAGTGCGGCGGGGACCACTCGGTCACGCCCCGCGTCCTGGATCACGACCACCTGAGCAGTCGAGCTGGCGGCTGCCTGCGCCGCTGTGGCCCTATCCGCCGCCACGCGCACTCGCGCGCCGGCATGTTCGAGGTAGATGCGCAGGTCGTCAGTGTTGAAATCTGGGCTTTTCACCACAATGCAGTCGAGCTGGGAAAGATCGGGGGGCGAACGCACGCACTGTTCGGCTGCAGCCTCAAACGGCAGCACGACGGTGAACGTCGAGCCATCGCCAGGTGCACTGCTCACCGCGAT
>Ga0070741_10018056_pt1 | contig 11488 bp, 8 predicted proteins | sample Coa_R1_4_FD_66440 | JGI IMG/M metagenome (GOLD analysis project Ga0070741, IMG submission 66440) | Surface soil microbial communities from Centralia Pennsylvania, which are recovering from an underground coalmine fire - Coalmine... | ecosystem: Environmental > Terrestrial > Soil > Unclassified ...
GAACGGGGGTCTGGCCACGGCCCGGGTGCCACCGGCCACCACCATCGTGCCTCCGGAGCGGAGGTATCGCGTTCCGACGGAGTCCAGCAATGGTGCACCGACGGCCCGGGCTACCACCGCGTCGAAGCTCTCGGGCAGCGCCGGGTCGTCATCGATCAGCTCTTCCGCGCGTCCCTCAAGCACCCGGACGTCTGCCAGCGAGAGCTCTCGACAGGCGGCCCGCAGGAAGGAGACCCGCTTCCGCCTCGCCTCGATCAGGGTCAGGCTGATGCGGTCGTCGATGAGGCGTAGCGGCAATCCGGGGATCCCACTGCCGGCCCCGATGTCCAGCAGCGCTATCGGCCTGGCCGGTAGCAGGGGAAGGAAGAGGAGCGAGTCCAGGAATAGCCCCTGGACCACCTCCTCCGGCGATGAGAGCGCGGTCATCCGGTGGACCTGGTTCCACCGAACGAAGACATCCAGGTACCGCCGAAACCCTTCTCGCTGCGGTTCGGTGGTCGGAGACCCGGTCAGGGCCGGAATGGCACTGAGCAGGGCACCGAGGGGGTCAGGACCTGGGCGCGGCATCGGGGCCAGAGTACCCCCGGATGCCCGCGCGGCGAATCAGGCCTTCTTCGTCGCCCGGGCGGGCGCCTTCTCCGTCTTCTTGCCCAGGCGCTCCATGTACTTCTGTTGCGCGATCTGGAGCACGTTGGACAGGGTCCAGTACAGCACGAGGCCGGCCGGCAGATTCAGGAACATGAAGGTGAACACCACCGGCATGAACAGCATCATCTTCGCCTGCCGCGGGTCGCCCATCACCGGGGTCATCTTCTGCTGGATGAACATCGAGATGCCCATCAGGATCGGCAGGATGTACGTCGGGTCGTGCGAGGCCAGATCGCAGATCCAGAGGTCGACACCGAAGAGCCGCCCGAAGCAGATGAAGGGCGCGTTCTGGATCTCCACCGAAACCGACAGCGCGACGTATAGCGCATAGAAGATGGGGATCTGAACCACCATGGGCAGGCAGCCGCCGAGGGGGTTGACCTTGTGTGTCCGGTACAGCTCCATGGTCTCCCGCTGCAGACGCTGGGGGTCGCTCTTGTACTTGGACCGGAGCGCGTTGATCTGCGGCTGAAGCGCCTGCATCGCCCTCATCGAGGTCATGCTCTTGATCGTGAGCGGGAAGAAGATCACCTTGGTGATCACGGTCAGGAGGATGATCGCCACGCCGTAGTTGTGGGTGAACTCGTAGAAGCGGTGCATCACCCACAGGATGGGGACGGCCAGCCACTCCATCGGAAGCCCACCATAGGCCTGCGGGAGAGGGAACCCGCCGAAATATATAGACTTTTCCAGATGTACCCCGACCGCCTTCAGGCGATCGTACTCCTTGGGGCCGAGGTAGGTCTGCAGCTCGCCCTCCCAGGCCTCCCCCGGCTTCAGGGCCAAAAGGGGAATCTTGAGGGCTACTTGCGCCACATCGGTTGGCTTGGACGCCTCACCGTGTGGCTCGCTGCCCTTGGCCTCGACCAGCAGCATGCCCGGGCTCTTCGGGATCAGGGCGGTCAGGTACCACTCGCTCTCGAGCCCGATCCATTGGCCCGCAGCAGAGAAATCCGTGCTCTTCGCCAGCACCTCGCGGTGGACCGACCCGTCGGCCAGGCGCACCACCCGGATGGGGTGCTGACCCTGAAACTTCTCGGGAGCGTCCTTCGAAGGCTCCGCGGGTGCGGCCCACCCGATCTGAACCTCCGCGCTCTGAGGTACCGTCTGGCGGTTCTCCACCTTGAGGCGATGGTCGATCACGTAGCTGTCGGCGTGGAACCGAAGCGTCTCGGTGATGCGCAGCCCGAAGCCGTCCTCGCCGGTCAGCACGATCTCGCCGGTCGGCGTCGACGGGCCCAGCGAGAGCTTGTCCGTCGAGACCATGAAGCCGATCGGTCGCGGCGGCTGGCCCGGCCGGAGCACCGCGAGCCCACGAGACAGCAACCCGCCCTGGACGACGAACGGCTTCTCGCCTCGGTACCGCAGCTCCCAGCCGAGGAACCGGCCGCCCGTGCTGTTGATCTTCGCGTGATAGAGCGGCCCATCAATCTCCGCGGTGCGCTCCGGTACGGCGGGCGCGTCCCTGGGTGGGACCGGCGCAGGAGTGGCGACGCTCCCCGCGGTCGGTGCGTCAGGCGTCTTCGCGGGTGGGGGGGGGACCTCGGTCTTCTGGGGCGTCCTCTGCGGCTCGGGTTCGTGCCGCATGAAGATCGCCGGGTAGATCATCAGCAGCGCGGCCATCAAGAGCAGCGCCAGCGTCGTCCGTTTGTCCATTACCCTCTCGATCGACTCGGTGGCGGGTCATACCCGCCGGGATTCCACGGATGGCAGCGCGCGAGCCGCCGCACCGCCAGTGCCGCGCCGCGCACGAGCCCGTGCTCGCTCAGCGCCTGGCGCGCGTACTCCGAGCAGCCCGGCACGAACCGGCACACGCTCGGCAGCAGCGGCCGGATCACCAGCTGGTAGCCGCGTACCACCAGCGCGGCCATGCGCCCGACGCTCATGCCTGGGGTCCTGGCCGCTTCAGCGCCTCGGCCAGACGCCGCATGTCCTCGACCAGTTCCGGAAATGGGCGCGTCACCGCGGTCGGGCGGGCCACCAGCACCATCTCGACATCCGGGGCCATCTGCGCGCGAACTCGCCGATACGCTTCGCGAATCCGACGGCGGGCGCGGTTGCGACTGACGGCTCGGCGCACCTGTCGGCTCACCGCGAATCCGACCCGGCGAGCCGGCGCTCGCCGCCAGAGGGCCACGAACGTCGATCGCTCGTGCCGGCTGCCCCGCTGGAAGACCATCTGGAAATCCGCCGCTCGCCGGAGGCGCTCGCCTCGGGGCAGCGACGACGCCGCCGGAGCCTTCGCCACCGTGGAGGCGCTAGACGGTGAGGCGCTTGCGTCCCTTTGCGCGCCGCCGCTTCAGGACCTTTCGCCCGCCCTGCGTCTTCATCCGCGAGCGAAATCCGTGCGTCTTCTTCCGCCGGCGCACATTGGGTTGGAACGTCCTCTTCATCGGAAAGGCTCTCCTCTGGGTGGAACAGCCCACGTAGTCTACGGACCGGCCCTACCCAAGTCAAGGTACGTAGGCCCTTGCGACCCCGCTCGGCGCTGTGATAGGGTCGCCTTCCGCACGCCCGCAAGGGTGCGCGGTGCCGAGCACGCTGGATTGGCTGCTGCACCACGGAATCGATGAGAGGTCGCGACCTGGTCCGCGCTCGTTGCGCTCCCGGAACCCAGGCCCCCCAGGATGCACCCGGTTATCCACACCTGTGGATAACTCTGTGTGTAACTTCTTGCGGCGCCGCCGACCAAGGGCCTGACAATGCTTGACTCTTTGTGGAGTCGCCTCCTGGCCACGATGGAAGGCAAGATCCCGGAGACCGCCATCGACTCGTGGCTGCGACCGTGCCGCGTCACCACGATGGAGGGGGATCTGATCCACATCGCGGCGCCGAACAAGTACAGCCGCGACTGGCTCGTGCAGCACTACACCGAAGCGCTCCAGTCGGCCGCGCGCACCGTGCTCGGCGGCAACCCCGTGATTTCCATCGAGATCGACCGCGAGCCGGACCGCCCGCCCCAGCCGCCCCGCGAGGCGCCGGCGGTCCCGCTCTCGAACGGGCTCTCGCCGCGCTACACGTTCTCGTCCTTCGTGGTCGGCAACTCGAACCAGTTCGCGCAGGCGGCCTGCCAGGCGGTGGCGGAGCTGCCCTCGAAGGCCTACAACCCGCTCTTCATCTACGGGGGAGTGGGGCTCGGCAAGACCCACTTGCTGCACGCGGTCGGGCACGAGATCTCGCGCCTCTACCCCTCGCTCCGGCTGCTGTACCTCTCCACCGAGCGATTCACCAACGACCTGATCAACGCCATCCGCTACGACCGCACCGCGGAGTTCCGCGCCAAGTACCGCACGATCGACCTGCTGCTGATCGACGACATCCAGTTCATCTCCGGCAAGGAACGGACGCAGGAGGAGTTCTTCCACACCTTCAACGATCTCTACGAGGCGCGGAAGCAGATCATCGTCTCGTCCGACTCCGCGCCCAAGGAGATCCCGGAGATCGAGGAGCGCCTCCGGTCCCGCTTCGAGTGGGGCCTGATCGCCGACATCCAGCCTCCCGACTTCGAGACCCGCGTGGCGATCTTGAAGAAGAAGGCGGAGATCGAGCGCGTCCGCCTGCCCGACGACGTGGCCTATCTGATCGCGAGCCGGATCAAGGCCAACATCCGTGAGATCGAAGGCTCGCTCACCCGCATGATCGCGTTCTGCTCGCTGAGCGGTCGCGAGATGACGGTCGATCTCGCCCAGGAGGTGCTCTCCGATCTCTGGGGCGAGGACGAGAAGATCATCACCATCGAGCACATCCAGCGGAAGGTAGCCGAGTTCTTCGGCGTGAAGCTGGCCGACATGCGGGCCAAGAACCGCACCAAGGCGGTCGCGTTCCCCCGGCAGATCGCGATGTACCTGGCCCGCCAGCTCACCCACGCCTCGCTCACCGAGGTGGGCCGTACCTTCGGAGGCAAGGATCACACCACCGTGCTGCACGCGGTCGAGAAGATCCAGGGCATGCTGCAGGACGATCCCAAATTCAAGAAGACGATCGACACACTTACCCAGAGCATCTCCCTGTGATCCCCGGGTTCCGCCCGCGTACCCACCGCCCTATCCACCCCGGCGGCGCGCGCAAGTGCCGCGCCCACTCGCGCTTTTCTTCTCCTCCTCGCTGTCCACAGCTCCGCCGGGCCTTACGACGGCGGGAGTTTCTTTCCTTTCTTCATCACTGAAACAACGGAGAGCCTTATGGAAGTGCATGTGGATCGTGACGCGTTCATCCGCGGGCTCCAGATGGCCCACAACGTGGTGGAGCCGCGTCAGACACTCCCGGTGCTGGCGAACGTGCTCCTGGAGGCCCAGGAGGAAACCCTGCGGATGACCGCCACCGATCTGGAGGTCAGCGTGCGGGTGACCGGGCCCGCCAAGGTGGTGAAGCCCGGGACCATCACCATCTCGGCGCGCAAGCTGATGGAGATCGTGAAGGAGCTGCCCGCCGCGCCGCTCGCCATCAGGGTGCAGGAGAACGCATGGGTCGCCCTCCGCTGCGCGGGCGTGTCCTACCGGCTGGTCGGTTTGACTCCGGAGGAGTTCCCCGCGGTGGGGGACGGGGCGAGCACCGGGTGGCTCTCCCTCGACGGCAAGGTGCTGGGCGAGATGCTGGCCCAGACGACGTTCGCCATCTCGCGCGACGAGAGCCGGTACGCGCTGAACGGGGTGCTGCTCGCGGTGCACGACAAGGAGCTGCGGATGGTGGCCACCGACGGCCACCGTCTGGCCCTGACCGCGCGGCCGCTTCCGACCGCGGGGCCCGCGGTGTCCGGCATCGTGCCGCGCAAGGCGGTGCAGGAGGTCGCGCGCATCGTGGGCTCGGGCGAGGAGGTCCAGGTCGCGATCAGCGACAGTCAGTTCATGCTGAAGATGACCAACGTGCTGCTGATGGCCCGGCTGATCGAAGGCACGTTCCCCAACTACGAGCAGGTGGTGCCGCGGTCGCACCCGCACCGCATCACGGTGTCCCGCATGGGGCTCACGGCCGCGCTTCGGCGCGTGTCGGTCCTGTCCGAGGAGCGGACCAAGCCGGTGCGGTTTCTCTTCTCGCCGGGGATGCTCAAGCTCACCGCGAACAGCCCGGACTACGGGGAAGCCGAGGAGCAGATGGAGGCGCAGTTCGCCGGCGAGGACATCACGATCGGATTCAACTCCCGCTACGTGCTCGACGCGCTCGGCGCGCAGAGTGGCGAGCAGGTTCTGATCGAATTGAAGGACGGTTTGAGCCCCGGAGTGTTCAAAAGCTTCGAGGACGAGGGAAGCCTCTGTGTTATCATGCCCATGAGGATTTGACCTCTCATGGGAGCGAAAATCGTTGCAGATTGACAGGGTAGAACTGTCCGATTTTCGCAACTATCGAACCCTCTCCCTCGAGCCGGCCCCCCAGCTGAACGTCCTGAGCGGCCTCAACGCTCAGGGCAAGACGAATCTCCTCGAGGCGCTCGGAGTCCTGCTCCTCGGACGGTCGTTTCGCGGCGCCAAGGCCGCCGAGATGCTCGGCTGGGACGCGTCGGCTGCTCTGATCTCCGGCGAGATCCGACGTGGTGACACCGTGCGCAGCGTCCACCGGGCGATCGCGCGGCGAGACGACGGCGCCTGGCATGTGGGGGGTGAAGGGTGCTCGTGGGCCCGTGCCATCGGGTTCGGGTGGCAGGACCTGGGCATCCTCACCGACGGGCCGCAGGCGCGTCGGGGCTTCATCGACGGGTTCGCGGGCAAGCTGTACTCCGCGCACCTGAGCGGCCTGAGGCGTTACCGCCAGATCCTGGCGCGCCGGAATCATCTCCTGCAGAGTGGGCTGATCGGCTCGGCCCTCCGTACCGCCCTCGCCCCGTGGAGCGAGCAGCTCGCCCGGGTGGGCCTCGAGCTGGTGGGGCGGCGGCGCGCCGCCCTGCGGGATCTCCAGGGGGAGGCGCACCGCCTGTTTCCGACGCTGGCCGGTGGCGGCGAGGTCACGCTCCGGTATTGCAGCACCCTTCCCGAGGACGCGGGGGAGGCGGACGTGCTGGCCGCCCTGGAAGTGCGGTTCCCCGAGGAGGTCCGGCGGGGGCAGACCGTCGTCGGACCGCATCGCGACGACCTGCTCATCGAGGTGGACGGCCGCGACCTGCGGCTTTATGGATCGCGCGGCCAGCAGCGTCTGATGGCCCTGGCCCTGCGGCTCGCCGAGGCGGGTCCGGTGGCCCGGGCGGTCGGCAGCGCGCCGGTGCTCCTGCTCGACGACGCCCTCTCCGAGCTGGACCGGCAGGTGGAGGCGCGCGTCCTCGAGCACGTCGCCACCGCGGGGCAGGTGTTCCTGACCACCGCCGATGTCACCCTGCCGGAAGCCCGGCGGGCAACCTGGTGGGAGATCCGGAGCGGCCGCGTGGCCGAGCCGGCGCTGCGCGCGGTCCGGGGCGCCGCCTGATGGCCGATACGTACACCGCGAGCGACATCAAGGTGCTCGAGGGGCTGGAGGCGGTGCGCAAGCGCCCCGCCATGTACATCGGCGACACCGGCGCCTATGGCCTCCATCACCTCGTGTACGAGGCCGTCGACAACTCGGTCGACGAGGCGCTCGCCGGGTACTGCGACAGCATCAAGGTGATCCTCCACTCGGACGGATCCTGCTCGGTGGGCGACAACGGGCGCGGCATTCCGGTCGACATCCACAAGGAGAGCGGCAAGCCGGCCGCCGAGGTGGTGCTGACCGTGCTGCACGCGGGCGGGAAGTTCGAGCACTCCGCGTACAAGGTCTCGGGCGGCCTGCACGGCGTGGGCATCTCGGTGGTGAACGCGCTCTCGGAGTGGCTGGAGATCGAGATCCGCCGGCAGGGGCACGTGTGGACGCAGCGCTACGAGTACGGCGTCCCGACCGGAGAGCTGACCGCGGGGGAGAAGACCACCAAGCACGGCACCATCGTGCGCTTCAAGCCCGACGCCAAGATCTTCGAGGAGACGACCTTCTCCTTCGACACGCTGTCGAATCGCCTGCGGGAGCTCGCCTTCCTCAACAAGGGCCTCAAGATCGTCATCGAGGACGAGCGCGACGGACGCAGCCACACCTTCCTCTACAAGGGCGGCATCATCGAGTTCATCAAGCACCTGAACCAGAACAAGACGCCGATCCACCCGAAGGTGCTCTTCTTCGAGGGCAAGAAGGACAACATCGAGGTCGAGGTCGCGCTCCAGTACAACGACGGCTACCAGGAGAACGTCTTCTCCTTCGCCAACAACATCAACACCCGCGAGGGCGGCACCCATCTCACCGGCTTCCGCGCCGCGCTGACCAGCACCATCTCGAACTACGCCAAGGCCAACGGCTTCCTCAAGAACTTCAAGGGCGACGTCAGCGGCGAGGACGTGCGCGAGGGCCTGACCGCGGTGGTCTCGGTGCGCATCCCCGATCCCCAGTTCGAGGGGCAGACCAAGGCCAAGCTGGGCAACTCGGACGTGAAGGGCCTCGTGCAGCAGATCGTCAACGACCGCATCGGGGAGGCGTTCGAGGAAGATCCGACCACCGCGCGCAAGATCGCGGACAAGTGCGTGCGCGCGGCGCAGGCCCGCGAGGCGGCGCGCCGGGCGCGGGAGCTCACCCGCAAGGGCGGGCGCGACGACGAGGGCCTGTCGGCCAAGCTCGCCGACTGCTCGGAGCGCGACCCGCAGCTGCGCGAGATCTTCCTGGTGGAGGGCGACTCCGCGGGCGGCTCGGCCAAGCAGGGCCGCGATCGCAAGGTGCAGGCGGTGCTCCCGCTGCGGGGCAAGATCATCAACGCGGAGAAGGCGCGCTACGACAAGGTCCTGTCCCACAACGAGATCCGGCTGCTCATCTCGGCCCTCGGCACCGGCATCGGCCCCGACGAGTTCGACGCCAGCAAGCTGCGCTATCACAAGGTCATCCTGATGACGGACGCCGACGTGGACGGCGCGCACATCCGCACGCTGCTGCTCACGTTCTTCTTCCGCCACATGGTGCAGGTGATCGAGGGCGGCCACCTGTTCATCGCCCAGCCCCCGCTGTTCAAGGTCAAGAAGGGCCGCGCGGAGCGCTACCTGATGAGCGAGCGGGAGATGGAGGAATTCCTGCTCGAGCAGTGGGTGGAGAAGGCGAGCGTGAAGGTTCCCGGGAAGGCGGCGCCGCTGCGGGGCGACGCGCTGCTGGAGGCGCTCAAGCGGGTGCTCGAGTTCCGCGCCCTCTTCGGCAAGCTGACCCGCCGCGGGATCCCGGCCGCCATCCTCGACGCGCTCGTGCGCCGGAAGTTCCGCCCGAGCAAGCGGGGGATCGGCGACGCCGAGATCGTGGCCGCGGTGGCGGAGGCTGCGGGCGAGCAGCCCGGCGGCTCCGCCCACGTGGCGAGCGAGAACGGCGACACCGCCGTCGAGGTGACGGGCCCGCACCCCGCCCACTTCAGCGTGGACGTGCTGAAGTCGCCCGACTACGCCCAGCTCATCGAGCTGCACGCGGACATCGCCGGCATGCACAAGGGGCCCTGCACGATCGTCGAGGCCTCCGGGAAGGAGACGGTCACCCACAGCCTCGACGAGATGACCCGGGTCATCATGGACATGGCCAAGGAGGGCGCCACTCTCCAGCGCTACAAGGGCCTCGGCGAGATGAACCCGGAGCAGCTGTGGGAGACCACCATGAATCCGGAGACGCGCACCCTGCTGCGCGTGACCATGGAGGACGCGGTGGGCGCCGACCAGATGTTCACCGTCCTCATGGGCGACGCGGTGGAGCCGCGTCGCGAGTTCATCGAGAAGAACGCACTCGACGTCGTGAACCTCGACATCTAGATTAACGAGGAGCCATCCGCCGCACCCATGAGCCCCGAGCGACAGGCCCCCGTCCCGATCGAAGAGGAGATGCGGAAGTCGTACCTCGACTACGCCATGTCCGTCATCGTCGGGCGGGCGCTGCCCGACATCCGCGACGGCCTCAAGCCGGTGCACCGCCGGGTGCTGTTCGCGATGCACGAGCTGGGACTCGCCTGGAACCGGGCCTACAAGAAGTCGGCCCGGGTGGTGGGCGAGGTGCTGGGCAAGTATCACCCGCACGGGGACGCGCCCGTGTACGAGGCGCTGGTGCGCATGGTGCAGGAGTTCTCCCTCCGCTACCCCCTGGTGGACGGGCAGGGCAACTTCGGCTCCATCGACGGCGATCCCCCCGCCGCGATGCGGTACACCGAGACCCGGCTGGCCAAGATCGCCCACGAGCTGCTCGCCGACATCGAGAAGGACACCGTCGACTTCACGCCGAACTTCGACGAGTCGCTCCAGGAGCCGCTGGTGCTGCCCACCCGGGTGCCGAACCTGCTGGTGAACGGCTCCTCCGGCATCGCGGTGGGCATGGCCACCAACATCCCGCCGCACAACCTCCGCGAAGTGGTCGACGCGCTGGTGCGGGTCATCGACGAGCCCGACGTGTCGATCGACGAGCTGATGAAGCTGATCCCGGGTCCCGACTTCCCGACCTACGGCTACATCTACGGCAAGAGCGGCATCCGCGAGGCCTACACCACCGGGCGCGGCATCATCACCCTGCGGGCCAAGGCCCACGTGGAGAAGCTGCGGGGCGGACGGGAAGCGATCATCGTCACCGAGCTGCCGTACCAGGTGAACAAGGCCTCGCTGATGGAGAAGATCGGCGAGCTGGTGCGGGAGAAGCGCATCGAGGGCATCAGCGAGCGCCGGGACGAGTCGAGCCGCGAAGGGATCCGCATCGTGCTGGAGCTGGCGCGCGGCGAGGTGCCGCAGATCGTGATCAACCAGCTCTACAAGCACACCCAGATGCAGACCACCTTCGGGGTGATCATGCTGGCCCTGGTGGGACGCCGCCCGCAGGTGGTGAATCTCAAGCAGATGCTGCAGGAATTCATCGCCTTCCGCCGCGAGGTGGTGACCCGGCGCACCCGCTACGACCTGGCCCGCGCCGAGGAGCGGGCGCACATCCTGGAGGGGTTGCGCAAGGCGGTCGACCAGCTCGACCTCGTGATCCGTCTGATCCGCCAGGCCGAGAGCCCGGACGCGGCCAAGGACGCCCTGATGCGCCAGCTGCAGCTCTCCGAGATCCAGGCCAAGGCGATCCTGGACATGCGGCTGCAGCGCCTCACCCAGCTCGAGCGCCACAAGATCGTCGAGGAGCACGAGCAGACGCTCGCCCTCATCGCGGACCTCAAGGGCATCCTGGCCTCCGAGCAGCGGCTGCTCGGCATCATCAAGGACGAGCTGGGCGCCCTGAGGGAAGAATTCGGCGACGAGCGGCGGACCGAGATCCTGGCCGAGACCCAGGACCTCACCATCGAGGACCTGCTGGCCGACGAGGACATGGTGGTCACCATCACGCGCTCCGGCTACATCAAGCGGACGCACGTCGAGGCCTACCGCAGCCAGAGGCGCGGGGGCAAGGGCGTGACCGGCATGGAGACCAAGGAAGAGGACATCGTCGAGGACCTCTTCGTGGCCTCGACGCACTCCTATCTCCTGTTCTTCACCAACAAGGGCAAGGTGCACTGGCTGAAGGTGCACGAGATCCCCGAGGGCGGCCGCCAGTCCAAGGGCAAGGCCATGGCCAACGTGCTCTCGCTGGGCGAGCACGAGCGGGTGGCCACGTGCGTGCCGGTGCGCGACTTCGAGTCGGGCGGCTACGTGCTCTTCGCCACCAAGCAGGGCAAGGTGAAGAAGACCGAGCTCTCCGCGTTCTCGCACCCGCGGGCCGGCGGCATCCAGGCGATCACGCTCGAGGACGGCGACGAGGTGATGGCGGCCCGCCGCACCGACGGGCAGCGCGAGGTGCTGCTCTCCACCAAGCAGGGCATGATCATCCGCTTCCCGGAGGCGGAGGTGCGCCCGATGGGTCGCACCGCCGCGGGGGTGCG
>Ga0070741_10018057_pt1 | contig 11487 bp, 11 predicted proteins | sample Coa_R1_4_FD_66440 | JGI IMG/M metagenome (GOLD analysis project Ga0070741, IMG submission 66440) | Surface soil microbial communities from Centralia Pennsylvania, which are recovering from an underground coalmine fire - Coalmine... | ecosystem: Environmental > Terrestrial > Soil > Unclassified ...
CGATGGATCGCTGGGGACGGCGGTGGACCCCCAGGATCGCTCTCGTAAAGCACAGGCCGTCGGTTCAAGTCCGACCTCGGGCTCCAGGGATGAAGGTGCAGATCCCCCAGGATCCGCCGTCAGCACGGTACGGCAGATTCGCGCTTGGCGTGGCGACTCCGCCGCTTTGAGGGAATTCTCCGGTTTGTACGTCATCGTCCCGGTCGGGCTGCGTTTCGAAGGTTGCTGCACCGGATGGGCCGCCGGTGCCTAGGCTCCTTTCGGAGGTTCCGCCATGTCCCGCCGCTCTCTCCTCGTCGCGTCCGTCGCCGCTCTCTCCAGCGTGACCCTCCTGTTCCCCACCGGGGCTTCAGCGTCGGCGGCCGATGGCGACCAGCCCGGCCAGACGATCGAAAGCTCCGCCACCGCCCTGCCGGGTGGCCAGTCGCTGATCAGCGACACGGTGCTCGACGCCGCCGGCCAGGTCGTCTCGGCGGCCGAGCACACCGCCGACAACGGCCGGTTCCGGGCCGCCGCCGACGAAGGTCACGGCTTCAGCTGCGTCTCCGACGGCTATGCGCCGGGGTTCAGGGCCTATGACCGTTGGGAGGCCCGCTACCGGGGCAGCAACGACATGGCCCAGGCCTTGTTCTTCCCCTACTCCCAGATCGTCTCCAGGGGCGGCGCCGGTGGCGACCAAGCGCAGCGCTGGCTCATCTGCGGGGTCGGGGGCGCCGACACCAACAACGGGTCGAGGGTAACCAAGGCTGGGGCGGGCATCGCCTACAAGGAGGACCCGACCTACAGGATCGGCCAGAACTGGCAGGTGGGCACCACGCCTGCCAACTACACCGTGAGCCTCGGGTTCGAGACCGCAGGTCCCGTCAAAGTCACCGGCGGCATCTCCCAGACGCCCCAGCACAAGCTGAAGGGCTCCTTCCGCCCCCCGCAGCACGACAGGGACATGGACCGGTTCGCCTTCAACGGCGTCAACGGCTGGTGGGAGCACGCCTGCGAGCCCCATTGCGGTGGCAACGGCAGCCCGACCGGGTCGTCGGACTACCACGGCTCGGTCGTCGAAGGGCTCTGGGAATTCCCCGCCGGAAAGCCCGTCCGTCCGGACGACTTCCTGATGAAGGTGTACTGGACGCACCACTGCGCCACTGCCACCGGGATCTGCCGGTGAAGTTCCGCCGCGCCGTCGTCGCCAGCGCTGTCGCCGGCGCGCTCGGTCTGACGGGGTGCTCTCGCAATGGTCCCTCGACGGAGTCGTCCGCCGCCGCGTCGACGACCACCACGGTGGCGGCACCGGTGATCCCTGGCCCGCCCGGGCGGTTCCTGTCCCTCGTCGGGGAGAACTACCTCAACGCCGGCCTCTACGAGTTGACCTTCGGCCCGCCCCGCCTCCAGGAGCTCACGCCGGTCCGTCGGGTCACCACGATCGGCGCCTGCCCGACCGCCGTCGTCGTGGCCGCCGCCCAGCCCGAGGTCGGCTATGACGACCACCTCCAGAGCTTCCGGCAGGGTCGTTTCGGCCCGGTCGAGGGCCTCGGCACGCCCCACGACCTGTATCCGGTGCTCGCCCCGGACTGCCGCGTCCTCTACGTCGAGCCACCCCCCCAGGACGACGCCCCCGAACGCCTGCACGTGTGGGATCCCGCGGCCAAGAAGGACACCGTCGTCGCCACTGCCCCCGAGTTCGGGGGCACATCGTGGGGGCCCGGCGGAGCCATTGCCTTCGTCGACCGCTCCCCGACCCGCCCGGGCGTCGAGTCGGTCGACCGCGCCGTCGTCATCCTCACCGCCAAAGGCCAGCGGCGCGAGCTCCGCCCGCCCGCCACGGACACCCGCTACCTCCTCTGGGGAGCAACGAACTGGATGGCGTTCAGCCGCCATGCCGCCGACATCACGATCCTGCTCCAGCCGGATTCGGGGGAACGTCACGAGCTGACGGGCTGGGTCCCTCGCGCCTGGTCACCGGACGGCAAGCAGCTGCTGGTCGCCGACGCCGGCCCGCACCGCAAGCTCGGCCTGGTCGACGTCTCCGATCTCGGCACCGTGAAGCCCCTGGGCGAGGCCCCCATGCCGGTGCTCGACACCGTCTGGCTTCCGGCCGGAAGCGACCCGATCGGGGCAGCTGCCAGCTGAGCCGGCACACCCCGGCTCCCGAGCCCGGGGGGCCGTGTCGTTGTCTGTGCGACATTTTCGTCATGGCTGATTCGGCCGGCAGCAGGACGTCGGCGTGCAGGTGTCCGACCTTTCTGTGGTCATGAACCTGCCGCATACGCAGGTTCATGACCGGGAAAGCTCCGAACCGCCGGTTCGGGATGGCCGCGATGTGGGCCCGCCGACAGGGCGCCGTGCCGGTTCCTAAACCGGCCGTCGCCGCCTGGATGGCCGCGGACCTGCTTCCGGTCGGCGCGTCGCCGACAGGTACGGCGGTTCCGGTAGGGAACTCCTTCCAGTCACTTCCCCCATCCGACTGGAGCTGTTTCGATGACGGCTTGTCCCCGCCGCCTGCGGCGCCGCCTCACGGCGGTGTTGCTCCCCGTCCTCGCGCTGGCTTCGGCCGGTACCTTGGCCGCTCGAGCGGCCGACAACAACGCCAACAACGCCGATCTGGCCATCACCAAGACGGCCTCGCCCTCGATGGTCGTGGTCGGCGGCCGGGTCACCTACACGCTCGTCGTCACCAACAACGGCCCCCGGCCCGGCACCCGGATCCGGATCCACGACGAGCTCCCAGCGCCGATCGGCTTCGTCTCGGCCGAAGTGACCAGAAAGTCGACTCCGGCCGATTCCTGTTCGGGCACCGGCAGCATCGTCGACTGCACGATTCACGGCAACGTCCGTCCGGACGGCTCGGACAGCGTCGTCGTGACGATCGTCGGCACGGTGAACAGCCGGCCCGACAGGGGGTCGATCTGCAACACGGCCACGGTCTCCGGAAACCACGACGACCCGGACCCGAGCAACAACACCGTCGACCCGAACCCGGCCAACGACTCGTCGCAGGCCTGTGTGGTGGTCGGCCCTCCGCCGGCGCACCACGCCGACCTGCAGATGACCAAGACGGCGGACTCGAAGCTCGTGTCGATCGATGACACGATCACCTATACCTTGCAGGTCGCGAACAACGGGCCCGGCGACGCACAGAACCCGAGCGTGACCGACGTCCTGCCACGCCACGTGCAGTTCGTCTCCGTCACCCCCGTCTCGCCCAGTTCCACTCCTCCAACCTGCGGGGAGTCGGGCGGGGTCGTGACGTGCTCCCTCGGCCCCGTCGCCCACGGCGCCGACGCCGCGGCGATCACGATCAAGGTCCGCCCGACGGACGACGCCGGCAGGAGCACCCTCGAGAACTGCGCCACGGTGGCCGCCGTCGAGGACGCCAACCCGGACAACGACACCGACTGCGCCGACACGGCAGTCCGGGCCCGGGCCGACCTGTCGATCGTCAAGACCGCCAACCGCACGACGGCGCTCATCGGCGAACCGCTGGTCTACACGCTCAAGGTCCACAACGCCGGTCCGAACGGCGCCACCGGCGTCGTCGTCACCGATCCCGTCCCCGACCAGGCGACGGTAACGGCCGTCAGCCCGAGCCAGGGCAGCTGTGCCACCGCCGCCACCGTCACCTGCAGCCTCGGATCGATCGACTCCGGGAAGGACGCCACCGTCACGATCACCGTGAAGCCCAACGCCAAGGGCAGTGTCGACAACACGGCGAGCGTGGCGGGCAACGAGGAGGACCTCAACACCGTCAACAACACCTCGACGGTGCACGGCACCGCCTACGTCGCCCTCACCGGCGGGGCGTACGGCGAGTCGGTCGACGTGAAGACCATCCTCGGGGTCCAGGTGACCTCCGGTCCGCTCGCTTCGGTGAGCCTTCCGGCGGGCGGCGGCGGCCCCTTCAGCGATTCGGCCGCCTCCGTCCGGGTGACCAACGGGCTGTTCTCGGACATCCTGCGGCTCGACGCCCTCACGGGCACGACCGAGGGAGGCCGGGCGCCCAACGGCGACATCTATGTCAAGAGCTCGGCCGACGTGACCAAGGTCTCCCTGGCCAACGGTCTGATCACGCTCGACGCAGTGCACAGCCAATGCCTGGCGACCACCGGCGCCGGCAGCGCCGGCTCGGCGAACATCGCCAACCTGCGGATCGCCGGGATCGCCGCCAACGTGGCGGCCGGGCCGAACAGCACGATCACCGTTCCCGGCGTCGGCCAGTTGATCCTCAACGAGCAGGGCTCGTCGGGGGCCGGTCTGAACCAGAGCCGGTTCGTCAACGCCGTGCACCTGAAGCTCAACGGCCTCCTGTCCCAGGGCGACGTCATCCTCGCCCACTCCGACTGCGGCATCGACCCGTAGGTCCGACCGGCCGGGAGAAAGGGCCGGCGGCGCGGGGTTCGGAAAGCCCTCCGCCGCCGGCCTTCCCGCACCCCGGGGTCAGACGAAGATGTCGAGAGGCAGGAAGGCGGAGACGATCACGTTGGGGACGTCGACGGCCTGGCTGATCTTCAGGTCGACGGCCACGCTGCAGAGGGCGTAGGCCTGCTGGCGGGTGAAGCCGTACTCGTGGCCGAGGTGGTCGATCATGGCGGCGAGGGCGTTGCGGGCGGCCAGGGTGACGTCCTCGAACTCGTTGCGGCCGTCGCCGCGGATGCACATCCCGGTGGTGGCGAAGTACCGGGGGGGCGGGGCGGACTCGGCGGGGCCGGGGTCGTCGCGCTCGTAGCACAGCGTGCGGATCCCGCGCTCGGCCGCCTGCCCGGGGCGGACGTCGAGGCGGACCCGGAGCGTGCCGGCCATCTCGATCGCCGTCCCGCACGACTCGCCGTCGCCCTGGGCGAAGTGGGCGTCGCCGGCCGAGAACAGAGCACCGTCGACCCACACCGGGAGCAGCAGCCGGGTGCCGGCGGTGAGCTGCTTGATGTCGACGTTGCCGCCGTGCTCCCGGGGCGGGATCGTCCGCAGCGCCTCGCCGGCGATGGCCGGATCGGCGGGGACGGCCCCCGCCGCGTCGGGCAGCAGCACCGGGTCGTCGGGCCGCCGGGCGGCCAGCTCGGCCTCCCGGGCCGACACCGCGGTGAACAGCTCCCGGGACGGGGCGACGCCGATCACCCCCATGAACGGCGCCCCCTGGATGCGGACGCCGGGGATGTCGTCGGTCGTCGCCCAGCCGTCGGCCAGGTCCCACCGCACCAGATAGGGCTCGGGAAAGCCCTCCCGCAGGAATCCGAAGCCGGGCACCTGGGCGGTGAACCCGAACGGCTCGGGGGCCACCTCGAGGATCTCGGCCACGAGGAGGTCGCCGGCGCGCACCCCGTCCACCGACACCGGCCCGGTCAGGGGATGGACGAGGCCGAAGTCCGCCGACTCGACGTCCTTGCCCGTCGACGACCGGGTGAAACACCCGTCGAACGTGTCCCGGGTCTCGAGCAGGACCTCGTCCCCCGGCTCGCAGTGCAGAGCCGGCGGGATGTCGGGATGCCAGCGGTTGTGGCCCGTGTGGGGCTCGGCGGCGAGGGGGAGCCGGCGGTCGATCCGGATCTCGTGCGTGGCCATGACCGGGACCATAGGCTGCCCGGAGGGCTCGAGACAGGGGGAGGCAGGCATGGATCTGCAGCTGCGCGGACGGCGGGCGCTGGTGACCGGCGGGACCAAGGGCATCGGGCGGGCCTGCGTGGATCTGTTCGCCGACGAAGGGGCCGACGTCGCCTTCTGCGCCCGGACGGAGGCCGACGTGATCGCCACGGCCAAGGCGGTGGAGGAGAAGGGCGTGCGGGCCTTCGGCCGGGCCCTCGACGTGCGCCACGGCGACAAGCTCAAGTCGTTCGTGGTCGATGCCGCCGAGGCCCTCGGCGGTATCGACATGGTCGTGGCCAACATCAGCGCCCTGTCGATCGAGCAGACCGAGGAGAGCTGGCGGACGGAGTTCGAGGTCGACCTGATGCACTCCGTCCGGGTGGTGGAGGCGGCCATGCCCTACCTGGAGCGGAGCGACGCGGCTTCGATCACCACCATCTCGTCGGTCTCCGGGCGGGAGATCGACATCGTGGCCGGCCCCTACGGCGTGATGAAGACTGCCGTGACCGTCTACGCCCAGGGCCTCGCCTACCAGCTGGCTCCCAAGGGCATCCGGGCCAACACGGTCTCGCCGGGCAACACCTACTTCGAAGGTGGCTTCTGGCACAACGCCGAGCTCAACATGCCCGACCTCTTCAACATGGTGCTGGGTCTCAACCCCACCGGCCGGATGGGGACCGCCGAGGAGACCGCGGCGGCGATCGTCTTCATCGCCAGCCCGGCGGCCAGCCGGATCTCCGGCACCAACCTGGTCGTCGACGGCGCGCTGACGAAGGGTGTGCAGCTGTAAATCGGTTCGTGGCCCCGGGGAGCGGGAACTAGGCTCCCCGACCTTGGCCGATCCGTCGACGTTTGCCGAACAGGCGATGCCCTTCATGGGGCCGCTGTACTCGGCCGCGCTCCGGATGACCCGGAACCCCGCCGACGCCGAGGACCTCGTCCAGGAGACGTACCTCCGGGCCTACCGGGGCTTCGAGGGGTTCAAGGAGGGGACGAACCTCAAGGCCTGGCTGTACCGGATCCTGACCAACACCTACATCAACCAGTACCGGGCGGCGAAGCGCCGGCCGGATCAGGTCGACCTCGACGACGTGGAGGACCTCTACCTCTACCGCCGCCTCGGCGGCATGGAGGCGGCCATGGCCGGCCGCAACCCCGAGACCGAGGTGCTGGAACGGATGCCGGAGTCCGACGTCAAGGAGGCGCTGGAGTCCCTCCCCGAGCAGTTCCGCATGGCCGTCCTCCTGGCGGACGTCGAAGGCTTCGCCTACAAAGAAATCGCCGAAATTCTCGACATCCCGATCGGGACGGTCATGAGCCGCCTCCATCGCGGAAGAAAGTTGCTCCAGAAACGGTTGTGGGATTTTGCCGTCGAGAGAGGATTGGCCACGGGCACCGGGCCCGCCCGCTAGTCCTCTGAGGACTCACTGCGTTGGACTGCAACGAGGCGATCCATCAGATCTACCACTACCTCGACGGTGTGCTGACCGACGAGAGCCGGGCCGCCATCGCCCGCCATCTCGACTTCTGCCCCCCCTGCTCCGGCGGGTACCACTTCGAGGTGGAGCTGCGGATCCTCATCGCCCGGAAGTGCCGCGACGAGGTGCCGTCCGATCTCCGGAAGCGGATCGCCGAGGCCATCGGCCACCAGCCCCCGCCCGAGCCGACGGTCTGAGCGGGCGCCGGTACCATTCTTCGAATGAAGAGCCCCCTCCCGGCCGGACGGGCCGTCCTGCTGTCCCTCCTCGTGCTCGTGGCCTCGGCCGCCCCGGCTTCCGCCGCCACCCCGGTCGTGCTGGCCGCCAAGCCGTGGCACTACTGGATTTCCTTCGTGCTGGCGGCCAGCTTCGTCGGCCTGGTGGTCATGATGATCGTCGGCTACTTCGTCAAGGTCGTCATGCTGAAGTACGGCATCAAGATCGGGAGAAGGTCGAGCTGACCTCGGAGGGCGCCGCCCCGGAGCCGGTCGACTGGGGGCTGGCGGAGCGGCTGGCCCGCCGCGTCGCCGGACACGATCCGCTCGAATCGTCGTACCTCGCCACCTCCCTCCAGATGGACTTCGACGCCGTGACCGCCCGGGCGGAGCAGCTCGTCGGCGAGTTCACCGGCCTGGTGTCGCCGGGGGAGCCCGCCCACGCCCTGGTCCTCGACCGCCAGCACTGGGTCGGGGCCAACCTCCGCAGCTTCCGCAACACCCTCGAACCGTTCACCCGCCGGGTCGGCGAGCGGATGGCCCAGAGCCCCTTCGCCCCCGCCGGCCGGGCGGTGGCCGGCGCCGAGATGGGCGTCCTCATGGGCTTCCTGTCCCAGCGGGTCCTCGGGCAGTACGACCTGCTCGTCCCCGATGCTTTGCCTTCGGGGGACACCCCCGAACCCCCGGCCGGCGGCGACGCCGACGCCGTCTACTACGTCGGGCCCAACATCCTGGTCCTGGAGAAGCGTTACGGCTTCCGGCCCGGCGACTTCCGGCTCTGGATCGCCCTCCACGAGGTCACCCACCGGGCCCAGTTCCGGGCCGTCCCCTGGATGAAGGGCTACTTCCTGTCGCTGGTCGACGCCTCGCTGGGAATGATCGAGCCCGACCCCAAGCGCCTCGTCCGGGCGCTCGAACGGGCGGCCGAGGCGGCGCGGCGGGGCCGGAACCCCCTCGACGACGGCGGCATCGTCTCCCTCTTCGCCACCGACGAGCAGCGGGTGGTCATCGACCAGGTCCAGGCCCTCATGTCGCTCCTGGAAGGGCATGGCAACGTGGTCATGGACCGCCTCGGGAAGCGCCACGTCACCGGCCAGGAGCGGATGTCGGCGGCGCTCAAGGCCCGCCGGCAATCGGGTGGCGTCGGCGGCGTGTTCCGCAAGCTGATCGGCATCGAGATGAAGATGCGCCAGTACGAGATCGGCGAGCAGTTCATCACCCGCCTCGAGGAGACGGTGGGGATCGAGGCGCTCGACGCCGCCTGGCGGGGGCCCGACTGCCTCCCCACCCTGGCCGAGCTGGAGGCGCCGGAGCGGTGGCTGGAGCGGGTCGGCACGCTGACCGGCTGACAACGTGACAGCCGATTTCGCCGGGCTGGAGCCGCCGGTCGTCGTGGCCTGCTCGGGAGGCCCCGACTCGCTGGCGCTGCTGGCGCTGGCGGCCGACGCCGGGCTGGCGCCCGTCGCCGTCCACGTCGACCACGGAGCCCGGCCGGGCAGCGCCGCCGAGGCCGGCGTCGTCGCCCGGTTCGCCGAGCACCTGGGGACGGGCTTCGCCGGCGAACGGGTGGCCGTGGCCCCCGGGCCGAACTTCGAGGCCCGGGCCCGGGAGGCCCGGTACGAGGCGCTGGAGCGGGCCCGGGTGCGGCTCGGGGCCACCGCCGTGCTCGTCGGCCACACCCGCGACGACCAGGCCGAGACGGTCCTGCTCAACGTCCTCCGCGGCGCCGGGTTGTCCGGTCTCGCCGGCATGCCGGCCCGCCGCGGGACGGTGGCGCGGCCGCTGCTCGGCGCGCCCCGGGCCGACCTCGCCGCCATCTGCGCCCGCCTCGGGCTGGCCCCGCTCGAGGACCCGATGAACGCCGACCCCGTCCACCGCCGGGTGTGGCTGCGGCGGGAGGTGATCCCGGCCCTGGAGTCCGGCGCTCGGCGGGACCTCCGGGCCGTTCTGGCCCGCCAGGCCGCCGTGGCCCGGGAGGATTCGGACTTTTTCGACGGCCTCGCCGCCGAGCTCCTCGCCGCCGCTCTGGAGGACGACCGGCTCCGGACCAAAACGCTGATGGCGGCGCCCCTCGCCCTCGCCCGCCGGGCCGTCCGCCTTTGGCTCGGGCCGCCGCCGCCGTCGTCGACCGACGTGGAGCGGATCCTGGCCGTCGCCCGGGGTGAGCACCGGGCGGTGGAGGTGGCCGGCGGCATCGAGGTCCGCCGGAGCCGAGGTCTCGTCAGTCGTTTGGACATTCACTGCGGAGGGGTCGCAGCAAACGTCCAAACGTTCCCGGTGGAGCTGCCGGGGGCGGTCGTCGGGCTCGGCCTGGACTTCGTGGCCTGGGTCGAGCGGGCGGGCCCCGTCCGCTGGCCGGACGGCCGGTGGACGGCGGTGGCGGACGCTGACCTCGCCGGGGAACACGCCGTCCTGAGCCGCGACGGCCGGGGCCGCGTCCTGCTGGCCGCCCCGGATGGGAGTCCACTCTGGGTGCTCGGGTACCGTGTGGACGACCGCGTCCGGGTCTCCCCTGGCACCCGACGCTTCCTCTGGTTGACGGTCGAGGCGGGAGGCCCTCGGGGGTGAACGATCTCGGGAAGGTCATCGTTTCCGAGGACGATCTCCAGGGTCGGGTCGCCGCCCTCGGCAAGGAGATCACCGCCGACTACGCCGACCGGCCGCCGCTGCTCGTCGGGGTGCTGAAGGGGGCGTTCCTCTTCATGAGTGACCTCGCCCGGCGGATCGACCTGCCCGTCGAGCTCGACTTCATGGCCGTGTCGTCGTACGGCAGCGCCACCAAGACCAGCGGCGTGGTGCGGATCATCAAGGACCTCGACACCGACCTCACCGACCGCCACGTCCTCATCGTGGAGGACATCGTCGACTCCGGGCTCACCCTGGCCTACCTGCGGAAGAACCTGGCCGCCCGCAATCCGGCCAGCCTCGAGGTCTGCTCCCTGCTGGTCAAGGAGGGGCTCCAGAAGGTCGATCCCGACCTCCGCTACGTCGGCTTCCGGATTCCGCCGGTGTTCGTCATCGGCTACGGCCTCGACGTCGACGAGCGCTACCGCAACCTGCCTTATGTATGCGAGTACGCCCCGGGGCGCTGAGGCGCCCAGGACGGCGGCGGCGGCCTCTCGGGTAGCCTGGAAGCGCCCCGCACGATCGGAGTTCGTCGCGTGAACAAGGTTGTCAAGAGCACGGTCGTCTACGTTCTCGTGGCGGTCGCCGGCCTCTTCCTCCTGGCCAAGGCGCTCACCGCCAGCCCCGGCCGGGAGAAGGTCGACCCCCTCGAGTACTCCAAGCTCCTCGACGACCACCAGGTCTCCACGGCCAAGCTCTACGACAAAGACCACGAGATCAAGGGCGAGCTGAAGGACGGGAAGAAGTACGAGGTCAAGTTCCCCGACCGCTACACCGACGAGATCACCGACGCCGTGATCAAGGCCGGCGTCCACCTCCCGGTCGACAACCAGAAGGACAGCCTCTGGGTCACGCTGCTCTTCAACTTCGCCCCGTTCGTCCTGATCATCGCCGTCATCGCCTTCTTCATGAACCAGGCCCAGGGCGGCGGCAACCGGGTCATGAGCTTCGGCAAGGCCCGCCCCAAGGTCGTCAACAAGGACACGCCGAAGGTCACCTTCGCCGACGTGGCCGGTGTCGACGAGGCCATCGAGGAGCTCCAGGAGATCAAGGACTTCCTGGAGAACCCCCAGAAGTTCCGCCAGATGGGGGCGAAGATCCCCAAGGGCGTGCTGCTCTTCGGCCCTCCGGGGACGGGCAAGACGCTCCTGGCCCGGGCCGTGGCCGGCGAGGCGGGGGTGCCGTTCTTCTCCATCTCGGGCTCCGACTTCGTCGAGATGTTCGTCGGAGTCGGCGCCTCCCGGGTCCGCGACCTCTTCGAGCAGGCCAAGAACTCGGCCCCGGCCATCGTCTTCGTCGACGAGATCGACGCCGTCGGGCGCCAGCGGGGCGCCGGCCTGGGCGGCGGCCACGACGAGCGGGAGCAGACCCTCAACCAGCTGCTGGTGGAGATGGACGGGTTCGACCTCCGCCAGGGCGTCATCCTCATCGCCGCCACCAACCGGCCCGACATCCTCGACCCGGCCCTCCTCCGGCCGGGCCGCTTCGACCGCCAGATCGTCGTCGACCGGCCCGACCTCGAGGGCCGCAAGGCCATCCTCAACGTCCACGCCAAGGGCAAGCCGCTGGCCAAGGAGGTCAACCTCGACGTCATGGCC
>Ga0070741_10018058_pt1 | contig 11487 bp, 15 predicted proteins | sample Coa_R1_4_FD_66440 | JGI IMG/M metagenome (GOLD analysis project Ga0070741, IMG submission 66440) | Surface soil microbial communities from Centralia Pennsylvania, which are recovering from an underground coalmine fire - Coalmine... | ecosystem: Environmental > Terrestrial > Soil > Unclassified ...
AACCAGATCCAGCGTGTCGCGCATCTCTTCGGTCGGCCGGGCCGAGTTGTGCCAGACGGCGGCGAATGCGCGGCCGTTGCCGAGCCGTTCCCATCGGCCGATCCACGACTCGCCGTGATACATGCCGTCGGCGTCGCGCACTTCCTCTCGCACGGTCCACGCGCGGCCCGGGTTGAAGGGACCGACGCGCGCCCAGTATGCGTCGTCGGCCTTCTGGTGGAACTCGCGATACAACGTGTCCATGATGGCCACGAGCAACCTGGCCCCCGCGGCGTCCGGCGGGACCGGGTAGGTACGACCGTGGATCGTCACGTCTAGCGTGATCGTCATCATGTCGGGAAACGAGGGCCGCTTGGGTAACGGCGTTGGCTCGCCTGTCAGATGTAAACTCGCTAGCGACGCCTCGACCCTGGCGATCCGAGCCGTGTCAACCGCGAAGGACACGGGCGTGCCCTGCTCCAGGTGGCCGCCGACGACCAGCCGGCCACTGTCGGTCAGCGTGGCGCGCTCGTTGATGCCGGCAATGCCACCGGTGCGACTGTACCGCACGGTCCAGGGGCGCGAGATCTGCGCCCCCATAGCGTTCGCGGTCAACAGGGTCACGATGACGAGGCGGCTGATCATGCTACCACGATACAGCTGCCCCTCACCTGGAGCCCCAGGGACCCGGCGTCAGTGGTGTGGTGTAGTTCGCATCATGGTCCTCATCGAGTGTCTCCTCGCTTTCGCGCTGGCGCACAGCGGCATTCCCGTAGGCGACTCAATGCCTACGAAGCTCGTCGACGATGCCAAACGCATCGTGACATTCTTGAACACCGGTCACGCCGACAGCGTACAGGCGCGCATGACCCCTGAAGCGCAGCAGCGCTACACCCCCACGCAGCGCGACTCGCTCTGGCGCGTTCTCGTGTCCCAGGTGGGTGCGTTCCGCCGATTCGGGCCGGCACGCGTGGAAGAAGGTACCGACGGTGGACGCACGGTCGTCTTGGAGCTCGAGTTCACCCAGGAGCCGATTCGGGCATCCGTGGCCTACGACCAGACCGGCCGCATCGCATCGATCGTCCTTCAATCTCAGTGATCTGAGATGCCGGACCGACGCTTGGGACTCGCGATGATCGTGTATGGCGCCGCGAGCCTGATGCATTTCGCGCACAATGCGATGTACCTGTCGGCGTACCCCAACATGCCGAGTTGGCTGACGCCCACCGGCGTTTGGGTGTCCTGGCTCGCCCAGACGGCGATAGGTGTGCTCGGCTACGGTGTCTACCGTTTCCGCTCCCGTCTCGCCGGCACGCTGCTCATCGCGGGTTATGCGCTCTTGGGATTTGCCGGGTTGGATCACTACGCCGTAGCGCCGGTCGCCGCGCACTCGATCGCCATGAACGCGACCATCGTCATCGAGGCCGCGACCGCGACGGCGTTGCTCGCCTACCTGGTGCTTGTTACTCGAGTCGGAGGAACGAGACGAGGTCGGTGAGCGTCGATCCGGACCCGTCCGCCTGCACTCCAAGCACCTCGGCCGGCAGCCGCTGTCGATTGACCCAGAACGTCGGATAGCCGAAGAGCTTCGCGCCAGACGCGTCCCAGCCAGCGCCGGCGACGAAGAGGATCGACGCGCGATCGAGGCGCAAGGCGTCGATGCCGAGTTGGTAGGCGCGCGGGTCGGGTTTGAATGTCTTGGCCCGGTCCGTGCTGAGCACGTGCTCGAACGTGTCACTGGCGTTCGCGCGTCTGACATTCGCGTCGAGCATTCGCGGCGTCCAGTTCGACAAGAACGCCAGCCGCAGCCCCGCGCGGCGGAGCGACCCGAGGGCGGCCGGCGCGTCCGGCCACATGCTCACCTCCAAGTACGCGTTCATTAACGCATCGCGCTGCTCGACGCTGGGTGAGACGCCGACTTTATGGCTCGCGAAGTCGAGCGCGTCACCGGTCACCTGCCAAAAATCCGCGTATCGTCCCGCCGCCGTTCGGAGCCACGTATACTCGAATTGCCGCGTGCGCCATTCGGCGCTCAGCTGAGCGCCGAGGTTACCGAAGAACCGGTCCGCGAGCGCGGTGACCGGACTCGCGTCGAAGATCGGGAAGGCATCGAACAGGAGCGCTTTGATCCGCGGTTGGCCGGTGGGAGCACTGAGCGCCCCGAGGCCGGCCGTCGCCGCTGCGCCACCAATCGCGGTGGCGACGAATGTGCGCCGTGTGACCGGCAGAGACATGACGACTAGACCTGCCCATCCTGGGCGCTATTCCGTGGTTATAGTGCACGTATGCCGACCAAATCACCTGTTCTAATTGTGGGGGCGGGGCCGACCGGCCTCAACTTGGCGCTCAGCTTGTCACGCCGCAGCGTGCCGTTTCGCCTGGTGTCCGATGCGGATGGGCCCGGCATGCATTCGCGAGCCATGGTCGTTCAAGTGCGCACGCTCGAATTGTACGACCAGTACGGGTTCGCCGACGAGGTCATCGAACGCGGCGTCGCGATCGAGACCGCGCATATTCCCGATGGCGAAACGATCAGCTTCAAAGACCTCGGCGGCTCGATCAGCCCGTTCCCGTTCGCGCTCTCGTATCCGCAGGACGATCACGAACGGTTTCTGCTTGGGAAGCTGAGCGAAGCGGGCGTTGAGGTCGAGTGGCGGTCGAAGCTCGCGGGGTTCGCGCAGACCGATTCCGAGGTTCGGGCGACGATCTCGCGCGATGGCCACGCCGAGGACATCGTCGCGGACTATATCTGTGGCTGCGATGGCGCGCACAGTGTCGTCCGCGAGACGCTGGGGATTGGATTTCCGGGCGGGACGTACGACCAGCTCTTTTACGTGGCGGACGTAGAAATCAGCCGGGCATTCGAGCCCGATCTGTGGTTCGCGCTCGGCGCGCACGTTCTGGTGTTGATGTTCCCCGTGCGATCGAGCGGGATGCAGCGTCTCATCGGCCTCGTTCCGCCCGAGCTCTCGAGCCGCACGGATCTGACATTCGAGGACGTCAGGCGACAAGCGCAGGAGCTCATGCACATTGAGGTCGCCAACGTCAACTGGTTTTCGACGTACCGAGTCCACCATCGGGTGGCCGAGCACTTTCGCGGCGGGCGTGCATTTTTGTTGGGCGATGCGGCGCACATCCATAGCCCGGTCGGCGGCCAGGGTATGAATACCGGCATCGGCGATGCGATCAATCTCGGATGGAAGCTCGCCCAGGTCGTCCAGGGTCGCGCGAATCCGTCGCTGCTCGACAGCTACGAGGCCGAGCGCATCGGATTTGCGCGCTCACTGGTCGCGACGACGGATCGCGCGTTCACCCCGCTCGTCGCCAAGGGCCTGGCCGGTGAATTGGCACGGCGCGTGCTCGTGCCGCTGGTCTTCTCGGTCGCGATTCGAGTGCCGATGACCCGCCACGAAATCTTTCGCATCGTGTCGCAGACGCGGATCCACTACCCAGACAGTCCGCTCAGCGCGGGCAAAGCGGGCCATGTGCATGGCGGCGATCGGCTGCCCTGGGTCGGTCCAGGCTTGGGCAACTTTACGCCGTTGCGATCGCTGGACTGGCAAGTGCACGTCTATGGCGAGATGTCGAGCGAGCTGACCTCCGCCTGCCGCGATCTTCATCTCGATGCGCACGGATTCGCGTGGAGCGAACGCGCCCACGACGCTGGACTCGCGCGGGATGCCATGTATCTCGTCCGCCCCGATGGCTATGTCGCCGTGGCTACACAGGAACAGAGCGCGGCGACGCTCAAGGACTACCTGTCGGCACTCGCTCCTGTTGGCGTGGGCGTTTGAAGCTTTTCACCATTTTCCTGGACACAAACTCTGATGCCACATCGCCCCCCGCTCCACTTCGTCTTCTACATCGCCGCGTCCCCGGAGAAAGTCTGGGAGGGATTCGTCTCGCCTGAGATGAACCGGACCCTCTTCATGGGCGCCGATCTCGATGGTGAATTTCGGCCGGGAGCCTCGGTCGCGTGGGTCGGTCCTGGACCAGACGGCAAGCGCATCGCGTACGTCCGGGCCGAGGTTCTCGAGAGCGATCCGCCGAAGCGGCTGGCCTACACCTTCGCGATGGGCACCGGCGACAAGAAATCGCGCGTCACGGTTCAGTTGGTGCCGGAGTCGGAGGCGACGCAAGTGACGGTGACGCACGATGATTGGGCGGACGACGATCCGGGGTACGCGAACAGCGCGGATGGGTGGCCGCGCATCCTGTCTCGGATGAAGACGCTGATCGAGACCGGGAAGACCTTTCGGCCGCACTGACGGCGCGTCGCGGGGTGGTGACAGGCCCGGGTTACCTTGGGCCATGCGCCTGTCAACGCCCCGCGTTTTCGCCATTCTGGCACTCGGTTCCTGCGCGCTGGCTGGTGACGCGCGCGGTCAAGGTATCAGTACCGCTCGCACGGACGCCGAGCGCGAATTCATGAACTGGAATTCCGCGCATCCGCCGGTGACGGTCGACGGCTACAACATGGCGTTGTACTGCTTCGTCGCGAACAACGTCGCGAAGGTTATCGCGGAGAAAGCCGGCGACGACGCCTCGAGCCATCGCTACGAGCTTGGCACCGAGAAGTCGTGGATCTTTGCCCGCCGGGTCGAGGAGCAACTCGGGCTGATCGAGTCGAACCACGGGGCGAGTGACTCAGCCGAGATCAGAACGTTGGCCCGCGACAAGGACGCCCTCGATGCCGCCATCGGCCGCTGCCGGGGAGCTGGGCTGGTGTTAGACGACGTCGACCCGTCGCCGCCCTCCGAAACAGCGGGGCCGAATCGAGACAATACAGAGTCGGCGATCGATCAGAAGTTCGCCCGGTGGTCCAACAACTGGGCCGTAGATCAATATCTGCCGGGAACGGCCCGAATCGACAACATGCAGTGTGGCACGCAAGGGTGTGAAGCGGTCGGGCACTTTTCGTTTTCTCGCGGCGGCGCCGTGCTCACGATCCGGTTCACCGCCCAGATACCGAGCGTCGGAAGCAACGAGTACGCGTTGGGTCGTTTGTGCTACAACGACAACACGACCGGCATGTCGGATTGCGTCGATTGACCTGATCGGCGATAGATTGCGCGCATGACGCGCTCAATTCTCATCGCCGCTTGTCTTCTCGCCCCGCCGCTCCTGGCGCAGAAACCCCGGACCCGCGACCTCGGTGTGCCATTCGATGGCACGCCCGGACCGCTGAATGCCATCACCGACGTGGCCGGAGTCGAGGTGGGCTACGTCACGCTGATCTCGGGCGAGGGCCAGCGCATCGTCGGACGTGGGCCCATACGCACCGGCGTCACCGCCGTGCTGCCGCGAGGAAAGGCGTCGGCGGACGCCGTGTTCGCGGCGTACTACTCCGGCAATGGCAATGGCGACATGACCGGCACGCATTGGGTCGACGAGAGCGGCGTGCTCGAGACGCCGATCATGATCACCAATACCTTGAGCGTTGGTACGGTGCGCGACGCCGTCGTCGAGTGGATGGTGTCGCACAATCGGACCGGGCCGTTCTGGTATCCGCTGGTCGCCGAGACGTCGGATCAGCGGCTCAATGATATGAAAGGGCAGCACGTCAAAAAGGAACATGCGCTCCAGGCCCTGGACGCGGCGCACGGCGGACGGATCGACGAAGGCAATGTCGGTGGTGGCACCGGCATGACGTGCAACGGGTTCAAGGGCGGCACCGGCACATCATCGCGACGGCTCCCCGCGGAGCAAGGCGGGTACACCGTCGGCGTACTCGTGCAGTGTAACTACGGCAATCGATCGGAGTTCCGCATGGCGGGGATTCCCGTCGGTCGTGAGATCGCCGGCTATCCGACGCTGTGCGTCGCGAAGCTCCTCAATCCGCCGGTGCTGCTGGGCAACGGTCAGCCCGTGCCGCTGTGCGACCAGACCAGCTCCATCGACACACCGGAGGAGGCGGAGCGCGGATCCATCATCGTGGTCGTCGGAACCGATGCACCGCTGACGCCGGATCAGCTCAAGCGTATCGCGAAGCGGGTGCCGCTCGGCCTTGGCCGCGCGGGATCGATCCACGGCAACGGATCCGGCGATTTGTTCATCGCCTTTTCGACCGCGAACGCGAAGGCGGACAATGGCAACAGCGCCACCAACGGTCAGCCGGCGGTGGCCTCGGTGCAGCGCATCACCGCCAATGCGATCGACCCGCTGTTCTTGGCGACGGTTCAGGCAACCGAAGAAGCCGTCGATAACGCGATGGTTGCCGCGGAGACGATGACCGGCGCGGACTATTGGCGCTCGCCGGCCATTCCGCACGCGGAGTTGCAGGCGGTGTTGAAGAAGCACAACGTGCTGCACGAGTAACTCGAGGTGTCGTCGATGCCTGACCGCCCTCACGCGATCGCGCCCGTGTGGCACACCCTGGCGATGTTGGCGTTGCTCGCGGCATTGTCGTGGATGGCCGTCTCTGTCGGCATGGCGTCGGGCAACGCCAAGTTGCACCATCTCCCGTTGTACTCGATCGTGATCGTTGGCGAGTGGGTGACGTTCGCGTTCGCGCTCTGGGGTTCCGATGCGACGTTCGCCACGTTCGTCGGACGCGTGATTCGTGAGCCGCGAACGTTAGGGTGGGACATCCTGACCGCCGTCCTGATTGGCGGCGTGTTGCTGCTCATCACGCCGGTCATTGTTCGGCTCATGGGGCCGAGCGGTTGGGTGTCGACGAAGGGCATGTTGCCGCGCAATAGTGTGGAAGTCGGCGTCTGGGTGGTGATGGCGACCAGCGCCGGCATCTGCGAAGAGACGGTCTTTCGCGGGTATTTGCAGCAGCAGGTTGCGGGATGGACCGGCCTCGCAAGCGCGGGTATCGTCGTGCAGGCTATCATCTTTGGCGCCGCCCATGCGTATCAGGGCTTCAAGAACGTGTCGCTGATTTGCATATGGGGGCTGGTGTTTGGCCTGGCCGCTTGGCTGCGGCGCGGTCTGCGCGGCAATATGATCGCGCACGCGGTCATCGATGTGCTTTCAATTCTGTCGTAGGCGGCCGACTATGTTTCGACATGACCGAGCGTCTGCATGTCGAGGAGCCGGCGTTTGCGCCGCTCGTCGCGATCAATGTGAAACGGGAAGCGGATTCTGTTTCCGAGAGCTACAAGAATTTCGTGCTCAACCAGGTCAATGATCATTGCATCCGCGTGGCGGTGATGCACGGGGAGTATCCGTGGCATCATCATCCCCGGTCGGATGAGACGTTCCTGGTTGTCGAAGGCGTCTTCGAGATCGACCTGGACGGTGGACGGACTGTGACGCTCCGCCCCGGCGAGCTCTTTACGATCCCCGCGGGCGTGCGGCATCGGACTCGGGCGAGGGAACGTACGGTCAATTTGTGTTTCGAAAATGTCGGGGCGTATACTGACGTCGTGTTCTCCTGAAAAACCACATGCCGGCCACCCGAATTCCCGAACTAAGCGAAGCGCTTCGCGCCGTCACGGCGCAGGCCGAGCGACTGCGCAAGAGTGTCAGCGCGGAGCAGCTCGAGCGGCGGCCGGCACCGGAGAAGTGGTCGGCGGCCGAGTGTCTGACGCACCTGGCTATTAGCGCTGGCCTGTATGAGCCCGTGTGGCGCGAGGCGTATGCCGCGGCGAAACAGCGCGGGGACAGTGGTCGCGAGCCCTATCGCATGGATATGATCGGGCGGCTCTTGAATTGGTCGTTGGAGCCTGGCCGATTCAAGTACGGAACGCCGCCCAAATTTGAGCCGGTCAATTGCGGATCGGTGGACGATGCGCTGGCGGCCTTTCTCGAGTCGCAGAACATGGTGCTGTCGTTCATGGCCGACGGCGCGGGGCTGCCGTTGGATCGGATGATGATCGTGTCGCCCGCGGTCGCCGCCATGCGATATAGTATCTGGTCCAGCTTCGTGATCCTCGCCACGCACGGGCGACGACACCTGCGACAGGCAGAAATCGCGAGCGGAATACGTTAGTACCGAAAAAGGGGATACTATGACGTCTCGATCCTTTGTCTCGTTCATTGCCGGTGTCGTACTTGTTGCTGGCGTGGCGCACGCACAGACGACCGAGGTCAAGGCCGTCGCGCCGGACCAGATCAAGTGGAGTCAGCATCCGGCGCTGCCCGCCGGCGCGATGAAGGCTGTCGTGTATGGCGATCCGACGAAGCCGGGGCTCTATGCGACGCGACTGCGGGCGCCGAACGGGTTGAAGATCCTGCCGCACACGCATCCGGAGGATCGCATCTATACGGTGCTGTCAGGAACGCTCTATCTCGGCATCGGCGAGAAATGGGACGAGTCGAAGCTCGTCGGATATCCTCAGGGATCGGTCGTGTTTCTGCCCGCGAACCTGAGTCACTTTCAGTACTCGAAGGGCGAGTACGTGATTCAGATCAGCGGCGTCGGCCCGACGGATCTCACGTTCATCAATCCGGCGGACGACCTGCGCCGCCACTAGGTCCTCGATGAAGTCTTTTCCAAATTCAAAGGCGCTTGGCGAGTGGCTCGCTGACAATCACGCCAGCGCAAAGGAGCTCTGGGTCAGAATTTACAAGTCGGCTTCAGGCAAGGCCTCAGTGACCTGGGCCGATTGTGTGGTCGAAGCCATCCGCTACGGGTGGATCGATAGCCAGAGAAAACCCCTGGACGACATCTCATTTTTGCAGAGATTATCGCCACGCAAGCCGGGATCCGGCTGGTCCAGCAAGAACCGCGAACATGCCAAGAAGCTGATTCAAGAGGGGCGCATGACTCCTGCGGGACTGGCGCACGTTGAAGCGGCCAAGAAAGATGGGCGCTGGGAGAAGGCGTACGCCGGCTCCGCGAATATGGAAATCCCGGCGGATTTCCTAGCGGCTTTGAACAAGCTGCCAAAGGCAAAGAAATTCTTTGCCACCCTGAACAGGCAAAATCTCTTCGCGATTTATTACCGGCTTCACTCCGCCAAAAAGCCCGAAACGCGGGCAAAGCGCATGGCCCAGATTCTATCCATGCTGGAGAACGAGACAAAGCTGCACTGAAGCGATATGACACCAGACCTACAGCCGACCCTGGAAGGCAAACTGCTCAGGCTGAGGCCGATGCAGCCTGAGGATTTTGATGCCCTGCACGCCGTGGCATCGGATCCGCTCATCTGGGCGCAGCATCCGGAGCCCGACCGGTGGAAGGTCGATGTGTTCCAGCGATACTTTCGCGGTGGCCTCGAGTCGGGCGGCGCGCTCATCGCGATCGATCGAAAGGACGATCGCGTCATCGGGTCGTCTCGATACTATGGGTACGACGCGGAGCACAGCGAGATCGAAGTCGGCTGGACGTTCCTAGCGCGATCGCACTGGGGCGGCCCGTATAATGCCGAGATGAAACAGCTCATGCTGCGGCACGCGTTCACGTTTGTCGACAACGTCGTCTTGCTGATCGGGCCAGAGAACATGCGCTCGCGGCGGGCGGCGGAGAAAATCGGCGGCGTGCTCGTGGAGCCGCGGGTCAATAGCGCTGGCCTTCCGTGCGTCGTGTATCGGGTTACCGCCTCGGCGTTGCGCGAGGTGCCGGAATGAGCAACATTGCCCGCTATGCCATTCAAATTTTATCGCGGCGATTCGCGGGAGCCGAAAGACCTGAAAAACGGATTTCAGGCCTGGGTCCCGCTCAGTCCGCAGCAGGCACGCGATCTCGTCCGGCGCTTTAGCGGAATGCAGGGGCTCAAGCTCACGCTGCCGGCCCTCAAGAAAGATTTGCAGGACACCCTGAATAAGGGCGACAAGTACAACATGTTGGACCTGGTGCGGATGATCAAACAGGAAAAGAATCGCACCACGGTTCACATCTCGACTGACCTCACCGAAGATTGCGGCGGGTACTCGAGTGGGTATATCTACGAGATCGTGTTCGACGATCTCGTGTACTTCGAGAACGGCGGGAAGTGTAACGACAAGCCTGATTCTCTGGAGTGTACGTCGCACTTCAAGACACTCGTCGTCGCGGACGACAAGGTGTTGAGCGAGTCGGGTATGATCGCGTTGTCGAGCAAGGGGGACGAGGTCTCGTTCTTGACGACGATTCCTTACAAGAACATCAAGCGATACAAGACACCGAAGAGTACGACCTGGACTGCCATGCCTGCGTGAGCATGCTCGCTACGCGCAACGGCAATCGACTCCTCGCGCTTGGCGCTCGTCGCCTTCGACGCGAGATCGTAGCGTCAGAGATCGTAGCGTCCAGAGATCGTAGCGATATACTGTGCGACCGTATTGCGCAACGAGCATGATCGCGTGCTATGATCCGTCAGTCATCTCTGACATGAGACCAGGCATCGTGAACGAGCTCCTTGACCTCATCCCAGCCAGCTTCAAGATGCTGCTCCGGCGTCCGCGGCGCAGATCGGCTTCGATCTCATCCCAGCTCTTCGCGGGATACCGAGCCGCCGCGTACGCACCAAAGTGGTGGGCGGCCTGATGGATGGAGCTCAGGGGCTGTGTCATGTGGTCAATATGGCCAAGTCGAGACGGAGCATACTTCACGGGTGTGTAACCATAGGGCTACACCTCGCCGTCCTCGGCGCGGCAGCGTCCGCCGGCGCGCAAACTGTCGCCGGCGTGTGGACGAACAAGTACATGATCGGGCCGAAAGACAGCGTCATCGCGACGGTGGTCATCACCGTGTCGGATGACGCGAAAACGTGGTCGATGAAGTTTCCGGATCGGCCGGCGATACCGGTACGGGTGGTCACGACTGGTGGCGATAGTGTCGTGACGGACGCCGGCCCGTATCCGAGTACGAAACGCCCGGGCCAGTCGGTGACACTGCTGCACGCGGTGTCGCATTTCAAAGGTGACCACATGACCGGCACCTTCGAGGCGCACTACTCCGGCGGGCTCGTCGTCGACGGCAAGACCGAGGCGACGCGCACGACCCATGATTGACTCGAAACGCATCGTCCTCATTACCGGCGCCAGCACGGGCTTCGGCCGCCTCATCGCCGAGGCCCTGGCCGGTGGAAATTTTCGCGTCTTCGCGACGATGCGGGGCGTGAACGGAAAGAACGCGGCCGCCGCACGAGAGCTCCGTGGCATCGCCGATGTCGTCGAGCTCGATGTTACCGATGACGCGTCGGTCGAGCGCGCTGTCGCCGAGGTGATCGCGGCCGCGGGACGCATCGACGTCGTCGTGAACAATGCCGGACGCGTGCTGTCGGGCGTGAGCGAAGCCGTCACGCTCGCGCAGGCGCAAGCCCTCATGGACACGAACTTCTTCAGCGTCGTGCGCGTCAACCGCGCGGTGTTGCCGCACATGCGCCGGCAACGCAGCGGATTGCTCCTGCACGTGTCCAGCGGCGCCGGGCGCATCGTGCTGCCGGCCATGGCGTACTACTGCGCCAGCAAATGGGCGATGGAAGCGTTAGCGGAGTCGTACCGCTACGAGCTCGCGGCACAGCACATCGAATCGGTGATCATCGAGCCGGGATCGTACAAGACCGCGATCGCCGGCAATGTGGAGTCGGCGGCCGATACGGAGCGCACCGCGACCTACGGTCCCGTGAACGGCGT
>Ga0070741_10018059_pt1 | contig 11486 bp, 14 predicted proteins | sample Coa_R1_4_FD_66440 | JGI IMG/M metagenome (GOLD analysis project Ga0070741, IMG submission 66440) | Surface soil microbial communities from Centralia Pennsylvania, which are recovering from an underground coalmine fire - Coalmine... | ecosystem: Environmental > Terrestrial > Soil > Unclassified ...
GGGCGTCGCAGGCCAAGCTGGGCGCCGCACGCGGGCGAGGCGGGTAGCAGCGCTACCCGCGAGCCCGTGGGTGGCGATCGAGCGCCGGCATGCGGCGTCCTCGCGTGCGTGGATAACCCGGATCAGGCGTCCAGGCACTCGATCAGGCCGAGCTGCGAGTAGGCGATCGACTGGAAGGAGCGCCGGTGCAGCGCGCAGGGGCCGCGGGCGATGATCGCGGCGCGGTGCTCGGGCGTGGAATAGCCGGCGTTCTCGGCGAACCCGAAGGCCGGGTAGGCATCGCCCGCGCGGCGCATGTAGCGGTCGCGCGTCACCTTCGCCACCACCGACGCGGCGGCGATCGCGGCGCTCCGCGCGTCGCCGTCCACGACGGGCCTGTGCTCGACCGCGCAGCCCGGCACCGGGAAGCCGTCGGTGAGGCACACCGCCCCCGGCACCGCCACCCGCTCCAGGCTCCTGCCGAGCGCGGCGAGATTGGTGCGGTGGAGCCCCTGCGCGTCGATCGCGCGCACCGAGCAGACGGTCACCGCCACGCGCGCGGCGGCGCGCAGCACGAGCGGGTAGAGCCCCTCGCGCTCCTCCGGCGTGCGCTGCTTGGAGTCGTCGAGCTCGCCGAGCGCCCGGCGGTCGCGCAGGCTGAGCGTCCCGTAGTCGAGCAGCACCGCGGCGGCCACGAGCGGACCGGCCAGCGAGCCGCGCCCGGCCTCGTCGGCGCCGGCGACGAACCGGGCGCCGAGCGAGCGGTCGAAGCGGAAGAGCCTGGCCGCCTGCCGGCGCCTGCGCCTGGACTTCGCCTCAGAAGAAGCCGATCCGGTCCGGCGGCCAGTAGGTGAAGAAGGCCTCGCCGATGATCCAACTGCGCGGGATCGGGCCCCAGAAGCGGCTGTCGTCGCTCGCGGCACGGTTGTCCCCCATCATGAAGTAATGGCCGGGTGGAATCGTGATCGGCTTCGGGAGGTTGCACCCGTTGGCGCCGCGGCAGGGCTCGGTGAAGTCCTCCTTCGCCATCACCCCGTTGACTACCGGGTGGCCGTCCCGGATCGAGAGCTGGTCGCCCGGTCCCGCGACGATCCGCTTGATGAAGTTGCTGTCCGACTCCTCGGGATCGGGCTTGGGGCAGGCCTCGTCGGGCGGGTGGGGGACCCCGCAGCGCTGCTGGTCCGCGCCAGCCGGCGGATGAAAGACGACGATGTCGCCGATCTTGGGGTCCCGGAAGTGGTAGATCAGCCGGTTGACCAGGACCCGCTGGCCCGGCTCCAGCGTGGGCTCCATGGACTCCGAGGGGATCTGGTACGGCTTGACCAGGAAGGCCTGGATCAGGAGCGCCAGGCCGATTGCCACTGCGACGATGACGACCAGCTCGAGGAGCGCGCCCGCCCCGGTTGTCGGCTTGCGGACCAGGGCCTAGCCCTCTGACGCCTCGGGCTCCTCGCCCTCCGCCCGCGGCTCGGCTGGCGCCGGCTCCTCCTCCCCGTCCTCCCGCGCCTGCGGCTGATCGCCCGCCTCCGCCGGCTCCTCTGCCGCCGGTTCCGGCTCCGGGGCGCCTTCCTCCTCGGCCCCGGCGCCCGCCTCCGCCTCCTCGGCGCCCTCGGCGGGCTCCGCCAGCTCGGGCTCGGCCTCGGCCACGGCGGCGCCGCCGGCGTCCACGGCCTCCGGCTCCGGGGCCTCGGAGATCACGAGGTCGTCCTCGATCCCCCAGCGCCGCTCGGCCACGCGCGCCCGCTTGCCGACGCGGCCGCGGAGGTAGTAGAGCTTCGCCCGCCTGACGTCGCCGCGGGCCACGATCTCGAGCCGCTCGATCTTGGGCGAGTGGACCGGGAACGTCCGCTCGACGCCGACGCCGAACGACTGCTTGCGGACGGTGAAGGTCTCGCGCGCGCCCTTGCCGCGGCGAGCGATCACGATCCCCTCGAACACCTGGGTTCGCCTGCGCGTGCCCTCGACCACCTGGAAGTGGACCCGCACCCGATCGCCCGGGCCGAAGCGCGGGACCCGCCGGAACTGCTCCTGCTCGATCTGTTCGATGATCGCGCTCATAAAAAGAGGCGTGACCCGCATCGCGCCGGGGCGGGGTCCCGCGCGCGGGCATGGTAGAGGAACGCGAGGCTCGGCCGCCCCCGGGGCGCTCCCGCCGGGCGGCCGCCTGCCGCCTCCGCGAGCTAGGCCCGGCGGCGACGGCGGCTCTGCTCGAGCCGCCAGGAGCGGATCCGCGCGTGGTCGCCGGAGAGCAGCACGTCGGGCACGCGCCAGCCGCGGTAGTCGGGCGGACGCGTGTAGTGGGGGTACTCGGGCCCGCCCTCCAGGGCCGCCGAGAACGACTCCTCGACCGCGCTCTCGGCGTGCCCGAGCGCACCCGGCAGCTTTCGGATCACCGCGTCGGCCACGACCATCGCCGCCAGCTCCCCGCCCGCCAGCACGTACGGCCCGATCGAGACCGCGTCCGTGGCCAGGTGCTCGCGGACGCGCTCGTCCACCCCCTCGTAGCGCCCGCACAGGAGCGCCAGGTGCGGCTCCGCAGCCAGCTCGGTGGCCAGGGCGTCGTCGAACTGGCGCCCGGAGGGCGCGAGGAGGACGATCCTGCCCGGGCGCTCGCTCCCGTAGGCCGCCGCGAGGGCGGCGTCCACCACGTCCACGCGGAGGACCATCCCGGCGCCGCCGCCGTAGGGCGCGTCGTCGACCTGGCGCCCGCTGAGCGGGGTCGTGTCGCGGTAGTTGAACAGCCGCAGCTCGCTCCCCCGTGCGATCGCGTTGGCCACGTGGCGCTGGCCCCGGAACCACTCGAACGCCTCCGGGAAGAGCGTGAAGACGTCAATCCTCAACGAACTCGACGAGCACGCGCCGGCGCTCGCGCGTCGCCGCCGCCCGGGCGACCGTGCGGATCGCGTTCGCGACGCGGCCCCCGCGGCCGATGAGGCGCCCGATCTCGCCGCCCCCGACCGCCACCTCGAGCACCACCTCGCCGTCCTCGTCGCGCTCCTCGACGCGCACCGCGTCGGGGTCGTCCACGAGGGCGCGGCAGAGGAGCTCGACCAGCTCGCGCATCGGCTAGGAGCCGGAGGCGGCGATGCCCTTCGCGCGCAGGAGCGTCGCGACCGTGCGCGACGGCTGCGCCCCCCGCTCGAGCCAGTGGCGCACCCGCTCCTCGTCGAGCTCGATCACCGAGGGCTCGGTCTGGGGGTTGTAATGGCCGACCGTCTCGATCGTCCGCCCGTCGCGCGGCGAGCGCCGGTCGGCGACGACGATGCGCCAGATTGGGTTCTTCTTGGACCCGACCCTCGTCAGGCGGATGCGGACTGCCATGCGGTGGCGCAGGTTACAGAGCGACGGCGCGCCCGTGCGCTCACTGCATGCCCCGCAGGAGCTGCTGCGGATCGGGCATCCGCCCCTTCGCGAGCTGCGCCATGAGCTTCCGCATCTGGCCGAACTGCTTGACGAGCTGGTTGACGGCCTGGACCGTCGTCCCCGAGCCGCGCGCGATCCGCTTGCGCCGCGAGCCGTCGATGATCTCGGGCCGGGCCCGCTCGGCCGGGGTCATCGAGAGGATGATCGCCTCGATCCGGTCGAGATCCCGCTCGTCGGCGGCCGCCTGGCGGATCTGCCGCATCGCCTTGCCCATTCCGGGCATGAGCCCGAGGATGCTCGTGAGCGGGCCCATCTTCCGCACCTGGCGGAGCTGCTCGAGGAAGTCGTCGAGCGTGAACTCCTGGCGGCGCATTTTTCGCTCCAGCTCCCGCGCGCGCCGCTCGTCGGTTACCTGCTCGGCCTTCTCGATGAGCGAGAGGACGTCGCCCATGCCCAGGATGCGGCCGGCCATCCGCTCCGGATGGAAGCGCTCGAGCGCGTCGAGCTTCTCGCCGACGGAGGCGAAGAGGATCGGCTTGCCGGTGACCGAGCGCACCGATAGCGCCGCTCCGCCGCGCGCGTCCCCGTCGAGCTTGGTCAGGACGACCCCGTCGAAGTCCACGCGCTCGGCGAACGCCTCGGCGACGTTGACCGCGTCCTGCCCGGTCATCGCGTCGAGGACGAGCAGGATGTCGTGCGGCCGTACCGCGTCGCGGACGCGCGCGAGCTCGTCCATCAGCTCCTCGTCCACGTGCAGGCGGCCGGCGGTGTCGACGATGAGCACGTCGCGCCCGTCCGCCGCGGCCTGCCGGCGCGCCCAGCCGGCGACCTCGACCGGGTCGGCGCCGGCCCCGCGCTCGTAGACCGGCACCTTCGCCCGCTGGCCCAGCGTCACGAGCTGCTCCACGGCGGCCGGGCGCTGGAGGTCGCAGGCCGCGAGCGCGGGCGCGCGGCCGGCGGCGGCGAGGTGGCGCGCGAGCTTGGCGCAGGCGGTGGTCTTCCCGGAGCCCTGCAGGCCGGCCATCAGGATCACCGTCGTGCCGGAGGGCGCCAGCGCGAGATCCCTGCTCGCGCCGCCGAGCAGCTCGGCCAGCTCCTCGCTGACGATCTTGACGACCTGCTGGCCGGGGTTGAGCGCGTCCACCACGCCCGCGCCCAGGCAGCGCTCCTTGACCCGCGCGGTGAAGTCCTTGACGACCTTGAAGTTGACGTCGGCCTCGAGCAGGGCGAGGCGCACCTCGCGCATCGCGGCGTCCACGTCCGCCTCGCTCAGCGTGCCGCGCGAGCGGACCCCGGCGAGGGCCTCCTGCAGACGGTCGGAAAGCTGGTCGAACATCGCCCCGGAGGGTACGGGCTGAGGCGCCGCGGGGGCGCTGCCCCGGCGGACGAGGGCGGCGGGCTGGCGGGGTGCCGGTCCGGGGCGGCCGGCGATGGCCGAGTCGTCCAGCCACTTCGTGCCAGCTCGGCAATCGGCGAGGGCCCGGCCGGATGAGCCGCTTACCTAGTCCCCGGCCAGGGCCTCGGCGAACTCGCGGGGGTCGAACGGCCGCAGGTCCTCGAGCGCCTCGCCGACCCCGATCAGCTTGACCGGGATCCCGAGCTCGCGGGCGATGGCCAGGGCGATCCCGCCCTTGGCGGTGCCGTCGAGCTTCGTGAGGACGACGCCGGTCACGTCCACCGCGTCCGCGAATGCGCGCGCCTGGTGAAGGCCGTTCTGCCCGGTCGTCGCGTCGATCACGATCAGCGTCTCGTGCGGCGCTCCCTCGAGCCGCTTGGCCGCCACCCTCCGCACCTTGGCCAGCTCGTCCATCAGGTTGTCGTGCGTGTGGAGGCGACCCGCGGTGTCGGCGATCACGACGTCCGCGCCGCGGGCCTCGGCGGCCGAGATCGCGTCGAAGACGACGGCGCCGGGGTCGCCTCCGGGCGCCCCGCGCACGATCTCCGCCCCCGCCCGCTCGGCCCACGCCTCGAGCTGCTCGATCGCGGCGGCGCGGAAGGTGTCCGCCGCGGCGACCACCACGCCGAGGTCCCGCTCGCGCCGCAGGGCCGCCGCGAGCTTGCCGATCGTGGTCGTCTTCCCCGTGCCGTTGACGCCCACGACCATGATCACGGCGGGCTTGGCGGTCAGGTCCAGGCGCCGCTCGCCGGCGCCCGCCGCCTCGGCCAGCAGCTCCACCAGCCGCGCGCGGACGGCCGCGCCGTCGGCCAGCCGGCCCTCCTCCGCCTCGGCCTCGAGGCGGCCGACGATCTCCGCCGTCGTGCGGGCGCCGCAGTCGGCCATCACCAGCGCCTCCTCCAGGCGCTCCCAGTCGGCGTCCTCGAGCCGCTCGGCGACGCTCGAGCGCACCTCCGCGGCCAGGGCGCGCCGGCTCGCGGCGAGCCGCTCGCGCAGGCGCCGCAGCCGCCCGCCCGTCTCCGCGGGCGCGGCCGTAGCCGCCGTCGCCGCCCCGGGGCGCTCGCCCAGGTCGAGAACGTCGCTCCAATCGGCCACCGCGAGGGAGGCTATTCGATGACCGCCCGCTCGTTCGGGCGAAACGCCGCGGGAGCCTGCGCCCCTAAGCGGCCTCGGCCACCGCGGCGGCCTCGGCCTCGTCCCCGCCCTCGCGCGGGAGGCGCCGCGAGACGACCTTGGTTATCCCGCCCTTGCCCATGCTCACGCCGTAGAGCACGTCGGCCGCGTCCATCGTCCGCTTCTGGTGGGTGACGATGATGAACTGGGCCCGGTCGGAGAACCGGCGGACGAGCTGCAGGAAGCGGTCGATGTTCGCGTCGTCGAGCGCCGCCTCGACCTCGTCGAGGATGTAGAAGGGTGACGGCCGGGCGAGGAAGACCGCGAAGACGAAGGCGAGCGCGACCAGCGACTTCTCGCCGCCGGAGAGCAGCGAAAGGCGCCGCGTCGCCTTGCCGGCCGGGGTGACCTCGATCTCGACGCCGAGCTCGCGCTCGGTCTCGCGATCGCCGTCCGGCGATTCGCCGTCCGGCTCCTCCGCACCGCCGAGGACGGGCCGGAGCCGCCGCTCCCCCACCAGGCGCAGCCGCCCCCGGCCGCCGGGGAAGAGGTGCTCGATGAGCTCCTCGAAGTTCCCGCGCGTCGCCTCGAACGTCTCGTGGAAGGCGGCCTCGATCTTGCGGTCGGTCTCGCGGATGAGGCCCTGGAGCTCGGCCAGCGCCGCCTCGAGGTCGGCGCGCTGCTCCTCGAGCTGGCGGACGTGCTCGAGCGCCTCGGCGTACTCGCGCTCGGCCAGCGGGTTGACCGGCCCGAGCTGCTCGCGCCGGCGGGCGAGGCGCTCCAGCTTGCGCTCGGCCTCCTCGCGCTCGGCTTCCGGGAGCGGCCCCTCGGCCTCGTCCGGGCGCCGCCCGAGCCGGGCGGCGATCGCGTCGAGCTCGGCCTCGAGCTCGCCGCGGCGGTCGCGGAGCTGGGCGGCGCGGACCTCGGCCGCGGTGACGGCCTCGGCGGCAGCGCGAAGGCGCGGCTGAAGCTCCGCCTCGGCCCGGGCGCACTCGCGGAGCCGGGCGGCGACCTCGTCGCCCTCGTCGCTCGCCAGCATCCGCTCCTCGAGCCCGGCGGTGCGCGTGCCGGCGGCGTCGCGGGCCTCGGCGGCGGCGGCGAACAGCGAGTCGAGGGCGGCGAGAGTCGCGGCCAGCGCCTCGGCGTCGCGCTGGAGCGACCCCTGGCGCCGGGCGCCGAGCGCCTCCTCGAGCCGCAGCGCGGCCCGCGCGGCCCGCTGGGTCGCGGCGCGAAGCTCGCCCACCGGCCGCAGGCGCGCATCGTCGCTGTGCGCCGCCTTGGCCTCCGCGAGCGCCCTCCCCGCGGCCGCGAGGGCGGCCTCGATGCCCCCCAGCTCGGCCGCCAGCCGGTCGGGGCCGCGCGCGGCGCCGACCTCGGCCGCGAGCTCGCCCAGCGCTGCTCGGCGGCGCTCCAGCTCCGCCGCGAGCTCGCGCCGCCGGGCCGCCAGGGCGTCGGAGCGAGCCGCGAGCCGCTCGTGGGCGGCTCGGAGCGCGGTCAGGCGCCCCCACGTGGCCGTGCGCTCGCGGTCCCGCTCGGCGAGGCGCTCCTCGGCCTCGGCGCGGCGCTTGGAGAGCGCGGCAAGGTCGGCCTCGATCGCCGCCTGGCGCTCGCGCGCCGCGGCGGCCTCGCGCTCCGCCGCCGCCAGGGCGTCGGCGCCCGCGGCCAGCTCGGAGGCCAGCAGCCGCCCGCGCAGCTCCGCCGCCTGGCGCTCGATGCGGGCGTGGATGTCCGCGGCCTCCGCCTGGCGCTTGAGCGGCCGCAGGCGGCTTCGCGCCTCGCGCTCGACGTCGAGGGCGCGATCGAGGTTCTCCTGGGTGCGCTCGAGCTTGATCTGGGCGCGGCGGCGCCGCTTCCGGTGCTTGCCCAAGCCCGCGGCCTCCTCGATCAGCAGGCGGCGATCGCGGGGCTTGGAGTGGACGATCTCCTCCACGCGGCCCTGGCTGATCACCGAGTGCATCTCGCGCCCCAGGTTGGCGTCGGCGAGCGCGTCGATCACGTCGACGAGGCGGCAGCGAGCCCCGTTCAGGCGGTACTCGCCCTCGCCGCTGCGATCGAGGCGGCGCCGCACCGAGATCTCGGAGAAGCCCTCGCCGCCGTCGTTGTCGAGCACGACCTCGACCTCGGCGTAGCGGCGCGGCCCCTCGCCCTCACCGCCCGCGTAGATCATGTCCTGCATGGACTGGCCGCGGACGGCGAGCGGGCTCTGCTCCCCGAGCGCCCAGAGCACGGCGTCGGTGATGTTGGACTTGCCGCAGCCGTTGGGCCCGACGATCACGCTGACGCCCGGCGAGAAGACGAGGCGCGTCCGCTCGGGGAAGGACTTGAAGCCCTTGATCGTTATCGAGCTCAGGTGCATGGTGTCCTCGCGTTGGGGCCCGTAGGCTCGCGGCCGGCTCGGACGTGATCGCTGCGGCCGCCCTTCCAGGGCTGATTCGGCACCCGCGCGGCGGCTCCTACTCGGTCAGGCGCTCGAGCGCCTCGGAGGCGGCCGCCTGCTCGGCTGCCTTCTTGCTGCGCCCGGTGCCGCGGCCGATCACGCGCTCCCCCACCATAGCCACGACCTCGAAGCGACGGGCGTGGGGCGGGCCCTCCTCGCGCTCCACGTCGTAGATGACCTTGGCGCCCTCGCGCGCCAGATGCTCCTGAAGCGCGGACTTGAAGTCGAGCAGCGTCCCGGCGGCGAGGGAGATCTCGGCCTCGAACGCATCGACGATCGCGGGCGCCACGGCGCCGAGGCCGTGCTCGATGTAGCACGCGCCGATCACCGCCTCGCACATCGAGGCGAGGGCCCGCTCGCTCGCGAGGAGCGTCTCGACCTCGATCCCGCCCTCGGCCACGCTCATCCCGAGATCGCGGAGCCGGCGCGGGATCTCGAGCGAGCGGGCGACGGCCGCGCACGCGCGCCCGCTCACGACCTGGCTCTGCACCTTGGTGAGGCGGCCGATGCCGGCCTGAGGCCAGCGCCGGTAGAGCTCCTCGGCGATCGCGAGCCCGAGCACGCTGTCGCCGAGGAACGCGAGCCGCCCGTAGGACTCGCTGCGGTCACGCGCCCACGAGGCATGGGTGAGGGCCTGGCGAAGCAGCGGCGCCGGAAGCGCGTCCACGAGCTCGGCCAGCGACCTGCGTCCATCCCGCCCTCCAGGCGGGCGCCGGAGCCTCCGGATCCCGCGCGGCACCGGTCAGGTCATCCCGGCCGGGAGTCGCGAGAGGACGAAGTCCACCGCCTGGCCGACCGTCTCGATGCGGGCGGCCTCCTCCTCGGAGACCTTGATGCCGTAGGTGTCCTCGAGCTCCATGACCAGCTCGTAGAGGTCGAGCGAGTCGGCGTCGAGGTCCTCGCGGAAGCTCGTCCCCTCGCCGATCGCGGCAGGGTCAACCCCCAGCTCCGTGGCGAGGTGCTGGCGCACCTTCTCCATGACGGTGTCGCGATCCACGCTCATCCCGGCGCCCTAATGATGGCGAAGCGCGGCGCGGGTCGCGCCGGAGCGCTCGAGCAGGGCCGCCGTCCGCTCCACCGCGCGCTGCTCGACCGCGCGCGCAGCCAGCCGGACGGCGTTGGCGATTCCCTCGGAGCCCGAGCTCCCGTGGCCGACGACGGCCACGCCGCGCAGCCCGAGCAGCACCGCGCCACCGGTGGCGTCCGGGTCCATCTGGCGCCGCAGGCCGCCGAGCGCCGGGCGCAGGAGCAGCCCTCCGATCGCGGCGAGCGGGTTCGAGCGCGCGGCCTCGCGGATCGCCGCCGCGACCGCCTGCGCCGTCCCCTCGAGCGTCTTCAGCGTCACGTTGCCGGTGAATCCGTCCGTCACCACGACGTCGGCGGCGCCGCTCAAGAGATCGCGGCCCTCGACGTTCCCGGCGAACTCGAGGATCGCCCGCTCCTCGCCGCCCGCCGCGCCCGCGAGCGCCGCGATCTCCTCGTGCGCGGCGACCACCGCCGCCGAGCCCTTGCGCGCCTCCTCGCCGACCGAGAGCAGGGCCACCCGCGGGCGCGGCACCCCGAGCACCGCGGCCGCGAAGGCGGCGCCGAGGTAGGCGAACTGGACGAGGTCCTGAGACCGGACGTCGGCGTTGGCGCCTGCATCGAGCAGCACGAGGGGCGGCCCGTCCCGCCCCGGCACCGGGATCTGCACCGCGAGCGCCGGCCTGCGCACGCCGCTCATGCGCCGCAGGGCGAAGAGCGCCGCCGCCATCGTCGCGCCCGTCGGCCCGGCGCTCGCGAGCGCGTCGGCGCGTCCCTCGGCGACGTCCGCGGCCGCCAGGACCACCGACGCGGACGGCCGCGCGCGCACGGCGGCCACGGGCTCGTCGTCGTTGGTGATCGCGTCCGGCGCCGACAGGACCGACACCCCCGGAACGCCCTCCAACTCCCCGAGCTCGGCCGGATCGCCGAAGACGCGCACGGCGATCCCGTCGGCGGCGGCGGCGCGCGCGCCCGCGACGATGGCCCCGGCCCCCCGCTCGGCGCCCCGGCCGTCGAGGGCGACCGTGGTCACGCGGCTACTCCTCGGCGGCGCCGCCCGGGGCCGGCTCGGCGATCTCGTGCGCGATCACCTCGCGGCCGGCGTAGGTCCCGCAGACCGGGCAGACCCGGTGCGGCAGGCGCGGGCTGTGGCAGCGCGGGCAGCGGTTGAGCCGCGGCTTCGCCGGCTTGTGCGTGGCCCGCCGCTTGTCGCGGCGCGCGCGCGAGGTGCGCTTCTTCGGGACCGCCATCGGGCGCGGAATGGTAGACGGTCGGGGCGGGTCGCCTAGTCGAGGCGCAGCTCGCGGAGCTTCGCCCAGCGCGGGTCGGCCGGGGCCTCGTGGGCGTGCTGCGGGGGGTCGGCGTCGTTGAGCGAGGCACCGCAGGCCGGGCAGAGGCCGCGGCAGTCGGGGCGGCAGAGGAGCTGGGCCGGAAGCGCCAGCGAGAGGGCGTCGTGGGCCCAGGCGGAGAGGTCCAGCCGCTCGTCGCCGACGTAGGGGCTCCGCAGCTCCTCGTCGGCCGAGGAAGGCTGGTCCACCTCGCGCGCGTCCACCTCCACGGTCACGCGCGCCTGATCGAGGCAGCGCATGCACGGCCCCTCGACCTCGGCGGAGAAGGCGAGGCGCAGGGCGTAGCCGGCCGCGGTCCGGGAGATCTCGAGCCGGGTGGCCACCGCCCCTCCGCGCGGGCCGTAGCGCTGGCCCCCGAGCACGAGGTCGTCCACCGCCACCTCGGGCTCCAGCCTCCTCCCCTCGCCGGCGCTGAGCGCCATCCGCGCGAGGTCGATCGTGTGATATGCCCCGCTCATGCCTCGCGATCACGAGGTTAGCGGCGGCGCCCAGTTCCACTCGGACCCCGACACCTACCTCGAGGAGATCCGCGCCGAGGTCCCGCGCTACGACGAGCTCCAGGCCGCCGCGATCGACGCCATCCCCTTCCCGCCGGCGCGGGTGCTTGAGCTCGGCGTGGGCACCGGCGTCACCACGCGCGCCCTCCTCGCCCGCTACCCGGAGGCCCAGGTGACCGGGCTCGACGCCAGCCCCGACATGGTGTTCGCGGCGCGCGAGCTCGGGATCGAGGTGCGCCTGGCGCGCATGGAGGATCCGCTGCCCGACGGGCCCTGGGACCTCGTCCTCTCAGTGCTCGCGGTCCACCACCTGCCCGACGCCGGCAAGC
>Ga0070741_10018060_pt1 | contig 11485 bp, 9 predicted proteins | sample Coa_R1_4_FD_66440 | JGI IMG/M metagenome (GOLD analysis project Ga0070741, IMG submission 66440) | Surface soil microbial communities from Centralia Pennsylvania, which are recovering from an underground coalmine fire - Coalmine... | ecosystem: Environmental > Terrestrial > Soil > Unclassified ...
TCTCGGGTGGGCAGATCACCATTGCCGAGGAGTTCGCCGTGTTCGCCATCCGGGGGGTCGCGCCGGCGAAGGGCGAGCTCCTGTTCCCGATCACGACCCACAGCCCCGACGGCACGGTCATGCGCTACGACGGGCAGGTCGGCGCCCCCAACGCCGGGGCGATCGTCTACGCCGGGATCACGCCCCACGTGCCGTCGAAGCGGGGTTTCCCGTGGGTCCCGCTGTCCGGCGGGCTGCTCCTGGGGGTCGGCGTGGCGGGGACCGGCTACCTGGTGTGGCGGCGCCGACGCGCAGAGGTCATGGCAGCCGCATAGGGCCCCGTACCCTGGTCCTTCGTGCTTGAACGCCGGCAGGACCTCCGCAACGTCGCCATCGTGGCCCACGTCGACCATGGCAAGACGACGCTCGTGGACGCCATGCTCTGGCAGTCCGGGGCGTTCCGGGCCAACCAGGACGTGAACGAGCGGGTGCTCGACTCGATGGACCTCGAGCGCGAGAAGGGCATCACGATCCTGGCCAAGAACACGGCCGTCCACTACCACGGGACCAAGATCAACATCGTCGACACCCCGGGCCACGCCGACTTCGGCGGCGAGGTCGAGCGGGGGCTGGCGATGGTCGACGGGATCCTGCTGCTGGTCGACGCCAGTGAAGGCCCGCTCCCCCAGACCCGCTTCGTGCTGCGCAAGGCCCTGGCCGCGCACCTGCCGGCGATCGTGGTGATCAACAAGATCGACCGGCCCGACGCCCGGCCCGACGAGGTGCTCGACGAGATCTACGCCCTGTTCATCGACCTCGACGCCGACGAGACGCAGATCGAGTTCCCGGTCGTGTACTGCAACGCCAAGGAGGGCTGGGCCAGCCTCGACCCGAGGGTGGAGGGCGATGACCTGAAGGTCCTGTTCGAGCTGCTGATGCGCCATATCCCGGCGCCCGAGCACGACCCGGCGCACCCCCTCCAGGCGCTCGTCACCAACCTCGACGCGTCGGCCTACGTCGGGCGCCTCGCCGTGTGCCGCATCCACCATGGCGTGATCGAGCGGGGCCAGCAGGTGGCGTGGTGCCGCCACGACGGGACCATCGAGCGGGTGAAGGTCAGCGAGCTCTACGTGACCGAGGCCCTCGAGCGGGTGCCGGCCGAGTCCGCTGGGCCCGGCGAGATCATCGCCGTGGCCGGGATCCCGGAGGTGACGATCGGCGAGACGCTCGCCGACCTGCTCGACCCGCGCCCCCTGGCCGTGCTCACCGTTGACGAGCCGAGCCTGTCGATGACCCTCGGCATCAACACGTCGCCGCTCTCCGGACAGGAGGGGACGAAGGTGACGGCGCGGCTGATCAAGTCCCGCCTCGACGCCGAGCTGGTCGGCAACGTGAGCATCCGGGTCCTCCCGACGGACCGCCCCGACACGTGGGAGGTCCAGGGCCGGGGGGAGCTGCAGCTGGCCGTGCTCGTCGAGATCATGCGGCGGGAGGGGTTCGAGCTGACGGTCGGCAAGCCCCAGGTGGTGACCCGGCTCATCGACGGCGTGCTGCACGAGCCTGTGGAGCGGGTCAGCGTGGACATCCCCGAGGACTACGTCGGGGTGGTGACCCAGCTGCTCGCCCTCCGGAAGGGCCGGATGGAGCACATGGTCAACCACGGCACGGGGTGGGTGCGTATCGACTCGCTCGTTCCCGCCCGGGGGCTGATCGGGATCCGCACGGAGTTCCTCACCGAGACGCGGGGGACGGGTGTGCTGCACCACGTCTTCGAGGGCTACGAGCCCTGGTACGGCGACCTGCGCACGCGGCCGACGGGATCGCTCGTCGCCGACCGGCGGGGGCGGACGACCGCCTACTCGCTGCTCAACCTCCAGGAGCGGGGGTCACTGTTCGTCGAGCCGGCCGTCGAGGTCTACGAGGGCATGATCGTGGGCGAGAACCCGAGGTCGGAGGACATGGACGTCAACCCGACCAAGGAGAAGAAAGTCACGAACATCCGGTCGTCGACCGCGGAGGAGTTCGTGCGCCTCATCCCGCCGCGGATCCTGTCGCTGGAGCAGGCGCTCGAGTTCATCCGCGAGGGCGAGTGCGTCGAGGTGACGCCGCAGTCGGTGCGCCTGCGCAAGGTCGTGCTCGACCAGCAGGCACGGGGCCGCCAGGCTAAGCGCGCCCGCTCGGCCGAGAACGTCTAGCCGCGCCCGCCGGCGCCTCACCCCGCGCCGGCACCCACGGTCCCGCCTCGGGAGCGGCCGCCGGGGCGGGGCGACGGCTCGCTGTGCTGCATGGTTTGGCGTGTGGGAATTTGGACATTTTGGGACACGCCACACGCCAAACCGTGCAAGGGAGCCGAGCGCCGGGCCGGTGGATTTCCCCTATCCCGGCAGTGGGAATCACAATGGGGGCATGACGGTTGACCCTCGTGTGGAGCAGGCCGAGGCGACGACGGACGCGGCACCCCTGAGCGACGGCGAGCGCGCTGAGCGCCTCGACGCGCTGATGGAGCTGATCGACCTCATCCGCCCCGCCGTGCAGGCCGACGGCGGCGACCTCCAGCTCGTCCACGCCGACGTGGACACCGGCGAGGTCGAGGTCGTGCTCCAAGGGTCGTGCTCGTCGTGCGCCATCAGCTCGACGACGCTGCAGGCCGGGGTGAGCCGGATCCTCCGTGAGCGGCTCCCCTGGGTGACCGAGGTCACCGGCGGCGTCGACGATTCCATGGACTGGGAGGAAAGCGCGGCGATGGGCCGGGGCGGCTACGTCCCGAAGTGGTAGCGCCGCCGCCTGAGCGCCGCCAAGCGCTCGGCGCGTAGTCCCCTCGCCTCGGCGTCTACCTCCTCGCGGCCGAGCGGCGGCAGCTCGCCGACGACCCAGCCGAGCAACAGGTCGGCCAGCTCCGGGTTGCGGGCGAGGACGGGGCCGTGCAGGTACGTCCCCAGCGCCTTGCCCTGGACGAAGCCGTCGTCGTGCCCGCCGCCACCGTTGCCGACACCGCTCGCGACCGCGCCGAGGGCGCGCAGGCCCGGACCGAGCCGGGTGGCGCCGGCGTGGTTCTCGTAGCCCGACAGCCGTGGCAGCCCGAGCGACGGGTCGGGGTCGACGGCCAGCTCGCCCACGGCGCGGGTGGGCAGGGCGTGCTCGGTCTCGAGGTCGACGAGGCCGACGCCGTCGCAGATGCCGTCCGCCGTCAGGAACCGGGTCCCGACCACCTGCACGCCGGCGCACACCGCGAGCACGGCGGCGCCGCGGTCGACCGCTGCCGCGAGCGCACCGGAGGCCCGTAGCTCGGCGGCCGCCAGCGCCTGCGGCCGGTCCTCTCCCCCGCCGAGGACGTAGAGCTCGCACCCCGACGGCACCGCCTGCCCGAGGCGCACCGTGACCATCTCCGCGCCGATCCCCCGCCACCGCAGGCGCTCGACCAGGATCCTGGCGTTCCCGGCGTCGCCGTAGGTCCCCAGGAGGTCCGGGTAGACGAGGGCGACGGCGACGTCAGCCACGGCGGCGGAGCCGGGCGTCGAGGTCCCGGAGGGCGGTGTAGTTGGCGGCCACGTCGACGGCGCCCGGCCCGAGGGCCACGATGGCGTCGAGCGGGTCGGGGATGCGCCGGTGCTCGACGCCCGCGTAGTGGAGCCGCACCGCCAGGTCGCGCGAGCGCTCGCCGCTGGCGGCGACCCGGCGCCCGGCCAGGCGTTCGAACGGGACGTCCCACAGCCACGACGGGTCGCGCCCGTCGGCGATGCGGGCGTTGATGACGACCACCACCGGGCCGGGCGGCGGCTCGAGCATGTCAAAGAGCTCCAACCACCCGGCGGGGTTCTTGGCCAGCAGCAACCGGGCGGCGCTGTGCCCGACGGCCGCCCGGCGGTAGCGGCCGTCGACGGCGGTCGTCCCGGCCATCGCGGCCAGCGCGGTGTCGACGGCGACCCCCAGCGATTGGGCCGTTGCCGCCGCCATCGCCGCGTTGGCCCGGTTCGCCCGCCCCGGCAGCGAGAGCGCGATCGGGTGAGGTTCACCATCGGCGGCGACGAGGGCGTCACCCTCGAGCGAGAACGCGGGGTCGGGGCGGGCGAACCCGCACCCGGTGCACCGCCACCCGTCGCCGCCGAACACGATGGCGCCCCCGCACGACGGGCACCCGGTCGCGTCGTCGGTCCACGGCTGCCCGGCGGCCACCCAGGTGACATGGGCCGCCGCCGATGCCGCCCACGCCACCAGCGGGTCGTCGGCGTTGGCGACCACCCGCGCCGCCGTCGCCCCGGCGACGCCCCGCCAGCGCTCGGCCAGCCGCCGCACCTCGGCGACGCGGTCGAGTTGGTCCCGGCTCAGGTTGAGCAGCGTGATCGTGGCCGGCCCGAGCGCCTCGGCGGCGACGCGCAGCCACGCCTCGTCGACCTCGAGCGCGGCGGCCGCGCCGGGCGGCGCGCTGGCCAGGCCGGCGACCAGTCCCGGGGGCAGGTTGGAGCCCTGGGGGTTGACGACCACCGGGCCGGCGGTGCCGAGGGCGGCCGCGAGCAGGCGGGTCGTCGTGGTCTTGCCGTTGGTCCCGCTCACCAGGCTGACGCGGTGGCCAGTGCCCAGGTGGGCGAGCGCGTCACGGTCGACGAGCAGGCTCACACGGCCGCCGATGACGGTGCCGTCGCCGCGGCCGAGGCGCCGGGAGAGGGCCGCGGTGGCCCTCCCGGCCTGGGCGGCGAGGCGCGTCCGGGCGGGCAGCGGCATGGCGGCGCCACGGTATGCCGCGGCTGCCGTGGCGGGTGGCGTTGTGGGCGCCGGCCGCGTCAGGGCGCGGCGGCGAGCACCAGCGTCGGGCTCGGCAGCTTGCTATCGAGCGGGAACGACCGCACCGCTGTCCCCGCGGCGAGGAACTCGACCGCGTGGTCGCCCCAGATGTGGCTGCTCGTCACCAACCGGACGCCGACGACGCCGTCGGCGCGCAGCGACGCGGCCTCGCCCTGCATGCGCGCCATCGCCAGCTCGCGACCGTCGTAGAAGGCCTGCGTGTACTGCGGCAGCTCGGCGTTGTGGCCCACGCTCGCCAGGGCCTGGCGCTCCGCCTGGTGGGCGACGTGGTACACGCAGACGCCGAGCACCAACGACACGGGCATGTGCCCCGTGCGCACGACCGTCCAGAAGTCCTGGCCCGAGAGGTCCGACGTGAAGGGCCGGCCCTTGGCCGTCTGCCACGACCCCCCGGCCGTCGACTTCACCGCCGTGCCCATGGCGACGAACTCCATGACGTCGCCGGCGCCGGCGTGGCTGAACATGTCCAGGCGGACGCCCACGACGCCGTCGGCGCCCAGGGCCATCGCCTCGGCCTCCATCCGCACCATCGCCAGCTCCCGCGCCTCCGTCATGGCGTGGGTCAGGGCGGCGAGCTCCTGGCTCTGCGCCCACCGCTGCCCGTCGAGGCCGACGTGGTACGCGACCGTCCCGAGGACGAGCCCGAGCGGCGTGAAGCCGCACTCCCGGACCAGGGCGAACTCGTTGACGGAGAGGTCGCTCGTGAACATCATCCCGCCGTTGGTCCGCGGTGCTCCGGCCAGGCGGGCGGCAGCCGTGGGCGGGATCGCGCCCATGGCGGTCGTGTCGGTCATCGGGGGCCTCCTCTGCGGTCCTCGGCGGGGCGCCGGGGCGGTGCGGCCACACGAAGCATGGCGCGGCGGGCGGTGCGGGTGCCGCGCAACATGGCGCGGGGGCGGTGCGGGTGCCGCGCAGCATGGCGCGGCGGGCGGTGCGGGCGCCCGCCGGGCCACGGGCAGGCCGGGTGAGCCGGGGCTGCCGGCCCACGGGGAGGCCGGGTGAGCGGGGGCCGCCGGCCCAGCGACGACGGGTGAGCCGCGGCCGTCCGCGGCAGGGCCGCGCCGCTGCAAGGATCGGCGCCGTGCGCCGCTGGCTCTCGCTCCTGCTCCTCGTCCCCGGGCTCGCCGTTGTCGGCACCCGGGCCGCCGTGCCCGCCTCCGCCGCGGCCGGCGACTGGCCCGAGTACCACGCCGACGACGGCCACAGCGGGGCAGTGGCGACGACGCCCCTCGTGCCCGCGCAGGCGGCGTGGACGTCCCCGGCGCTCGATGGGCGCGTCTACGGCGAGCCGCTCTTCGCCGACGGCTTGATCTTCGCCGCCACGGTGAACGACACGGTGTACGCCATCGACCCCACCTCGGGCGCCGTGCGGTGGAGCGCGCACGTCGGGACGCCGGTACCGCTGTCGCACCTGCCCTGCGGCAACGTCGACCCGCTCGGCATCCTCTCCACGCCGGTCGTCGACACCTCCGGTCACCGGCTGTTCGTCGTCGCCGAGGAGCTGACGTTCGGCGGCGGGGTGCAGCACGAGCTCGTCGGGCTCGACACGGCCACGGGGAGCATCGCCGTCCGCAAGGTGGTGGACCCCCCCGGGATGAACGTCATCACCCAGCAGCAGCGCGGCGCACTCCTGCTCGACCAGGGCCGGGTGATCGTGCCCTTCGGCGGGCTCGACGGCGACTGCGGGCAGTACCACGGGTGGCTGGTCGGTGCGAACCTCGACGGGTCGGGATCGCTCGTGTCGTTCCACACACCGGGCAACGAGGCCGGGATGTGGGCGGCGAGCGGGCCGGTGCAGGACGGGGCGGGGAACATCTACGCGGTCACGGGCAACGGCTCGTCGACGTCTTCGTACGACGAGGGCAACAGCGTGTTGAAGGTGTCGCCGACGCTGCAGCTGCTCGACTCCTTCGCCGAGCCGAACTGGGCGGCCGACAACGGCGCCGACGCGGACCTCGGGTCCGCAGGGCCGGTCTTTGTGGGCAACAGCCTGCTGTTCGTGTCCGGCAAGCCCGGTGACGGCTACCTCGTCAACACGGCGCACCTCGGCGGCGTCGGCGGCCAGGTGTTCAAAGGTGACGTGGGGTGCCCGACCTTCGGTGGCCACGCCTTCTCGGCGCCCGTGCTGTACGTGTGGTGCGACGGTGGCCCCGTGCGCGCCTTCACCGTCGACACGGGCGCGCGCACCTTCGCGCGGCTGTGGACCTCTGACGCGACGGGCGGCCCGCCCATCGTCGCGGGCGGCGCCGTGTGGGCCGAGGACGCGAGCGGCGGGACGCTGCGCGCGTTCGACCCGGCGACCGGGCACACCGTCCAGTCGTTCCCGACCGGTGGCGCGGCACGGTTCGTCACACCCACCGTCGCCGGCAACGACGTCGTCGTGGCCGCCGGCACGCAACTGCACGCCTTCACCGCGGTCGTGGGCATCACCCTGCCGTTCTGGGCGGCAGCCTCCGACGGGAGCGTGTTCTCGAGCGGCGGGGCGCCGTTCTTCGGGTCCGCCGGCGGCATCCACCTCGCTCGGCCGATAGTCGGGATGGCGGCGACACCCGGCCACAAGGGCTACTGGCTGGTCGCGACCGACGGCGGCATCTTCAGCTTCGGCGACGCCCACTTCTTCGGCTCGACCGGCGCCATCCGGCTGAACCAGCCCATCGTCGGCATGGCGGCCACGCCCGACGGTGGCGGGTACTGGCTGGTCGCGTCCGACGGCGGCATCTTCAGCTTCGGCGACGCCCACTTCTTCGGCTCGACCGGCGCCATCCGGTTGAACCAGCCCATCGTCGGCATGGCGTCGCCCGATGCGGCCGGGTACTGGATGGTCGCGGCGGACGGCGGCATCTTCGCCTTCGGCGACGCGCCCTTCCTCGGCTCCGGGGTGGGCGCGGGGCTCGGGGCGCGCGCCGTCGGGATGGCGCGCGGGAGCGGCCCGTCGTACGCCATCGTCGCGGCCAATGGCGCGACCGCCCTCGTCGCGTCGGGGGTGAGGGCCACGGTGTCTGCGGGGCGGTCCGCGGCACCGTTCGTGGGCGCGGCCGCCGCCGGCTAGTGCGGTACGACGCGCTGCTGGTGCTCTCCTTCGGAGGGCCGGAAGGTCCCGACGACGTGATGCCGTTCCTGGCGAACGTCACCCGCGGGCGCGACGTGCCCGCGGCGCGGCTGGAGGCCGTGGCGGCGCGGTACCGGCGGTTCGGCGGGGTGAGCCCGATCAACGCCGCCAACCGGGCGCTCGTGGCCGCGCTGTCGGGGACCGTGGACATCCCGGTGTACTGGGGCAACCGCAACTGGCGGCCCCTGCTGGCCGACACCGTGGCGCAGATGGCGGCCGAGGGCGTGCGGCGCGCCGTGTGCTTCGTGACGTCCGCGTACAGCGGCTACAGCGCGTGCGACCAGTACCTGGAGGACATCGCCGCGGCTCGGGCGGCCGTGGGCGCTGGCGCGCCGGAGATCGACAAGCTGCGCCCGTTCTTCGACCACCCGGGGTTCATCGAGCCGTTCGTCGCCGCCACCTCGGCCGCGCTCGAGGCGCTCCCGGCGGCGCGGCGCGCCGGCGCCCACCTGGCGTTCACCGCCCACAGCGTCCCGGTCGCGCAACCCGGTGCCATGACGTACGCCCGCGAGGTCGAGGAGGCCAGCCGCCTGGTGGCCGCCGGCGTGGGCGGTCACCACCCCTACTCTCTCGCCTGGCAGAGCCGGAGCGGCGCGCCAAGCGTCCCGTGGCTCGAGCCCGACATCGGCGCCCACCTGGAGACGTTGCGGGCTGACGGGACGGAGGCTGCGGTGGTCGTGCCGATCGGGTTCGTCGCCGACCACTTCGAGGTGGTGTGGGACCTCGACGTCGAAGCGCTGCCGCTCGCCAGGGAGGCCGGCCTGGAGGTGGCCCGCGCCGCGACCCCCGGCACCCACCCCGCGTTCGTCAGGATGGTGGCCTCGCTCGTCCGCGAGCGGGAGCAGGCGTTCGGAGCAACCTTTTAGACAAGTTTCAGGTGCGCCTCAGAGTGGCTTCATGCCGGAGGCCGTCGATTACAGGGGAGCACCGAGAAGGAGACTCATCGATGGACCTCGACGCCCTCCCCCCGGAGGAGCCCACCTCGACCCCGAACTCGCCGCCGGCATCGGGGCCCCCGCCGACCTGGGGGCCGCCGCCTCCGCCGTGGCAGCCGGCACCCCCGCCGTGGGGTGGCGGCTCGGCGCCGGGCGCGCCCTGGGGTGCGGCGAGCGGGCCCGGCGGCGTTGAGGAGCTGGTGGCGCCGAGGCAACCGCGCGTGTCGCGCACGACGAAGGTCGTCGGGAGCGCGCTGGCGGTCGCCCTCGTCGCCGGGGGAGCGTGGGCGGCGGGGACGGCGCTGCACTCGTCGCCGTCGACCGTCAACTTCCGCGCCGCGGCCGCGGACGGCGGTGGCTCGACCGGGAACGCGGCCCCCAACGCCTCGCCGCGGCCCCACCCGGGCGGCGGCATGGGTGGCGGCGGAACGGTGGCGAGCGTCGACCAGGCCGGCTCGAGCTTCACCGTGACGGGGCCGACCCGGCCCAAGGGCGCGGCGCCGGCGGCACCCGGCGGTGCCGCCCCGGCGACCCCGTCGAGCCCGACGACGACGACCAAGACCATCAAGGTCACGGGGTCGACGACGTATTACGTGACGGAGCCCGGGACGGCCTCGGACATCGCCACCGGGATGCGGATCGGCGCGTTCGGCACCGTCGCCAACGGCGAGATCACCGCCTCCGCGGTCACGCTCGTGCAGGCCGGGATCGGCAAGGCCCCCAACAAGCCGGCACCGGCCACGGCACCGGCGACACCGCCCAAGCCCGACCCCAGTGCGAACCCCAACCCCAATGCCAATCCGAACGTTGCCAACCGGCCGTTCGTGCTCGGCACCGTTAAGAGCGTCACGCCGGGCTCGGGTGGATCGGTGACCGTCGTGGTCACCGCGCCGCGCGGTGGCGACCGCACCGTCGTCGTGAACGCATCGACCACGGTCACCAAGACCGTGAAGGGGTCGTTCAGCGACGTCAGGGTCGGGGCGATCGCGCTGGCCCGGGGGACGCGCAACAGCGACGGCAGCGTCACCGCCTCCGTCGTGGAGGTCGTGGCGTCGGGCGTCAAGCGCGGGCCTGGGCCCGGCTTCGGGCCGGCGTTCGGGCCGGGCGCCGTGCCCGGGTTCGGGCCGGGCTTCGGTCATCGCTTCGGGCCGCGTGGCGGGGGCGGTCCCGGGCCCGGGTTCCGCGGCGGCCCGGGGTACCCCGGTCCCGCTGGCACCACCAACGGCGCTCCGGCGGTCTAACGACCCGAGCCGTCCGCTCTCCTGTCCCCCCGCGGAGCCAGGTGGCGCGTCGCGCCACCTGGCTCTGGGCTCCCCGCGGCCGGGTCAGATTCCCCGCTGCACCGCCGGTCGCCACGGCTCCGAGCCGGCGCTGACGGGCAGCGGAGGCGCGAACCGCATCGATGCCGCGCCCCCGGAGAGCTGCTCCACGTCGTGGTCGACCATCGCCGCCGGGCGCAGCAGCCGCCACGACACGGCGCGCCCGTCGAAGCGGTAGTCCACCGCGCCGACGACCTTCGTCCCGCCGTACGGCGACGGGCCCGGGCTGATGAAGCACGTCGACGGCGCCCACACCGACGCCCGCCCGTCGAGGACGGACGCCCGGAACTGGTGCAGGTGCCCACTGGCGAACAGGCGCACGTCCGCCTCCCCCAACGCGGCGCACAGCCCCCGCCACCCCGCCGCCGTCATCGTCTTCTGGTCGCGGGGCTCCTCCGTACGCCACACCCACGGCGGCTTGTGCAGGAACACGGCCACGGGCCGGCGTGCCGCGCCAGCGACCCCCGCGAGCCACTCGGCCTGCTCTGCCTCCGCGGCCAGCCCGCTGCCGAACAACAGCGAGTCGATACCGACGAGCAGCCAGTCGCCGGCGTCCACCGCCCACCAGTCCGGGCCCCACACGTCGCACCACGCGGCGCGCCGCGCCGTGGTCACGGGCTCGCCCATCCACGGGTCGGGGCCGTCGTCACCGATGTCGTGGTTGCCCGGCAGGGCGCGCCACGGGACGGAGAACTGGTCGAAGCGGGCGCGTGCGAAGGCGCGGTCGGCGTCGTTGTCGGGCTCGTCGAGTGCCAGGTCGCCGGTGGCCACCACGAGGTCGGGAGGGTCGTCGTTGACGGCGCGCACGACGAGGTCGAAGTTCCGAACGCCGTAGCCGCGTTCCGCGCTCAGGTGCGGGTCCGAGACCTGGACGACGCGGAACGCCACCGCGTCAGGAGAGCCGTTCGACCACCATGGCCATGCCCTGCCCCCCGCCCACGCACATCGACTCGAGGCCGAAGGTCTTGTCCCCGTCCTCGAGCCCGTTGAGCAGCGTCGTCATGATGCGCGCACCGGTCATGCCGAAGGGGTGGCCGAGCGCGATAGCGCCGCCGTGGGGGTTGAGCTTGTCCCACGGGATACCGAGGTGCTTGGCGGAGGGCACCACCTGCGCAGCGAACGCCTCGTTGATCTCGACGATGTCGATGTCGTCGATCGTCAGGCCGGCGCGCCCGAGTGCCTGGCGGCACGCCTCGATCGGGCCGAGCCCCATGATCTCGGGGTTGAGGCCGCTCACACCCGATGCCACCACGCGCGCCAGCGGCGTGATACCGAGCTCGCGCGCCCGCGTGTCGCTCATCACGATGACCGCGGCCGCGCCGTCGTTGAGCGGGCACGCGTTG
>Ga0070741_10018061_pt1 | contig 11485 bp, 8 predicted proteins | sample Coa_R1_4_FD_66440 | JGI IMG/M metagenome (GOLD analysis project Ga0070741, IMG submission 66440) | Surface soil microbial communities from Centralia Pennsylvania, which are recovering from an underground coalmine fire - Coalmine... | ecosystem: Environmental > Terrestrial > Soil > Unclassified ...
GTTTATACAAACGGTATTTTCCCCGGCGATTCCACGGCTGGGCCCCCAACTTGATGATCCATTGGTCGAGCATGATCGGAGAAATTTTCCCGCTGCCGGTCCGCCACCTAACCGTAGAAACGCTCGGCAAAATTGCCCAAGCCCGGCATCGGCCCGCGCTTGGCATCGAGATCGGACTCGACCGCCGCGGTCCAAACCTTGAGGCCGGAGATGACCGCTTGAACCCTTTTCAAGCCGGGGGCGCTGATCAAAAAGCTGAGGAGGGCGACGTCGGCGGCGCCGGAGCGGCGCACCAGGTGCAGCGCGCAGCCGGCGGCCAAACCCGTTCCCACCACCGGATCGAACAGGATCACCTGCGCTTCGTTCAGCGTCGGGGCGTTCACCAAGTGCAGGCGCGGCTCGAGCTGCTTCCCGTTGCCGCGGTCCAGGGTGACCGAGCCGATGGAAACGCCCGGAATGAAGTCGGCCAGGGCATGGGTCAGGCCCAGTCCGTGCCGGGTGAGCGAAAGAAAAATCACCGGCTTTCCCAAAACGCTTCCCGTGTGCGTCTCGGCCGGCGTCTCGACCGTTTCTTCCCGTGTCGGGAGGGCCCGCGTCGCCTCCATCGCTAGCAGGGTCAACAACTGGTTGCTGAAGATCCGGAACTGCCTGGCCGGCGTGTGCCGATTGCGCAATGCGGTCAGCGCGTGCTGGGCGATGGGATGCTCCAGGACGCGCACGCTCCCCGCCGGGGAAGCATAGGATTCGTCCACGACGTCGTGATTAGGACCGACAAATGAATCGCTATGGCGTGTGCTCGGACGCGTCAGGTTGTCTGTTTTCGAAGGTGCAATTACCATGATGAAAAGGATTGGGTGAGGAAATCCGCCTAAGGTTGGAGAAATCGCGCCTGCGAGCAGATGAGGAAAATTCGCATGAGAAAACGCACCATCGCCTTATCTTTCCCGGGCTGGAGCCGTCAAGGAACGCGCTCGTCAAGGGTCCAGATTTCACAAGAGCGCCTGCGTTCCGTTACCAGAATGCTACAAAGCCGGAGACGATTCGGTTTTGAGGCGGGCTAAAGCTCGTTGCAGGCAAGTCCTTCACGTCAGAGCGGGCTGCATCGGTGACGGCGACCGCGGAGGGCTTGGAACGGCGTGGTCGCGCCGCTGAATTGTTACAGCGTGGTGACCGACTTGCTGCAAACAGGTGAAATCTGGCCGGGCGGGGCACGGCTCCCTTGACCCTGAAAAATTCCCGGCGCGAAGTAGGGGCTTTTACCGCCCGCCTCGACATGCGACCGCCCTTTGTATCCATAATTCTGATATGCATGGCCCTTCCCGCCGCAGGGTGGGGGGCGGAAAGCGCCGCGCCGACCGCCTCCGGAGGGGCGCCGAAGGTGAGCTTTTCCGGGCTGACCGCGCCGGCCGCGCCAAAATTCAGCGCGGCCCAGCTGCAGCGGGTCGCCGGCTGGATGACCGAAATCGCCCCGGCGGCGCCGGCCGCCGCCGTCTCCGCCGCCGCCCAGCACTTTCTCGAAGACCTGCAATGGCAGCACCCGGACGCGATGGATCACCTGCTCGCCGCCGATTTTCCCCGGCAGAATTTCGCCTCGTCGCTGCTCGGTCACCTCGCGGAGCAGCTCACCGCCGCGCCGCAGGCCTCCTTGCGGGAGGAGCTGGCCCGCCGCCGCGTCGAGGTTCTGCTCCCCGCCGGAACTCCCCCGGCTTCAATCACGGCGCTGCTCGGGAAACTGAAAGAAGCCTCGCCGGCTTATTATCAACGCCTTCTCGGCGGCCGCATTGAGGACGACGATCTCATCCCGCTGCTCAAGGACGCGCAGCTGTCTTCCTCCGCCCCGGCCAAGCCGGCTGCCGCCAAGCCCACCGTACTGACCGCCGCCGACATTCTTTCCGCTTTTTCCACCCACAACCAGACCGGCTTGGCCTTGTCGCACCTTCGCGCTTACACCGTCGAGGGCACCTTGAAGCTGCCGAACGGGGAGGAGCAGCGCCTCCTCCTGTTCAAGCTCCGCCCCGACCGTTTCCGGCTGCACGTCATGGCCGGCGAGGTCACCCAGTACATCCTCGCCTACAACGGAACGAGCTTCTGGCAGCAGGCGCCGGGGACCAAGCCGCAGATCGTGTCGCGGGCCGAGCTCGGCTCCCGGGCCTACTTGGCGGAGTTCGTCAATCCGCTCTTCGGCGATCTGGAAAATTATAATTTCACCCGCCTCGACGACGGCACGATCGACGGCAAGAAGGTCTATCGCCTCGCCGTGCACCGCCCCGACGGTTCGCAGTACGTCGCCTGCATCGATCCCGACAGTTTCCGCGAAATCGGCGGCGAGTACGACAATGGTGTGAGCGTCCGTTACTCCGATTTTCGCGCCGCGGCCGGCGGATTGACCATGGCGTTCCGCGAGGAGACGACCGATCGCGCCGGGCACACCGATATTTTCCTGCTGCAGCGGATTTCGGCCAATCCCGGCCTGGTCCAGGAATTTTTTCAGCCCCGCCAGGGGGTCGAGCTGAGCTATTTCGCCTTTGAACAAATTTCGGCTCCCGGCCAGCCGCCGGCCCTCCTGAGGAAAAACTGATGAAAACGGCGACCCTCATTGCCAAACCCACGCCGCTGCGGACCTATCTCTTCGGCAGCCTTGCCCTTTACCGCGATGCGCAGAAGCAGACCTACTCGTTAAAGCTCAACGCCGGGCGCCTCGCGCTGGTCCTCGGCCTCACCGCTTTCGTCGTCTACGGCGGCGTGGTGGCGACCGGCTATTTTTGGCTGCGCGAGGTGCGGAAGATCGAACAGGTCGGCCTCTTCGATGTGGCGTTCTTCCGGGCCAGCCAGGTCCGGCGGGAAATGGCGGCACAGCAGTTTGCCAAGGCCAGGACGGCATTGGCGGCGAAGGATTACAACGCGGCCTTTGTCGGTTACACCTCCGGCCTGCACAACGATCCGGACAATGTCGAAGGACGGCTGCAGGCCGCCGAGTTTCTCCAAACGGTCGGTGCCACCGATCGTGCTGTCGTCATGCTCGAGGAAGGCCTGACCCGTTTGCCCGACAACCGCCCGCTGCTCGAGCGCACGCTCGATCTGCTCACCACCAGCGGACGCGACGCCGATGCGCTGAAATTGCTGCACGGCCAGCTCGCAGCGCAATTCTCCGGGCCGAACGGCCCGCTGCTTCGCACTTATGAAATTCTCGGGACGCTCAACACCGACGGCCCGGCCGCGGCGAGGAGCCTGCTCGACGCCTCGCCCGATCTGCGAGCAACAACCTCCTCCCTGCCGGTAATTGCGCGAGTGCTGTGGGAGTCGAAGCAGCCGCTGGAGGCGATTTCCACGCTGCAGAGCTATCTCAAGGCCAAGCCGGACAATTTCGCCGCTTACGCCCAGCTGGCCGAATATCAGGACGCGGCCGGGCTGATTGCCGATGCGCGGCATACCGCCGATCTCGCCTGCGCCCAGCTTCCGGGCCAGATGCCGCCGCGCGTTCTCCGCATCGGCGTGCTCAAACCCCGCCAGCCCGGAGAAGTGCAGCGCTGGGAGCAGGAGGTCGCCGCTTATCTCAAGGAATTTGGCGGCAAGCCGGAAGGCGTTGCGCTTCTCGCCAATCTCGCGGGCCGGGAAGGGTGGGTGGACCTCGCCCGCATGCTTTATGAGTCCGCCGCCGGCCGCGGGCAGGATGTGCGCATGCTGGCGATGTATTACAGCGACGCGCTGATGATGCAGCGGCAGTTTACCGAGGCGCGCAGCGTGCTGGCGGAGATCGACCGCCAGACTCCGGAAGGCGGCGGTTATTTTTCCGTCCTGCTTTTGCAGCGCGAGGTGGTGGTGGCGGCGGCCTGCGGCGATCGCGATGACGCCCGCGAGCAGGCGCGGCGCGTGGCCGCAGCGCTCCGCCTCGATCCCGACGGCTTGGAGGTCATCCGCCGGCGTTTCGTCAAGCTCGGTATTTCCGAGGCGGTGGCCGAGCTCGGCCCGCGCATCGCCGTCGCGAAACCGGCTGCGCCGAAGAAGAGTTGACGCGCCATGACGCCGTTGCTCCTCAGCTTCATTCACTTGCACCGCGATTTTTTCCGGCGCGCCTGGGATCGCTTCGCCGCCGAGGGTTTTGTCACCATCGCGTCACACATTTCTGGCACAGAGGGTTCACGGAACAGTCACTTAAACGACGGCGAATTGCGACGATGGTCGGTTAGTTTTTGCACTGAACGGGGGCGTAGTTGCGGACGGGTCGCTCCGATCCATTCGTGGGGATGCCCTTTTTCAAGAAACAATAACCTCTGAAGTTACAGTGCAAAATATGAAGACCATCAAATTAGCCATGGCGGGCGCGCTCGCCATGGGTTGCATTCAGGTCGCTTCCGCGTTCACGGAGATCCGGCTCACCGGTTCGACCGCGTTCCGTTCCGCGACCATCAACTCGATCCAAGCGATCCTCAACCCCGACTACGTCTGGGGCGGCAATCCTTCGGCCACCGGCGGCGCCAATCAGCAAGTATTCGTCGGCACGACCAAGGTCGGCGGGATTCAGGTTGTGATCAAGACCGCGTGGGCAGGCTCGGCTGGCGGCGTTTTCGCCGTCGCCACTCCGGCCCCCGCTGTCCAACCCTTCATCATCGATCCGACCGGCGTGAGCTTTTCTCCCGCGGCCGGAACGGTGGGCGGAATCGCCCTCACCCATGCGGGTGTCGCGATCCCGAATTCCGACACCACGGAAAGCCATCTCGCTGACGTCGCCCTTTCGGACGCGTTCGCGGCCTCCACGCCGTTTCATGGTGTGACGCTGAAAGACACCATCGTGGGTGTTGTGCCTTTTGAATGGGTCAAAGGTGCCTACACTCCGGACGGCACGGTTGCCTCGGCGGTCGCTGGCGGCTATCCCGGCGTGACCAACATCAACACCGACCAAGCCCAGGAGCTGATCGGCGGCGGTCTCGCCCTCAACCAGCTCACCGGCGTTGCTGCTGACAACGCCATTGTTGCCCAAATGGTTGGCCGTGACCATGATTCCGGCACCCGCATCGGCTACATCTACGACTCGCAGGTTCTCGGATGCATCTTTGGCGCTCCGACGGACGGCTTCACCGATCCGATCCTCCAATACCTTCCCCAAGGCAATGGTGTTACCGGAACCAACGCGACCGTGGGTGCGACCCAGTTCGACCCCCAGAGCGCGGGCACCGGTGTGATCTCGGGCCTCGTCCCCTGGCCGGTTGAGTCCGTCGTCGGCGAGAGCCGCCCGCTTGGTAGCGAAGGCTTCTTCTCCGGTGGCAATGTGAAGAACACGCTCAACCGTCCGGTCGACACCTCGGCTGGCAACTACATCATCTCCGCTCTCGGCATGGGTGATGCCAACGGTGTGAATCCCGATCCCACCGGCGTGACCTACGTCGACGGTGCGGGTGTGACCAACACGATCCATCCCAGCCTGAACGCCCTTACGTTCAACGGCAACTTCCCGGGCACGGCCGCTCATCCGTTTGCTCCTCCCTACGTTAATATCGAGCAGGGTAAGTACAACTTCTGGGGCTACGAGCATTATCTCTATGCCACCTCCCTCGCCGGTTCGGTCAAGACGGTCGCGGATCAGATCTCCGGCCAGCTCACGACCGAGGCCGACTTCGGCGGCGTAGGCGAACTTCTCTCCCATATGAACGCCAGCCGGGCGACCGACGGCGCTCCGATCACCTCCCCGTAATTCAGCCACAAACCTTAGTCAGTTATTCCTTAAATCAGAAATATAGCACATGAAGACCAAACACATCATCTCGGCCCTGCTCGCAACGGCAGGACTCGCGGTTGGGACGCACGCCTATGGCACCGTCTCCGCTGCCTTACCGGATCTGATCCTCGGTTTCCAACAGTCGGGTAACTCGACCAATTACGAAGCCGATCTCGGCAGTGTGTTAAATTACACCAGCCTGGCTCCCAACACCCTGGTCAACCTGTCCAGTTCCATCTCCGCCAGCGATCTTCAGAGCATCTTCGGCTCCGATACGCTGACCAGCGGAACGGTCACATGGGCCGCTGCCGCCACGACCGGAGCTGCTACCAAGACCACGTATGTGACACAGTTTGACAGTATTCAGACCAGCCTTACGCCTGGCGGCACCGTGCCGGCCTCGCTGTTCTTCGACAAGAGCTCGTTGAACTCCAATTCCCGGTATCAAGGCATTCAAGCCGTGACCACGGGACTGAATGGCCAGCCTTCACTGTCCATCACGGAAACGGCTGCGATTCCGACGAGCAGTGCTTCCAGCTACAGTCACTGGATGGGCAGCTCAACGGTCAACGGGTTCGCCGCTGGTTTCGACGCTCCCACGGCGTTGAGCCTTGCCGCGGGCCAGTACTCGGTGGTCGATCTGTTCCAGTACGGAATCGGCACCACCACCACCCCTGGCAGCTACATCGGTTCGCTCGAGCTGAGCAGCACCGGCGGTCTATTCTTCACGAACTACGTTCCGACGGCGATTCCCGAGCCCTCGGTTTACGCCGCTCTTCTCGGCGTGGCCACGCTCGGCTTCGTCGCGCTGCGCGCTCGTCGCCGCCAAGCCACGGTTTGATGCGATTCTTCATGCTTGGGTAGAATCGAATCAACTACAGCCGGTGGCCGCTTCATTGCGGCCACCGGCCCCTTTCGCGGGGCGCCGTCGCCGCCGCTCGTTCCATCAAACATCAACAAACTCATAAGTCAGGCGAACTTAACCGTCGCGGGCTTCCTCCCCTGGAGTGAGGTTCGCGAATTTTCGCTTTTTACGCCTCTCGCATTCCATTGCGCATCTGCTCTCCAAACCATTTTTGCCGCGGCCTGCTCTCAGGCCGCATCCGTGGCGCAAAAAGCAAAAAACCGATTCTCGCAGTGATCCTATTGTCCTCGATGGCATGGCAGGGAAGGCCGGCGGCGCTGGCGGCGCCCGAGGCCGTGCCTACGGCCGGGACAGCAGATGCAAATGGTTTGGAAAAGCCGGCGCCCACCGGCGCAGACGCAGGGCAGCCCGCCTCCGCGCGCGCGCCATCGATTTTTATCAACGAGTATGCCGTCAGCGGCGTGCACCATTTGTCCGAAATGGAAGTGGACGAGGCGGTTTATCCCTACCTCGGTCCGGAGCGCACCGCCGCCGACATCGAGCAGGCGCGCGCCGCCCTTGAAAAGACTTATCACGACAAGGGCTACCAGACCGTCACGGTGGAAATTCCACGGCAGGAGGTGAGGGGAGGCGTGATCCGGCTGCAGGTGACGGAGCAAACGGTGGGACGGCTTCGCGTCCGCGGCGCGCGCTATTTTTCGCCGGGCCGGATCAAGGCCGGCGCGACCTCGCTCGCCGAGGGCACGCTGATCAATTTCAACGACGTGCAGGGCAATATCGTCGCCCTCAACCAGCTGGCCGACCGCCAGGTCACGCCCTCGCTGCTGCCCGGCAAGGCGCCGGGCACGGTCGACGTCGATCTTCAGGTGAAGGACCAGCTCCCCCTCCACGGCAGTCTGGAGCTGAACAACCGCTACAGCGCCAACACCACCGCGCTCCGGCTCAACGGCTCGCTCAGCGACAGCAATCTCTGGGACGCCGGTCACGTGGCCGGTCTCAGCTTCCAGGTGTCGCCGGAGAGCGTCAACCAGGTGAAGGTCTTTTCCGCCTACTACCTCGTGCACGTGCCGGCGGTCGAGGGGCTGAGCTTGATGCTTCAGGGCACGAAGCAGGACAGCAACGTCTCCACCCTTGGCGGGGCGGCGGTGGCGGGGCGGGGCGAAACGCTCGGGCCGCGCGCGATCTTCAACCTGCCCGCGGCAAAAAATTTCTATCACTCGGTCACGCTCGGGTTGGATTACAAGCACTTCGATCAAAACGTCACGGTGGGGGCGAGCACGACCACCACGCCGATCACCTACTATCCGTTCAGTCTCGCCTACAGCGCAACGCTGCTCGGCACCGGCCAGTCGACCGAACTGAACGCCACCCTCAACTGGCACATGCGCGGGATGGGCAGCCGGACGTCGACCTTCGATTTCAAGCGCTTCAAGGCGGACGGCGGGTTTGTTTATTTCCGGGGCGATCTTTCGCACACCCATGACCTTCCCGCCGGCTTCCAGGTTTTCGGCAAGGTGCAGGGCCAGATCGCCGACCGGCCGCTGGTCGACAATGAGGAGTTCGGCGGCGGCGGGCTGGACACGGTCCGCGGCTACCTCGAGGCCGAGCAGATCGGCGACAACGCCTTTTTTGGCACGGTCGAGCTGCGCAGTCCATCGGTCCTCAACTGGTTTGGGAAGAGCGCGTCCGGGGAATGGCGATTCTACGCCTTCGGCGACGGCGGCTGGCTGACGCTGAACAACGCCCTGCCGGAACAGACCTCGCGCTTCGGGCTGGCCAGTGTGGGCGCGGGCAGCCGCATCCGGCTGCTCGACCATTTCGGCGGCTCAATCGATGCCGCCCTGCCGCTTTCCACCCAGGCCGAGACCCGGGCGCACGACTGGCGGCTGACTTTCCGCGCCGACGCCGACTACTGACGCGCACCCCCTTTTCCTCATGCAAGTCAAACCAAGCAAATTCAAACTCTGGCCCCGCCTGCTCGCCGGCGCGCTGGCCATTTTGTTTTTTTCCACTCCGGCCCGCGCCTGGTGGAACGGCGAGTGGACGCTGCGAAAAAAAATCACCATCGATACCACGCCGACCGGGGCGGCGATCGACGGCCAGATCGGCACGTTTCCGCTCCTCATCCGCCTGCATGACGGCAATTTTCAGTTTCCCGCCGCCAAGGACGACGGCTCCGACCTGCGTTTTGTGGCCGAAGACGACAAGACGCTGCTGCCCTTTCATGTCGAAAAATACGACTCGCTCCTCGATGAGGCGTTTGTCTGGGTGAAAATTCCCGACCTCAAGCCGGGGGCCAAGACCAGTTTCTGGCTTTATTACGGCAACAGCGGAAGCCGTGCGATCAAGGCCGACGATCCCAAGGGAACCTACGACGCCGACATGGTCCTGGTTTATCATTTTTCCGAGCACGGCCAGCCGGCCTATGATTTCACCTCCTCCGGCAACAACGCCCAGGCCGCCGGCACGCCGGCCGACGGCACGATTATCGGCACAGGCCTCCGTCTTGACGGCCACGTCACCGTCACCGTTCCCGCCTCACCCTCGCTGGAATGGACCGACGGCGCGGTCTTGACCTGGTCCGCCTGGATCAAGCCCGCCGGGCCGCAGGCGAACGCGGTGATTTTCAGCCGGACGGACGCCGGCCGGGCTTTTTCCGTCGGGGTGGATAATGGAATTCCCTTCGTAGACGTGACGGGTGCGACCGGCACCCAGCGCAGCCCGACGGGGGCGGCGCTGCCGCCGGCCACCTGGCACCACCTTGCCGCCGTGGCGGACGGTCAGAAAATTTCCCTTTATGTTGACGGCTCGCCCTACGCCGCGCTCAGCGCGCGCATTCCCGCGTTGAACAGCCCCGCGGTGATCGGCGGCGGGGCCGATGCTGCGACCGGCACGGGCTTTGCCGGCGAAATCGACGAGCTGGAAATCTCCAAGACCGCCCGATCCGAGGGCTTCCTCAAGCTGGCGGCGGCCAGCCAGGGTGCGACGGGCGCCGATAAATTGCTGGCCGTGGGCGACGCCGAGCAGCGTCGGGACTGGTTCAGCGCGATTCGCACCGGCTACGTCGGCATCATCGTCAGCTCGCTCAGCGCCGACGGCTGGGTCGTCATCGGCATACTTTTCGTCATGTCGGCCATCAGCTGGATCGTGATGCTGGGCAAGGGCTCCTATTTGAGGCGGGTGGTGACGGGTAACACCCTGTTTTTGAAGGAATGGAGCCATGTCGCCGCCGATCTCTCGGTCCTGGATGACAATGACGCCGACCGGGCCAAAACCATGGGCGGCCGGATCAACGGCGCCAGCCAGCGGACGATGCACAACGCTCCGCTCTACAAAATCTACCATGTCGGTGTGGAGGAGATCAGGCACCGCCTGGCGGCGGACACGAGCGAGGGTTCCGGCCGAAAAGGCCTTTCGGGCCGGTCCATCCAGGCCATCCGCGCCAGCCTCGACGGCGGCCTTGTGCGCGAAATGCAGAAGCTCAACAACCAGATGGTGCTGCTCACCATCGCGATCTCGGGCGGTCCCTTCCTCGGCCTGCTCGGCACCGTGGTCGGCGTCATGATCACGTTCGCCGCCGTCGCCGCGGCCGGCGACGTCAACGTCAATGCCATCGCGCCCGGCATCGCCGCCGCGCTCGCCGCCACCGTCGCCGGCCTGGCCGTCGCGATTCCCGCGCTCTTCGGCTACAACTATCTGCTCACCCGCATCAAGTCGGTCACGAGCGACATGCATGTCTTCATCGACGAATTCGTGACCCGGATGGCCGAGTTCTACCGCGAGCGGGAGCGCGAACGCGTCGAGTAGGGCGGAGGCACGAACATGAACAGGGCCACCGCCTCCAGGCACACCTCCTGACCCTTCCCCCGGAATCCACCCGCCATGCAAGTCCAGGCCGAAGACAAACCCTACGATGATATCAACATCACGCCGATGCTTGATCTGGCCTACGTGCTGCTCGTCATCTTCATCCTCATGACCACCGCCTCGGTGCAGGGCGTGAAGGTCAACCTCCCCAAGGCGAGCGCCGCGCCCAGCCTGGCCAAGCCGAAAACCAAGGCGATCACGGTGAACAACCAGGGTAATATTTTTTTGGATACAGTGCCGGTCACCCTGCAGGAGCTGGAACAGCGCCTCGCGCAGCAAAAGTCGCAGACGCCCGATTTTCCGGTGGTGATCAAGGGCGACAGCCTCACCCAGTACCAGAGCATCATGGACGTGCTCGACGTGCTCGGCCGCCTGAACATCACCCAGGTCGGCCTGGCGACCAAGGTCCGAAAGTGACGCCCTCCGCGCCCTCCACCCGTTTTCCACCCAAGCGATGAGACCCGCCGACAACAACGACGACGAACGGAGTTTTCTGGAGCGGCACGGCCTTCTCATCGGCATCATTGCGGCGGTGCTGATCGGCGGGGCCGTGGCCGCCTTCCGGTCCCTCTCCACCCATCACTCGTCGGCGCCCAAGATGCAGGAGATTTCCATGGTCAAGCTGCTGCCCCCTCCGCCGCCGCCCCCTCCGCCGCCTCCCCCCCCGCCGCAGCCGCCGGAGGAGAAAATGATCGAGCAGACGCCGGTCGATCAACAGGAACAGAAGCCGGAAGACAAGCCCGCCCCGGCGCCCGACATCGGCACGAACATCAAGGGCGACGGCCCGGGTGACGGCTTTGGCCTTAGCGGCTCCAACGGCAACGGCCTGATCGGCGGCGGGGGCCACGGCGGCAGCCGCTGGGGCTGGTACGCCGGAGAAGTGCAGTCCAAAATTGCCGACGCCCTGCGCAGCAACCCCCGCACCCGCAGCGCCAATCTCAGCATCCAGGTCCGCATCTGGGCGGACGCCTCCGGCCGCATCACCAAGGTGCGGCTGGCGGGCTCGACCGGCGATCCCGCCCTGGAAGACATCCTTCGCG
>Ga0070741_10018062_pt1 | contig 11484 bp, 10 predicted proteins | sample Coa_R1_4_FD_66440 | JGI IMG/M metagenome (GOLD analysis project Ga0070741, IMG submission 66440) | Surface soil microbial communities from Centralia Pennsylvania, which are recovering from an underground coalmine fire - Coalmine... | ecosystem: Environmental > Terrestrial > Soil > Unclassified ...
TCGGCCATCGCGTCGAACAGCGAGACGCGGATGTCCGCTCCCTCGCCCGTCTTGTCGCGCACGATCAGCGCTTCGAGGATCGCCTGATAGGCATTGAACCCCGCGCCGATATCCGCGAGCGACACGCCGACGCGCGCCGGCGCTTCCGGCCCGCCGGTGACCGACGCGATGCCGGCTTCCGCCTGGATGAGAAGATCGTAGGCCTTGCGTGAGGCATAGGGCCCGTTCTCGCCATAGCCCGAAATCGAGCAGCAGATCAGACGCGGATGCTGCGTGCGCAGCTTGTCAATTCCGAAGCCGAGCTTTGCAATCGCGCCGGGCTTCAGGTTTTGCACGAACACATCCGCTTTCGCGAGTAACGCGGCGAACAGTGCCTTGTCGTCGTCCCTGGCGAGGTCGAGGACCACGGATTCCTTGCCGCGATTGAGCCAGACGAAATTGGCGCTTTCACCGTGCACGACATGATCGTAGTCGCGCGCGAAATCGCCTTCCGGCCGCTCGACCTTGATCACGCGGGCGCCGGCATCCGCCATCCGGCAGGTGCATTGCGGCGCGGCCACCGCCTGTTCGAGCGAGACGACGAGGATGCCGGACAGAGGAAGCGCCATTTCAATACGAACGCGGCAGGCCGAGCACATGCTCGGACAGATAGGACAGGACCATATTGGTCGAGATCGGCGCCACGGTGTAGAGCCGCGTCTCGCGGAATTTGCGCTCGATATCGAATTCCTCGGCGAACCCGAAACCGCCATGCGTCTGCACGCACATGTCGGCTGCGGCCCACGCCGCTTCCGCGCCGAGCTGCTTGGCCATGTTGGCTTGCTCGCCGCAATCGGCGCCCGCCTCGTAAAGCCTGGCCGCCTCGTGCACCATCAGTTCGGCGGCGCGCATCTGCATGTAGGCGCGCGCGATCGGGAATTGCACGCCCTGGTTCTGGCCGATCGGCCGGCCGAACAGCACGCGCTCCTTGGCATAGGCTGAAGCCTTCTCGATGAACCATTTTGCGTCCCCGATGCATTCCGCCGCGATCAGGATGCGCTCGGCGTTCATGCCGGAGAGGATGTAGCGGAAGCCCTTGCCTTCCTCGCCGATCAGGTTTTCCGCAGGCACCCGCACATTGTCGAAGAACACCTCGGTCGTCGCATGATTCATCATGGTGCGGATCGGGCGGATCGACAGCCCCTTGCCGAGCGCCTCGCGCATGTCGAGCAGGAGAACGGAGAGGCCCTCGGTGCGCTTCTGCACCTTCTCGCGCGGCGTGGTGCGCGCGAGAAGGAGCATCAGGTCGGAATGCTCGGCGCGCGAGGTCCAGATTTTCTGGCCGTTGACGACGTAATGATCGCCTTCGCGCAAAGCGGTCGTGCGCAGGCTCAGCGTGTCGGTGCCCGACGTCGGCTCGGTGACGCCGAAGGCCTGCAGGCGCAATTCCCCGCTCGCAATGTTCGGCAAATATCGCTGCTTCTGCGCATCGCTGCCGTGACGCAAAAGCGTGCCCATGGTGTACATCTGCGCGTGGCAGGCCGCGCCGTTGCAGCCCGACGCCTGGATCTCTTCCATGATCGCGGCAGCCGCGCGCATGGTAAGGCCGCTGCCGCCGTAGCTTTCCGGAATGAGCGCCGCGAGAAATCCCGCCTCGGTCAAAGCCTTCACGAAGTCGGACGGATAGGCCCGCTCGCGGTCGAGCGCCCGCCAATATTCGCCGGGAAATCCGGCGCACAGCGCGCGCACGGATTCTCGGATCGATAACAGTTCGGGATCGTCAGCGGGACCGGTCACGCGGGAACACTGACGCGAGAAATAAGCTCATGCAAGAAGACTTCGTCATGCCCGGCTTCGTGCCGGGCATCCCGCTTAGGCGGGCACAAATGCGTCCCCAAGCGCGATGGCCGGGACAAGCCCGGCCATGACGTGGTTGGACTGAGCGCCGCCGCATCCGCGACACGACCGGAAAGAGCGTCAGCGCCCCCAGACCTCGTCGGCGAGCTCGACGATTTCCTGCATCTTCGCCCATTGCTGGTCCTCGGTGAGGATATTGCCTTCTTCCGTGGACGCGAAGCCGCATTGCGGCGAGAGGCAGAATTGCTCGAGCGGGGCGAATTTCGTCGCCTCGTCGATGCGGCGCTTGATGTCGTCCTTCTTCTCAAGCGTGCCGCTCTTCGAGGTGATCAGGCCGAGCACCACCTGCTTGTTGCCCTTCGGCAGGAAACGCAGCGGCTCAAAACCGCCGGCGCGCTCGGTATCGTATTCGAGGAAATAGCCGTCATAGTTGCACTTGCCGAGGAGCGTCTCGGCGACCGGCTCGTAGCCGCCCTCGGAAATCCAGGTCGAGCGGAAATTGCCGCGGCAGACATGCGTCGTGATCGTCATGTCGGCGGGCTTCGCGGTCAGCGCCTTGTTGATCGTGTCGGCATAGGTCTGCTGCAGCGTGTCGATGTTCAGTCCGCGCGCCTTGGCCTGGTCGAGCTGCTCCTTCGAGCACAGATAGGCCCACACCGTGTCGTCGAATTGCAGATAGCGGCAGCCCGCGGCGTAGAACGCCTTGACCGCATCCGCATAGGTCTTGGCGAGGTCGGGGAAGATGTCGTTCACGCCGCCGTAGAACTGCCTGTCGACGTGCTTGGGATCGAGCCGGAAATGCAAGACGCTCGGCGCCGGAATCGTCATCTTCGGCGTGACCTTGGTGTGGCTTTTCAGGAACTTGAAATGCTCGATCATCGGATGGCTTTGCGGGAATCCGATCTTGCCTTTCACGTGCAGCGCCTGCGCCTTGGTCTGCACGCCGTGGAACTGGATGCCGTGGTCGGATTCGACGAGCTCCATGCCGTCGAGCATGCCGAGGAAATCGAAATGCCACCACGAACGGCGGAACTCGCCGTCGGTCGCAAGCTGCATCCCGATCGATTCCTGCTTCTTGATGATCGTCTCGATCTCGCGGTCCTCGACCTCCTTCAGCTGCGCCGCGGTGATCTCGCCTTTCTCGCGCTTCGTTCGCGCCTCGTGAATGGGCTCCGTACGCAGGTAGCTGCCGACGACGTCGGCGCGGAACGGCGGTTTTGTTCTTTTCACGTGAGACTCCTGGCTTATGGTTTCTTGACCGCTTCGAAGGTCGCGAATTCGACGTTGTAGAGTTCGCCGCCGACCCTCTCGACCTTGCGCACGTAGATGTTCTGCACGATGTCGCGCGTCGCCGGATCGATCGAGATCGGCCCGCGCGGGCTTTCCCACGCCATGCCCTTCATCGCGGCGACGAGTTCGTCGCCGTTGGTCGAGCCCCTGGTTTTCTCCAGCGCCTTCACGATCAGCGCCATGCCGTCATAGCCGCCGACGCCCATGAAGTTCGGGCGCATGTTGTTGGCCTTCTTGAAGGCCTCGACGAAGGACTTGTTGAGCGCCGACGGATGCGCGGCGGAATAATGATGCGAGGTGGTCAGCCCGAGCGCGACATCGCCGATCTGGTTGAGAATATCGTCGTCGGTCATGTCGCCGGTGCCGATCAGCCTGATGCCGGATTTGTCGAGCCCGCGCTCGACGAACTGGCGCATGAAATTCGCACCGACGCCGGCCGGAACGAACACGAACAACGCGTCCGGCTTCGCATCGGCGACGCGCTGCAGAAACGGCGCGAAGTCCGGATTGGCGAGCGGCACGCGGATTTGCTCGATCACCTCCCCGCCCGACGCCTTGAAACGCTCCGAGAACGCCTTCTCGATGTCGACGCCCGGGGCATAGTCGGTCACCAGCGTGACCAGGCGCTTGATGCCGTTCTTCGGCGCCCAGTCGGCGATGCCCACTGTGATCTGCGAGGTCACCATGCTGGTGCGCACGATGTAGGGCGAGCGGTCGGGGATGATCGCGGTCGCGGCCCCCATAATGACCTGCGGCACTTTCGCTTCGGCCGAGATCGGCGCGGTCGCAAGCGCAAGCGGAGTGAGGCCGAAGCCCGCGAGGATCGCGACCTTCTCGTTGACCACAAGCTCCTGCGCGATGCGCTTGGTGTTATCGGCGACATTGCCGTCGTCGCGCACGATCAATTCGATCTTCTTGCCGGCGACCGTGTTGCCATGCTGCGCGAGATAGAGCCGCGCGCCGGCCTCGATCTGGCGCCCGGTCGGCGCAAACGGCCCGGTCAGCGGCAGCAACAGGCCGACCTTGACCGCCTCCTGCGCCTGCGACGGCCCGGGAAGGTTCAAGAAGGCGGCAAGAATCGCAGCGAACATTGCGCGCATGAGGTCCTCCCAAAATCTTGTCGTTGAGACCACAAAACGTGAGCGCGCGAAATTCGTCAATCCCCGGTGGGCGGCGGCCCAAGCGCAAAATCAGTGCCGGGCCGACCTGCCGTCGGCGACGCCGAGATACTTTTCCAGCGTCGCGCGGTCGGCCTTCAGCGCGGCACAGTCGCCGCGATAAACGATCGAGCCGCGCTCGATGATCGCCGCGCGGTCGGTGACACCGAGAATCTTCTGCGCATTTTGCTCGACCAGAATGACCGCCATGCCCTCGTCGCGGATCACGCGGCGAAGCGCCACCAGCAATTCATCGACGAGGATCGGCGCCAGTCCTTCGAGCGGCTCGTCGAGCAGAAGCACGCGCGGATTGAGCGCGAGCGCGCGGCCGATCGCGAGCATCTGCTGTTCGCCGCCGGACAATTGATTGCCGAGGTTGCGATGCCGCTCCCTCAGGCGCGGGAACAGGCCGAATATCTTTTCCAGCGTCCAGGAGCCGGGCTGCGCCACCGCGGTGATGTTTTCCTCGACCGTCAGCGACTTGAAGATGTTGCGCTCCTGCGGCACCCAGCCGATGCCGGCATGGGCACGCTGATCCGGACGCATCGGCGTGATGTCCTGCGCCGCGAGCATGATCGAGCCGCCGCGATAGCGCGTGACCCCGACGATCGAGTTGAGCAGTGTGGTCTTGCCCATGCCGTTGCGTCCGAGCAGCGCGAGCGCCTCGCCCTCGGCGAGCGACAGCGACACCCCGGGCAGCACGATCGCTTCGCCATAGCCCGCGGAAAGGTTTTCGATCTGCAAGAGATCAGGCATCGGCCGCCTCGCCGAGATAGACCGCCTTCACGCGCGGGTCGCGCGCGACCTCGGCGGGCTTGCCTTCGACGAACAGCGCGCCGTTGACCAGAACCGAGATGCGGTCGGCGAAGGAAAAGACAAGATCCATGTCGTGCTCGATCAGGAGCACCGTCACATCCTTCGGCAACGCCGCGACCGCGGCGAGAATGTCGTGGCGCTCGTGTTCGGGAACGCCCGCGGCCGGCTCGTCGAGCAAGAGGACGCGCGGCTTGCAAGCGATCGCGAGCGCGATCTCAAGCAGCCGCTGCTTGCCGTAGGGCAGCACCGCGGTTCGCGCATCCATCACGTCGGCGAGGCCGAACTGATCGAGAATGTGCACGACCTCGTCGATGACCTCGCCCTTCGATCCGACGAGGCGCCACCAGTCGTTGCCGAAGCCGAGCCGTTCGGACACGGCAAGGCCGATGGTTTCGAGCGGCGTCAGATCGGCAAAGAGCTGGTTGATCTGGAAGGTGCGCGCGAGGCCGAGCTCCACGCGCCGGTGCGCCTTCACCGCGGTGATGTCCTCGCCTTCGAGCAGCACGCGGCCGGACGTCGGGCGCAGGACGCCCGTGAGCAGATTGATGATCGTCGTCTTGCCCGCGCCGTTCGGGCCGATCAGCGCATGGCGCGCGCCCTTCTCGACCTTCAGCGAGACATCATTGGTCGCGACAATGCCGCCGAAACGGCGCTGCAGACTGACGGTTTCGAGCGCGAGCGGCATGGTCACTCCCGCGCGGCGCGCATGCGCCAATCGAGCCGGTCGATGAAGGAGCGGATCGGCGCGGTCCAGTTGGTCATGCGCTCGCGTCCGACCAGGACGATGACGACCAGCAGCAGGCCGATCCAGAACGGCCAATATTGCGGCGTCAGCGTCGAGAGATAATCCTGCATGACCTTGAAGATCACCGCGCCGATCAGCCCGCCATAAAGATAGCCGGTGCCGCCGATGATCAGCACCAGCAGAAGATCGGCAGAGCGGTCGAAATCGAAATAGGCGAGCGACGCGAAAGCCTGCGTCTGCGTCAGGAGCGCCCCCGCAATTCCGGCATAGCCCGCGGCAAGCGTGTAGACCGCGACGAGGCGCCGGTTCACCGAAATGCCGATCGCGGAGGCGCGCAGGGGATTTCCCTTCACCGCGCGCAGGGAAAGCCCGAACGGCGAATTCACGATCCGCCGCGCCAGCAGGAACAGGACGAACAGAACGCCGAGCGAATAGTAAAACGAGGTGTGGCCGAACATGTCGAAGCGGAACTGGCCGAACAGCGGATTGATGACAATGCCCTGCAAGCCGTCGGCGCCGCCGGTGATGTCGCTGTAGCGGTTGGCGAGCTCGCGCAGCACGAGCGCGACCCCGAGCGTCACCATCAGGCGCGTCAGATCGGAGCCGCGCAGCACCAGAAAGCTCGACACGAAGCCGAGCGCGCTTGCGGCAAGCCCCGAAACGATCAGCGCAAGAAACGGCTCGCCGATGATTTCGTATTTGCCGAGCAAGCCCGCAACATAGGCCCCGAAGCCGAAGAACGCGGCGTGTCCGAGAGAAATGATGCCGGCATAGCCGAGGATCAGGTCGAGCGAGAGCGCGAACAGGCCGAGAATCACGATCTCGGTCAGGATCAGGTGTTTGCCCGGCAGAAGCCAGATGGTCGAGAAGGCGCCGAGCCAGAACAGGATTTCCAGCGGATGCCAGCGCGCCCGCGTGGCAAGGTGATGGCTGACGGTTTTGGTTGAGTGTGCGCTCATCGCCGCCTCAGCGCGCCGCCGTGCGGGCGAACAGCCCATGCGGCCGCCAGATCAGCACCACGATCATGATCGTGTAGATCACGAAGGCGCCGAGCTTCGGAACGTAATATTTGCCGGCGACGTCGCCGATGCCGAGCAGCAGCGAGGCAATGAACGGCCCGGTGATGCTCGACGTGCCGCCCACCGTGACCACGATCAAGAAGTAGATCATGAATTTCAGCGGGAAGGCCGGATCGAGGCCGAGCATTTCGATACCGAGCGCGCCGCCCAATCCCGCGAGGCCGGAGCCCACCGCAAAAGTCAGCGCGAACACGCGGTTGACGTTGATGCCGAGGCCGCGTGCCACGCGTTCATCGTCAACGGCCGCGCGCAGCCGCGCGCCGAAGCGCGTGCGCGACAGGATCAGCTGCAGCGCAAGCGTGAGCAGCCCGCAGATGACGATAATCAGAAGACGATAGCGTCCGACACCGACGCCGAACACCTCGAACCGGCCCTGCAGGTAATCCGGGAGCCGCACGTAGACCTGGCTCGATCCCATCACGTAATCGACCGCGGCGACCGCCATGAAAACAAGGCCGATGGTGAACAGCACCTGGTCGAGATGCGGCTTGCGATAGACATGCACGTAAAGAGAGCGCTCGAACACAAACCCGATCAGCGCGCTGACGATGAACGCGAGCGGCAGCGAGGCAAAGAACGGCACGCCGAGATTGTTCACCAGCACGACGGTGACGTAGCCGCCCGCCATGGCGAAGGCGCCGTGGGCAAGATTGACGAAGTTCATCAGGCCGAGCGTGACGGCCAGCCCGCAGGCCAGCACGAACAGCAGCATGCCGTAGGCGATACCGTCGAAAAGAATGGTCAGCATGAGCGCGCTCTTTCCCTCTCCCCGTTTACGGGGAGAGGGTGGCGAGGACAACGTCCGAGCCGGGTGAGGGGCTCGTTCGAATCGCCGATGATCAACAACACCCCCTCACCCGCCCTCGCCTGCCGGCTCGGGCACCCTCTCCCCGTAAACGGGGAGAGGGACACTACCGACAGGGTTCGTGCCCTGGCTTACTTCTTCACCTTGGCGGGATCCTTCACATCGTTGTAGGTCGCGAATTCGACGTTATAGAGCTCGCCGTTCTTCTTCTCGACCTTGCGGATGTAGACGTTCTGCACGATGTCGCGGGTGTCCGGATCGATCGAGATCGGCCCGCGCGGGCTTTCCCACTTCATGCCCTTCATCGCGGCGATGAGCGAATCGCCGTCGGTCTTGCCGCTGGCCTTCTTCAGCGCCTCGTAGACCAGGTTCATGCCGTCATAGCCGCCGACCGACATGAAGTTCGGACGGAAGCCGTTCAGCTTCTTGAACTCCTCGACGTATTTCTTGTTCGCCGCGGAATTGTGGTCCGCCGAATAGAAATGCGCCGTGATCGTGCCGATCACCGCATCGCCCATGCCGTTGAGCAGGTCGTCGTCCATCACGTCGCCGGGACCGATCAGCTTAACGCCGGCCTTGTCGAGACCGCGCTCAAGATACTGCTTGACGAAGTTCGCGCCCTGACCGGACGGAACGAAGACGTAGATCGCATCCGGCTTGGCGTCGGCTGCGCGCTGCAGGAACGGAGCGAAGTCGGGATTGGCAAGCGGGAATTTGATCTCCTCGATCACCTGGCCGCCGCCGGCGACGAAGGGATCCTTGAACCACTTCTGCGCGTCGGCGCCCGGCGCATAGTCGGACACCATGGTGACGACCTTCTTGATGCCGTTCTTCAGCGCCCATTCCGCCATCGGCACGCACGATTGCGCGAGCGTAAAGCTCGTGCGGGCGATGTAGGGCGAGCGCTCGGTGATGATCGAAGTGCCCGCCGCCATCACGAGCGCCGGCACCTTCGCCTCGGTCGCGAGCGGCGCAACCGCGAGCGCCGCCGGGGTGATCTCGAAGCCGGCAATCATGTTGACCTTGTCGTTGACGATCAATTCCTGCGCGAGACGCTTGGTGTTGTCCGGCACGCCCGCGGAATCGCGCAGCAGAACCTCGACCTTCTTTCCGGCAACCTTGTCGCCGTGCTGCTTCATATAGAGATCGACCGCAGCCTTGATCTGCTTGCCGGTCGACGCTTGCTGACCGGTCATCGCCACGATCAGGCCGATCTTGAAGGTGTCCTGCGCCTGCGCGGTGCCGGCGAGCAGAACGCCCGCCGCGATCGCTACAAATCCACTCAAGAATTTCTTCATTGCGTTTCTCCCTGGAGTCTCTTGCTTTTCACATCACCTTGGACGCGCCGACAGAGCGAGTCCATTTCCTTAAAGTCGCATGGCCTGTGCGGCTTACGCACAAGCTCACACGTCGAAAAAAACCGTCTCCGCACCTCCCTGGACGCGGATGTCGAAGCGATAGACCGCCTCGCCGCCGCCGGCTTCTTTTTTTGCAATCAGGGTCGCGCGGCGATCCACCGGCACGAGCGCAAGGATGGGATCGCTATCGTTTGCCTTCTCGTCCGAGAAATAGATGCGCGTGTACATGTGCGTGAGCAGCCCGCGCGCATAAAACGCGACGAGGATATGCGGCGCCTGTTGCGCGCCGTTCGATCCCGGCACCGCGCCCGGCTTGATCGTGTCGAAGCGATACTCGCCATCGGCATTCGTCCCGACGCGGCCGAAGCCCTTGAAGGTCGAATTCGTCTTCGCGCGCTCGTCGCGCGGATGCGCGTAACGGCCCTGAGAATCCGCCTGCCAGATCTCGATCAGGGCGTCAGGCATCGGCGCGCCATCGCCGTCGACCACCCGGCCTTCGATGCGGATGCGCTCGCCCGCGGCGTCCGGCGTCAGTAAATTGCCGGTCGCGAGATCGGTCCAGTCGTATTCGCCGTTCGGCACGAGCCCATAGGCGAACCAGGGGCCGACGGTCTGCGATGGAGTGAGATTGCTCATTTCCTTCAGGACTCCATCGGCGTCGCGTTGCGCCCGCGAAGAACAATGTCGAAGCGATAGGCGAGCGCCCATTCCGGCACGGTCGCATCAAGGTCGAACGCGCACACCATGCGCGCACGCGCCTTCAGGTCGGTCACGCCCTGCGAGATCGGGTCGAATTCCATCAGCGGATCGCCGGGGAAATACATCTGCGTCACGAGCCGCGACAGGAAGGAATGCCCGAAGATCGAAAAGTGGATATGCGCGGGGCGCCAGGCATTGTGATGGTTGCCCCACGGATAGGCGCCGGGCTTCACGGTGACGAATTTGTAGTGGCCGTCCTTGTCGCTGATGCATCGCCCCGCGCCGGTGAAATTCGGATCGAGCGGCGCCGGATGCTTCTCGCCGACATGGATGTAGCGGCCGGCGGCGTTGGCTTGCCAAACCTCCACAAGCGCATTCGGAACAGGACGCGCATCCTCGTCGAGGACGCGCCCGTGCACGATGATGCGCTCGCCGAGCGGCTCGCCGCTCCTTCCGTGAATGGTGAGATCGTCGTCGCCGGGCTTCACCGTCTCGTGGCCGTAAACCGGCCCGGTCAGTTCCGACAACGTATGTGGCACGACGATCAGCGGCTTCGAGGGCGAACGCTTCACCGTGCTCTTGTACGGCGGGTAGGGCCGCGCCGGATGAACCTTCAGGCTGTCGAGCGGATAGACGAGCGCCATTGTTGTTTCCTTTCTTCTCAAGCGCGTTGCAGGGCGAGCGAGACACCCTGGCCGACGCCGACGCACATCGTCGCGAGCCCAAGCTTGCCGCCGCGCTTCCGCAGCCCGTGCACCGCGGTCATCGCAAGACGTGCCCCGGACATCCCGAGCGGATGGCCGAGCGCGATCGCCCCGCCGTGCGGATTGACCTGTTCGGCATCGTCCGGAACGCCGAGCTGGCGCAGCACCGCAAGCGCCTGCGAGGCGAAGGCTTCGTTCAGTTCGATGATCTGAAAATCGCCGATCTTGATGCCGAGCCGCGCCATCAGCTTCTGCGTCGCCGGCACCGGGCCGATGCCCATGATGCGCGGGGGCACCGCGGCCGATGCCATGCCGAGAATGCGCGCGTGTGGGGTCAGGCCGTGCTCCTTCACCGCGCGTTCGGAGGCGAGGATCATCGCCGCCGCGCCGTCGTTGACCCCCGATGCGTTGCCTGCAGTGACCGTGCCGTTATTGCGGAACGGCGTCTTTAACTTCGCCAACGCTTCGAGCGTCGTGTCCGGGCGAGGATGCTCGTCCTTGTCGACGACAATCGGGCCGTTCTTCCCGCCGGGCGTTTCGACCGGCACGATCTCTTCGGCGAAATAGCCGTCCGCGATCGCCTTGCCGGCGCGCTGCTGCGAGCGCAGCGCAAACTTGTCCTGGTCGGCGCGAGAGACCTGGAATTCCTCGGCGACGTTCTCGCCGGTTTCCGGCATCGAATCGATGCCGTATTGCGCCTTCATCAGCGGATTGACGAACCGCCAGCCGATGGTGCTGTCGTAAATCTCGGCGCTGCGCTGGAACGCCTCGGCCGCCTTGCCCATGACCAGCGGCGCGCGAGTCATCGATTCAACGCCGCCTGCGATGGCAAAATCGATCTCGCCCGCCTTGATCGCGCGCGCGGCCGCCCCTACAGCGTCGAGCCCCGACGCGCAAAGCCGGTTCACGGTCACGCCGGGCACCGATTCCGGCAAGCCCGCAAGCAACAGCGCCATACGGGCGACATTGCGGTTGTCCTCGCCCGCCTGATTGGC
>Ga0070741_10018063_pt1 | contig 11484 bp, 10 predicted proteins | sample Coa_R1_4_FD_66440 | JGI IMG/M metagenome (GOLD analysis project Ga0070741, IMG submission 66440) | Surface soil microbial communities from Centralia Pennsylvania, which are recovering from an underground coalmine fire - Coalmine... | ecosystem: Environmental > Terrestrial > Soil > Unclassified ...
TCGAGGTTTTCTCTCAACAGGAAGTGAACGAAGCCAACGCACTCGTGAGTCTCTGCCTTGAGATTAATCGGACGATCCTCCGTGCGGCAGGCGGGGTGCGATCTTGTCCCGCGTTTACCGGCTGCTACCATGAAGATCTGGGAACAGTATGCTATGTGAATGCCGGCCATACGCCAGCCCTATTGCGCCATAGCACAGGGATTACTGAAATTGGTGCCACAGGTTTACCGTTTGGCCTGTTTTCGCACGCGACATGTGATGCTCCCACCATTGCAGTCGAACCGAACGCGGCTCTGCTGCTGGTTTCCCGCGGAGTGGTCGAAGCCAAGCGTAAGGGCAACGAATTCGGCCTGCAAGGCGTGAAAAACAGCTTACAAAAGATAGAAGCCGAGAGTGCTCGGGAATTTTGCGTGGGCGTACTGAGCGATGTCAAAGACTTTATGCGAACTCCGCCCACTCATAATGATGTGACGGCGCTCGCACTGTTGCGCAGTGCAAGCGCCGAAGCTGCCTCAACTTCCTAGTGTGCCCTTTTCTTTGACATGGAGCCTGAAACTGGCCCACGTCTTGGCGCTAGTTGGTCCGCAGTAACAAAGATCGGTTCAATATCAGTGGGGATGTCCTGCAAGCGATCCAGCGCTGTTTTCACCGCGGGCCGAATCACGCCCAGTTCGTCCAGCATCTTCTTCGCTCCCGCGTAGTTCCCTTCAGCTTCGAGGGTCAGCAGATCGTGATCCAGATCAGCAACCGCTTGCTTGATCTTGGTCATGTCGACGGAGAATGCGCCCGAGGCATCCTGCACAAATCCGCCCTTATCCATCAGGTAATTGAACTGAATTGCCATGCCCTTTCCGTGCGCTTCTTCCAGACCAAAACGCAAGCTCCGAAAAGCGGAAGCCAGGAATGTGGTGTAAAGCTGCCTTTGCGCAGCCTCATCCGTCTGAAGTGTCTTCTCCAACCCCATCTCTTTCGCGTGGTCCATCATGTATTGCAGTGCGAACAGACCGGTGACATCGGCCTTAGCTTCTTCGATGGCGCTATACAGACCTTTCAGTTCTTCGCGCGGAGTCGTGTCTCGTCCCTGGACTTTGATCTGATGAGGCCCAAGACCGTGCATGAGTTCATGGGCCAGGATGTGAGTGAAGAACGGTTCAAAGCTGACGTCGGCCACCGCGGAAGGTTTCAGTGTCTTGCGCGCGATCGGGACCAGGACACTGTGAAACTTGGCCTCTTGCACATTCTTCAGCATCACGCGCTTGCTGCCCTTCTGCTGAACAACCCTATCGTCGTTAGGAAGGTTATAGGCCGCGGTCTGCACGCCATGCGCGCCATCGCCTGAGCTCAAGATTTCATCTACGACTCGAATCGGGGCCGCAGCCCCGAGTTTCGGGTTACGGTACTGAGCATCGATGGGAAGATTGTCTTCAATCTGTTGCAGGTGCTGCGTGAACGCGCCCAGTTTTGCGGTCTCCTCGTCGTCCCTTAGGTTGATGTAACCTTCGAAGGCCGCTTTGTATCCGAAAATTTCGTCGTTATACGTTTCGTAGGGACCGATCGTAATATCGAGCGGCGCGTCCAAGTCCATCCATGCCATGTCGCTCTCGTAGTAATCATTGGAGAGAAATGCGTCCGCGCGCAGGTTGAGAAACTTTTTCAGCGAGGCATTCTCCGTGAGTCCCGCTGCCTCATGCAGAAGGTTGGCGGCTTGCGTAAGGTCGGCTTTGTACTCCTCGTTATACGGAACCATGGTCAGTGTGCGAGCGTCGGAACCCGAACCGCCTTTGCGCCTGATGACGGTGAAGAACCCGGTCGCCTGCTTCTTGTCTTCCTCCGAAAGGGTGGCGACCCAACTTTCGAACTCCTGCTTGGTCATATCCTCTGGATAAAAATTGGCTCCCTCCGGTTTGCGGGCGGGCACGCCGGGTATGAACGCTTTGAACTGATCAATCCCCGACCACGGCGACTTGTTGATCCAAAAGTAATTCAATCGCGCCTTGCCCAGAGGAGTGCTGTCCTTCTGTAGTTCCTGGTACAAAGCGACATCTCCGCTCCAATATTGCTGCATGAAGATGTCATTGAGTAATCGGCCGGCCTCGATGAGCTTGACCAAGGCTTGTTTATCCCCCGCAGACAATTTCGAGGTGTCGACCCTCAGCTGCGTGGGCGCAAAGCGGCTCGCCATATGGTTGAGTTCCGCCAAGCTCGGAGCCGATGAACCTGCATTCTGGGCCATGCTGAAGTCACTCATCGCGGCACCTAAGAGAATGAGAAAGAAACAAAACGAGCGCATGAACTTACCTCCTGCCCCTATTGAGGCTAGAAAACTCAACATGATAGCAGGATGCGACACTGGCCCGCTGTGAGGTCGCGAGGTACAATAGACATACACATTTTCCCAGCGGGTCTCAATGCCCAACGACGAGATCCGCCAAAACAGGTTCTATATGCGCAGAATTGTTCCCCTTTCGCTTGTTGCTGCTGTTCTCTTTTGTATTTCCTCAGTGGGCGCCGATGTTGTCGTTGAGGAAATCATCGCTCGTGTAAACAACCAGATCATCACGCGCACTGAGTTTCAGCGCAGCAAAGAGCAACTGAAGCAGGAAGCGCAGCAGCAAGATGCAGGCAATGCCGAGAAAGCCGCTGCATCACGCGAGAAAGACGTGCTCCGCGACCTGATTGATCAGCAACTCCTGCTGGAAAAAGGGAAGGATCTGGGAATTACGGCCGACACCGAACTCGTAAAGCGTCTCGACGAGATGCGCAAGCAGATGAATCTGGAAAGTATGGACGATCTGGAAAAAGCGGCACAAAGCCAAGGCGTGTCTTTCGAAGACTTCAAGCAGAATCTTCGCAACCAGATTATTACCCAGCAGGTGATCGGCAAAGAGGTCGGCTCCAAGCTGAACATCACCAAAGAAGAAGAACAGCAATTTTATGACGCTCACAAACAGGATCTTGAACAGCCTGAACAAATCCGTTTGAGCGAGATCCTGGTTACGACAGACAAGAAGCCCGGCGCTCCTGATGATGATGCGCAAAGACTGGCCGCTGCACAAGCCAAGGCGAACGAGCTTGTCGATCAACTTCGCAAAGGCGCGAGTTTTGAAGATGTCGCAAAAAAGAACTCCGACGGACCGACCGCGTCCCAAGGCGGCGATCTCGGATATTTCAAACGCGGCACCCTGGCCAAGGAATTGGAAGACACGACGTTCGCAATGAAGCCCGGCGATGTTTCTGACGCCATTCGAACCAAGCAGGGGTTCGTCATTCTGAGAGTCTCCGAACACCAGCAGGCAGGCGTCCCGAGCATGGCGGACGTTGAGCCTCGGGTGCAGGACGCACTCTACATGCAGAAGCTACAGCCGGCCTTGCGCGTGTACCTGCAGAAACTGCGGGAAGATGCGTTTATCGATATCAAACAGGGTTACGTAGACACTGGGGCCAGCCCAAATCAGACCAAGCCGGTTGAAACCGCTACCAAAGACCTGAAAGCAAAAGAACTCAAGAAAAAGAAAAAATTAGGCCTGTTTTAGGTCTTAGGTTAAGCTGAGCCTGATATCGCTCTGTGGACCGGCGGGCGATCGGCTCACGTATGAAAGAATTCTTCCTCTGCGATTGCATTCAGTTTGAGAACAAGATCGTCACCTCGAGTTTTGTCGTCGTCTCAAAGCAGGTAAAACCCAAAAAAACTGGTGAGCCCTACCTGGCCCTCACGCTCGGCGACCGTTCTGGCTTGATCGAAGCCAAAATGTGGGACAACGTCGAGGATGCGCTCAATGGCTTCGAACAGGACGACTACATAAAGGTCAAAGGACTTATCAACAAATACAAGAACCGGTTTCAGCTGACAATCCACAAATTGCGGCGGCTGGGACAGTCCGAAGTCGATTTCGCCGACTACTTGCCAAAAACCACCAAAGACATTGGCGAACTTTGGCAAACACTGAGCGGATTCGTCGAATCTTTTCAGAATCCCCACCTCAAGAATCTCGTGCAGGCGTTCATGGCGGATCCAGAAATCGCGGAAGCGTATCGCAATGCTCCCGCCGCAAAAACCTTGCATCACGCCTATATTGGCGGCCTTCTCGATCACGTTGTGTCGCTGTTCAAGTCTTGCGATTTGATCTGTCGCAACTACCCGCAAATCAATCGTGATCTGCTGCTGACCGGCGCGTTTTTCCACGACATCGGCAAGATTTTCGAACTGACCTACAACCGTTCCTTCACCTACACCACTCGCGGCCAGTTGCTCGGACACATGATCATCGAACTGGAGATGCTCCAGTCCAAGCTGGAAACGTTTCCGGATTTCCCCGATGAACTCAAGACTCTCATCGAGCACCTCATCATCAGTCACCACGGCGAGTACGAGTTCGGATCGCCCAAACTCCCGATGTTCCCGGAAGCCTTGATGCTTCACTACATGGACGATCTCGATTCGAAAATGGAGAGCATGCGGGCTCATTTCGAGAGGGAAGCGGAGCTGGACAATCCGTGGACCAGCTACAACTCGTCTCTGGGGCGCCCGCTCCTGAACACGGCGAAATTTCTTGAGAAGAAAACCCCGCTCGCGGATGCAATGGATGCGCAAAATGGGGGCTCTTCCTGTACCGATTCTTCGGCCCAACAAACCAGCGAGCAAACCGAAAAAGTTGAGTTACCTGCTTCCCTCTTTTCCGACAAAGCGTAAAATTGCTGCGTAATTGTGTGACTCGGGTTTGCTAGTTCAGAGGTATCAGCCCTAACCGCTTCTACAAACGGAGGATGTATGCAATCCCGCTCGTTTGCAATAACCCTTGCGTTCTTCATGGTCATCACGTTTGCCGCTTGCAACCGCAAGCCGGCGGATAGCACAACTTCTACGGACACAAATCAACCCTCTGGCGCAGCTGCTCCAGCGCCTGAATCTGCCAACTCGAGTTCCTCAGGGATGGCCAGCTCCTCTTCGTCCGGTGCTGCGACGAAAGCCGCGTCCGAAAAACCGATGGCCGAAGCTCCCAAGCCGGTTGTCATTCCCGCCGGAACCGTACTCACGGTTCGCCTCGGGGAAGCACTCAGCTCAAAAACCAGCCAGGCTGGGCAGGCGTTCACGGCCACCTTGGCCGAGCCGGTGCAGATCGACGGCAAAGACGTGATTCCTTCGGGAGCCTCCGCCTCGGGAACCGTTACGGACGCGAAGCCGCTCGGACGCTTTAAAGGAGGCGCCAGTCTCTCCGTAAGACTAACTTCTATCAACGTGAACGGGACGGATCGGCAAATCGCAACTTCTTCCGTCATGCGCAGCGAGAAGGGAAAGGGTAAGCGCACCGCCACAATGGTCGGAGGAGGCGCAGGACTCGGAGCCTTGATCGGTGGTCTTGCGGGTGGGGGAAAGGGTGCGGCCATCGGGGCCTTAGCTGGCGCTGGAGCCGGTACCGCCGGTACCGCCTTCACTGGCAATAAAGATGTTGTGCTCCCCGCTGAAACAGCCCTGAGCTTTAAGCTCGATCAACCGCTCGAAGTGAAGTGACGATTCGCCTTAAACGAAAACTCCCGGGCATAACGCCTGGGAGTTTTTTTGGTGATCAGTTTGTTCAGGCTCCAGCCGGCATCTTCACGATCTTTTTCTGAATGGCGTACGTCACCAGCTGCGCCTTGTTGTGGATGTTCAGCTTGCGCATGAGATTGAATTTGTGAGCCTCCACGGTTTTGATACTCAGACCAAGCATTCCGGCGATCTCACGCACCGAGTTCCCTTCCGCGATCATTTTGATGACTTCCCGCTCGCGGGGGGTCAAGGTGGAACTTCGTGCCATTCGTGAAGGCAATCCCTGCGAGCGCGAGCGAAAATCGTCCACCAGTTTCTCAAGCACCTGCGGGCTCAGGTATTTTCGTCCTTGCGAGACTTCCCGCACTGCCGTGATGAGCTTGGGAGCTGGCGCATCCTTTAAGACATATCCCGACGCGCCTACCTCGATACACTGAAGCAGATACTCCTCGTCTTCATACATGGTGAGGAAGATCAGCTTGGTTCCCGGACAATTTCGTTCAATGAGCCGGGCGGCTTCGAAGCTCGACATGCCGGGCATGCCGATATCCATCAACACCACGTCGGGTTTCAATTCCCGAACCTTTTCTAGACCTCCCACGGCGTCGCTGGCCTCCCCTACCACTTGCAGGTCCGGCTCGCTCTCCAGCAGCCGCCGCAAACCATCGCGGAACAGCGTGTGATCGTCAACTACTATGCATCGGATGGGCATGAGTGTACTGGGTTTCAGGTTTCAGCAGACGTGCTTCCTGCGCCCTCTTGCGTCCTTTCCTCGTTTTCCCTCCGACGCGATTCGGACGGATTTCCTCGCCAACTTCGGGAACTGAACTGCGCTTTCGCCCCACATTTCTGAATGCCGGCAGCATCACGCGAACCCGCGTGCCTCTTCCATTGCGAGATCGCACTCGAACTGTTCCACCCAGAGCTGCAATGCGCTCGCGCATTCCCCAGAGCCCGAAACTGCCCCGGTGTGAATCGGTCCTGGAGAATCCAACCCCGTCGTCTTCAATCAAAAGCTGTAACTCGCCGTCTTGCAACTCAAGCCGCACTACGCAATTTTGCGCTTGCGAATGTTTAGCCACATTGTGCAGCGCTTCCTGCACGGCCCGGTACACCCCAACTTCGAACTCGTGATCCACACCGTTCAGGTTTTCCGGGAGAAACAGCTTTCCTTTGATCCCGGTGTTCTTGGTGAGTTCCCGAACTTCCTTTCGTATCGCAGCCAGCAATCCAAGTTCATCGAGCGTTCGCGGGGATAAGCGGGCGATGATCCGCCGCAAATCTCCAATCGTCCGATCCAGCATGGTCATTGCTTCCTGAACCTTCGACTCCGCCTCCGCGGTGCGGCACTCGCTTGCTACCATGCTGAGATAGAGGCGCAGAACCATCAAACCCTGCCCGGTCTCGTCGTGCAGTTCTCGGCTGATTCGCTTTCGTTCCTCTTCCTGGGCGCGAAGCAGGTGCAACGACAGTTCCGAAACCTGGTTCGTTGGAAGATCGCGCGCGGGTTTCACGGCTTTGGAACGTGTCCTGGTAGGCACCAGATACCTCAGAGCCAGAGTTCCTCGGAAGTGGCAACTTCGCGCCGGGCTGGCGTAAATGTAACGGGGTGCGGGTTAATCTTAAGTTAACCTTATTCTAGCAAGTTCCCGGTGCACCCTGACAACTCCGAGGCACAGAAAAAGCAAGGGTTTGATGTTTCCAGCCGCTTCGGGGTTTGCTGCTGCTATCGGCTACAATCCAAATAAGCATGCTCCGTTATTACACTGCCGGGGAGTCTCACGGGGAGGCACTGGTCGCTTTTCTCTCCGGGATGCCGGCGGGGCTGCGAGTCGATCAATCCTTTCTGGATCGGGAACTCTGGCGTAGACAACAGGGTTACGGGCGCGGCGGGCGGATGAAAATCGAGAAGGATCACGCCCATGTGCTTTCAGGAATTCGCCACGGAAGCACCATCGGCTCTCCCATCTCCCTGCTTCTACAGAATCGCGATTGGCAGAACTGGCAGGAAGCTCTCCCGGTGGAGCAAGGGGATCCCGAAAAGCACAAACGCGTGGCGTCACCCCGGCCCGGCCATGCCGACTTGGCAGGAGCTCTAAAGTACAATTTTCTCGAAGCCCGGTATGTGCTGGAGCGGGCTTCGGCCCGCGAATCGGCCGCACGAGTTGCTGTGGGGGCCCTCGCAAAGCTGCTGCTCCGGGAACTGGGAATCGAGGTGCTTAGCCACGTGGTCGCGGTGGGGAGCGTCAGCCTCGAGCCGGCAGTCACTTGGGATCAAATTCTCGAGCTCTCAGCCAAGGCTGAGATTCTGCTCGGGTGCGTGGATCAAAATACTGAGCAGCGGATGAAAGGCGAAGTTGATCAAGCATTGAAGACGGGAGACTCAGTAGGAGGTATCTTCGAAGTCGTGGTCCACCAAGTTCCTCCCGGCCTCGGAAGCTATGCGCAGTGGGACGAAAGGCTCGACGCGCTGCTTGCGGCAGCGGTCATGTCCTTGCAAGCTGTCAAGGCGGTTGAGATCGGTTCCGGAGTTGCGGCAGCAACTTCGCCCGGTTCTGTTGTTCACGACGAAATAGGGTACGAAGCGTCCGCGGGATTTACTCGGGCAAGCAACAATGCCGGCGGAATTGAAGGCGGAGTGTCTAACGGGCAGGATATTCGGGTGCGCGGATATCTGAAACCTATTTCGACACTGCGCCGCCCGCTGAAGTCTGTCGATTTCGAGACCCGGGAGGCGGTGAGCGCCGCTTACGAACGTTCTGACGTTTGTGTGGTCCCTGCAGCCGGAGTTGCCGCCGAGGCTATGGTTGCCCTTACCGTCGCACGCTGTTGTCTTGAGAAATTCGGGGGCGACTCCATCAGTGAAGTTGTCAGGAATTTTCGAGGTTATCTCGAGCAAGTAAGGAGCTACTAAGCAGCGTTTCAAAGACACGCTCGCTCAACCACGTCCGATGATCTATCCCATTGTGAAATATGGTGACGCCGTCCTGGAAACTCCCGCAAAGCCAGTCACGGAATTCAATGACGAGCTGAAGAAGCTCGTCGAGGACATGTTCGAGTCCATGTATGCTGCGCATGGCGTGGGCCTCGCGGCTCCGCAAATCGGCATCTCGAAGCGCCTAGCCGTCATTGACGTAACGTTCCAGGAAGATCCAGCCGCAAAGCTGGTGCTGGCAAACCCCGAGATCATTCACACGGAGGGCAAGCACCGGCAGAACGAAGGATGTCTGAGCATTCCCGAGTTTCGCGAGCCGGTCACGCGCGCCCACAAAGTCACCATTCGCGCCCAGGATGTAAACGGCAAATGGTTCGAGAAAACTGGTGAAGAACTTCTCGCGCGCGCCTTCCTGCATGAAACGGATCATTTGAATGGCAAGCTCTATATCAGCCATATCAGCGCTCTCAAACGAGACCTGATGAAGCGTAAGATCAAAAAACTGATGAAAGCTGGAGAATGGTAAACGGCACCCCGAACAGTTCCATGCAGCTCGTTTTTTGCGGTACGCCGCTCTTTGCCGTACCCACCTTGCGAGCTCTGGTCGAACACAAATTCCCCATATCCCTGGTTGTCACTCAACCTGACCGTCCGCAGGGACGGGGCCTGCAATTAACCGCCTCGCCAGTAAAGCAGGCAGCTCTGGAGAATGGGCTGCGCGTGATCCAGCCTGCCAAGATCAAAAACAACGAAGAGTTTCGTGAACAGCTGGCGAAGTTGAACCCGGACGCGATTATCGTCGTGGGCTACGGACGCATCATCCCACAATGGATGATTGACTTGCCCCGCTTGGGAAATATCAACCTGCATGGCTCCTTGCTTCCCAAATATCGCGGCGCGGCGCCAATTCAATGGGCCATTGCATCGGGAGAGACGGTAACGGGTGTCACCACGATGAAAATCGATGCCGGTCTGGACACCGGCGACATCCTCTTGCAACGCGACATCCAGATTCAGCCGGAAGACACCTCTGAGACTCTGGGGCCGCGCCTGGCTGCAATCGGCGCTGAATTGATGGTTGAGACGCTTCGCGGTCTAGCCGCCGGTTCCGTTTCTGCCATGCCGCAAGATCACTCGAAGGCGAGCCTGGCCCCGATCCTGAAAAAAGAAGATGGGCACGTCGATTTTCGCCTGCAAGCGAAGCAAATCTCTGACCGGTTGCGCGGCTTTCAGCCTTGGCCAGGAGCCTTCACGCGATTCCGTGGCAAGACTCTGAACATCTGGCGCGTGAGCCCAATCGAGCAGAGCCTGCCCGAAGGCGAGTTGTTGGTTGGCAATCGTTTATTGGTGGGATGTGGCGGCGGATCTGCCCTGGAATTGCTGGAAGTACAGCCTGAAGGTAAGAAAAGAATGCTCGCCGCTGATTTTGTCAGGGGATATCGTCCTGAATCCGGGGAGCGGTTAGGCAGTTGAAACCTGAAAAAGCACGATCGAAGTCAAACGCCTCTCCGGCGCGGATCGCAGCTTTCGAAATCCTTCTGCAAGTGGCGCGAAACAAAGCTTACGCTTCCGAATTGCTGCATTCCCGCGCCCACCAGGACCTGTCGCCCGCCGATCACGGCTTAGCGACAGAACTGGTCATGGGCACTTTGCGATGGCTTTCGTTCTTGGACCATCAAATTGCCCAAGTTTCGAACCAGCCTCTTACCAAGCTTGATGTCGAAGTTCTGATCGCGTTGCGTCTTGCCGTCTATCAACTGAATTACCTGGATCGCATTCCTCCCAGCGCTGCAGTGAACGAGAGCGTGGAATTGGTAAAGCGGGCTCGTAAGTATTCGGCCGCGCCGTTCGTAAACGCAGTATTGCGAAAGATAGATAGGCTGAAATTTGCGACGCGCGAGGCTTCCAGTCTCAGTTCGACCCCCGAAATAGCGGACCGCCTGTCGCATCCCTCGTGGATGATCGAACGCTGGGTTCAACGTTTCGGGCTTGAAACAGCGCGCAAAATCTGTGCCTATGATCAGGAAGCTCCTGAGACAGCCATTCGCATCTTCAATCGAGATGCGATCGCGGAATTAGAGTCGGTAGGAATTGAACTCGGCAAGGGTCGCCTCCTCAGTTCCGCTCGCCTTCTGCGATCCGGCGCCCTCAATTCCCTTCCCATTTTTCGAGAGGGTCGAATCGCCATCCAGGATGAGGCTTCGCAATTGGTCGCCCTTTTGATTGGCCCGGGCAAGAGACTTCTCGATTGCTGTGCAGCTCCCGGTGGCAAAACCCGCATCCTGGCCGAACAGAATCCTAAATCCCTGATTGTGGCGGCGGAACTGCATCCTCATCGCGCCCGCTTGCTGCACAAGCTGGTTCGAAACCAGAACGTGGCTGTAGTTGCCGCAGACGCGCGTGCGCTGCCCGTGGCAACCCAGTTCGATCGTGTTTTGGTGGACGTACCCTGCTCGGGCACAGGAACCTTGGCGCGAAATCCGGAGATCAAGTGGCGGCTACGTCCCTCCGATCTCGTGGATCTGCAAAAGCGCCAGGCGGCAATCCTGGATTCAGCGATGAACCAACTCTTGCCAGGGGGCAAACTTGTCTATGCGAGTTGTTCTTTGGAGCGCGAAGAGAACGAAGTTGTTGTCGAGAATGCCATAGAGAGCCGCCGAGACATGCGGATTGTGAATTGCTTGGAAGAATTAGAACGGCTGAGAAAAGTTGGTGAGCTCGCCATCGATCCTGATTCGCTCATCTCAGGACAATATTTGAGGACTATCCCTGGGATTCAGCAATGCGACGGATTTTTCGCGGCAATCTTACAGAAGTCAGCGTGAATCGGTCACCTCACCTGTAGATTGATCGCCGCACCGGATATCACCTTTTGCCCCGGTGTCGGATTTTGCGAAACCACAATCCCGCTGGCCGTCGCGAGATTCATCGGATTCGGAGCCACCAACACCTGAAGATCCGAACCCTCGGTCGCATTCGTGACGTTCCCCACCCGCAAACCGGCATCCTGTAAGGCGAGGAT
>Ga0070741_10018064_pt1 | contig 11483 bp, 13 predicted proteins | sample Coa_R1_4_FD_66440 | JGI IMG/M metagenome (GOLD analysis project Ga0070741, IMG submission 66440) | Surface soil microbial communities from Centralia Pennsylvania, which are recovering from an underground coalmine fire - Coalmine... | ecosystem: Environmental > Terrestrial > Soil > Unclassified ...
CTAGCCTCGCGTCGTTTTCTGTCAATCCCCGCGGCAAGCCACAGAAGGCGCATCAAGTCTCACTTTTGAGCCGATTTCACCTTCTGGGACCACAGCTCAATATCGGCAAAATGTGGCTCTGTGGGGAGCCATACGGTAGCCACAGAAGTGGTAGGATGCCGCCGTCGCGGCAAGCATGAGCTATGGCGATGCGCGTCCTGTTCACTGCCGAACTGGTCAAGAAACTCAACTTCGCTCAGCGCCCGAAGCTCGTAAACGGCGAGGTCGTCGTGCTCGATAAAGAGCAAGGAATCTTGCTGACGGAGCCGACACCCGAAAATGTGCGCGAGTGGACGCTGCGCGACGCGAAGCAGCCCGGCTTTGGTGTGCGGCTCACCAGGAACTCGAAGTCCTACATCGTGCAACGCAAGCGCGGCAGCTCGACGAGTGACCGCTGGGTTCTTACCGAACAGCATTCGTTGAAGGCCGCACAGAAGCAGGCCGGAGAGTGGTATGCCGCGATGGGACGCGGCGACGATCCACGGGAAGAGAAACGCAAGAAGCTGCGAATGCGCCAAGCCATAAAGGCCATGGAAGCGCACACGTTCGGCGAGGCATTTGCGGCCTACACCGATGAAAAGAATACGGCCTTGTTGCGGCCCTCTTCGGTCAAGGATCGCTTGCTTGCGCAGCGCTGGATGCAAGACACTTCGCTGTGGAAGGTGCCGCTCGTCGAATTATCGAAGCAGCACGTCCATGAGGTGTTCGCGCCTTGGTTCGCGAGCGCCGAGAAGGCGCAAGCAAAGAGGCTGGAAGGCCAGCACAAGCGCGGCGCTGGCCCCGCCGGCGACCTCGCCAGTTGCTACAAGGCGCTTCGGCATTGCCGAGCCGTATGGCGCCGGGCCAGCAAACCCAAGGGCGACGAGAATCCTTTCAAGGAATGGTTCGAGGAAAACTCGCCGGCTCTGGCCGAAGTCGAGGCGCGACAGAACACTTTCAGTCAGCAGTCGTTGGTGAAGTGGCTCAAGGCGCTCGAACATGCCCGCTCGTCACGGGTGCACCGCATCTCGGTCGTGGCCGATTTCCTCGTGCTGGTCTTGTTGTGGGGCTTCCGCAAGCGCGAGGTCATGACCTTGCGCTGGGGAACGCTCGATCTTGAATCCGGTTACGGTTCACTGCCGCAGCTCACCACGAAAAAGAAGCGCACGCGCTACTTCCCGTTGTGCCCGTGGGCAACGGAGATCTTGCGGCAGCGAATGGAGAAGAACTCGGCAGCCGGCTTCAAGGTTCGACCCGCTGACTTCGTTTTTCCATCCAGTGCGAAGGAAGACGCGCCGATTCTCGAATACCGCGGGCTCAGCGTCTTGCTCAAGGAACAAACCGGCGTTGCCATTGGTGCCCACGATTTGCGGCGTGACGTGGCAACCCATGTCTTCGGCGAGACGCTCGACGTGAACTCGGTAGCGATGGCGCTGGGCCACAAGAAAAAGGACGTATCGATCGGCTACATCCAGAATGTGCAGGCAACGCTTCGCCCGTTGTATCTGAAGCGCGAGACGAGGTTGCGGCGATTGCTTGGCCTTGAAGCGGAGCCGACGCTTACTGAAACTCAGCGGGCGATGCTGGAAGCAGCGAAGGGGTTGTTGAAGCAGGCCGGACTGTCAATGGACGATGCGGCCTATTCGTAAGGGCCGAGGAATCGTTCGCCGTTGAAGTGGATGAGGTGATCAGGCGTCTCCCTCGTCCACGCTTCGGTTTCCCAGGCGATTTCTCTCAGGTAGCGTGCCATGATTTGCCTGGTCGGGAAGGCAGTCACGAATACAAGCCCTGCCTGTGCTGCGCCAAACATTTTTCGGAGTTCTTCGTGGCGCTTGCCGTCAACCGGCCCGTGACTGGTGACCGCCTCCACGAGCAAGAGCCAATTTCGTTTACCGTCAAACAGAATTACGTCTGGTATTTTCCCATGCGGGTCAACGGTCACGCCCAACGCCGCAAGGGCCTTCACATCGAAATAGCCCATCTTGGAGCGAGCGTCTCCGACATATATCAGTCGCGCGCCCGGAGCAAACCGAGGAGCGAACTGCTCGATGATGTCTTTGATGAGGACGCTGTGCTTATCCGATGAGAGCTCGATGACTTTTCCATCCACCTCTATCGGCACGAGCTTCATGTTCCGAGCCCGCGCGTAGCGCTCGGCCAGCCCTGGATGGGCATCGAGAAAGCCTGCCAAATTGCGCTGCCATTCTGGACTGCCATACGTTCGTAGCAACGCGTATGCCTCTGGCGATACTTGATAAACGGTCTTGTCGCTGTTTGTGGGCCGCAATGGATTGTCAGGGTTCTTCACCACGATTCCCGCAGCTTCAAACTGGTGGACCGACTGACGCCGAAAGCTCTCACGGGAGTTGGGCTTGTAGCTTCTGTCGTAGTTGTCTCGGCCCCAATCCATGATTGGCGTGATGCCTATGAGCGGCATCTTCACTTCGTCCCACGTTTCCGTCGGTCGAAGGTCAAGTAAGGCGAGCAAACAAATGGCGGTGCGATCGTTCACCTGCCGCCGCGGCATCTTCAGCGCCTTCAAGATGTCCTTGGCCTCCTCCACATGCGGGTGACTCACAGTAGCTTCTCCAGTTGCCGATCGATTTCGGCTTGGCTGCTGTTGCCTTTCTTCATTTGCCACGCACCCAGCCGTTTCAGAACCGCTAGCGGAGGATAGGTGATGTTGCGCAGATCCGTGGCGTTGACCTGCGTGTGCCCGTTGAAGCGGCGGAAATCTTCGTCAACCGCTGTGCTGTTCAAGTAGACATACAAACCCCACGCGACTTTTTCGTCCAGCCCGCGTTTATGGTGGTGGAAGACATTCAAGTGATTCTCGAAACCTACTTTTGATCGCGGAAGCGCCGATGCATGTATCACTCCGGCCACAATGCGCCGCTTTTCTTCCTTGGATGAAAAGCGTCGTACCACCGTGTAGGTGCCCGCGGGATAGAGCCAACGTTCGGTTTCATCATTCCGTGCTATGGCGTTAGGCTTCTTCGACACCACGGGCCACTGAAAAGCTTCTCGATCAAAATGACATGGGTAGATGAGGGGCACAGTGCCCTTTTCCGGCGTCTTTCGCAGGTGGTCGCGGAGTCGAAAATCAACGACTGGCCCCGTGCTGACGGAGAGGTCAAGGTCAGAGATCGATGCCTTTAACGCTGACGTTTTTCGACGAGTCGTTGGGATGTGGATGAAACGCTCGAAGTCTCGGGGTCTGACGATTTCGTTGAAAGGAACGAATTTCTCGGTGTAATCGACAAGCCTTTCGTCCTTGCTCACGGACACCTTCACTTTCCTCTGTTCGCCCCCACGTTCGAGAAGGATGATCACGTTCTCCTGCAGCACCGCGTCATCTCGAAACGCCGACGTGCGACTATCGAACAAGTGAATGTGCCGCAGCGCTCCATTATTGAGCAGGAAATTCCGAAACGGCTTGTAGTAAGGCCCGTTACAAAAACTGCGCGGAATGATGGCGACAAGTTGCCCGTACTCTTCCAGTTGCGAATAAGCAACAGCCACGAAGGCCGAATAGAGGTTCACTGTCTCCAAGCCAACGCGACGTGCATATTCGCGCGCATTCGAGCCGATTCCGATCTTCTTGTAAGGTGGATTGAGAATGGCGTGGGTGTACCGGCGCCTATCCGAGCCAGGCAGAGCACTTGCAACCGCAAGGTAGTCTTCGCTCCTGATCGTGATACTTGCACTGCTTGGTTTCAGTGAGTGAAGAACTTCGACTATTTGCTTGTCAATCTCGAATGCGTCAATTGACAGCGAACCGTCTCCGAGCTCGCCACCTTTCCAGCGATCGAGCACCGCGCTGAATAAGGCACCAAGCCCGGCGCCGGCGTCAAGAAGTCGGATGTTTCCTGGCCGCGGTTCAAACATGTTAGCCATGAAGCGCGCGATCGAGGCCGGGGTCATGTATTGACCCATCGCACTCTTGTGTTGACGAGAGGTCTGAGTGGCCACGGTTTGCCGCAGCAAATCGACTTCATTCAGAAGCGCGCTCAAGAGTAACTCCTCACAATCGGAATCTCGCCCCACCTTGTGGTGTATGCCGGCGACAGGTTCCCCCGCTGCATCTTCCACCGCTTCCCTGCGCGTACCCCTCCGCTTCCCACCCCGATGCTACCGCGACCGAAGCGATCATTCACGCTGTCGACTGTGTCGAGCAGGCGGTCGCGCTTCGCGTCGACTTGGGCCACGAATGGGAAGAGCTGTCCTTGAACGACTTCCCGGTCGCTCAGTTCGAGCAGCATGATGCCGCTTTTGACGTAGCGATAGCCCTCCTTCCAGATTCGCCGCATCACCTTCAAGGCTGCTTGCGTCAACACGCGCACGTCGTCCGATAGTTCGACAAGTCCGATGGTTGCACTTGGCGAGTATTGCGCGTCCTGCTCCCGGAAGCGATTGGTCTCCAGAAAGCAGCCGACTACGCGCGCGACGCTACGTTGTCGCCTCAGCTTGGTGGTGGCGCGCATCATGTGCTCGCGGATTGTCTCGGCCAACTCTTCGCGCTCATACACCGGCGCCCCAAATGAGCGCGAGGCGATGATTTCCTTCTTCGGTGGCGCTTCGAGTTCGAGATCCAGGCACTGCACTCCGTTGAGTTCCCGGACGGTCTTCTCGACGACAACGGAGAAGTGCTCGCGCAGGCGCCGGGGATCGCTGCGCATCAGGTCACCGACACTGCGGATGTCCATAGGATGCAGGCGTTCGGTGAGGCGAGGCCCGATGCCCCACACTTTGCTGACTTCAATCGTGTCGAAAAGAGCCTGCCGCTCCTGCGGTAGCCTCGTAAGGTCGCACACGCCCCGGCACTCCACGCGTTTCTTGGCGATGTGATTGGCGAGTTTCGCGAGGGTCTTGGTCTCGCCGAAACCAACGGATACGGGGAGGCCCGTCCATTGCTTTACACGGCGCCGGATCTCGTGTCCTGCTTTCAACAGATCGAGCTTGGGTTGCGCTGATAGGTTCAGGAAAGTCTCGTCGATCGAGTAGATTTCCTGGTCCAGAGCGCGCGGCACGAACTGGCCGATGACGCGCATCGTTCGGGCGCTCATGTCGCCATACAAGGTGTAGTTGCTGCTGTAAGCGACGATGCCGTGATGCTTCGCCAAGTCTTTCATCTTGAACCAAGGCATCCCCATAGGCACGCCCAGGTCTTTCACTTCCTGGCTGCGGGCGACAACGCAGCCGTCGTTGTTGCTCAACACAACGAGAGGGATGCGCTCAAGCCGCGGCTGGAAGACGCGCTCGCACGAGCAGTAGAAGTTGTTGACGTCGACCAGTGCGATCATCGGACGTTGCGCAAACACCGGGTCACGACGCCCCACACTTCGAGCGTCTCGCCATCCTTCAACGTGTATGGCGTGAAGCGCGGGTTGTCCGGGATGAGCGCGACCTTGCCCTGGATCTCTCCGATGCGCTTGATCGTGAGTTCCGCATTCACGATCGCCACGACAATCGAGCCCTTCTTCGCGGCGAGGGCGCGATCGACAATGATTTCGTCGCCGTCTTGCACCGTTGAGAACATCGAGTGACCTTCGACTCGCAAGATGAAGGTCGCGTCCTCATGGCCCTGGACGATCAGGTGATCGCTCAACGACAGCGCAGGCTCAACGTAATCCGCGGCCGGACTCGGAAAGCCGGCACGGATGCGATGCGAGAAGCGCGGGACAATCTCGTTGCCGCCGTAGAGCGAGCGCGGATCGAGGGCGACGGCTGGCTTGCGAACGGCGACGTGCATAGCCGGGTAATCTAGCACCCGGCTTCTCACGATTCGAGACGCCCTCTGGAACCCTTGCGCGGCCTTACCTGTCGCGTTCGATCACGACGCGAAAGCTCATCGTCGGCGTCGGAATCGGCGACATCGACTCGTCGTTCACTGCCACGATCCGCCAGCCGGCTTGCACGAGTTCGGCCAGCGTATGGTTGCCGGCCCGTGGGCATTCCAACGTTGTCTTCGCGGTCAAGTGCTGCGGCTGCGCGGGCTTGCTTGCGGACATGGAAAGCGGGTGCGGCGCCGAGTAGCAAACGTCCGCATCGGGTGCGGACAGCGCGGGTGCCGAAACCAGAGACATGAGTGCGAAGATTGACCAAGCTTTCATACGGCCCCCTCGTTGATACATTGCGTCAGAATTTCATGCCAGCGCTGTTGCTGTGCCTCCATCTGGATTGCGACGCGCCACACAGGCAAATCTATATCTTTCACTTCGATATATAGCCCGTTCGCCTGCGCATCCATGAGTCGATTAGTGCGATTAGTGGCATTGGCGACGCCGATCGCAGCTAGTGACCCGGCCCCGTGAACCCTTCCCGATTGCTGAAACTTGATGTTCCAACCCCGAACAGACTCGAACGGATACTGCTTTTCCTGAAATCTTGCGTTTCGCAACAAGAGCAACTTGTGCTGCGGACTAATGGCGATCGCCGAGCCGTCGTTTGCCATGATGGCGTACTTGTAACCGGCGGCCAACTGCTTTGCCTCGAACTGCCTGGATGATCCCTTGGCTTTGGCGTAGCTCAGAGCCATCGCTATGCCTAACGCCGCGAGAACACAGCCGAAGAGGATGGCGGGGATATATACCCACGTGCCCAAAAAAACAAGAATGAATCCGGCGACGATGAACGCGATACCAAACTCTTTCATGCCCATGGTCTTGGCTCTCGTTGGACTACATGGAGACGCGCAGCTTCCCATCGCTGCCGCGCCCAGCGGTCATGCGCACGGTAGTGCTCGTTCCATTCGCGTTGACTTGGCAGTCCATGACCCAGGTGTGATCGGGATCGCTCCGGGTGACGCCATTGATAGCGTTGACCTCGGCCAGGTTGTTCTGCGGTTGCTCCATACGCTGACGGCGCGCCGCGGTGGCGTCCTTGTTTTCAGAACATGACAGGTCGTTCGGTGCGGAACCCGCCGTGTCCACGATTGCTGCTTTGATCTCGCTGTCCGATGGCGCGTTTGAACAGCCCGCGATCAACACCGCGACCGCGATCACTGCGAACTTCAGTCTCATGGTGTGTCCCCTTATGCCCTGTGGCTGCATTAAATCACCTTTCCACCTGAACTTCAGGTAAGCGATCCGGGTGCCCTACATAGGCCGTTCCCAAGGGACGGCGTATGGCACGCGGCAAGAAGTCCATCAATAAGCTGGGGAACAAGGTGGTGCTGGCGCTCTTGCGCCAAGTGCGCCTCGACGCTGGCTTGTCGCAGGCTGAGCTGGGCAAGCTCTTGGGCCGTCCCCAGACCTACGTTTCCGATGTCGAAATAGCGGAGCGACGGGCCGACGTGCTGCAGGTTGTCGAATGGTGCCGCGCCTGCGGGGTGAGCTTCACGTCGTTTGCCCGCCGTCTCGAACGCGGCTTGGCCGCGCTACACTTGGGACATGCAAAAAAGCCGCGCCGAGCTTGATAAGATGCTCGATCACCTGGAAGGGCGATTGCCGAGCATGATCGAGGAGAATCCCGACGAGGGCGAGTTCTGGAGCGAGTTCGCGGGCGAAGCCGATCACATTGAAGATCTGACTCCCAGCTCGGAATGCGAGCATGTGCGCGGTCGCATCGACGCAATGCTGGCAAAAGCCGGCCTTATCCCGAGCGAGGGCTTCGATTAGCCCAGCGCTTCGCTGACATCGTTCAAGTTCTGCTCGATATCGTCGATCCCTTCCCACGGGTCTTTGCGCTGACGCTTCAGCATGGCGACGGTCGTCTTGATATCGAACTGCGCGCCCGACTTGATCTTGCTTAGCTCCTCCCAACGCAAGGGAACCGCAACCGGAGCACCGGGCCTGCCGCGCAACGAATAGGAAGCGACTGCGGTAGCGCCGCGGCCATTGCGGAGGTAATCGACGAAAATCTTCCCCTGGCGCAGTGACTTCGCCATCGTGGACACAAAGTCCATCGGATGCGCGCCTGCCATTGCGCGGGCGAATCCCTCGGCGAACTGCTTGACCACGTCCCAGCCGCACGCTGGCCGCAACGGAACGACCACATGGAGCCCCTTGCCGCCGGTGGTGCGCACGAATGATGCCAAGCCGATATCGCTCAACAGTTTCCGAGAGAGACGTGCGGCATCTACCACGCGCTTCCATTCGACATCCGGCCCTGGATCGAGGTCGAAAACAATGCGGTCGGCTTGATCGGGGGACTCGACATGCGAGCCCCAGGGATGGAACTCGATCGCGTTGTATTGGACGAGCTCGATGATCGAGTCCGGGCCTTGCGGGTAGATGTAGACCGCCGATGCGCCCGTCTCCTCCTTCAGGCGTGCGGCCCCGACATGCTTCAACCCACCCGCGGGAATGTGCTTCTGAAAGAATGACTGCTCCTCGATGCCTTCCGGGTAGCGGATTACTGAAGTGGGCCGCTCCAGCACGCCGGGCAAAAACCACTCCATGACTTCCCTGTAGTAGTCGGCGATATCCTGCTTGGTGTATCCATCGGCTGGATACACCACGCGATCCGGATGCGTAATCGTGATGTCCCTGTCGTCCGATTTCTTCGGCGCGCGAGAGGTTGGCTTGCCGCGTTCCTTTCGCTTCGATGGCGCGCGGTCACTGTCGCGCAAGTCCTCGGGATTCTTGTCCGCGCGCATCGTCTTCAAACTCGGCTGGCGCAGCAATCCCTGGTTGCCTATCCCGCGGTAATAGACCTCGGCGACCAGCGTGGGCTCGATCCAGTGCGCGTGGCGCGGGGCATCTTCGGTGTGCTCAACCTTCGTGCTCGCCGCCTTGTACTTGCCGAGCGCCTTGCGCAAATCGAGTAGCTGGGCCGTGTCGAAGCCGGTGCCGACGCGCCCCATGAAGCGCCATGTTCCCGAATCGGTCGGCTTCGCCAGCAGGAGCGAACCGAAACCAGCGCGCGAGCCTTTCGCCTCGGTCCAGCCGATCACGGCGAACTCGTCGGCCTCCAGTCTCTTCACCTTCAACCAGTCATCGCCCCGGCCAGCGCGATAGGCAGAGTCCGCTCTCTTGCACATGATGCCTTCGAGCTTCTGCTCGGAAGCCATCCGAAACACTTCATCGCCGTTGCCGACAACATGCGTGCTGAATGAGAGGTGCGGCGGTGGCTGCTCTCCAAGCACTTGCTGAAGTGCGGCTTTGCGTTCGAGCAAAGGCGATCGCGAGAGGTCGTAGCCTTCGAGATGAGGCATATCGAACAGGACATACGCGAGCGGCGATGCGCTCTCGCCGCTCAATGTCTGCTGGAGCGCATTGAAGTCCGGCTTCCCATCCGTCAGTGCAATCAGTTCGCCATCGAGCTGCGCCGAATCCCAGCCTAAGCTTTCGATAGCGGCGCGAATGTCGGGAAGTTTGTCAGTCCACGGCTTCGCGTTTTTCGACCAGAATCGCACCTCGCCGCGATGGATGGTGGTCAGGATGCGGTATCCATCCCATTTAACCTCGTGCAACCAGCCGTTCCCAAGCGGTGGCGTTTCGCGCAGCCGCGCAAGCTCCGGCTCGAAAAACTCACCCGACGATTTTGCCTTCCTGGCTCCATCGACCTTCGCCGCAAGGCCAGCGGCGTCTACCTTTTTGCGCTTCGCCGCTTTCGGCTCCGGCGGCTTCTTCCGTTTCGAACCCTTCAACTTCTCCGCGACATCGGCGGCGCCGCCGCTCTTGCCGGCAGCGTCGATGGTGCTCTTCACCATCTTCGCATCGAGCAGGTCGTCTGCTTCAACATTGGAGACGAATGCGTCCTTCTCCTTGATCAGAAACCACGACGGCTGCCGCTCTTTTCGGTGGCTCCGAACAAGATGCCAGCCGCCGCGCAGCCGCTTGCCGAACAACTCGAACCGCAGGTGGCCTTTTTGCAACTGCACCTCGGGATCGCCATTGGTGGACCACACGCCAGTGTCGAAAATATCGACATGGCCCGCGCCATAACCTTCAGGAATGTCACCCTGGAAATCGCCATAGGAAACCGGATGATCTTCCACTTCGACGGCGAGCCGCTTTACTTCCGGATCGAAACTCGGTCCTTTCGGGACTGCCCAGCTCTTCAACGCGTCACCAACCTGGAGGCGAAAATCGTAGTGCCGACGCGAGGCATGATGGAGCTGGACCACAAACATCGGACGCTCGGCTGCGGCGGAACCTTCCGCCCGCGGCTCCGGCGTCTTGTCGAACCGACGCTTGCGATTGTATTCCCGGAGACTCACTTGCGCTTGAGCTCACGCTCGACATCGTCTGCCATCACGCCCACTTTTTTCACGGCAGCGCGCAACGTGTCGGGGGAGACGCCGAACTTCTCTGACCAGTAGCGCAGTTCATAGTCCTCGTTGACATTGACGCGGGTGCGATCCGCGGGTCCCTTCTTCGATTTGTCGTCGCTCATTTGCGTTTCTCCTTTCGTCGAGGAACATTCCTCTTGCCAACGCAGGCGTGAAGCGTAGGTCAATAACCCGCGTTCCAAGCTCGCGCAACCTTCATCGAAGCTACGGAAAATGGCTCCGCACCGCTTCAGGATCAAGAATGAGCCAACGGAAGGCATGGGTGCTTCTCGTCGAAGACGACGAGAGGCTGGCGGCGACTGTTGCCCTAGCGTTTATCGAACACGGCTGCCGCATCTGTGGGCCCGCGAGCACGGTTGATGAAGCCGTCCGGATGCTTGAACACTGTGATGCCGCGGCTGCGTTGATCGACTACAGGTTGGCCGACTCGACGAGCGAGCCACTGGTGCCGCTGCTGGAAGAACGGCATGTCCCGATCTGCGTCGTGACGGGCACCCTGCGGAACGAACTTCCGCCGTCGCTCATCAGACACGCGGTTCTCACGAAACCATTCGGGGCGCACGACTTGATCGAGCAAGTCGACAGGCTGTTGGCGATCCGCCAATAGGCTCGCATGACGCGCGAAAGCCATCATTGAAGTGGCCCATCTCGGCCGCGCGAACGTTACACTTGTGCAATGTGCGGTCGATTCGTCCAGCTTCCGCTTCAGTTCGGGTCGGGTCTGCCACCCGGCGTTGAGCAAGCGCTACAAGCTACGCCACAGAAATACAATCTCGCGCCAACGCAGCGCGCCGCGGTCGTCCTGGACGATCAGCATCAGATGGCCGTCCGCCGATTCCGCTGGGGGCTTGTGCCGCCTTGGTGCAAGGATCTAAAACAGACGTATTCGACCATCAACGCGCGCATCGAGACGGTCGCCGTGAAGCCTGCCTTCCGCGCCGCATGGCAGACCCGCCGCTGTGTGGTGCCGATGCGCGGCTACTATGAATGGTGCGCAGAAGATGGACTGAAGCAGCCGTATTTTCTCGGTTTGGCCGACGGCGGGGATTTGTTCGCGGCCGCTATCTGGGAACCCAAGCATCGATTACAACGCGAGGACGAGGACGGCTCTGTATGCATCATCACCCAGGATGCTGTGGATGAAGCGGGCCGAGTCCACGATCGGATGCCGGTGTTCCTGCCAGCCGCTCTCATCGGTGAATTCATGCGCGCCTCATCCGAAGAAGCC
>Ga0070741_10018065_pt1 | contig 11483 bp, 6 predicted proteins | sample Coa_R1_4_FD_66440 | JGI IMG/M metagenome (GOLD analysis project Ga0070741, IMG submission 66440) | Surface soil microbial communities from Centralia Pennsylvania, which are recovering from an underground coalmine fire - Coalmine... | ecosystem: Environmental > Terrestrial > Soil > Unclassified ...
TGGAATTTTTCAAACACCCGCGCCTCCCAACCTTCCGTGAGGTGCGGTTTTGCATCGATATCCTTGGCAAAAAAACCGCCTTCGTTTGGAATGCCGAGGAAATCCAGGACCGCAGTGATCATATCCAGGTGCGAAACAAGGATGGCCTGCCCCAGGTCCCGTGCAAAATCTTCGTCGTGCTCCGATAAGCGGGCCCAGAATCTGGATGTCGCCTTGCGTAGTGATTCGGTGTTGAGCTTGGCCAGGTGCGCACGCACCTTGAAAGGTTCATAGACTTGAAAAGTCTTCAACTTGCCTATCGAAATCCCCCGAATCAGTTGTCCAAATCCGCTCTCGCCGAGCTTCAAATAGACTTCCGAAAGCTGCATAGATAATCAGCGTTATCATTGGCCGGATTCCCTCGCAAACGGCTGCTCGGAAGATCAGACCTGAGACTCAATTATTTATCAGATTTTTAAGATTACCACAGACGGAAGGTAGTGCAACGGCAAAAAAGCTGTCAGGGGGTGACACAAACGCGGGTATGTATGTACCGCGCAAACGCGGGTAAATATGCATTTGCCGCACATTTCCGCGATTTCGGACGTCCCGCCTCCGGTTCTTTTTGGTGCAAGCTGATACAATGTTCGGGTTTGGTTTCCATGCGAAATATCATCATCCTGGGTGCCCAGTGGGGCGACGAAGGCAAGGGGAAGATCGTCGATCTGTTCTCGGCCTCCTTCGACATAGTGGCCCGTTACCAGGGCGGCCACAACGCCGGTCACACCGTGCGGATCGGCGACAAGAAGTATATCCTCAAGCTCGTGCCCAGCGGCATTCTGCGGCCGGGCAAGCAGGCGGTGATCGGCAACGGACTGGTGATCGATCCCGCCGCCCTGCTGGATGAGATCCGGATACTAGAGGCAGCCGGAGTCGAGGTACACGGCCACCTCTGGATCAGCAATCGGGCGCAGGTACTCTTGCCCTGCCATCGTCTGATGGAAAAGGTCACCGAAACGCGGCCCGACCGTTCGATCGGGACCACGTCGCGCGGTATCGGCCCGTGCTACGAAGACAAGATCGGGCGCCGCGGCATCCGCATGGCGGATCTGCTCGACCCCGACATCTTCCGCGCCCGCTACGACGCACTCCTCGAGGAAAAGATCGCGATCGCCAAAGCACTTGGCGTTTACGAAGAACTGAACGTGGCGCAAGTGCGTGAGGAGTATGAGGTTTTCGCCGATCGCATCCGTCCCATGGTTTGCGACACCGCGCGGCTGCTCAATGACGCCATCGCGGCAGGCAAGAACGTCATGTTCGAGGGCGCGCAGGGTACGATGCTGGATATCGATCACGGGACATATCCGTTTGTGACCTCTTCCAGCGCATCGGCCGGCGGCGCCTCGACAGGCACCGGTGTGCCGCCGACTCGCATCCAGGGCGTGATCGGAGTCTCCAAGGCCTACATTACACGCGTGGGAGGCGGTCCTTTCCCGACCGAAGCGCTGGATGCGATGGGCGATCAGATCCGGAACCGGGGCCACGAATTCGGCTCCGTAACCGGCCGCCCGCGCCGCTGCGGCTGGTTCGACGTACCGCTGCTCCGCTACACCGCGATGATCAACGGCTTCGACAGCCTGGTGATCACGAAACTCGACGTGCTCGACGAACTGGAAAAAGTGCCAGTGTGCGTCGGGTATCGAGTGGGCAAGCAGAGGATCACCGAGATTCCGGCGACCATCCGTGGATTCGAAGGCATCGAACCGATCTATGAATGCCTGCCGGGATGGCAGAGTTCGACCGCCGGAGTCTCGTCGTTCGAGCAATTGCCGCCGCTGGCCCGGGATTACATCCGCTATCTGGAGACGCAGACGGGCGTTGAGGTCGGATGCGTTTCCACGGGTCCGGAGCGCAACGAGACGATCGTGAAGCCTGGCTCGCGCTTCGAGAAGCTGGTGGCATGATGCTTCGGGGCAGGCTGACGACTGCCCCTCTCGTACTTGCGCTGATTCTACCCCTTGCCGCCGCCGACGAGGCGCGCGAGATCGTGCGCCGATCGGTGAACATCGGCGACGAGAATATCCGTGCTGCGCGCGATTACACCTTCCGCGAGCGTAGGACAGGACGGATGCTGAACGGGTCCGGCGCGGTTACCAAGACCGAAGTCGAGACATATGACGTCACACTCGTCGACGGCTCGCCCTACCGTCGCCTGATCTCGCGCGACGACAAGCCGCTGCCATCGAAAGATGAGCGCAAGGAGCAGGAGAAATTGCGCAAGATCGCCGAGGCGCGGCGCAAGGAGACGCCCACGGAGCGGGAGAAAAGGATTGCGGACTGGGATCGTAAGCGGCAGCAGGAGCGCGAGACCTGGCGCGAGGTGGTGGACGCCTTCGATTTCCGCATCGCGGGCGAGGACCATCGCGACGGACGCGCGCAGTACATCCTCGAAGCGCTGCCGCATCCCGGTTACAAGGCGCGGACTCGAAACGCCGGCTTCTTCCCAAAAGTGAAGGGCCGGATCTGGATCGACAAGCAGGATTACCACTGGACGCGCGTGGAGGCCGAAGTCATCGAAACAATCTCGTTCGGCGGCATCCTGCTGCGTTTGGCGAAAGGATCGCGCCTCGAAGCCGATCAGACGCGTGTAAACGGCGAGGTCTGGCTGCCCAAAAGGTTCGAGGCCGAGGCGTCTGCCCGGGTCGGGCTGGTGAAGAAGTTTCGCGGCCAGATGGAGATCACCTACAGCGAGTACAAGAAGTTCCAGACGGACTCGCGGATCGTGGCCACCGAGCCGCTGCCATAGTCTCACGCCTTATAATGTCCGTATAGCCCCGCCCCATTATGCCTGAAAGCCTTACGCCGGAACGCTGGCATAAAGTCAAGGACATCCTGCAGGCGTGTCTCGATGCGGCCCCGGGGCAGCGCAACCGGCTTTTAGAGGAGGCCTGCGCGGGCGATGAGGGCATTCGCGCCGAGGTGGAATCGCTGTTGGCGTCATATGAGGAGGCCGGGGACTTTCTCCAGGACTCGCCTCTCGGCAGCAACGACGCGGTCGTGGGAGAACAGTGCGGCGTCTACCAGATCATTCAGAAGATAGGCGAGGGCGGCATGGGCGTGGTGTACCAGGCCGTACGCAACGACGATCAGTTCCGTAAGCTGGTCGCCATCAAAGTCGTCAAGCGCGGCATGGATACCGACTACGTGCTCGAGCGCTTCCACAACGAGCGCCAGATCCTGGCGCACTTCGATCATCCCAATATCGCCAAGCTGCTGGATGGCGGCGTGACCGCCGACGGCAGGCCGTACGTGGTGATGGAGTTCATCGCCGGACAGCCGATCGACGAGTATTGCGATGCCAGGCGGCTGGATGTACAGGCGCGCCTGGAGCTGTTTCTGAAGGTCTGCTCGGCCGTAGCGTACGCACATCAGAACCTGGTGGTCCATCGCGATCTGAAGCCGCGCAACGTACTGGTGATCGACAACGGCGAGCCGCGGCTGCTCGATTTCGGGATCGCCAAGATGCTGGGCGACGATCGCGAGGTGACCATGCCGGGAATGCGCATGATGACCCCGGACTACGCCAGCCCGGAGCAGGTGCGCGGGGAGCCGGTCACCACGGCAAGTGACGTCTACTCGCTGGGCGTGCTGTTGTACGAACTCCTGTCCGGCCACCGTCCTTACCAGATCAAATCGCGGACGCCGGAGGAAGCGGCGCGCACGGTGACGGAAACCGAACCGGTGCGGCCGAGCACCGTAATCCAGCGCGAGGAAGAAGGCACGATTCCGGGCAAGAGCGAAAAGGGACTGCTCACGGCCGAAATCGTCAGCAGCGCGCGGAACGCGCGGCCTGAAAGACTGCGGAAGCAACTCGCCGGCGATCTCGACAATATCGTGCTCATGGCGATGCGGAAGGAGCCGCAGCGCCGCTATCAATCGGTGGAGCAGTTGATGGCCGACATCCGGCGGCACATGGAAGGCCAGCCGGTGGCCGCGCGCAAGTCTACGGTCGGGTATCGCACGCAGAAGTTCGTACAGCGCCATACGGCCGGCGTCATCGCCGGTTTGCTGATTTTCCTGACGCTGGTGGGCGGGATCATCGCCTCAAGCTGGCAGGCCCGCATCGCCCGCGAGCAGCGGGAACGGGCTGAGCGGCGGTTCAACGACGTGCGCAAGCTCGCCAACTCCATCCTATTCGAGTTGCACGATGCGATCATGCCGCTGCCGGGATCAACCACCGCGCGCGTATTGCTGCTGCAGCGGGCACAGGAGTATCTGGACAGCCTGGCCCGGGAGGCGAAGGACGACGCCGCTTTGCAACGGGAGCGGGCGCTGGCCTATCAGCGCATCGGCGACGTCTTGGGCAGCACCTCCATGGCCAACCTCGGCAAGACCAGTCTGGCGATGGAGAATCAGAAGAAATCGCTGGAGATTTTTCAAGCGCTCGTCGCGGCCGATCCCGGAAACCTGGATCTCAAGCGCGATCTGGGCACAAGTTACCAGCGGGTTTCGAGCTTGCAGCAGACCAACGGCCAATTCAAGGAGGCGCTGGAAGCCTGCCGCCGCGATCTGGAACTGCGGCAAGCCATCGCAAAGGCCCGGCCCGGCGACAAGAACGCGGAGTACGAACTCGGCTACTCGTATCAGGCGATTGCCAGCCCGTTGTTCCTGCTCGGCGACTTCAAGCGATCGGAGGAGTATCGCGAGAGATCACTGGCAGTTTTCACGAAGCTGCACCAGGCCTACCCCGGCGATCGGAATATTCACTTCGAGCTGGCGGTGGCGACGCTGCGGATTGCCAACCTGCAGGAGCAAGTGAAGGAGTATCCGGCGGCGCTGGAGAACGCGCGGAAGGCCGTAGCGCTTTACGAGGAAATGTGCGCTCAGAATCCGGACGACGTGCGCCTGCAACTCAACACGACCTATGCCTTACAGCGTGTGGGGAGCGTCCTGATCTCGCTGAACGACCTGCCTGGCGCGCTGGAAGTCTTCCGCAAGAGCCTGCCGCTGCGCGAAAGACTGGTGAAGCTCGATCCCGCCGACGCGCGTACGAAGATGAACCTGACGCACAGTTACGAATCGATCGGCTGGGTGCTGGTGCGGCTGGGCCAGGTGCGCGAGGCGGACGAAAATTTTCGCAAGCAACTGGACCTGGCCCGGGAGTTGGTCGCCAGGGACAGTATACGGATCGAGTATCAGAGGGCGTTGGCAGGAGCCTGGGAGAATCTGGGGACCGTATCGGAGCGAGAGCATAAATGCGGAGAGGCGCGCGCCCGGTACGAGAAGGCGCTGAAGATTTTCGATGCGTTGAAAGCCAGGGGCGCCCTCTCGGCCGAGTACGCGGATGCGCCCGGCCGGATTCAGAAATCGATCGAGGGCTGCAGGTAAGCCTCCGCGCATAACAACCCGTGCTCAGTTTGAAAACGGGAACAGGCGAAACTGGCCACGCGGCGCAAATACGGCGCCTTGGGACAGTCTCGTCCGTCCGCACTTTCAAACTGACCCACTACTGACGGTCACTGTACGGACCGTATCTTACCTGGCTGCAGGTCCGCGGTCAGCACTCGCGCGCGCCGTTTGCGGTCGGCATTAGTCGAGTACGCTACACTTGAAGAATGCTTCTCCGCCTCGGGGTTTTCGGCGCAACCGTTGTTTTTATCGCCGCGGCAGCGGATCGATATGCGCTCACGCCCGGCGAACGCCAACTGAACGTGAATTCGTTCGAGTATGTCTGGAAGACGGTTCGCGACAAGCACTGGGACCCGAAGCTCGGCGGATTGAACTGGCAGGCCGTCCACGACGAGCTGCTGCCGAAGGTGGAGAAGGCCGGCACTATGGACAAGGCCCGCGAGGTCATGACGTCCATGCTGGAGCGGCTGAAGCAGACGCATTTCAATATCGTCGCGGCGGACGTCTATAAGGAGGTGGAATCGCCGGGTTCGCGCGACGGCAATCCCGGAATTGACGTACGCGTAATTGACAGCAAGGCCGTTGTTTCCTCGGTGGATCCCGATTCGCCGGCGGCCCGCCGCGGCATCAAGCCGGGCTGGCAGATTCTTCGTGTCGACAGCAAGGACGTGCTTCCGGGCATCCGCAAGATCCAGGGAGGCTTCGCCAAATCTACTTTGCTCGACATCATGCTCGCGCGTTCGATAACGTCCCGTCTATACGGCAAGATCGGCAAGGCAGTGACGATCGACCTGCTGGACGAAAAGGACCAGAGCGTCGGGCTGGAGCTGGACCGGGCCAAACCGCGCGGCGTGATGGCGCAGCTGGGCTATCTGCCACCTATGTACTTCTGGGTGGAGGGGCGGAAGATCAAGCCGGATGTGGGTTACGTGCGCTTCGACATGTTCTTCGAGCCCGAGACCCTGATCAAGACGATCGAGGAGATGGTGAAATCCTGCGGCGATTGCAGCGGATTCGTCATCGATCTGCGTGGCAATCCAGGCGGCATCGGCGGCCTGGCGATGGGCGTCGCCGGATGGTTTATCGACAAGCCGGACCAGGTACTGGGAACCATGTACATGCGCGACACCAACGTAAAATTCGCGGTGAATCCGCGTATCGACGCGTTCCGCGGCCCGCTGGCGATTCTGGTGGACGGCTGTTCCGGGTCCACATCGGAAATCTTCGCCGGCGGCATGAAGGATCTCAAGCGCGCGCGCATCTTCGGCGCACGTACGGCGGGTGCCGCGCTGCCTTCGGTCTTCGAAAAGCTGCCGAACAACGACGGCTTCCAGTACGCGATCGCGAATTACGTGTCTCAGGGCGGCAAACCGCTCGAGGGCAACGGCGTTATTCCCGATGAGGAGGTGCCGTTGACGCGGCAGGCACTGTTGGCCGGACGGGATCCCGCCCTGGACACGGCGGTTACGTGGATCGAGAAGCAAAAGAAGTGAGGAATTGAATGCGGAATATTGTATTGTGCGCGCTGGTGGTGCTGGCCACGGGCGCGCGGCTGGCGGCCGACGATCTGCCCAAAGCCGAAACGATCCTGGACAAATATATTGAAGTGACCGGCGGAAAGGCCGCTTACGAGCAAAATCACAGCGAGGTCTCTACGGGGTCGATGGAGCTAGTCGGAAAGGGTATAAAGGGAACTGTGTCTTCGTTCCGCCAGGAACCGGATAAAAGTTACACCGAGATCGACATTCAGGGTATCGGCAAGGTGAGGGAAGGCTCCGACGGTAAGGTAGCCTGGTCGCTTTCGGCGATGCAGGGTCCGCGGGTGAAAGACGGCGACGAGAAGGCGAGCGCTTTGCAGGCGGCGCGATTCAACGCTGAATTGCACTGGCGCGATACCTACAAGGCCGAGACGACCGGCATCGAGCAGGTGGACGGCAAGGACTGTTACAAAGTGCAGATGACGCCCAAGGAAGGCATGCCCATGACTCGGTTCTACGACAAAGAGTCGAACCTGCTGGTAAAGATGGTCATGACCGTCAAGAATCCGATGGGCGAGATTCCGGTGGAATCGATGGTCAGCGATTATCGCAAGGAAGGCGCGATTCTGATGCCCCACAAAGTGACGCAGAAGGCAGCGGGCCAGGAGATCGCAATCACCATCGAGAACGTGAAGTACAATGCCGAGATCCCGAAGGACAAGTTCGATCCGCCCGAAGAGATCAAGGCGATGCTGAAGAAATAGCGGCTAGCGCTTGATCCACATCGGGCTGACCCACACCAACTGGCCGTCCTTCTGCTCGCCGCGAACATAGTAGTAATGCGTGGCGCCATCGGCGGCCATCGTCTCTCGCCAATCGAAACGGGCGTCCCGCTTCTGCGGCGACGCCGTATAGACTGCCTCGCTATCACGGATCACCTGGATCTTCGCGAATTCGGCTGTGCCCACCAGGTGGACGGAGATCACTGGGGCCGAGGTCATCGTGAATTCCTCGCCCATGAAATGCGACCCGCAGCGGACGTCTGCCAGGATGTTGTCCGTCGAGCCGTAAATGCGGCGTTTGCGGAACGCTTCCAGCACGCCTTCGCGCGTCCGGCTCGTCACCCAAAGGTTGCAGTACGACATGTGCGTGGAGATGTGGTCGCTCGACGCCTCGAAGCCCAGCCGATACCCCTTCTTCAGCGCCAGTGAGACGAAGCCCAGCGGACGCCAGCCGCCGATCGCGTAGTCCTCTTTGATCGAGCGGGGCGCGCCCGGCATTTCGTAGTTTTGCCGCTCGCCCTGGTAGATCTCGACCACCGGCTCCAGCGCAGGATCGTTGTCGCGCCAGTCGGTGCCCATGCCCGTCGCCGACGTGTGCGACGCCACGATGCCGCTGAACTGTTTCATGTACCGATAGAGCATGCGGGTGTCGGGCGCCGATTGGGACGGCGTATCCGCCGTTTTCGGCAATCTGGGCAGCGGCCGGATGCCGCGCTGAACGAAGATCGTGTTGCGATGCCCCTCCGGATAGCGCACGCTGCGCTCATAGGAGAACATCGGGATGTAGGAGCCGGGCATGAAGTAGGCGTCGGTCAGCTTCTGTTGGATCCACCAGGCGTACTCGCGGCCGCCGCCGTTGTCGTGATCGCAGCAGCCGCCCCAATCCATGTGGGCAGCGTCCACCAGGTAGCGATAGGCGTCGATCAGCGGGCCGTCGGCGCCGCCGTCGGTCGAATATTCCGTGTGGCGGTGGAACTCGCCGCGCATGATCGAGAGTTGGCTTCCAGCCAGAGTCGTGCGGGCGGCGCGAAGGGCATCGATGGTGTCGCGTTCGGCTTTGATGTCGTCGGCCTGGGCCACGGGCGCGTCCATTTGCGTCGGGGTCAGCTTTGGTTCGGAGGCGGGCGCAGCGACCTGCATTTCCGCGGTGACGATGTCGGCATTGATCTCGCCGGGCTCGGGGCCGTTATCCTCCTCGCTCTGGGCACCCTGGAAGGACTTACGATTATCGGTGACCATCGCCATAAGCAGATGGCCTGGGGCGAGCATGGCCAAGGCGGGAGGCATGGCGTTCAGGCCGTCGGTGTGCGGCATCTCGAGCGGCCGCGCCCACTCGCCGCCTTCGTACCAGGTCAGATATTGATTCCACGTGTTGCCGATCTGGGAGCGGATGCCGGTGCTGGAACGAAACGCGAGATAAATACGGCCCTGCTCGTCGGCGGCGATGCGCGGGAAGCTGTTGCGCGGGCCCAGCACGGTGGCATTGCGCATTCCGGGATTTGCGGCTCCCTGCGCCTCGCCCATCTCGCGGCTGGTGAGGCCGGGGACAGTCTTCAGTGCGGCAGCGAGGGAACCGTCCGTTTCGAACGCGCGATCGCCCTGGATCACTTTCACGCGCAAGGTGTGACCCAGGTAGAGGCAGATGCCTTTGCGATCGTATACGCCGAAATCTTTGCCCCAGCGCTGGTCCGCGCTCTCGAAAGCCACCCAGAGTCGTCCCTGACGGTCGAACGCCGCGGAACTGCGCGCTTCGAAATTGGCGCTGGCTGCGACCGGGACCGGCTTCTCCATGTCGATCGCCTTGCTGTAGCGCAGCACGCGCGCGTAGACGTCGTAATCGCCCTTGTCGTAGGTGTCCCAGGTGACCGCAACCTGGCCGTTCGGGCCCGCCGCGATGGCCGGGTCCCAATCGCTCGCGGGTGAGAAGGAGATTTTCTGCTCGGGCGTGAAGCGATCGCCGGATTGCGCGGCCGCCAGGATTTCGAGATTGCCGCGATATGCCTGCCAGGCAACCCAGACGCGGCCGTTCGAATCGGTGGCGGCGACCGGATTCACGTCCATCGCGGGGTTGCTGGTCACTCGGATCTCGGGCGACCAGCGGGCGCCGTCACGATAGCGCGCGAACAGGTCGGCATTACCGTTGCGGCGCGCCGACCAGATCACCCAGACGCGCCGGCTTCGGTCGACCGCCACAGCCGCGCGCATGATGTCTTCATGAGCCGGCGATACCTCCTCCGGGGCGCTCCACTGGCGCGAGGCTTTCGACCACGTCATCAGCTTCACCCGATCGCCGCCGGCCGGACGCGCCAGCCAGTCGAAATTCGCGGGCGCCGATTTCATGATGGCGAAGCTCTCTTTCGCGCGGTCGCTGTGCGAGAACTCCACGTAGGCGACATAAGCGTGATCGGCGGAGACCGCGAGCGCGGGAAAGTCCTCGTCTTCGAGGGATGTTGTCAATCGGAGGCTCGAGGGCATCCGCTCCAGACGCACGCGGTCGTTCAGCTCCATCATGGGCTTGCCGAACGCAAGCTGTCCGGCCGTGAACGAGAATTTGCCGTTGGCCGTATCCACGTCGAAGCGCGTATCGGAGCGCGCACCATCGGCCGTAACGATTACGCCCTTCTCCATAATGGGACCGAACACCGGACGCGTGGGGGGCTTGGCGGCCTCCGTCTTGGACTGCCACGACTGGTCCTGGATGCGATCCCCGCCGGCGAAGCGCCAGCCGTCCACTTTGGCGATTCGGCCGGCCGATGCCGAAACCGAACCGTCCCACTTGGCCGGCTCCTGATCGTGTGCGCCAAAGGCAATGCGGAACGAAAATGTCTCCGGCGCACTGAGAGCCTGGTTACTGTTTTGCGAACGCAGCCTGAACTCGGTGAGGATCAGACACACTACCACGGCGAGACCTGCGATCCAGTACTTCATTTGAGCTTCCCTCTACTTCCAAGTAATCCACATCGGACTCACCCAGACCAGCTCGCCGTCGGCCTGCTCGCCGCGGACGTAGTAATAACTGGTCCGGCCCCTCTGCGCGCCGGTGTCCTTCCACACGAAATCGACGGTCTTGGCCTTCGGTTCGCGTGAGTACACGTATTCACCGTCCTTGATAATATGCACCTTGGCGAAATCCGCCGTGCCCCAGAGCTTCACCGAAATCGAGGGCGGCTCGGATGTGGTGAACTCCTCGCCCATGAAGTGAGGCCCGCAGCGCACGTCGGCGAGAATGTTGTCGCTGGCGCCATAAATCCGGCGCTTCTTGAAGGCCTCCATGATGCCTTGCCGCGTCGGCTCGGTCACCCACAGATTGCAGTAGGACATATGGGTCGAGATGTGATCGCTAGACGCCTGGAAGCCCAGCCGGTAGCCCTTCTTTAGTGCATAGGACACGAAGCCCAGGTGTGTCGGCGCGACGGTCTTCGAGCGCGGCGCGCCGAGCATCTCGTAATTCTGGCGGTCGCCTTGGTAGATCTCGACGATCGGCTCGACCATCGGATCGTTGTCGCGCCAATCGGTACCCATTCCGGTTGCCGAAGTATGCGAGGCTACGATGCCGCCGAAATGTTTGAGGTAGTCGTAGAGCATCCGGGTATCGGGCGCGTGCATATTATGCGCATTCTCCGGCGACATAGGCAGGCGCGGCAGCGGGCGGATGCCGCTCGTCGGAAACACCACGTTGCGATGCCCCTCGGGATACTTGACGCTGCGCTCGTAGGCAAACATCGATACGTAACGGTCCCCGAGCTTATATGCATCCGTGAGTTTCTGCTCGATCCACCAGGAGAACTCGCGTCCGGCGCCATTGTCGTGATCGCAGCAGCCGCCCCAATCCATG
>Ga0070741_10018066_pt1 | contig 11483 bp, 8 predicted proteins | sample Coa_R1_4_FD_66440 | JGI IMG/M metagenome (GOLD analysis project Ga0070741, IMG submission 66440) | Surface soil microbial communities from Centralia Pennsylvania, which are recovering from an underground coalmine fire - Coalmine... | ecosystem: Environmental > Terrestrial > Soil > Unclassified ...
TTCCTGCGCTGGCAGCGGCGGCGTGGATGGCGGGCCATCCTCCCGGAACCAGGTGCAGGAGCGTAAAGAACCCGACGATGGTTCCTGCGATGTAAATCGTCATCTGCACTACGTCGGTCCAAATCACGGCCGCCATGCCGCCCTCGAAGGTGTAGATCAGAGTCAGCGCGGTGATGATGGCGATGGAGGCGATGTCGTGGGTTCCAATTGCGATCCCTATGACGATGGAGATGGCGAAGACGCGCACGCCCTCGGCGGCGGCGCGGGTGACCAGAAAGAGTCCGGCGGTGAGGGAGCGCAGGCCGCCGCCGAAGCGGTGCTCCATGAGCTGATAGGCGGTCATCATGCGGCCGGCAAAATACTTTGGGATGAGAATGATGCTGATCAGCACGCGGGCGATGAGGTATCCGAAGACAACCTGCAGAAAGCCGAGATTCGTATCGTAGGCCAGGGCAGGTGTGCCGATGATGGTCAGCGTGCTGGTCTCAGCGGCTACGATGGAGAGCGCAATCGCCGGCCAGGGAATGTTCTGGTCGGCGAGAAAATAATCGCGCAACGAGCGCTGCTTTTTACGAAAACGCAGGCCAAAGAGAGTAATACCCGCCAGATAAACGACAACGAGTGCCAAATCAAAAGGCCTGAGTTTGAGGAAGTGCAGCGGCGGTCTCCTGTGCTGTCAAGGATAGCATTTTGGGAATAGCAGTCAGCAGCCTGTTAGCATTCAGCACTCAGCAGTCAGCCCAAATGCAGCATTTGGCATTTAGCAATTAGCATTTGGCCCCTAAGAATAATCGGTGCTTATACAAGAAGAAATAAAAGCTTTTGCTCCTTTTCCTCTGCGTCTCCGCGCCTCCGCGGTTGCTTCCGACTATGACTCAAACAATTTGGTCTGGTTTGCGAAGTGTGGCAGACTGAAGGTGATTTTCCCAGATATGGCAATCTTTTTCGGCATTGATGCGGGCGGAAGTAAGACGCGCTGCGCCATCGGCGACGAGCATGGTGTCCTAGGCACGGCCCAGGGTTCGAGTTGCAAGATTCAACGCGTGGGAGAGGCCGAAGCCCGGCGTGCTTTGCATGCTGTCGTTAAAGAGGCAATCCAGGCGGCGGGTGTGAGTGCCGAGCAGGTTGAACGTGCCTGTATTGGGATCTCCGGCGCTTCCGATCCGAAGGTAGCTGAGGCAGTGCGCCGCATTTTGGGCGAGGTCATCTCTGTGCCGATAGAAGTTGTAGGGGATGTGATGATCGCACTGGAAGCCGCATTTGGCGGCGGCGCGGGATGCATCGTGATCGCCGGTACGGGTTCAATCGCGCTGGGGCGCAATGAACGCGGCGAGTTTGTCCGGGCTGGAGGATGGGGGCCGGCGGCTTCTGACGAAGGTTCCGGATATTGGATTGGACGCGCCGCCGTGGCCGCCGTCTTGCGCGCGTACGATGCCGGCGAGAGCACGGCTTTGCTGTCCGGAATCATGGATACATGGGCCCTGGCAACGTCCGAAGATTTTCTGCGTAGGGCGAGCGAATCACCTACGCCCGATTTTGCTCAGCTTGTTCCCGCAGTGCTGAATGCAGCCGAGCAGGGCGATGCTTTGGCCAGGGAAATCCTGATGCGCGCCGGGGCTGAACTGGCTGAACTGGCGCTGGTCGTAATTCGCCGGCTTTGGCCGGCAGAGCAGCGGGTGCGGGTTGCGATTGCCGGGGGAGTTTTGCAGAATTCGGCGCTGGTTCGACAGGCGTTTGTGAACGCGATGAGGAAAGTGCATTCTGAAATAGCAGTGAGCTTTGGAAATGTTGAATCAGTTATGGGAGCGCTGGAGATGGCGCGCCGCAATCAAGTATCAAATCCAACCGCGGAGTCGCGGAGACGCTGAGAAAACAAAAGCTAACCACAAACGACGCGAAGGAAAAGGGCGAAGAACACAAAGGAGCAATAAAGTTAAGCACAGGAGATGGATTGTCATAAACTTTCCATAACTCAGCATGGCTGGGCATCCGCAAAATCCGCATTCTGTGAGCACCCCGCAGACTGACCTTTCTATGTTGGTGCAGGAGCAGTCGCCGGAGCTGCTGCGCAGCGCCGCTGCCGACAGGCGCCTGACTGAAGACCTGGCGCTGACACTGCTGCAACGCCGCGACCTGCCGCCCGCGGCCATCGAGGCCATGAGCAAAAACGGCGCAGTCATGAAGCATCGCAGCGTGATTAATGCGCTTGTGGTGCATCCGCGGGCCCCGCGTCATGTTTCGCTGCCGATTATCCGGCGGCTTTTTGCTTTTGAATTAATGCAAATTGCGCTTACGCCCAGCGTTTTTGCCGATATCAAGAAATTTGCGGAAGATGTCCTGATCTCCCGGCTGGAAAACACCACTGCCGGCGAGCGCCTGAGTTTAGCCAAGCGCAGCTCTCCGGCGATTGCTGCGGCACTATTGCTGGATCCGGAGAAACGCGTCATGGAAGCCGCTCTGCACAATGCCCGCATGACGGAAGCCTCGATTGTAAAAGCCATCATGAGGGACGATGCTCCGCAACACCTGATTGATGCTGTATGCCACGATCCGAAATGGAGCCTGCGGCGCGAGATTCGCATTGCCCTGCTGCGCAACGAGAAGACGCCGCTGGCGCCGGCTCTGGCATTTGCCGAAAGTATGTCGTCAGCAGCACTGCGACAGGTGCTGAATAACTCGCGGCTGCGAGCGAATGTGAAGAGTTATTTGATGAAGATGCTGGAAGAGAGAAAGAGCAATTAGCAGAGAGCATTCAGCATTCAGCGGTCAGCATTCAGCCCAAATGCAGCATTTGGCATTTAGCAATTAGCATTTGGCCCCTAAGCGGGATTTTCGAGGCAAGATGGGAGACGTAGCAAAGCTACGTCTCTACGCTGACTATTGGGAGGCCCGAAGCTTTTACCACAGCTTCGGTTCATCAACCGGAAGCAAATTCTATTTCTCTTCCAGTCCGTTCAGGGGCTGAGTGCTGACTGCTGAGTGCTGAGTGCTAGTTCCTGAATGCTGAATGCTCGCTTCTGAATTTTGATTGCCGGCAAAATAATTCAAAATCGCCTCGGCTTGGGGTTTGGTGACGACCGCCGACAACGCGGCGGAATCGGCTTGCTGGACGGCGCGGATGCTGCCGAAGTGCTCTACCAGGCGCTGGCGGGTACGGGCGCCGATGCCGGGGATTTGCAGCAGCTCGGAGTCGCGGTCGCGCATCTGCCGGCGCTTGCGGTGGAAGGTGACGGCGAAGCGGTGGGCTTCGTCGCGGACGGTCTGGATGAGGTGCAGCACCGGCGAGTGGTGGTCGAGGACAACTGGGTCACTCTCCTGCCCGTGGACGTAGATTATTTCTTCACGCTTGGCAATGGCGGCCAGCGGCTGGCTGGTGATTTGCAGTTCGGTGAGGGCGTCGGCGGCGGCATGAAGCTGGCCGAGGCCGCCGTCAATCAGGATCAGGCTCGGCATTTCCTGCTCTTCGGCCTGAACCCGCTTGTAACGGCGCGTGACCACTTCGCGCATCGAAGCGAAGTCGTCCACGCCTTCGACGGTGCGGATGATGAACTTGCGATAATCAGACTTTTTCATTTTGCCGTCTTCCCACACCACCATGGAAGCTACGGTTTCCGCTCCTTGAATGTGAGAGATATCGAAGCATTCGATGCGCTTGGGCAGGGCGGGCAGGTCGAGGGCATCCTGCAATGCTTCCTGAATCTGTTTTGCCGCAGGCTTCAGGACGCGGAAGCGTTGGTCGAATGATTGCTTGGCGTTCCTGCACACCAGATCAACCAGAGAGCGCTTTTCCCCGCGCTGGGGAACCATGATTTCCACTTTACCGTCACGGCGCTCGGAGAGGACCTCCTGCAGTAAATCCCGGTCCGGGAAATCTACTGGTACATAGATGTTTCGCGGCACGTACTGCTGATCCACGTAGATTTGCGGCAAAAGGCCGCTGAAGAATGCGCCGGCGTCAAAGCGCGGCCGCTTGCCGCTTTCTGAAGTGTCGCCTTCGACGGAATAGGTGACCGGCGGCAGCTCTTCCCAGAAGAAGTCACGGCGGTCGAGCACGCGGCCTCCGCGCATGTGAAAGAGATTGACGGCCAGCATGTCATTTTCATAGTGATAGCCGAAGACGTCAGCGTCGTCGCCCTCAACCACGGCCATACGCTGCTTTTCCTGCAGTTGCTCCACGGTAGAGATAAGATCGCGGTACTTACCGGCCAACTCGTAGTGCTGCTGATCGGCGGCTGCTTCCATACGGGAGCGCAGCGATTTCGACAAGTCGCCATGCTTGCCTTCGAGGAACAGCTTCACGTCATGCACAGCCTCAGCATAGGCGGCAGGCGTGGTCAGCTCCTTCACGCAGGGACCAAGGCAGCGCTTAATGTAGTACTGCAGGCAAGGGCGCAGGTGGTAGCGGGTAAGGTCAATTTTGCACGACGGAACGAGAAAGTTGCGGTGGATGAGGTCTACGATCCGGTAGGCCAGGTTAGCGGGAAAGTAAGGGCCGTAATAGAGGCTGCCGTCCTTCCGGAGGCGGCGGGTAACGTAGACCCGGGGAAAGCGCTCGGCGGCGGTCAGCTTCACATAAGGGTAAGTCTTATCATCTCGCAGCAGGATGTTGTAGCGCGGCTTTTTCTGCTTGATGAGGTTGTTTTCGAGGGCCAGAGCCTCTTTTTCGTTGTCAACGACGATGTATTCGACATCTACAGCGTCGCGCAGCAGGGAATCGGTCTTAGGCTGGGTGTCTCCGCCTTCGCCAAAATACGAGCGCACGCGGGCGCGCAGGCTCTTGGCCTTGCCCACGTAGATGACCTCGCCCTCAGCATTCTTGTAGAGGTAAACGCCGGGGGAGGTGGGCAGAGTCCGTATTTTTTCTTGAAGGTCCATGCGGGAAGGGCTGCTTGTTTTGATGTTACAAGAGTTCGTGGGCTCCGTAAAAATTCTACTCTGGCTTGGGGCGAGGTCTGCTTCCAGCGCTTGAAATGCTTCGCTAAGTGGCTTATTTACATTTGTTTACCGAGAGTCCAGGAGATGGTGGAAATGGCCCCTTTCGTGCTCATCACATTCTGAGATACGAGGACGAAAACTAGCGTCCCCAGGCCAAGGTTAAGGAGCCCCAGCATGAACCGCAATATCGTCGCCACATTTGCCGCTTTGATCATGATCTTTACGGTAGGTTGCACCACCAAGAACTACGTGAGCAAGCAGACTACCCCAATCATCAACAAGACCAACGAATTGGATCAAATCACCGCCCAGAACACGAAAGACATTCGTGACGTAGATTCCCGGGCCCAGAAGGGAATTACGGACGTAAATACCCGGTCCGAAGCTGCCAATCAGAAAGCCCTGGCAGCAGGCACTGCGGCTGATCAAGCCCAGCAGGTAGCCACGCAAGCGGTTACTGGCGTAAATGCCCTGACCAATACAGTGGCCAATCTGGATAATTACCATCCGGTGACCGAGGCGACGGTCCACTTCGGTTTCAACAAGGCCGATTTGACCAAGAAGGCCAAAGATGCCCTCGACGAGCTGGCCAACGAAGTTCCGAACACACCACATTTCATTCTCGAGGTTGACGGCAACACCGATTCAGTCGGCGGCGCCGATTATAACTACGAACTCAGCCAGCGCCGTGCTTTTGCCGTGATCCAGTACATGGCAGAGGCGCACAATATTCCGGCGCACAAGTTCTATATCGTTGGATTAGGGAAAGATAAACCAGCTGCTTCCAATAATTCGGCTTCAGGACGGCAGCAAAACCGCCGGGTTGATGTTCGGCTGATGACCAACTCGATCGAATCACCCGCAGCAGCACAAAATAACGCTCCGGCTGCACAGACCGAGCCGGCGGAAGCACCGCAACAGAAATAAAATATACGGGTTGAGTCCTCTTCCCCCCTTGAGGACTTCATGGCCGCCTCGCCGGAAACCGAGGCGGCTTTTTTATTTGCTTGCAGCATTCATTCTCTGGAAGCGAGCAGTCAGCAGTCAGCATTCAGCACTCAGCACTCAGCCCCTAAACAAGTATTTAGTACTTAGCAATTAGCATTTGGCCCCTAGGCGGGATGGTTACCCTAAGAGGAGACGTAGCAAGCTACGTCTCTACCGGTCGCTATGGGAACCAACAAATATTTCTTCTGGCTAGATGCTAAGTGCCAAATGCTAAATGCTTTTTAGGGGCTGAATGCTGAATGCTGAGTGCTGACTGCTGACTGCTATTTCTCTCTTCCCACCACAAAATCTGGCGCCCAGAGCAGGGCGCGCTTGATTTCGGTATCAGGGAAGCTGCAGATGGATTTGCGAGCGGCTTGGGAATATTCCTGGGCGCGGGCCATAGCAACCTCGACCGAGCCGTAACGCTGCAGCATAGCCAGAATCTGCTGGTGATGGACGCTGATGAAGGCGCGCTCGCGCAATACGGTCTCAACCAGCTTTCGTTCTTCCGGTGTACACCGCTCCAGGGCATGGACGACCGCCATGGTCACTTTCCCTTCGCGCAGGTCGCTGGCTACGGGCTTGCCGAGGACTTCTTCGGAGGCGGTGAGATCCAGAACGTCATCCACGATCTGGAAGGCCATGCCCAGGTTGCGTCCGAATTCTCCGACGCTTTTTTCTTCTTCGTCTGATGCTCCCGCCAGAATCGCGCCCATTCTCATGCACGCGGAAAACAGGCAGGCGGTCTTGCGGTAGATAAGATCGAAATGCTCATCCAGGGAAATGCACTTGCCGAGCTTTTCAATCTGGAGCAGCTCGCCTTCCACCATCTGCTGGGTGAGGTCAATGAGCACATCGAGAACGCGGAAGTTGCGCTCCTGCACGGCGATCCTGAAGGCCTGCATATAAAGCCAGTCGCCAGCGAGCACGCACATTGAGTTTCCCCATTGCGTGTTGGCTGCAGGACGCCCGCGGCGGGTCTGGGCTTCATCAATAATGTCGTCGTGAACCAGGGTAGCGGTGTGAATGATCTCAACCACGGCGCCCAACTGGACGGCGCCGCGGCCGGTGTATCCGAAAAGCTTGGAGGAGAGCAACAGCAGCGCCGGACGAATGCGCTTGCCGCCCCCTTCGCGCAGGTACTCGCCAATTTCAGTGATGGCGCGGACACTGGAAACAGTGTCGCGCCCGAACTCGCGCTCGATGGCGGAAAGATCTTCCCGCAACAGGTCAAAAATTTCTTTCTGCGAAATGGTTGCGGAGCTGCCCAATTCTTTGTCGCCTCAGTTTTACCTGTAATTGGTGAACTGCATGTCAATGCCAAAATCAGAGCCACGTAGCAGCGCGATGATCTCCTGCAAGGTGTCGCGATCTTTGCTGCTTACGCGAATGGTATCTCCCTGGATTGAGGCCTGCGCTTTCTTTTTGGAATCCTTGATCGTCTTTACGATCTCGCGCGCCTTCTCAACCGGAATGCCCTGCTGCATGGTGACCTTTTGCCGAACGGTTGCCCCCGCTGCCGGCTCTACGACACCATAATTCAGCGCCTTGATAGGCACGCCCCGCTTTACCAGCTTGGCCTGCAGAATGTCGTTGACCGCCTTGAGTTTGTAGTCATCCACGGAGGTGAGAATAATCGCGTCTTTTCCTTCGAGCACGATGTTGGACTTGGAATCCTTCAAATCAAAGCGGGTATGGATCTCCTTCAGCGCGTTCTGGATCGCGTTGGAGACCTCCTGCAGGTCAACCTTGCTCACAATGTCAAATGAATTTTCAGCCATAGGAACCCTTAATTCTAAATCAGAGGGGTGGAAAACAGGGAAAACTTGAGGAATTAGAGGCGGTGTTCAAATTTTTATGCGAGGGTAGGATTTGGGCGGAAGCGGGCTGGGTTTAGGGTTGTCAGGCACGAGGGCATTGACAGCAATTTTTAATCCGACTGCCCACCAGATTAACGACTCAATGGACCATCCCCAATTGTTCAGCTCCCTCAAAGCTCTCACCGATAGCTCGCCTTGGAATTTAGATATAACTACAACAAACAGCACTGCTCCTGCCAGTAAGTAAAACCCCCAAAGAACCGCAAAAATTCTGTGGCTTGTGAAGGTATAGATGACCTTGCTGGCCAAAGTGCGATAGAAAACACCCTCGTTTCTCACGGTATCGGGGAAAACAATGTTCCGCTGGCGCACGCGAAGCTCACGCACCAGGTTGTCGTGCATGGAGCGGCGGAGTTCATCGGCAAAAGCTTGCTGTCTGGACATGGATAACTATTGTTACCACGAAAACATGCTGTTCTCAAGGTGGATGAACCCTTGGCAAGGTTCGCAATCCACAAATGGAAAAACACTGTTTTCCTGGCCCACACCCTCTAGTCCTGTCATGTTGAGCGGAGCGCCACGATCGTGTCTCAGAGCAAGAGAATCTCAAGCGCACAGTCGAAACACCCCGAGGAGACCAGCAGAACCCATGCCATATCAGGGAATTCTCTCCATACAGCCGGATGCGGAAATGTTGTCGCGTTTGACAGCTTTTGGACAAGTGGCGCGATGTGTTTAGGACACATACCGGGAAGAATTCCCCGAATCAGCATCTTCTTGTGAAGCATCCTCGGGGTATTTCGTCTCCGCGCCCGTCAGCGTCTAGCTGTCATTTTTTCGCGGCGCTCCGCTCAATATGACAATACGGAGGGGCTGGATCGTGTTACGCAGACTCTTCGGCGACGTTCTCATCCAATCGGAAGAAGGCCCGAAAATTCCTCGCTGTGATCTCCCCAATCTGTTCTGTCACCACCCCCCGCAGTTCGCCGATTTGGCGCGCGACTTCGGGTACGAAAGCCGGTTCGTTGCGCTGGCCGCGGCGGGGGACCGGAGCCAGAAAGGGCGAATCGGTTTCAATGAACATGCGGTCGAGTGGAACCTGTTTCGCGGCATCGCGAATGTTCTGCGCTTTAGGGAAGGTGACATTGCCGGCGAAGGAAATCATGAATCCGATATCGAGCGCGGCCTGCATATGGGCGAGAGAGCCGGTGAAGCAGTGCAAAATGCCGCCCAGTCCGCTGCTGGCCCAATGCTCATCCAGCAGACGCAGGCAATCGCTCCAGGCATTCTCGCCATTGTCCGAAGGACGGCAGTGAATGATGATCGGCAACTTCGCCAGGCGCGCCAGTTCCATCTGGTGGATGAAAACGTCTTTTTGCACATGGCGAGGAGAATGGTCGTAATAGTAGTCCAGCCCAATTTCTCCCCAGGCGATTACTTTGGGGTTTGCCACAAGCCGCGCCATCTCATCAAAATCCGCATCAGTGGCGAGCTTGGCTTCGTGAGGATGGATGCCGATGCTGGCATAAAGAAAATCGTATTGATCGGCCAACTTGATGGCGCAGTCGAGCGACCCCGGCCCGGTGCCGCTGCCGATGGCAAGAATCGTTCCCACGCCAGCCGCCCGGGCCCGCGCCAACATGGCCTCGCGGTCGGCGTCGAATTGCGGCATCTCGAGATGAGCGTGGGAATCAATGTACATAAAGGGCTAATTCACCGCGGAGGCGCAGAGAAGAACTACGATTCTTGATTTCCGATTTTCGATTTGTGAATCCAAATAAATCACAAATCGTAATTTTCTCTATGGCCAAATATTCAATGACCCATTTCTTCTCTGTGTCTCTGTGGTGAAAACTACTTCAATCTCGCGCCAATCGGCACGTCTTCCAGAAAGCCTGCCAGCACGGGCTTGCCTTGCTCTCCGAGCGAAGCCGCAACGATCATGCCGTTGGATTCGATGCCGCGCAGTTTGCGAGGAGCGAGGTTGGCGACGATTACAACTTTGCGTCCGATCAGGTTCTCGGGGGCGTAGGCTTCGGCAATGCCGGCAACAATCTGGCGGACTTCAACGCCGATATCAACTTCCAGACGCAGCAGCTTGTCAGCGCCCTTCACTCGTTCCGCAGTTTTTACCTGCCCGACGCGCAGTTCAATTTTGCTGAAGTCTTCGATACCAATCTTGTTATTGTCGCCTGAGCTGTTATTCGCGGCTGGTGCAGCCGGTGGGGCTGGGGGCGCCGGAGCCAGCGCCTGCTTTGCGGCCTGTCCGCTGGAGCCGGCAGATTGAGTTGCCGGAGCCTTCTCTTCAGATGAGCCCGAGCCGTGGTGTTGCTCTTCCATTTGCTTCATCCTTTCGATGGCAGATTTGTCAGCCCGGGGGAAGACGGGCTCGATGGTGCCGAGTTTTGTTCCCAGTTGCAATTGTCCCCATTGCAGATCATTGAGCTTCAGCTTGCGAATATCTCCCAATCCGAGCTGCGCCCAAATGCGCGCCGTCGCCTGCGGGATGATGGGATGGGCCAGCGCGGTGACAATGCGCAGCGCCTCGGCGGCGGTATAAAGGATAGTTGCGACGCGGGCGCGGCTGCTCTCGTCCTCCTTTTCAGCCACAGCCCAGGGCTCGGCCTCGACCAGATATTTGTTCACCGCGCCGATCAGGTTCCAGGCAGTCTCCACAGCGCGCGAAAACTGATAGTCGTCAAACAGAGTGTTGAAGTCCGATATGGTCCTGGCGGCGAGGCTGGCAATCGAATCTTCCGCGGACGTGCGCTGCGCGGTGCGCGAGGGATACGGAACCTCACCACGGAAATATCTGCCAATCATGGTCAGGGTGCGGCTGGAAAGATTGCCCAGGTCGTTGGCCAGGTCGGCGTTATAACGCTGCAGCAGGGCGTCGAAGGAAAACGATCCATCCTGCCCGAAGACGATTTCCCGCAACAGGAAATAACGCAGGGCATCATTTCCCATGACATCGAGAATGGTTTCAGCACGCACGATGTTGCCGCGCGACTTCGACATCTTGTCCTGCTCAAACAGCAGCCAGCCGTGCGCGATGAGCGACTTGGGCAGCGGCAGCCCCGCGGCCATCAGAAGCGCCGGCCAATAGACGCAGTGGAAGCGCACAATCTCTTTGCCGATCATGTGCACGTCAGCCGGCCAGTAGTGGGCAAACTGTTTCTTATCTTTTTCCGCATCGGACCCATAGCCCACGGCGGTGATGTAATTGCACAGCGCGTCGAACCAGACGTAAATCACATGCTTAGGATCATCGGGCACTTGGATGCCCCACTTGATGGAAGTGCGGCTGATGGAAAGGTCGCGCAAGCCGGAGCGCACGAAGGCCAGCACCTCATTGCGGCGGGTCTCGGGACGAATCATCGCGGGGTTCTCGGTGTAAAGCTTCAGTAGCTTGTCGGCAAAGGCGGAGAGCTTGAAGTAATAATTTTCTTCGCTCACCGTTTCCGTGGGGCGTCCGCATACAGGACATGGTTCGCCCGGCCCGGCAGAATCCACGTAGAGTTCGTCAAATACGCAATATTGCCCCGTGTATTTGCCTTTATAGATGCAGCCATTTTTCTTCAGCAGAAGAAACATCTGCTGCACGCCGCGCTGATGGCGCTCGTCGGTGGTGCGGATGAAATCGTCATAGCTGATCTCCATGCGCTTCCACAAGGTCTTATACTCGGCGGAGATATGGTCCACCAGTTTTTTGGGGGTCAGGCCGGCTTCGGCGGCAGC
>Ga0070741_10018067_pt1 | contig 11482 bp, 10 predicted proteins | sample Coa_R1_4_FD_66440 | JGI IMG/M metagenome (GOLD analysis project Ga0070741, IMG submission 66440) | Surface soil microbial communities from Centralia Pennsylvania, which are recovering from an underground coalmine fire - Coalmine... | ecosystem: Environmental > Terrestrial > Soil > Unclassified ...
AAGATTGCGAAGGGGAAGTTTTCGCTGGATACCAGCAACGGGCGTCGGAATCATCTGCTGATTTCGACGGTGACAGGAGTGGCTCCCTTTGTCAGTTATGTGCGAGCGCTGGCAAAGAAATGGAATGACGGCGGGTTCGACGGGTCGCACAAACTTTATTTGTTGAATGGAGCGAGCCGGCCATGGGAGTTCGGATATCGGGAGGAACTGGCACGGCTGGAGACCGAGTTGCCTTGGTTCCACTATGTGCCGACGGTGAGCCGTCCCTGGGACCATGCGGAGTGGAAAGGCGAGATCGGCCGCGCGGACGACATTCTGCGGAAGTATGCCGATCAGTGGGAACTGAAGCCGAGCGATACCGTCGCGTATTTGTGCGGACATCCGGACATGGTGGAGAACAGCAAGGCGATTTTGAAGCGGCGAGGATTTGTGGAGAAGGGGACGGTGAAGGAAGAGGTGTACTGGATCCCGCCTCACCGATGAAGATTCAAACACCTACGATTTTGCTTCGGCGTTCGAGCAGGAGAACGTCTCGCCAAACATCTTTTAGCCGACTGATCTTGTGGCGAATTCCGATCTCCCTGAATCCGCAAGATTGGTGAAGAGCGATGCTGGCGGTGTTCTCGGGGAAGATGCCCGCCTGCAAGGTCCAGATACCTTCTAATTCAGATTCGGTCACGAGCGCCCCGAGAAGCGCTTTGCCTACACCGCGGCCGCGGGCTGCTGAGGCTACATAGACCGAGACTTCCGCGACTCCGCGATAGACGTCACGGGCGGAGACGGGACTCAACGCGGCCCAACCCAGAACTTCAGTGCCGAAAGCGATCAGGCGGCAATCTTTGCGGTGGGTGGCGTCCCATTTCTCCCAATCGGGAAGTTGGGTTTCGAAGGTGGCGTTTCCCGTCTCAATGCCTTGGCGATAAATTTCGCGGACTGAGGGCCAGTGCTCGGGGATTAGAGGAAGTATGACAAAGTCCATGGGCAAACCTGATGAGCGCGTGACGTAAATGGCTATTCGATTCCGTAGAGAGCTTCAGAGACGTTGTACTGGACGATAAGCAACACGAATGCAAGTACAGTGCAGAGACTGGCCGCGACGTACCAAATACCGAGGATTCCCTGGCGCTCCCTCAAAACTAATAGATTCTCCAATGCGGGTGGTCCAAGAAAGAAGATCATCGGGTGCAGCCTGTCGAACCCCCCGTCCAACAAGGGTGCTGGTCCGTAACGTGCCAAGAGCCACTCGTAGCACCATTTCGATGCCTAATAGTGTCAGGATCAAATAGGACGCTGCTCGGAGCGCGCGGGCAAGGAGCCTGCGCTCAGGCACGACGCGAACCAGGAAGAAGCAGTAAATCGCGCTGGTGACAAATGCTACCCGTACTGAGCGAGCAATGCCCAATAAATCCATGGAATGTTGTGCACCTCTGCCATTGTGAGAGCTTTAGCTTTCCGCGGGTGCGAAGAAGACCAGAACCGCGATCTCTTCCTGTATGTCAAAGAACTTGTGTTCGACTTCGGCGGCTACGAAGAGCAGGCTGCCTGCAGAAATTTCGGTGTCATTGCCGGCAGCGCGGAAGCGGGCGCGTCCGCGAAGCACATAGTAAAGCTCGTCCTGATGATGGGGGACCTGAGGGTCGATGGAACCGGCGGACAGGACGTAGAGGCCGGCGCTCATGGCCGGAATGCGAAGGAACTCGCGGTAGAACTGGCCGGCGCTGGCTCGATCGCGATTGACGTCTGCGACTGTGGTGAACAAAGACTTCACGCCAGAATTCCTCCGAGAACGAGTTCGGTGAACTGCGGCACAAGGTTGGGTGCTTGCAAATTTCCTTCCGGCTTATACCACTGATAAATCCAGTTGATCATTCCCAGGAGGGCAAAGGCAGCGGCGCGGGGGCTGACGGAGCCTTTCGCCTGCCGGGAACGCTGCACTTCCGCCATGAGGCTCTCGACGAAGTGGATGTATTCCTTCTTGCGATTGTTGATGCGCTTGCGGAGGACCGGCGGCAGAGGATGATTTTCGTGCAGCATGACGGTGATCTCGCGATCGCGCGGACTGAGCACGACTTCGATATGAAGCCGGATCAACGCCCTGAGACGCTCGACGGGATCGGCGATGCCGCGGACCGGGCCGAGAACGCGCTCCTGGGTAATCTCCATCGCATGATTCATGATCTCGAAGAGGATCTCGTCTTTGCTCTGGAAATGATGGTAGAGACCACCCTTGCTCAGCTTGAGTGCGGCGGCGACGTCGTTCATGGAGGTAGCGTCATAACCGCGCTGCTGGAAAAGACGGGCGGCGGTGCGAAGGATTTCCTGGCGGGAATCGACGAGGGTCTCGCGGGGCATCGCGTGCCATGGTAAACAGTTGCGGGCCGGAATGCCACCATAGACCCTGCGAATCCGCCACGGAGACACTGTGAAAGGGAGGGCCGAAGCGATCGCGTTTTGGGGAGTCGCCGCCTTGCACGATCTGCTGGGGTTCAAACGGCAACCGGAGGTAACCGAAGTAAGAACGAGCAGGGTCTTGACACGGGTATGTACAAGAAATTAGGATTACGGGATATAACCGACCGACCGGTCGGTTTGCAGAACAGGCTGGCTAAAATAGCCGGACCCGCAATCGAAGGCGATGCCCTTCCCCATTTTGCAGTACCAGGAACGAGAGGAACGCGATGGCAGTCACTATTTTTTACGAACGCGATGCGAAGCCCGAGGTGCTGAAAGGCAAGACGATCGCAATTATTGGCTACGGCAGCCAGGGACACGCGCAAGCGCAGAATCTTCGCGATAGCGGGCAGAAAGTCATCGTCGGACTTGATCCGACACGCAAGAGTGCGCAGCAGGCGCGAGCGGATGGAATGGTGGTGGTTGCTCCGGATGAGGCCGCGAAGCGCGCGGACTGGATCCATATTCTTACGCCGGACGAGACGCAGGGCGAACTCTACGAAAAGTCGATCAAGCCGTATCTGCATCCGGGAAAGGTGTTGGGTGTTTCGCACGGATTCAGCATTCATTTCAAGACGATCGTTCCTCCGAACGATGTGGATGTGGTGATGATCGCGCCGAAGAGCCCGGGGCACCTGGTTCGCCGCGTGTATACCGAGGGCCGAGGAGTTCCGTCGCTGCTCGCGATCCACCAGGATGCAAGCGGTCGGGCTCATGAGTTGGGGCTGGCTTACGCGCATGGGATCGGCTCGACACGAGCGGGAGTTCTCGAGACTAGTTTCAAGGAAGAGACGGAAAGCGATCTGTTCGGCGAGCAGGCCGTGCTTTGCGGGGGTTTGACGTCGCTGATCAAGAAGGGATTCGAGACGCTGGTTGAAGCCGGCTACGCCCCTGAGATCGCGTATTTCGAGTGCCTGCATGAAGTGAAGCTCATCGTGGACCTGATTTACGAAGGCGGATTGGACCGGATGCGCTATTCGATTTCCAATACCGCGGAATATGGTGACCTGACACGCGGCGAACAAGTTGTGGGCGACGCGACGCGGCAGGCGATGAAGAAGACTTTAGCGGACATCCAGTCGGGCAAGTTCGCCCAGGAATGGATTGCCGAGAACAAGGCGGGCTGTCCGAACTTCAACAAATTGCGGGAAGCAGAAAAGAAGCACCCGATCGAGATTGTGGGAGCGCAGCTGCGCGGGATGATGAGCTGGCTGCCGAAGGAAGGCAAGAAGTCGGCTCCGGCGGTGAGCACCAAAGAGGTCGTGAATGCGTAAGGGATTCCATCAAGTTTCGGATTCCCACGTCTGGCAAAACCGGCGAGACGTGGGGCATCCCCATTTTTGTCTTTTACGGGTGGTGAATGCTTAAGGGAGCCGACATCGTTCTGCAGTGCCTGCGGGCTGAGGGCGTGGACCTGGTCTTTGGTTATCCGGGCGGCGCGATCATGCCTTTGTACGACGCGCTGGATGGAAGCGGCGTGCGTCACGTGCTGACTCGGCATGAGCAGGGAGCGGTTTTCGCGGCAGAAGGATATGCGCGTGTGACCGGGAAAGTTGGCGTCGCGATGGCGACGAGCGGTCCGGGCGCGACGAATCTTGTGACGGGCATAGCAGACGCGAAGATGGATTCGGTTCCGCTGGTGTGCATCACGGGGCAGGTACGCAGTGCGCTGATCGGCACGGATGCTTTCCAGGAGACGGATGTTTTCGGGGTGACGCTTTCGCTGACGAAGTGGAGCCGACTGGTTCGGACGATCGACGAAATTCCTGATGTGATTGCGGAGGGATTTTATTGGGCGCGCAGCGGACGTCCGGGGCCAGTTGTTATCGATATCCCGACGGACATGCTGAAGGCGAAGAAAGAATTCGCGGGGCCGGTGAAGTTCACGCCGCACGCCAAGCCTGCGGAAGCAAAGTCCGAGGGAGCTTGCAGCGACACGATTGTCGCCATGCTGCAGCAGTCGAAAAAGCCTGTGGCGCTGGTGGGAGCAGGGGCGAAGCTTTCTGGAGCGATCCCGGAGTTACGCCGCCTGCTGGACACGCTGAACATTCCGACGTTCGCGACGGTGCATGGACTTGGCGCGGTTCCACAACAGGCTCCTTATTATCTGGGCATGGTCGGCATGCATGGAACTCGCGCGGCGAACATGGCGCTGCATGAAACGGATCTGCTGCTGGTGTTTGGAGCCCGCCTCGACGATCGGGTGACGGGCGATCCTTCGCGCTTCGCGCCCCATGCAAAGATCGTGCATTTCGAAATTGATCCAGCGCAACTGGATCGCGTGCGTCCTTGCGAGAAACCGGTGATTGGAGATCTGGCCGACACGATTCCGGCATTTGAGGCGGAGTTGCGACGGCACAAGATCTCCGACTTCACGGAGTGGCGTGGAGTGGCTTGCGGCGAAGATCGCGCGGAGCTTGATCCACGGGGGCTGGCGCAGCCGACGATTCGTTTCCTGGACGAGCTGTTCAGCCGGCTGCCGGAAGACAGCGTAGTCATTGCCGACGTCGGGCAGCACCAGATGTGGGCGGCGCAACGATATCACGCGGACTCGCCGCGGGGATTTATTACTTCCGGTGGATTGGGCTCGATGGGCTTTGCGCTTCCAGCAGCAGTGGGAGTGCAGCTTGCGAAGCCGGACACATGCGTGTTGTGCGTGTCGGGCGATGGCGGATTTCAGATGAACATCCAGGAACTGGCCTCGGTGCACAGGTTGGGCCTGCCGGTGAAGATGGTCATCATCGACAACAAGTATCTCGGCATGGTGCGGCAATGGCAGCAGCTTTTCTACGAGCGCAATTATGCTGAGACCGACTTGAGCGACAACCCTGATTTTGTGGAGATCGCGAAGGCTTACAAGATTCACAGCTTCCGCATGAAAGAAGACGTCATGCGGGAGTTTCCGGTATCGCAGGAGACGGGTGACCAGATCGATCGGTTCCTGCACTCGCCGGATCCGGAGTTGCTGGTGTTCGATTGCGCGCCCGAGGCCAACGTGTTTCCGATGGTCCCGGCGGGCGCAGCGCTGTCAGAGATGTTGCTGGAAGAAGAACCAACGCAGTAAGGGGAGAGATCATGCAAAGCTTTCATGTCTGCTATCGCAATACACAAGGAACCTTGATGCGCATCCTGAATGCCGCATCGCGCCGCGGTCTTGACCTGCCCTATGTGAAGGCGGAGCAGGGCGAGCGTGATCATCAGGTAACGCTGATCCTGGATGTGAATGCGAAGCAGGTTGGCCAGCTGTACCGCGAATGGTATTCGATCACCGACGTCGTGTTCGTCGGGACGGGCGTGGCGCAGAGCGCGTGGGTAGGGCATCCGCCGACGGGAGTAGGGGTTGAGTCCCAGCGGGCGGCAGCGCGCGCGTAATCGAGTTTAAGTTTGGGCAAGCATGACGATCCCTGGGCAGCGTCATGCATCTTGGGGGACCTGCAAAGCGGGTTCCCCGTTTTTGTGTAGAGACAGTTTCACGTTTCGAGTTTCTAGACAAACCTGCGGGAGGGACGCCCGGGTTACTGGAACGGCCTCAAACTTTGAAACCTGATTTCTTCTCCTGTACTCTTTCAGCGGGACTAATCATATGGATCTGAAACATATCAGTCGTGGGCTTACGGAGGGGCGTTCACGCGCGGGCGCCCGGTCGATGTTCAAAGCGGTGGGATTCACGGATGCGGACCTGAGCCGTCCTCTGATCGGCGTGGCGAACACGTGGATTGAGACGATGCCGTGCAACTTTCATTTGCGGCGGCTGGCGGCGAAGGTGAAGGAAGGCATCCGCGAGGCGGGCGGGACGCCGATGGAATTCAACACGATCGCGATCTCGGATGGCGAGACGATGGGCACCGAAGGCATGCGCGCGTCGCTGGTGAGCCGCGAACTGATTGCGGACTCGATCGAACTGGTGTGCCGCGGACAGATGTTTGACGCGGTGGTTTGCGTGGTGGGATGCGATAAGACGATTCCAGCGGCGGGGATGGCGCTGGCACGGATGAATCTTCCAGGGGTCGTGTTGTATGGAGGGACCATTGCGGCGGGGAGCTATCGCGGGAAAGATGTGACGATTCAGGATGTGTACGAGGCGATTGGCGCGAACCTGGCCGGGAAGATGTCGGACTCGGAATTGAAAGAACTGGAGGACGTGGCGTGTCCGGCGGCGGGAGCGTGCGGCGGTCAATATACGGCGAACACGATGTCGACGGTGATGGAGATGATTGGGCTGTCTCCGATGGGGTTCAACAGCATCCCGGCAATGGATGCGCAGAAGGACCAGGTTTCGTTTGAATGCGGAAAGCTGGTGATGAACGTCCTTAAGCAGGGATTGAAGCCGCGGGATATTCTGACGCGCGACGCGTTTGAGAATGCGATCGCGTCGGTGGCGGCCAGCGGCGGATCGACGAACGCGGTGCTGCATTTGCTGGCGATCGCGCGCGAGGCGGGAGTCCAGCTGGAGATTGATGATTTTCAGACGATCAGCGAACGCACGCCATTTCTGACTGATCTGAAACCTTCGGGCCGATTCGTAGCCGCGGATATGCACCGAGCAGGCGGGATCCGGCTGCTTGCGAAGCGGTTGATGGAAGGCAAGTACCTGCATGGATCGGCGAAGACGGTGACCGGGCAAACGATTGCCGATGAGGCGAAGAACGCGACGGAGACGCCGGGACAGGAAGTGATCGCGCCCATTCAAAAGCCGCTGAAGGCTACCGGCGGGCTGGTCATTTTGAAAGGAAATCTTGCTCCGGAAGGATGCGTGGCGAAGATCAGCGGGCACGAGCGACTGCAGCAGCGCGGTCCGGCGCGGGTGTTCGAGTCGGAAGAAGACGCGATGGCGGCAGTGAGCGCGAAAAAAATCAAGGCTGGCGACGTTGTGGTGATCCGCAATGAGGGGCCGAAAGGCGGTCCGGGAATGCGGGAGATGCTTGGTGTGACCGCGGCGCTGGTAGGCGAAGGATTGGGTGAATCGGTGGCGCTGTTAACCGATGGACGTTTCAGCGGCGCGACACGCGGGCTGATGGCAGGGCACGTGGCTCCAGAAGCGGCGCGAGGGGGGCCAATCACCGCAGTGCGCGATGGGGACATGATCAATTTCGACGTGAAGAAACGGGTGCTCGAGGTGGAGATCAGCGAGGACGAGTTGCGCCGGCGTATGGCAGGATGGAAAGCGCCGGAGCCGCGGTATCCGACGGGAGTGTTCGCAAAGTATGCGGCGCTGGTTGCGTCAGCATCGCAGGGAGCGATTACACGACCGAGTTAGTTGCCAGTCGACCTCAGGCGGTGAAGCCGAGTTTCATAAGGGGCCTCACGGCGCGGCATGAGACCGCGCCCTTTCATATCTCAAGACTTCCGAGATTCGGGGCGTGTGTTAGATTAGTCCACGATTCTGGGGTCGTCTCGCGGACGAAGACTTTATCTTGCACAATTGGACCGTAGTATCTCCTGACATCAGAACCGGGGTTCGCTCGTGGTTCGTGTGGCTGGCGTGGTGCGTTTTGGCGCTGGCGCTGGGCTGCGCGGGGCAGGCCTCGAGTCCGATTACTGATCCTCCCAAACAGGATTATCTGGTGTACGTTGTCTGCGAATCGGCGGACAAGATCGTGCTGCTGCGGTTCGGGCCGAATGGACTGAAGATCGAGAACGAAACTCGAACCGGGCTGATGCCGACTGATATCAACGGGCCGCATGGGATCGCGGTTTCTCCGGACAAGCAATTCTTTTATGTAGCAGAGGGGCATGGGCGTCCCGAGGGTTCGGCGTGGAAGTATCGGACCGGCAGCAATGCGCTGGTGAAATACGTCAGCCTTGGATTGTTCCCGGCGACGACAGATATCACGCCTGACGGAAATTTTATTTACATTGCCAATGCGAATTTTCATGGCGACATGGTGCCGTCGTCGATTTCGGTTGTGGCGACGGACCAGATGATCGAAGTAAAGCGGATTACGACCTGCACCATGCCGCATGGATCGCGCCTGAATCATGCAGGGACGAAACATTATTCGGCATGCATGATGGACGACATGCTGGTGGAGATCGACACCAGCAAGTTTGCGGTATCGCGCCATTTTGTTGTGACCCCCGGAAAAGAGATGGGGATGACGGGCGCGCCGTATCCGGCGGGCGGCGATCAGAAGATGCACATGGGCGATGACAAGCCGGTGTGCACGCCGACCTGGGCGCAGCCTTCGAATGATGGCGGGACGGTTTACGTGGCGTGCAATCAATCGAACGAGGTTGTGGCGGTTGACACCGCAAGCTGGAAAATGGTCCGGCGATTTCCCGCCGGGAATGGCGTGTACAACCTGGCGATGACGAAGGATGGGCGGCTGATCGCGACGAACAAGCGGGGACAATCGGTGTCGGTGTTCGATCCGGTGAGCGGAAAAGAGCTGGCGAGGATCCCGACGAAGCGGAAAGTTGTGCACGGAGCCGTGGTGACGCCGGATGACCGGTATGCATTCATCAGCGTGGAAGGCGTGGGCGCGGAGCCCGGCACGGTGGAAGTGATCGATCTCGCGGCATTGAAGACGGTGGCAACTGTCGACGTCGGGTCGCAAGCGGCGGGACTTGATTTCTGGAAGACGGAAGCGGGCAAGCAGTAACAAGCTATTTACCGCAGAGGACGCGGAGCAGCTAGAGAACTTCATTCGGAGGGCACATGTTCAAACGCAGCGCATTGGTTGTCGCTGTCGCATTCAGCTTTGTGACTTCGGGCGCACGGTCGCAGGATTCGTCGGCCCAGAAGCAAGAGGCGGCGAGCACGTCAGTGGCTCCAGCGGTTGTCGAGATCAGTCCCAAAACCCTGGATGCACATGTCGGGGAGAAAGTGAAGTTCAGCGCGGCGGCCAAGGATGCATCCGGAAATCCGATTGATGCCAAGGTGTCCGTATGGTTTGCGGCGCCATTCGACCTGGCGGGAGCTGATGAGTCTGGCGAGGTCACCTTTCACGCGCCGGGAGTAGTGACGGTGGGCGCGGTCATTGCCGGGAAAACTGGATATGCAACGGTGAACGTGGGTACGTCGAAGATCAGCACGATCGAGATTGAGCAGCCGAAGCCCATCGTGGCGGGCAGTGCGCAGAAGTTGAATGCTATCGCACGAACCAGCAACGGAAACCCGCGGTCGGATGCGAAGATCGTTTGGACTTCAGACAAGGCGTCTGTGGCTAGTGTTGATGCAGCCGGAGTGGTCACGGGAATGGCACCTGGAACGGCGACTATCAAGGCTACGGCGGATGATGGATCGGCGAAGGTAAGTGTCCAGGTGGTGCGCGATGCGGTGCACAAGCTGACGGTGAAGCCGGGAACGGCGGACGCACGGACCGGGGATGTTGTGCATTTCACGGCATCCGCGGATATGGGCAAAAACCCTTCGGTGCGATGGTCGGTGAGCGGGAGTGGAGCGTCGATCTATGACGACGGCGCGTTCGTGGCGGAAAAGGCTGGGACGTATGTGATCAGTGCGAGCAGTGGACAACACAGCGCGTCGGCTTCGGTTGTGGTGCGTCCGCGGAATGTGGAGCGTGAGGTTGAAGTGGTATCGCATGTGCCGATGCCAGACATTCAGATGTCGGAAGAATGGATCATTGGACATCACGCGTATCTGTCGACCATTGCGGACAAGCTTTTTGTGTATGACATTGCCGATCCGGCGAATCCCAAGCTGCTTGATACCGTGAAAGTGGATGCGCGGCTGATCAATGATGTGAGCACGACTCCGGACGAGAAAATCGGCGTCTTCACGCGGGAAGGAGCGTCGAACCGGAAGAATGGAATCGTCTTCCTGGATACGACGGACCCTTCGCATCTGAAAGTTCTTTCGGAATATACCGCGACGGTTACTGGCGGCGTGCATAGCGCTTATATCGATGGACACTACGTTTATTTGACCGACGACGCGACTGGGTCGATGCGGGTGATCGATTTCCAGGATGCGAAGCATCCGAAGGAAGTCGCGCGGTTTCAGGTGGAGAACCCGACGGTGGTCACGTTGAACACCGAGATGGGTTCGATGTCGAGTGGACGCTACCTGCATGATTTGCAGGTGAAGGATGGGATCGCTTACCTGGCATATTGGCGCGATGGCTTGGTGATCCTCGATGTGGGGAACGGCGTGGCCGGAGGAAGTCCGGAGAATCCCAAGGTGATCAGCCAGTACAAGTTCAACCATTACGAACTTTATGGCGATGGGTGGCTGGCGGGGACGCACAGCGTGTTCCGGTACAAGAATTATCTTTTCGTGGGAGATGAAGTTTTCCCAGCGATTTTCAGCATTGAAGACCGCGACCGGATTCCGGTACGCGCGATTTGTCATGTAATGGACGTGTCGGATTTGAAGCATCCGAAGGAAGTCGCGCAGTATGAAGCGCCGGAGGGCGGTTCGCACAATTTCTGGGCTGCGAACGACATGCTGTATGAGGGCTATTACAGCGGAGGCGCGCGGGTGCTGGATATTTCCGGGGAGCTGCGCGGCGATTTGTACCGGCAAGGACGAGAGATTGCGCGATTCTGGACAGGAGATAGCAAAGGGTATCGGCCGAACCTGCCGTTCACATGGGGCGGTCAACCTTGCTCGGTAACGTGCGATAGTCCCGAATTGAATTCGCTGATGTACTTCAACGACATACATTCCGGGCTATGGATCACGAAACTGGGCGCGCCGAAATTCCAGGGATCGACGACGGCGCCCCCAGTCCGGAAGAGCGATCAAACGATTCACTAAGGGACAATCCTTGCGATAGCCGTAGAACTGGTAGGGATGCTTCGACCGCGCTCAGCATGACAGAATGAGTCGTCAGGCAGCATTGGTCTGCGGGCTCATCGGCGGCTGTTGGACGGCGCGGCGTTGCGCTTCAAAGTCCCTGGTCTTCTTGTCCTGATCCTCGATGACCCAATTCACCTCTCCTCCGACCAGGATGGCGAATCCGGTGATGTAGAGCCAGAGCATGAGAACGATGACGGCGCCGAGGGATCCGTAGGTGGCGCTGTAACTGTTGAAGAAGTGCAGGTAAACGCGGAAGCCGAGAGAGGC
>Ga0070741_10018068_pt1 | contig 11482 bp, 7 predicted proteins | sample Coa_R1_4_FD_66440 | JGI IMG/M metagenome (GOLD analysis project Ga0070741, IMG submission 66440) | Surface soil microbial communities from Centralia Pennsylvania, which are recovering from an underground coalmine fire - Coalmine... | ecosystem: Environmental > Terrestrial > Soil > Unclassified ...
TGGCTGTCGACGGATGGCACCGTCAGCTTGGTGCTAACCGTCGACGAGAACCCCCCGAATTGGGCGACCTCTGATGTGCTGGTCAATGTCCGCCACGACGCGTTCCTGCTCATGTACTTCCCGCAGTCGCGGCTTTGCTACATCGGTTCGACACGACGCACTGAGAAGATTTATCAGGGCCTAATGACCGAGGTCTGCGGCAACTTCCGTCTGCTGAGCTATGAGGAGACCAGTCGGGCTCGCGCTGGACTAGACGGTGTCCGCTTCTACAACGTGGGCCTCAAGAACACGACCTTCAACTCCCAAAGCGAGACATATCGGATGCTCACAGGTCCGGCCGCCGAGCGCGCGGTGACCGCTGGCGATGGCCGTGCGTATGTGCAAGGGCACTTCTTCGGAAGTGGCGTGGCGGGAGACACCAAGGAAACGATTGGCGCGAGCAGCAGCTCCAAAATTTGGAGCAATCAGACTTTGACGATCCCTGAGTTTCTATCCTGGGTCGAGCAACTCAACACGCGTTTGGTCGGCACCGCTCCATTCGCTCAAACCCAGTTCGACATCGTCAAGGCTGCGACTACGCTGCGTCGGCTTCCGGAGGTGGTCATCGCGGGAGCATGGGCAAAGGCAGGATTTAAGACCAACCCGCGCGTTCGTTTTCGCACCGAGGGCGCCGCCCTGTTCGACTACAAGAGATTGACCGATTGGGAGCTGTGCGAGTTCGCCCCGCAGCCGGCCAATGGCGTCATGGACTTCAAGGTCAGTTTGGACCAGTTCTCGGTGCTGATGCGTTTTTCTTTAGGCGGGGGACGCATGGTGGCGCAGCAAGACAACGCCGTCGTCATTGAGGTCGAATCGGCGACGGACTCCTGGATGCATCTATCCGAGTGGCTGTCAGAGCATCCTCCGGTCTTTTATGCTGCCGACAAGTCGTCCTTCGAAGGGATGAACCAGATGTCAGCCCCACAGCTGCAAGTCGCCGTCCTCTCGCATGGTGACGCTGAGGTCATCGATTGGAATGGCTGCGCCATCAACGTCGAGTTTGTACCCAACAACGGCTCTGCAAATGCCACACAACTGAGGCAGCGGTTGGCAGGCCAGACGACAGTTCAAGAGCACCTTGAGCGGTACTTGCTGCAGGTTCCTGGCCTCGCCTCTCTCTTCTACGACCACCGATCGGGCGAAGCGGCTGACTACATCGCGGTGACGGCATCCCCACAAGACGAGGTCGAGATTGCGCTGTACCACTGCAAAGGCGCTGGCGGGGCGCCGAGCGGCGGTCGAGTCGGAGACGTGTACGAAGTGGCCGGTCAATTGGTGAAGTCGGTGTACTACTGCGATGTCACTACTCTTTTGGACCACATGGAGAACCGCATGCATGCCCGGCATACAAGTCCTTCCACGTTCATTTCTGGTGACCTTGGCAACCTGAAGCAGCTCCTGCAGTCGACGCCTGCAACGAAGCTGAGTTTCACAGTGGTCGGCGTCCAGCCCGGCATCAGTCGACGGCAAGTTGACGCCCACTTGGCAGACCTGATGGTTTTCGGGGTGGACTACGCCAAGCGAGGTGGTGCCGCGAAGGCGTATTGGCTCGTCAGCGAATAGTCAAGCGTTGATCCCCGAGGATCGGCCGCTCCCGGATTGCAAGCTGCCATTGTTCAGCGGAGTTCAAGTGTCGGAGATGCAGCCTGAAGCAGTCACTTGTGGGGATGCTTTCACGGACCGCTTCTGGCTGAACTCGGCCACTTCGATGAACTAGATGGTCGGCGGTACGTATGGCTTAACATACGCGCTGATTTCACCGCTCGGAATGGATTACCGAAGAGTAGAAGTCCGTTCTGCCCATTGATTAAATTTTTGGACAGCGGTGATCATGTAGTTGCAGCCCACTCCGCGCACAGCAACTCTGCCTGCTTGAGTACCGTCTGTACTGCGGCATCCTGCAAATCGGGCGGGTAGCCGTATTTGTTGAGGATGCGCTTGACCAGCACGCGGATGCGGGCACGGGCGCCTTCGCGATACTGCCAGTCAATGCTGGTATTCGCACGCACCTTGCTGATCAACTCGGTCGCGATGACTTTGAGCTTGTCGTCACCCATCACCTCACGCGCGCTTCCATTCGCGGCCAAGGCATCGTAGAAAGCCACTTCGTCATCGCTCAGGCCGAGATCCACTCCGCGCTTGCTGGCGGCATTCAGTTCTTTTGCCAGTTTGATCAGCTCGTCGATCACTTCTTGCGTCGCGATCGCGCGGTTGTGGTAAGCGTTGAGAGTCTTCTTCAGCTTTTCACTGAACAGTTGCGACTGCACGAAGTTGCGTCGGGACTGAACCCTGAGCTCATCCTTGAGCAGCCTCGCCAACAATTCCGCAGCAACGTTCTTGTGCTTCAAGCCACGCACTTCAGCCAAGAATTGGTCGGACAGGATGCCAATGTCCGGCTTTGGCAATCCGGCGGCGGTGAAGACGTCGATTACTTGCCCGTCCGTGGTGATCGCCTTGGACACGAGTTGACGCACCGCGGCGTCGAGTTGTTCGGGAGTCTTGTGACCATCGACTGTGCGTTTGTTGAGTGCAGCCTGCACTGTCTGGAAGAACGCCACGTCATCCCGAATAGCGATTGCCTCGTCGCTGGCGGCGCATAAGGCGAAAGCGCGCGACAGTTCGGTCACCACCTGCACGAAGCGCTGCTTGCCATCCTCCTGTTCGAGAATGTATTCCTGCGCGGCGGGAATCAGTTTGAGACGTTCGGTCGCTGAGCCAGTGCCCCACTTCGACCAACCGAAGCCATGCAGCATGTCGCAGGCGACACCGTATTTCTCCTGCATGACGGCAATGGCCTGGGCGATGTCGTAGGTGGGATCACCCTTGCCGCCGCTCTCGGTGTAGGTCGCCAGTGCGTGCTTCAACTGATCGGCGAGTCCGAGATAGTCGACCACCAACCCGCCGGGTTTGTCGCGGAACACGCGGTTGACGCGGGCGATGGCCTGCATGAGGCCATGCCCTTGCATGGGCTTGTCGAGATACATTGTCTGCAGGCAAGGTGCATCGAAGCCAGTCAGCCACATGTCGCGCACGATGACGATGCGGAACGGGTCCCTCGGGTTCTTGAACCGGTTGGCCAGTCGACGACGCTTGTCCTTGTTGCGAATATGCGGTTGCCAATCCGGGCCATCGGCAGCGCTGCCCGTCATCACCACTTTGACCACGCAACCCCTGCCCTTTTCGGCTTCGGGGTCATCGTCCTTCGCGCTGGCCCATTCCGGGCGCAGTTGGATGATCGCTTCGTAAAGCTCAACGCAAATGCGACGGCTCATGCACACCACCATCGCCTTGCCACCGGTCGCTTCGCTGCGTTTGTCGAAATGCGCGACCAGATCGGCCGCGACCAGGACGATACGCTTGGGATCACCAACCAGCGCTTCCAGCGCCGCCCATTTGCTGCGGAGCTTTTCGCGACTGTGTTCTTCCTCGGCCTCGGTGATTTCCTCGAACTCTTCGTCGAGCGTGGCCAACTGCTCGGCATTCAATCCAAGCCGCGCGATGCGGCTTTCGTAGTAGATCGGTACCGTCGCCTTGTCGACCACCGCTCGCTGGATGTCGTAGATGCTGATGTAGTCGCCGAAGACCGCGCGTGTATTGGCATCGGTCTTCTCGATCGGCGTCCCGGTAAATCCGATGAAAGACGCCTGCGGCAACGCGTCGCGCATGTGCCGGGCCAGACCGTCGATCATGTCATATTGGCTGCGGTGCGCTTCGTCGGCGATCACGACGATATTGCGTCGTTCGCTCAACGCCGGCATCTTTTCGCCCTTGGCCGGCAGGAATTTCTGGATGGTGGTGAACACCACGCCGCCACTGGCCACCGAAAGCAATTCGCGCAGTTGCTCGCGGCTCTCCGCCTGCACCGGCATCTGCCCGAGCAGATCATGGCAACGCTGGAACTGGCCGAACAACTGATCGTCCAGATCGTTGCGATCGGTCAACAACACCAGCGTCGGATTGCGCATCGCCGGCTCGCGGATGATGCAGCCGGCGTAATACAGCATCGACAGGCTTTTGCCGCTGCCCTGCGTGTGCCACACAACGCCCGCGCGGCGATCGCCCGGCCGGCCACCCTGCATGCGGCCGACCCAATACGTGCCCGGTTCCTCGCGCTGTCTTTCAAAATCGCCCATGCCGCTGGCGCGCAGCGTTTCCTTCACCGCTGCGTTTACCGCGTAAAACTGGTGATAGCCCGCAATGAGCTTGTGCAAAGCACCGCTATCGGGGTCTTCTTCGAAGGTGATGAAATGCTGCAAGAGATCGAGAAAGCAGCGCGGCTCGAATACGCCGCGGATCAATACTTCGAGTTCCAGCATTGACTTCGGTGCGTCGCCCGAACCGTCGATGGTGCGCCAGACCTTGAACCATTCCTGGGTGGCGGTCAGCGAACCGATACGCGCCTGCAGGCCATCGCTCACCACCAGCACCGCGTTGTAATGCAGCAGCGACGGAATTTCCTGCTTGTAGGTCTGCAATTGTTTCCAGGCGCTCCAGATCGTCGCGTCCTCGTCGGCTGCGTTCTTCAGCTCGATCAGTCCCAGCGGCAAGCCGTTGACGAACACCACCACGTCGGGTCGGCGATGATGCTGGCCTTCGATCACCGCGAATTGGTTCACGGCAAACCAGTCGTTCGTCGATGCGTCGTCGAAGTCCATAAGGCAGACTCGATCACCGGCAATGGAACCATCGGCGCGCGCGTACTCGACTTCCACGCCATCGCGTAACATCCGATGGAACGCGCGATTGGTCTGCACCAGCGAAGGCGTCGCGATGCGCAACACCTTGCGTACTGCTTCTTCCTGCGCCTCGCGGGGAATGTGTGGATTCAGACGATGGATCGCGTCGCGCAGCCGGCCGACGAGGACCACATCGCCGAAAGAATCCCGCTCTGCCGCCGGTTCACCTGGCGCGATATGCGGACCGTGACCGGTCGCATAGCCGATCTCGCCGAACCAGACGAGGGCGGCTTCTTCGACAGCGGATTCGTTCAGCCCGCTCACGGTTTCCCCTTGATCCCCCGAGCCGCTTGCAAAGGTACCGCAAGGAAGTGGCGCACGTCAGCGACGACCTGCTCCAACCCCCGCGCAGCGAGTCCGTTCTTCCGCAAAAAGGCGCCCCATTGCGCCTGCTTGGTCGGGTCCCGGGCGAACTCATCGGACAATCCGATCGGCAACCCATTCGGGACCGGTGTGCGACGGCGTTCGAAGGTCGCCGCGATCGCATTGCCTATCAGGCCGAAATCCGGCACGCCTGTGTGAGCGAGCGCGTGCAAATCGAAATAGTCCTTCATCCGGCTATTCCGGATACCGAGCAACACAATCGCATGCAACTTTTCGGCAACGACGGTTTCCGGCGCATAGGTGCGCAATCGCGGCTTTGGCAGATCGAGCAGCGCGGGGTAATCCAGCCATTTCGGCGGCGGCACCGTGGCATCACCGATCCCAACATCTACCTGTACCTGTAGCCGCGCTGCGCCGAGGCGCGCCGACAATTTGACGCGCCGACCGCCGTAACCGTCCTCCAGGCGGGTGGGTTCAACTCGAATCGTTTCGGCCAGAAAGACCAGTCCATCGGGTTCCACTTCGACCTTGCAGATCTCGGTAAAGATGGATGTGATTGCCTCATCCGATAGATCGCCAAATCCCAGCAGATCCGCATCACGCGTCGGCCGCAAGGTTTCACCAAGCCAAATCAGCATCAACAACGCGCCCTTCAGTACAAAGCGTTCGGCGTACGGAGATCGAGAAAGGCGGTACAGAAAACGCTCGATGGCGTAGCGCGTCAGCACCAGATTGGGCTCGATGCCGATCTCCTTGGCGTGCCGCACCAGTCTTGTCTGTACGGAACGAGCGAGACCATCGCCTGTGCCGTTCATGCCGTGAGCGCTTCCATATACGGCCGCATCACCCGCTCCACGCGGCATATCCGTGCATAGTGATCCAGCTCGTCCATGGTGAGGCGACGCGTGCGCCAAGCTTCACGAAGCGCTTCAAGCGCCACGTCGAGACCGATTTTATTGCGGTATTTGAAGCAGTCCGCAATGGTTTTCGCTACCGAGTAGATGCGTACGCTTTGCCCTTCAATGCGATGGGATTCCACGCCACTGGTCAGCGCCGCACCCGTGAAGCGGAATACGCGGAGAGGTGGAAACTTCAATACCGGTCTGCGGGCGCGCCGATCGAGCGCAACCCACACCTCCCAAGGAAGTTGGGTGCCGAGACCATGAAACTGCAGCGCACTGAGTAGGCATACGGCCGCCTGCGGAACCGCCGCGCTTACCAGCGCCAGGCCATGATGCTCGGTGACGGATTGCTCCGGGAGACGATAGACCCCGCGCACCACGCGTTCGAGCTGCCCTGTCTCGACCAGCCGGGACAGTACCTGACTATGGATGCCGGCAGCGACCAGCTCGCGCGTGGTGACGCCCTGCGGGCGGCGCGCCAGTTTCAGGGTCTTTTCGAGGTCGGTAAGCGGAGTAGCCATGTGGCGAATCGTAGACATTTATTCATAAGTGTCAACGTTTCGCCACGTGCTGTAATCACGATTTATTCAACCCGATATCTGCTCTCAACTCTTCATACGCCAACGTTCCCTGGACGTAGGCCGCCAGAGCTTTTTTGAAATCATTGTTGGTCATATGAACCTCAGCACACAGAACCTTCAACTGGCTAGTAACCTGGCCCATCTTCAGATCCTGGGAACCGACATTCGTCACGATCACATCGTAGTCTGCGCGTGAAAGGACGTCACCCTTCGAAGCGCAGAAAGCCGCTAAGACATCAAAATCGAACAAGTAATTTTCGATCTCTCGGCGAGAGAGCATCCGATGATGCGACGCACTGTTGATCCATGTGTTGCGCTCTTGATCAGTACATGTATCGCGGTCGTGAAGCAAAAGCAGATCTACGTCCAAGAAGGCCTTCCTCAACACCTTGATAGCAAGGCTGCCATTTTTCTTCACTTCGCTTGTTCCGCCACTCGAAATGAAGAGTGTCGTCGGATAGTCCTTTCCAAAAACCTCGTTGTATACGAATGCATCAAGCCCCAGTTCTTCCCCGGCGGTGTTTGGTTCGGCCCTACCCTCACAATACACGATGCGCCTTGGTGCGATTAGACCTACCAGATCATCGAGAGCAGTTTCGAAGATGCGCTGCCAATTCCTCGCGTTGGGACAATGGGGCGAATCGTGTGCGCACCGGTGAAATAGTTCTGTTCCGAGAAATCCAAGACAGCACACTTGTCAGCCAGATCGTCCTGAAGGGCCCGCAAAAAGCCAATGCTGTGCGTGGCGACCCACAACTGGCAGTTTTGTGGAATCAGACGCTCGACGGCGACAAGTAGCTTGCGCTGAATGGCTGTACTTAGATGAAGTTCTGGCTCGTCGATGGCATAGATTGTGTCGTCGTATTCCGGCGTTCGGACAACAAGGTCTACGACTAAATCGATTACTTCTTTTTCACCGGACGAGAGGTTTTGATATGGGAAGTCCTTGGCATCTTCCTTATCAAAGTAGAGCTGGCCCTTGCCGGCGATGACGTTTCCGATTGACGATACGCGCACATCCAAGACCTCATCCAGGACCTGATTGATCCTCCCGAGAAGCTTCTCCCGTACTTGACTCCCTGTCTTTTCACCACTTTCGAACTCTCCGTAAGCGATGCCAAGTAGACGCTCGTAGTTTTCTTGCAGTCGATTGTCAAGAGCGACGCTGCTGCCCGGCCTTCGGCGGTCCTCCAGGATGTCTGCCTGTGCCGAGATGCTCTGAACATTCAGGCTTGGCGTAAAACGATATGCCGAGCGGATATGAAAAGTCTTCTTCACTACGGCTTTGTCGTCGCTGTCAAACGTGAGTGAGATGGCCTGATTCCTATCGTACCCAGCGTTTCTCAGAATTTCATCGGGATGAAAAGCGAACTTATCGAAGAACCACGCCTGCTCATTGCGATCCGCTCCTTTCACATTCTTCAGCTTCTCTTCGAATGCATCGAAAATGCTACTTTTTCCGCACCCATTTGGCCCGACTAATGCGACGATTCTTGACGGACTATGACCTAGATCGATAGTTAGATCATCGAACCGCTTGAAGCGCTTTAGTTGGAGTTGCTTGATCTTCAATGCTTGATCTCAATAGGCACGCGGAGCTCACCTGAAAGTAGCTTTGGCAACAGCGCGTTGCGCAGTTTGGCGAGGGTGAGGGATTGTTGAAGGTTTGCGGTGATTCGCCCGTACCACGGCGCGACCCGCGTAGTGAACGCAGTCATCAGTTTCCCCGGCGGAAGAACCACGGGAATCGGCCGAAAGTTTTGTTTGCTTACTTCCGCAAACGTGGTTCCGGTCGCCCGACCCTCGATCTCGGCCATATTGGCTCTGCACCAATTCAGCATGAAGAAGTTCGATGCGCGCTCGTTGCACTTCATGGCAATGAAGCCTTGATTGATCGCCACAGGCATGGAGGCAATGGCGAGATAGCCCACTGGCGCACGCGACGACATCAGCAGCGTTCCCGCAGGAAGCAGCCCCGAGGAAATCTTGTCGAGACCCGCGTCGGTGATCTTGCGATCCGTGCTCAGTAGAATCGGCGCTTGGAGAGACGAGAAATCCCTTGGCGTTGCCCAATCATGAATGCCGTTCTCCCAATATGCGGGCTCGGATGTGCTCGGTGTTCCGCCGCCCAAGCATTCGACAACACTGCCTACGCGTTCGACTGTCCACCCATCCGGAATCTGCCCCAATTCTGATTCCTGAAATCGCGAAGGAAACAGCCCGCCAGTGGCTTGATCGAGGCCAGCCGGTTCGCGGCCGTCTAGTTTGGCGCGCACGGGATCGAAGTCCACAAACCAGCTGTGGAACAGCGCGCGCGCCATCGCTTCCAGCGTGGCGTTCATGCGGCGATTCAATTCGATCTTGTCGTCCAGCGCGCCGAGGATTAAGGCGATGGCTTTTTGTTCGGCGAGAGGTGGAATGCTGGCTTTGTGGGCGAGGATACGTCTCGGCGAAGTGTGTTTGACTGTCGTACCCGTCGCACTCGCCAAAACTTCATGCCGATACTCGGGTGTGCGGAAAAGATAGAAAAGAAAACGCTTGTCCAATTCGGCGTCACGCTTGATGAGAATCTTGCCGAGTCGTTGGTTGTGAAGGTAGCGACGACCTGGCGGTTTCGGCACAAGCGCCGGATATCCGAGCGTATCCGCCTGCTTGCTCAAGTCGGTCATCGTGACGACGAGGTCTCCTTCATTAAGCACATAGTCTTCGGGAACTTCGCCGTCAAAGTATTTGACCTTGTCGCCTTTGAAGCCTCCGCCGATGGCGAAGTTTCCGGGCGTCAGCAAAATGTCGCCTGGCGGTTCATCGCGAATGTTTTTGCCCGGGAATGCGAAGCCGTGCTTCACATCCACAACCGTGGCGAGCGATGTTTCTCGCCACTCACCCGCCATATCCGAACCCTTCTAGATTGGCGGTGATGGCCTGCTCCAGCTTCGTCGATTCGGCGAATTGCGCACGCAGTTCCGTGACTAGGCACTGCATCTTTTCCTCGAACGGCTCGCCGTCGTCTTCCACAGCTTCAGCGCCGACGTAGCGGCCGGGGGTGAGCACATAGCCGTGCGCGGCGATTTCTTCCGTGGTAACGGATTTGCAGAAGCCGGGGATGTCGGTGTAGCTCATCGGCGATGCCGAACCCTCACCCCTGCCCCTCTCCCGATGGGAGAGGGGTTCAAAGGCGGCGCTGCGCCAGGCGTGATAGGTGTCGGCGATTTTCGCGATGTCGGCATCGGTAAGTTCGCGGTGAACGCGGTCGATCAAGGTGCCGAGTTTGCGGGCGTCGATGAAGAGCGTTTGTTTGCGGCGGTCGCGACCAGAAGCTGGATTCCGGGTTCCACCTGCGGCGGCCCCGGAATGACGGGTGGAAGTGTCCCCGAAATGACGAGCTTTTTTATTCTTCGTCAGGAACCAGAGACAAACGGGGATTTGGGTGGAATAGAAGAGCTGTCCCGGGAGCGCGACCATGCAATCAACCAGGTCGGCTTCGATGATGGCTTTGCGGATATCGCCTTCGCCGGATTGATTGGACGACATGCTGCCGTTGGCGAGCACGAAGCCGGCGACACCGTTGGCGGCGAGGTGATGGATGAAGTGCTGCACCCAGGCGAAGTTGGCGTTGCCTTTAGGCGGCACGCCGAATTGCCAGCGCACGTCGTCGCCGCGGCGCGCCCAGTCGGAATCGTTGAACGGCGGATTGGCCAGCACGAAATCCGCGCGCAAGTCGGGAAACAGATCGCGGCGAAAACTGTCGGCGTGCTCGGGGCCGAAGTCGGCCTCGATGCCGCGCAGCGCCAGGTTCATCACCGCCAGTCGGCGCGTAGTGGCGTTGCTTTCCTGGCCGTAGATGCTGAGATCGCCGATGCGGCCACCGTGGGCTTGGACAAATTTCTCGCTCTGCACGAACATGCCACCGGAGCCGCAGCACGGGTCGAACACGCGGCCTTTGTACGGTTGCAGCATTTCCACGAGCAGGCGCACCACGCATGACGGCGTGTAGAACTGACCACCGTTCCTGCCTTCGGCGCTGGCAAACTGCGTGAGGAAGTATTCGTAGACGCGGCCGAGGATGTCCTTGGCTTTGTTTTCCCTGTCGCCGAGACCAATCGTGCCGATCAGATCGATCAGCTCGCCCAGCCGATGCTTGTCCAGCGCGGGGCGCGCGTAGTCCTTCGGCAGCACGCCTTTCAGGCGCGGATTGTCGCGCTCGATCGCGACCATCGCATCGTCGACGATCTTGCCGATGCTCGGTTGCTTGGCGCTGGCTTGCAGATGCGCCCAGCGCGCTTCCTTCGGCACCCAGAACACATTGGACGCGAGGTATTCGTCCTTGTCTTCCGGATTGGCGCCTGCGTACTCGCCCTCGCCGGCGACCAGCTTGGCGTAGTGGTCTTCGAACGCGTCGGAAATGTACTTGAGGAAGATCAGGCCGAGCACGACGTGCTTGTACTCGGCCGCGTCCATGTTGTTGCGCAGCTTGTCGGCAGCCTGCCACAGCTTGGCCTCGAAGCCGAGATTGGCGCGGTTGCCATTGGAGCGGCCAGCCGCTCGCGATCCTGCCTTGCCGGCTTTCGCCATCGCGTCCCCCGAAAACCCATCGGATACCGCCGCGATGGTAACGTCCGTGCGGGACAGTGCAACATGGCGTGAGATTCACGCCGCCACGCCGACGCTTGCCGCGCGAAGATCAGATAGCACCCACTGAGCGGGGGCATCTTTGGGGGCATCGCTTGAATCCGCAAAAACCAGAATGGCTTTGCAGAGCCACCTAGGCGGGATGGTTAGATAGCCTTCCGCTCCACCAATCCATTCGGACAAGAGCCGCGCACAAGCGCGGTTTTTCGTGCACGCCTCTGCGGTTCCCGCCCGCCTTTTGCTACAGTGCGCGCAACGGGGAACCGGATCA
>Ga0070741_10018069_pt1 | contig 11482 bp, 13 predicted proteins | sample Coa_R1_4_FD_66440 | JGI IMG/M metagenome (GOLD analysis project Ga0070741, IMG submission 66440) | Surface soil microbial communities from Centralia Pennsylvania, which are recovering from an underground coalmine fire - Coalmine... | ecosystem: Environmental > Terrestrial > Soil > Unclassified ...
CTGATGGTGAAATCCACCGGGAGGTTGAGTTCGCGGAACAGCCGCGTCAAGGCCGTGCGAATATAGTCGGCAGCGTGGAATCGATCCCCCACAAGCGCCAGAACACGTGGCCCCGAGGCAGGCCCTGGCGCGCTGGTCGCGGGGAACGCCAGCGCCCGACTCTTTGCACTGTTCACCAAACTGCCGGACAAGGCAAGGGCCCCCGCACTCCTGACCAACTGCCTTCGCGTAACGGCGCCGGGTGTACGCATTGTTGGAGACCTCCGTGGTAGCGGGACTAGTAAGTGGCTCTCCCGCCGGAAATGTCATAACACTGGCCGGTTGTGAACGAGGCTTCGCGCGATACCAGGTAATGCACCAAAGCGGCAACCTCGTCGACACTTCCCGGCCGTCCCATGGGAATCCGGCTGAGCATGTACTGTACGGTCTCGGGTGCAATTCCATCCAGGATGGGTGTGCGGATCACCGCGGGGGAAATGCTATTCACCGTGATGTCTCCCTTCCCGGCCACCTCTTTGGCCAGCGCTTTGGTCAGGCAGATCACGCCGGCCTTGGTGCTTGAATAGGGGATCAGCGTCGGGTTTCCTTCCTTGCCGGCAATGGAGGCCACATTGACGATCCGACCGTACCGGCGCTCCAGCATTTCCGGGATCACCGCCCGGCAGGTCAGAAAAACGCCTTTGAGGTTCACGGCGTAGACTTCGTCCAAATCCTTTTCCTCCAGTTGCCAGAGGGGGAGACTCCTTCCCGCAATGCCGGCATTATTCACCAGGATGTCGATCGGGCCAAAACTGTTGCTGACCAGGCGGAACGCGTTTTCCACGGACCCCGCCGCAGAAACGTCACACCGTACCGCGATGCCGCCAATCGATTTCGCGACCTTGTCCGCCGCCGCTTCGTGGAGGTCAAGAACGGCAACTCGGGCGCCTGCTGCGTGCAAGCGGCGGGCAATAGCCTCGCCGATTCCCTGCCCTGCTCCAGTGACGACAGCGATTTGTTGATCCAGACTGAAGAAATTCGATTCGCTCATGTTCATCCCGGGTCGAACGGCCACCTTGACTACTCGATCGTCGCAAACTTGGCGAGCGCCTGCTCATCGATCGTCAATCCCAGCCCCGGCGCGTTCTCATCGAGTTCAATGAAGCCGTTTCGGGGCGAAGGCTCGCCCTTGAAGATGTACCAGAACAATTCATTGCCCACCTCGACGCTGACAGGTGGAAAGAATTCGGCCAGGGGGCAATTCAGGCTTGACATCACGATATGATAGTTGTGCATCTGCCCTGCATGGGGAACGACGTGAACCTCAAAAGCCTCGGCCAGATTGCAGACTTTTTTGGCCTGGGTAATCCCGCCGACACGATTTGTATCGAATTGAATATAATCGACAGCTTTCGCCTCAAGCATCTGGCGAAAACCGTAGATCGTAAATTCGTGTTCACCGCCCGCGATGGAGACGATGTTCATGGCCTTCAGTTCCGCGTAACCGCAGAGGTGGTCGGGAATCACCGGCTCCTCGAGCCAGCGCAGGCGGAAAGGACCGAGGAGGCGAACCATACGGCGGGCGTAGTCGAGGGTCCAACCCATGTACGCGTCGGCCATCAGGTCGATCTCGTTGCCGATGACTTCCCGGACCGTGCGGACCAATTCGAGGTTCCTCTCGATACCGGCGGCTCCATCCACAGGACCCCAGCCGAAGCGCAACTTCATGGCGCGATAGCCCTGCTCCTTGTATTGGCGGGCTTCCTCAGCCAGTTGCTCGAGCGGCTGGCTGTAAAGGCGGCTGGCGTACACCGGGATCTTGTGTTTGGTTTTGCCGCCCAGCAGGCGAAACACCGGCTGGTTGAGTGCCTTACCCATCAGGTCCCAGAGGGCAATATCCACCGCACTGATCGCCACCATCCCGATCCCCTTTCGCCCAAAAGCCATGGTGCGGCGGTACATGTGCTGCCACAGGAATTCGTAGTCAAAAGGGTTCTGCCCAAGCAGGATCGGTTTGAGGTAAAGATCAATCACCTGCTTGGTCGGACGAGGAGAGAGCGCCGCGTTGCCGATCCCGACGTGGCCGGAGTCTGAAAAAACCTCGACCACCAGCCAGCTATGGAAACGAAACGAGCCCATCGGATCCGTCGGAAGATCCAAAAGGTCAATCGGGTTCGTGCAGAAATGGGGCTGCGGAGGAGTGGTTTCGCCGCGCCATTCCACAACTCGGGTTCGAATGTCCGTGATCTTCATGTCTTGATGCTCTCCCTTACGCTTGCCGCGTCGCCGAGCCGATTGACGGGCTTTTCGGGCAATACTCTAAGCTGGCTCTCGGGGTTGCGGCAAGTCGTTTCTGGGGGTCGGTTTCGAATCCTTTCCCGGATTCGTCCTTGACAGTCGCGCGGCGGGGATTTACAAGCTTATTGCCGCAGGGCGGCGCAGGTGATGAAACGCTTTGCGTTACGCCAGGGACATATAGCGAGGCGCCAATGAATTCCAAGCAACGCGTGATTACGGCACTCAGGAGGCAGGGCCTGCCCGACCGGGTGCCCATGCAATTCGACCTCTCCCGCTCGCTCACCGAGAAGTTTGCTGAGAAGTACGGAATTCCGGCTCGCTTCACGACTTCTTACTACGAGGACGTCACCTATCGCATCTCGGCCAATGATCTTCGCGTGGCCATGGGGAGCGACTGCGTGGTGGTCGGCGCGAGCTTGCCACGAGGGTACAAGCATCCCATTGATCCGACCGGGTGCATTATCAATGAGTTTGGGATGAAGATGCGCCAGGGACCGATCTACATGGAGGTCATTGCGAATCCGCTGGCGAACGTGAAGGACGCCAAGCAAGTGGAGGACTTTGAGTTTCCGGATCCGCTCGCCGAGGGGCGGTATGACGACGCGGGGTTGTACATCGAGAAATACAAGGGCACACACTTCATCATCGGCGACATGGAACTGACCATGTTCGACATGATGGCACAACTGGTGGGGCTTGAAAAACTGCTGCTCGATATGGCCATGGGAGAGCCTTACGTGGAAGTGCTGATCGAAAAATGCAAGACCTTCGCGCTCGCGGTTGGAAAGAAACTTGTCTCGATGGGAGTGGACGGCATCTGGGCCGGAGACGATTTCGGCACCCAGGCAGGCATGATCATTTCGCCGGCCATGTGGCGGCGGTATTTCAAAGAGCGCTATCGCGAGGTGTACGCAGCACTCAGGGCAACGAATCCCAACATCATGATCATGCAGCACTCCGACGGCGCGGTTGCGCCCATCCTGGGCGATTGGATCGAAGTCGGGCTGGAGGTTTTCAACCCCGTGCAGCCGAACGTCCCCGGGCATGCGCCGGAGGAATTGAAGAGCAGGTTCGGCGACAAGCTCTCGTTCTGGGGGGCCATCGATCAGCAGAGCCTGCTGCCGTTTGGAACCCCCAAGGAGATTGAGGCGGACGTCAAAGCCAAAATCGAAGTGCTGGGCCGGGGCGGAGGGTACATGGCGGCTCCCGCTCACATCATCCAGGCGCAGACGCCCTTGGAGAACGTTGAAGCGTTCATCCAGGCTGTCCAGCAGCACGGCGTATACTCATAAGAAGGAGTCATCCCATGCGCAAACTCGCCCGGGACCGTATGACAGCGCGCGAGCGAATCGAGTGTACCTTGCGGGGCGAGCTTCCCGACCGGGTACCTATCTTTGATCTGATCCAGCACATCCCGCTCATCGAATATGTAACCGGTGAGAAGCTGACCATGGAGAACGGCCTCGACCTGCTCTGCCGCACGATCGGCGAGCGCCTGGATATCACGCGGGGCATTGCGGCGCCGGCTGAGGAAAAAGTCATCCGGCATGAGGATGGCTTCGTTTACAAGCAGGAGTGGTGGACGACCTGGCTCATCGAGCGGCCTTTCCAGGATGCCAAAGGTCTGCTCGCCTATCTCCCGCGCCATATTGAGGAGATTCGAAACCGCAGGTTTGGCGAAATGTGGACATTCGCCGGAAAGAGCAACGTCTGGGGCGCAGCCACCAAATCGCCGCGCGAGCAGTTTCTGGAGTTACAGGCCAAAGTCGGGGAGAACACGGTCCTGTTTCCCAACGAGAGCCCCGTGGGCCTGGATACGGCGCACATCCGCGCCGGGCTGGACCTTTTCATCTATGCCTACGACGAAAATCCGCAGCTCGTCTCAGAGTGGCTCGAGGCCTTAAACTGGTGCGAGATCCAACGAGTGCACGAGACGGCTGATTTTGCGCTGTCCCCGGTTGCCCTGGTCTACGCGGATATCGCGGACAAGAACCAGGTCTTCTTCTCGCCGGCTTTTCTGCGCAAAGAGTTCTTTCCGCGTCTCAAGAAGCTTGTGGCCGCCTGGCACGAGCACGGCATCAAGGTCATTTACCATTCGGATGGGTATCTGGGGGATGTGCTGGATGACTTCCACGCCGCCGGGGTTGACGGCATCAATCCCCTGGAACCCCTCTCCCGCATGTATGCGGGCGATATCCGCAAACGGTTCCCCGATTGGATTTTGATGGGCGGCATCGACGTGAGCCAGCTCCTGCCGTTTGGCAGCGAGAGCGAGGTGCGCTCGGCGGTTCGCAAAACCATCGACGAGGCGGGCGCCCACGGCCGTCTCTGGCTCGGTTCCTCCACCGAGATCCATCCGGGCGCCAAACTCGAAAACGTCCTGGCCATGTGGGATGAAATCGAGAACTACGGCCGCTATGACTGAGCGCTTTGCGCCCGTCTTCATGCGAGCCTTCCCGCACTCGTTCCTTCTCAAGGTGTACCCGGCCTGGCTCGATGCCACTTGAAAGGAGTGCCCTCATGAATTTTGGGCGATTTGCGGCTTTCGCCGCCAAAGTCGTCTCCGCTCATGTGACCACCTATTTCCTGGCGGGCGCCATTGCGTATCCCTTGCTGACCAAGGAGTATTACGTCGGCCAGAATCCGATCTTCGCCGCGTTCCTTCGGACGGAGGCTGACCCCGCGCTTTGGGGCCATGTGGTGCGATGGTTCCTGCCGGCTGAAATCCTGCGTGGCTTGCTTATCTCCATTGTGCTCTACCCGCTGTTCGATGTTCTAAAGACGTGGGCCTTCACAAAGCGCTGGCTCCTCATCTCAGCTTTACTGGTAGGCCTGGGATTCTGGGCGGCGGCCGTCCCGGCGCCAGGCACCCTTGAGGGGATGATCTACATGCGCCCGTTCATCACCCCTGCCGTGCATTTGCGGGTTCAGCCCGAGAACATCCTGCAAGGCCTGGCTCTGGCGTTTTTTGTCGCCGGAGCAATGATGAGATGAAATCCCACAAAAGTCTTGCGAGATCGCCAATCTAAATTGATCATGCATGGCGGGAGTAAAATGGAATGGTGAGGGGGTTGGCGTGGCTGTAACCGTCAAGCGCGCCTATGAAAAGCCGAGTCCGCAGGATGGATATCGAGTCCTGGTGGACGGCCTTTGGCCTCGCGGATTAACCAAGGAGAAATTGAAGGTCGCGGACTGGCTGCGCGACATTGCCCCGTCACCAGAACTGCGCGCCTGGTATGGTCACAAACCGGAAAGATGGGAGGAGTTTCGCAGAAGATATCGCGCCGAACTCTCGCGGCCGCCGCGCAAGCCGATCCTTGAAAACCTCGTCGAACGGGCCCGCAGGGGAAACGTTACGCTCGTCTTCGCAGCCCGCGACGCGGAGCGAGCGAACGCTGCGGTAATCGCTGAGATGATCCGCGAGCTCCTGTAACCCGTGAGGCTAGTGAGGATTACCAAATTGAGTGACGTGAGATCCCTTGGCCCGACCCTCACCCACCGCTTCGCGGTCGCCCCTCTCCCGCAAGCGAGCGAGAGCTGTTTACTTACCAACTACAGCCCTCTTCCACCGGGAGAGGGTGCCCGAGTAACGAGGGCGGGTGAGGGGAAAGCCGTCTCTTCATTACGTAACGCTCAGTAAGAGCGAGCACCAAGAAGGGACCGACACAAGCTCACCGAGGAGTGACTCAGCATGGAGGACAGGTTCTTCATCAAGAGCGAAAGCGTCCCGCGTGCGTCCTCGCCGGTGTTCCAGCACCTGCTGGATACCTATGCGAGCGAGACAAACAAAGTCATCTCGGTGTGGCGCAGCTTCCAGCCCGGCGAAATGAGCTACCGGCCCCACGCCCGCTCGAGCACGGTCGCGGACATCATGAAGCACCAATTACTGTCCGAACGGCGCTTTTTCGGGGAATTCCTTGGCTTGCCTGAGCCGCCGGCAAATGAAGTCCTTCCTTCCGCCGACACTCCGGAGGACTATGCGCGACGCATGGGTGAGTTGGCATTCCCCCGCCTTGCCTGCTTTGCGCTGAGAGAGGAAGTGTGGTGGCTGGAGGCGGTTCGATTCTTTGATGTGGACCGACAGCGTATTTGGATTTTCTGGAGGCGCGTTCTGCACACCGCGCATCACCGCACCCAGCTCACTGTTTACCTTCGCTTGCTCAACAGAACGGTTCCGTCAACCTACGGGCCGACGGCCGATGTCACCTGGAAAGGCGCCGACCCCACGACCTCGGTGGACGCCGCTGGCCGAAAGTGAATTCACTGGCAACCCTTTCGAGAGGAAATGGCCGCACCCCTGCGGTCGTAGCCTGTGCATCTTCTTGAAACCTGTGCACTCTCTCACGTTACCTCTCAGCCGCCTCATAGAAACGCCTGATCACATCCATTGCCGGCTTTCCCCAGGGAGTGAACGAGCGGTCCTGGGGGCCGCCGGCCCCGTTCGTTCCCACCGACCACCAGTAGACGCCTTGAAACCAGGGTTTCGAGTAAAAAGCACGGAGAAGAGCCTCGTAGCACCGCGCTTGCGTCTCCGGTGAAAGGGTGCCGACGCGCGAATCATCCCAGGGCTCCCGGTTCGCCTTCTCGTAACTTGGAAACCCAGCCTCCGTGAAAATCACCGGACGGTTGAACTTCCGATGCACGGCCGCCACTTTCTGGAGCAACGCATCGGTCGAGAGGTCGTCCGGCAAGGGATAGTATTCCTGGAGGCCGATGTAGTCGAGCGCATCCCAGAACTTGAGGTTCTCAAATTCCGGTCCCCAGTTCGCCGCATAGACCAGCGGGCCCGGATAGAGCTCGCGCGTGCGGCCAATCAGCTTGCGCCAGTCCGCATCGTAGGGCGTGAGCTTCGACAGCTCTCCGCCAATGCAAAGAATATCAGCGTGGATTTCCTTCGCGAGTCGCGCATAGTGTTCGAGGAAGCGGCCGTATTCGCTGAACCACTCGGCCCGTTCTGCTGCACGTGAGAACTGCAAGTCTCCGGCGTTTCCTCCCCGCACCCAGATCGCAGGCTTCAGCATGACTTTAATTCCCAGGTGGTGCGCGAGCCGCGAGAGCTGCCGCAGGCCGTCGTCGTTCTCCCAACTGTCACTGCCCGTGGCAATTCGTACCCGCGGCGAATTCTGAGAAGACCAGCCATAGGGAACAAGCGCGATCGCATTTATACTGTAAGCGGGCAACAGTTCGAGCATGTGCCGCGCACCCGCAGAGTCGTAGGTGGCGGGAAACTCGGCGGTGAAGTTCACGCCCTTCTGGAAAAAGAGTTTCGGATAAGGCAGATCGGGAGGAATTTCAGGCAGAGCCGCCATGGCCGCCCGGTTCCGCGCAACCTGGGCTCTCTCGATCGCTGCCTTTCCCTGATGCACGGCCACCGCGAGAAGCACCGAGGCTGCCGCGCCGCAAGCCACAGCGTTCCAACCGATGCGAGGTCGCTCCGATGATTTGATGCTGAGAGGCCTGATGCTTACCGCCAGCGCAGCAACTGCACTCGGCAGCATGAACAGCGGGCCAAACGAGCGGAAGTCGAGATGTCGAAACAGCGCAAACCAGGCCCACACGAAAAGAGGCAGCAGGACGAAACCCGCGAAGAGCGTTCCAACCCGTTTCAGGTATCCTTGCCGGCCCCACCCCGCCAGCATCCGGCGCAAGCCAAAGCAGAGGACCGCGAAAAAGATGGGGAGTGCGATAAGACTCTGCGGGCGCGCCTGCCGAAGCGGGAGCAATCGCACAAGCCAGGATACGAGCGCCACGTTTCCGAGCATCGCGGCGGCAAAACCGTCGAGGGGGCAAATCCACTTCCTCACCATCGCGAGTAGCGCCATTACGGTGATCATGACCAAGAGAAGAACCCCGAGCAAAGAGAAGTCACTGCCCAAAGGTTGACGGTAGGCGCGATATACCTCGTCGGCCGCAACACTCGACGCAAAGGCACCGATGGGAAGCAGCCGGAAAGATTCGAGGCGATAGCCTGGAAAGGCGCAGCGAATCAGCGCGGGCAACGCCCATACCAGCGAAGTCGAAAGCCAGAGCACGGGGTAATAGAACGCGAGGCAGGCGAGCCAGGTCGGAAGCCAGGGCATGTTCGCCTCCGGCTCCCAGCGCTTCCCAATGAAATCTGCGCGTTCGATAGAGACTGACATGAGCTTGCTCAACTTGTTGACCGGGCCAACAACCCTGCAATGCTGCCGCGGTAATAGCCTGACACAACGTCCAGCGCAATTCAGACAAATTTTCACGCGACAGGATGTGTTGGCTATTCAGTTCGTACTTGACAAACGATTATGGGGGGCATTCTCGGCACAGCAAAACACCCATCCAATTCGAAGGAAGTTCTTATGGAGCCTGCCCGAATCTCCTCTTCTTGGTTCTCCTTTTTATACTCGCATCCTTTCTGACGACTCCTCATCAAGGCCGCTTCCGCGCTCAGGCTGACCAGGCGCGGACTTTGCAAAATACGGCAGGCAGGCGGGGCCTTTGCTGCTCGGCTTTCGCGAGTACGGCAATCCCTGCCCGCGCAACTGCTACCGCTTCGGCTACAGGACAAGCGTCCCCCGCCCGCGCTGATCCGCCTGGCACCATCGACGGAGCGAAAAATCCTGAACTCATTCCCGACGAGGTCGCCTACCGGCTGGTGCTCCTTGCCCTGGCTGAGCCGGAAAACCCCACCGACGCGCAGCGAGCGCGCTTTCAGACCAGGATCGCCTCGGCAAAACTGAGTGAAGAGGACAGCAAGGCCTTTCTCCCTATTCTTGGTACCTTTCAAAAGCAATTGGACGCTTTGAATGCGCGAGCCGACCAGATTCGAGCCCGAAACCCGATTCCTCTTGCCGGGACGCCCGACTACCAAAGTCTGGTTGACCTCAGCAAACAAAGGGAACCGGTCTTCGTGGAGGCGATGAGCGGAGTGCCCGCCAGGCTCAGCGCGGAGGGGTACGCGAAGTTACAAACGTACATTCAGAATGCGAAGCGCGGGATGAAGTATCTTCCGGACATCACTCCGATGCCTGGGCAATAAGCTGGACATGAGCGGCCCGGCCGGCACACGTGGCATCGCAGTGCTCGGGCCGACAGTCGCGAAGGGAGACAACCCAAAGCAAGTGGTCTAAGATCAGGAAAGGAGTAACCTTCATGCACCTCATAAAACGACCTCGCAGCCAGACGCGACTACGATGGCAGGCCATGAGGCGTGGCCTCAATTGTGCGGCTCTCATCTTCGTCTTCACGTTTTTTAGTGCGCTACCGTCATACGCCTATTCCTGGTACTCCGGCGCATCGGTGGGCAGCGATGGGACGGTGTACGGCTGGGGGGGTCACCGATGGGACCACTTACACGATGTACCACATCGCCTACGTCTGGACCACGCTGACGAGCCCGGTCAAACACCGTCAGGCAGGCCCGGCTTACAACAGCGCGCAGAACTCGGTGCGAGCGGACGTCTGGCTCCCCTTCGACCCGGGTGATCTGGGCACGTACCTGGTTCAGAGCACTAACCAGGCCTACTGTTATGGGTGTTTGTGCTATTTCATTAACGCGCAGAGCCAGGCGCAGGTGACCCTCTGTGACTTCACAATTCAGGGGGTGGCAAGGCCTTTGTGCAATGGTAGCAAGAGCAAGACAGTCTATCAGGCGGCAGGCATTCCCTCATCAGACTGCTCCGTCGTGGCGGGGCAGAGCAACCTGACCTTTGTTGTAGGGGGTGACGTGACACCTGACTACCCCGATTCCTATGAGGATTTCACCAGCACACCAACTCTCGATGCCTTCTACTATGCGGGATCGGGCGGGGGAACAGTTACGCCGCAGTTTTCCATAAACTTCAACTCTACGCGCACGGTCTACCATGAAAAGACAGATACAGTATGCAAGTAAGACATCCAAAATGGTATGGGGGGGAGCGAGCCTAGCCCGCCTCGCCTTTTGGGTGGTTGGCATTTCGGTCGCCGTAAACACATTTTTGTTGCGATCGTACGGCCAGTCGCAACAAGCGCGCGTGACTTATCTGCTCCAGGCAGTAGTGGAGGGAGCAGGGCAAAGGGGATGGCAGGTTGAGAGGGCGGAATTACAGGAGGATTTTACTGGAACCATTGGAATCATCCGGGTGGCTAACCACACGAACATATCCGTCGACAATGCGCAATTTACGGCGAGTACTATGACGGCAGGGGTCGCTGTTATTTTTCGCTACAATTTGCCCAAGGACGGAACTTTGAAGCCCTGTCGGGGCCTTTCCGACGGGGAGAAGTGCGGACGATGTACGCGGGGGCGGCCTATCTTAATCCGGCAACGCAGCCTCGCCGACTCAAGCTCTATCCCCTGGACCGGCCTGTGATCGCTGGAGGGAAAGGACATGATCGTTCCGCGACCAGAGTGCGGGCTCCATTGATTCTCGTCCCAAGTAGCAGTCTCGCACAGGAGGATTGGCAGACGATATGGCTGACGTCGGACAGCGCGCATCCACCCAATCCCATACTCGACCTTTTGCTCGCTGCTGTGGCCGTTGAGAGCAAAGAAGTAAAGGCCACGAAGATAATCACGGCCTCAAGCGATTCCGTTCGCGCGTGGTTCGAGCCGTTCATCGCTCACCACCAATTCCGGCACGGGCTGATGGAGAACGCGGATTCAACCCGAAGCACGCTGATACTGGTCCGCGCGCTCGTTTCCCTCCATTGCCTCAGGCAAGAGCCTTGGGCTCCGCGGTACTCTGGATTAGTTGTCGAACACGTCAAGCGCCTGCCCACTGCGGATGTTCCACCCATAATAACGGTCCTATTGGAGTCTGAGTCTCGCGGGGATTGGTCGCAACCATTGCTCCCTGGCCATTTTGATGTGGTCGATGTTGGCAGCGGTTGGGACGTACCCGAAACAAAAGGACTGCAAAACACGCCTCCCTCCCGCGAGGGAGGGCCGCCCTTGCGACGGGTCAGTGCCCCGCCGGAGGCGTATAGTTGTCCATGAGGCTCTCTGCTTATGGGCCGGTCGGCGCAGAGCTTTGAGTTCAGGTCTCCGCTGAAGCCGCGGCGCAAGTCGAGATTCGCAGACCCGAAGGGTCTGCGCCAGCCGGCCGCGTCGGTCCCACGCATCGCCGAGCTTCGCTCTGATGCCATGAAGGGGGCGGCTCCGATCGAGTAGGATTTGGTTGTTGGAAGACTAAATCTTAGGTTCGAAAGGAGGGCCCCCTATGGAGAAGTTATACCTGGGAGTGGA
>Ga0070741_10018070_pt1 | contig 11482 bp, 9 predicted proteins | sample Coa_R1_4_FD_66440 | JGI IMG/M metagenome (GOLD analysis project Ga0070741, IMG submission 66440) | Surface soil microbial communities from Centralia Pennsylvania, which are recovering from an underground coalmine fire - Coalmine... | ecosystem: Environmental > Terrestrial > Soil > Unclassified ...
AAATTATACGATTCCAGGAATGAAAGGTTGTCGTATTCTTGCCTTCCAATTGGAGCGGTGAGAAGTAAAATCACTCCGCCTCTTTGCCTTGGGTTTAAAAGCGCTTTAAAGGCTTGCTCCGATGGTTTTGTGATTTCTATTGATGGACGATTTGATTGATAAAAAAGCGACTCGTAATATTGAACTGTTTGCCAAGCATCAACCCCGATGCTTACTTGGACTCTGGGGAGAGTTTTTAGTTTATTGAAAAACATTTTTGTAAGAAGAGATTCTTGGCCGATGACAGTAAATTCATAATTTTTGTAACTTAAGATTTCGATAATTCTTTGTAGATAATCCAACTGAACAGCAGCGCCGCTCACAGGAATTTCGATTTGAGTTATTTGATCACTGGAGGGATTTAGTTGATTTACGACGAACTGGAATTCAGAGAGAGTGAGATTTTGTGAAAGGCGAACTGCTATAGGGAATGAGATTGCTTTTATTATTTCTCTTTTGTCTGGTGGCAGGAAATTTTGAAGCTTATTTTTTACATCTATTGAAGGGGCGAAGATTAAATCCGCGTCTTTTACCGCCCAAATTCTTTGGGGAGATGCGTCTGTGACGACCACTGTCAAGTAAATCTTAATGCCTAGGGACTTTTCTAGAATTTCTTTTGCTGCTGCTATGCCATACGCAAGAGCAAAGTGTGTTGAGATTACGACCCATTTTTTTGCGTCGGGATGAGTTTGGGCTATATTGGTGAAATCTTTGATTATATTTTTGGTGTGTTTTTTTAGATAATTTGTATAGAAGTGTGTTACAAATTTTTCCGCGATCGGGTTTGTTTGGTAAAACTCAGTTAGTTTAACGAAGAACTTAACTCTGCTTCCTAAGTCGTGAATCCTATTTGCTTTAAGGTCGAGAATTCCGAGGTCGACAGAATTTATTGATTGGGGCCTCGCGCTTTTTATGGCGTTCATGACCCGAATATGACCGAGACCGGCGGGGGAAGTGGTGAATATAAATAGTGTATCTTTAAAGTCCACAGTTTATGATAGCACGATAGACTTTATTTCAGCTTGGAACTTTCTTTATGCGAAGTGACCTTTTTGCAGGCCTTGCAATACTTATTCAATACTAGTTTTGTTAAGCCTTTGCTTGAATTTTGCAGATTAACTTTGTTTCTTTCTGTAACGTAGTTTTGCGATTTGCAGATTTCGCAAACCATCGCAACGACTTCTCGAGCGCCTTTTTTTGCCATGGAGGTATTATAGCAAAGGTTATCGGTAAAGGGAAATTTTTGAGCCTAGTGAGAGAGTCGAACTCTCGTTTAGCCCTTACCAAGGGCTCGTTCTGCCGTTGAACTAACCAGGCTAAAAATGGCGGTTGTAGTGAATTATATCAGATGCTATTCTTAAACTAGCAAATATAAATATGCGTAAGTACCTGCTCTGGATGATATTGGTCTTGGTGTTGGTAGGAGGTGTTGTTGTAGGTTTGCTTCTTGTCCAGCAACAACAGGTTTTTAAGCAGAAAGCTTCCACGCCGACGGGAACTTCAACTTTGACTATTCAGCCCGCAACCGCGAGTTTTGAAAGAGGCACTTCGAACCCTATAAGCTTGTATTTCAACACACATGGCATATCTGTGTCCGGGATAAATGTGAGACTTACTTACTCGAATTTGGGTGTTACGGCTTCCGGAATAAATACTTCCGATTTAACTTCGAGCGGGGACTGGAGCTGTCCTGTTAAGACAGTTACTTCCAACGGGAGTACCGACGAGATTGATATTGTATGTACCAATAGCGCGCCCGCGGGTTATTCTAACAATGTCGACACGCTTCTTGCTACTTTTAATTTGACTGCAAGCCAAGTGCCGATACAAAACCCTTTGATAATTAGCTTTGATCCTGCCGGGACGACTGTCACACAAAAGTCCGATGGGGCTGATATTGCGCTTACTCCAAGCAGCATTGGCTCTTATACAATTACAGACACTCTTGCCGGCAGTCCTACGGCTAGCCCTATTATCGTTGTTGCTAGCCCGACTGCAACTCCGACCGGATCCGCTTTGGCTCTCGCTGCCACCGCGACGCCAACTGCCACGGCGACAGTTGCGCCAACTGCCACGGCGACAGCGACAACGTCTGTTTTTGCGACTGTAACTCCAACTCCCGTTCCTACCGCAACCGCTTTCGGAGCGACTCCGACGGCCTCGCCTTTTCCTATGCCGGTTACCGGATTTGACGCGCCGACGGTTATCGGCGCCATTGGAGGGGTTAGCTTGCTCATTATTGGAGCTCTTGCGTTAATGTTTTAGGTGTTAAATTTTGGGTAGAAGATCTCTTCGTTTGGCACGAACTTCTTTTCAAAGCTTCTATTGCCGTGGATGGGACATTCTAAGCTTATCCAGATGAGAGTCTTCTTTTCGCCTTTTTGTCTTGGTGTACAAATTTGATTTAAGAATTTTCCACAACCTCCGAGATCGCATCTTTCCGATGTATGAGAAAAGCCTGCAACATATGTGGGGGATTTTGGAAGTTCCGGTTGATAATAACGCAATGTTTTTTTATCGATGGGTTTATCATATTTTAGGAATTCGCTCAATTCTTTTTTTAACGCGTTGGTTGCGTCTGAATAAAAGGCTAACCAGGAGAGGAATAATTCTCCTTCACGGCTTTTGTAATTTTGTATTACTGGGACATAGGCGATATCTCCTGAGTTTTTGTTGAAATATCCAAACTGGAATGAAATTTCTTTTTCGTGAGGAAGGATGTTTCTGATTGGGGGAGTTATGAACGGCTCGTTGATATTTGGAAGATTTCCTTTTTCGAAGAACTGGTCGACAAAGTGCCCTGCCAGAAATTCCATTAGAAGAGACTGGAATTGGTGGGGCCAGTCATTTATTTGTTTTCCTGTTTTTAGGTCAAAAAAATGATAGGCAACACGATTATTTGTCTTTGTTTCTGATATTATTTCGTCAAATCTTATTGGAATTTGAAGTCTGCTTTGGCCGTTTGGGGACAACTGTGTGAAATTAAAGATGGCGAGCGTTTCTGAAAAATGTGTCAGATTTGAGTCTTTTGATTCCGGGAAGTTTTTGGCTAACTTTAATCCAAGCTCGTATGTTTCCTCGCTTTTTCGAATTTTTAGTTCTAAATCTTTTTCCACCGAAAGGGGGAGTTTGCCGAATTCCTCAGAAAGAATGTATTTGGATCTGTCGACTAATGACTCATCTGTGTGAAAGCTCCTCCAGATTTCTCTTACATCATTTGAACCGTTATTTAGGGCCTTTAGGAAGGGGATTATTAGGCTCCAGTTCTGCGAAGGGAATGAATTGTTTATATCCTCTTCGCTGGTTTTGCCGTACCTATAAAGGTCGAAAAGGGATACTGCCTCATGGAGCGCGTTTCCGATTATGGCTGATTTAGAATTTATTTTCTCATGGTTTGTGAAAGTATTTTCTTCGTATTTAAATTCATTATCTTCGAATACGAAATGGATCCATGGAATGACTTTTTCCGTGAAGTTGCTTAAATTTAATCTTGTTCCTTTCGCGCCATAGCTTTTGTGTTTAAACTTCTCCCATTGGGCGGATGAGTATAGCTTTCTTTGCAATTCTTCGAGCTTTTTTTCTGAAAGGAGCGGAATGGATTCAATTCTTGGAAACCAGAAATCAAGCTCGTTTTGCAATCTTCTCTCAGCCATTTGTAAGGCCCTCAATAGGATATAAGAGAGATAGTTTTGAAAAAAGGGGCAACTTTTATATCAAATTACGAACATAATATGTCCAAGGAGAGAAAGGCGCTTATTTTTTGATATAATATGGCTGTTCGCCTCCTTAGCTCAATGGCAGAGCGGCGGTTTTGTAAACCGTTGATTAGAGTTCGATTCTCTGAGGAGGCTCCAGGGCTGTCGCAGTTTAATTTGCTGAGGTGGTGGAGTGGACAATCACAACAGACTGTAAATCTGTCGCTCGAAAGGGCTACCTAGGTTCGAATCCTAGCCTCAGCACAGGCAAATATGCGTAGACTCCTTTTTTTAATAATTCTTTCTTTTGTATTCTTGCTTGTCCCTAAAAATGTTTATGCTGACTATGGTTTGGAGTATAAAAATTTTGATTCTCAAATAGTTGTAAATCAAGACACCTCTATCACTGTGAAGGAAACGATTAAGGTTAATTATGAGACAGCGCATCATGGAATAGTTAGAAACATTCCAGGCAAAATTAAGATTATTAGCGTGACTGATGAAAATGGCGCTTTATATACTTATTCGGTGAGTGGGACAGATGTAAAGAAAATTAAGATAGGAGATCCCGATAAGACCGTAACTGGGTTTCATGAATATATCATTATTTATAATGTTTGGGATCAGATTAGGGAATTTTCTGATCACTATGAACTTTATTGGAATGTGACTGGAAGCGATTGGGATGGCGATTTGCCTGATCCGACTGCCAGCGTTATTTCAAACTTTGCCAGAATAATTCGGATTAAATGCTTTTCCGGCCCGGTTGGAGAAGCTAATGAGGATTGTAAGGGGAGCTTTGGCGATAATAATGCGACTTTTAATTCATTGAGAGATACAGGGGTTGGGAGCGATTTTACTATAGTTATCGGGTTTGATAAAAATAATCATTTTATATTTCCAAGCACTTTGGAAAGAATTGTAAATTTTTTGGTGGAAAATTGGATATATTTATTCACGCCCATGCCGTTTTTAGTTCCACTTTTGTTTTGGATAAAAAAAGGGAGAGACCAAAGGTATGTTAGTGAGGATATTTATTATGAACCAGAGGACAAGGCGACTAAAACTGTATCTATTTTTGAGAGGAAGTTTATTCCGCTAGTTTATTCTCCAATTAAGTCATTGACTCCGGCGCAGGCTGGAACTTTGATAGACCAAGAGGTTGATATAGATGATGTTGTAGCTGAGATTACTGAGCTTGCGAGATTAAATTATTTAAAGATCAGGAGGATTCCTAAAAAAGGAATCCTTGGAAAAGATGATTATGAGTTTACTAATTTGAACGGAGATTTAGGAAAGTTGACTAATTATCAGAAAGAAATTATGGATGGAATTTTTGGAAGTTCTGACAAAGTATTGATGAGCTCACTGAAAAATAAGTTTTATGTGAATTTGAAGGATGTTAAAAATGAGCTTTATGAGAATATGAGGGAAGAAGACTTTTTTGATGGAAATCCAGAGAAGGTGAGGCAAAGATGGTACGCAATAGTGATTGTTTTGGTTGTATTACTCATATTAGCAATGCGAGGCGACGTGATTGCCATCTTTCTTGTGTGTGTTTTTGGTGTTTTGGGCTTTTTGGTTGCGACAGTGATGCCCAGAAGAACTGCGAAGGGGTATGCGCTTTATAGGCAAATAGAGGGGCTAAAGTGGTATATAAATAAAGGTTTGTGGAGACAAGAGGTTGCCGAAAAGAATTTATTTATCGATGAGATACTCCCGCTTGCAATTTCTCTTGGTGTTGTTACCAAGTTGGCTTCTGATATGAAAGATTTGGGGCTTGAGCCGCCGACATATGTCTCAAATATAGGGACTGGCAATTTTGCGGCCGGCTTTTCGGAATTTCAATCAGGACTCGGGAGCTCACTTTTGTCAAGGCCCGGAGGGAGCGGTTCGTCTGGTTTTGGCGGTGGAGGATTTTCAGGTGGCGGCGGAGGAGGCGGAGGTGGAGGAGGATGGTAAATTGAAGAACAAAATCGACCCCGCGTCTTGGGTAAGACCGGATAGAAGTTTCCCTTGTTACTTCAAGGTGGGTAAGCTCAATTTTAACTTTACGTTAAAACAATTTGCTTTCCCAAAAAACTTCTGGTAGGGAAAAATTTCCGGTTTGGCTTCCCTTCACGCAGGGTCATATATATTATACAACGCTAAGTCCAGAGAGGAATATCTTTAGAATGGCGTTTATTATTGGAGATATGATGTTTGAGATTATTGATTGACCACCTGCTATCGGCAATATTAAGAGTAAGAGAATAAAGGCTCCGTATTTATTGAGGAACAAATCGTATTGCCGCCCTTCTTTTTCCGGTAGAAGCGCTATTAAGATTTTTCCGCCGTCAAGGGGGTGGATTGGAATTAGATTGAAAATTGCAAGCGAGACGTTTAAGATGATCAAGCTTTCGAGTATAGGGGCAGGATAAAATCTAAAGAGGAGGGAGACTATACTTGCCAGAATCAAATTTGATGCCGGGCCGGCAAGAGAAGTAAGGGCGGCATCGCGTTTTGGGTCCTTGAGGTTATACGGGTCGAAGATTACCGGTTTGCCCCATCCGATAGGAAATCCTGCAAGAGCGGTTAAGATAAACACGAGTGTTCCCAAGGGGTCAAGATGGGCTAGCGGATTTAGAGTCAGTCGCCCCATAAGGCGCGCGGTTGGGTCGCCAAGATAATTTGCCATAAAAGCATGAGATGCTTCATGCACATCGAGGGCGATAAGCAGAGCTATGCCAAAAGATATTAGATAGAGAAACATTGAATAATTGTACCACTAATGATAGAATAAGCATACTTATGTCATACATTTGCCAAAATTGCGGAAAAGGGATAGTGGCGGGAAGGACTCAGCGCCATCACAGAGGTGTTGCGGGTAAACGTTGGAGAAAGAGGGCTACGATGACGACTAGAACTTTTAAGCCCAATTTGCAGAGGGTTGGTGTTACTATTGGCGGAGTAAAGCAAAAGATGAGACTTTGCACTGATTGTATTAAGAGGTTTAAGAAAGAAGGAAAGATTAAGACTTATAGAACTAGAGGTTCATTTGCGGGTAGCCTCGTTTGAACTCTTCAAAGCTTACAGGTTTTTTGCCTTCTAATTGGACCTTGTCCAAGATTAATTTTCCGTCTTCCAGGTGAAGTTTGAGGATTTTTATCCTTTTATTATCCGCAATTGTATAGATTCCAGGCCAGGGGGTTAGAGCTCTAAATTTTCTTTCGATTTCAAAAGGATTATCTCTGAGGTTTACTAAACCATCTTCTCTTCTTAAGATTTTTGTATAAGTAGCTTCGCTTTCGTTCTGGGGTTTTAGATTGATTTTATTGGCCAAGTAGTTTGGGATTAATTCAATTAGAAAATTGGCCGATCTTTCAAATAGGCGTTTTCTTAGTGTTTCATTTGTATCTTCTTTGGTTATTTTATCTTTGAATCGGCTTACAATTGGGCCATGATCCACTTTTTCATCCATTTTTATTATGCTTACTCCTGTTTCGTCGGCTGAATCCATAATTTGAGATTGTATTGGGGAGGCACCTCTATATTTTGGCAAAAGAGAAGGGTGGATGTTGAGGATTCCTTTTGGGAAGTGGTTTATAATTGATTCCGGAATTATTTTACCATAGGCTGCGACTATTCCCAGATCGGCGGCGGGGAGCGCTTCACTTAAGTCTGTTATTATTTTGAGTTTTCTTTTGTGGGCCCAATTGTCTACAGGGCTAAACATTTTGGTTTGACGCCTCCCGACTAATTTGGGAGGTTGTGTTACCACTGCCACAATTTTGAAATTCTTGTTTAACGCCTCAAGGATAGGCAGGACGTAATCCGGGGTACCGAAAAAGATAACTTTTGTCAAAGCTCAACCTCCTCCCAATCTTCGCCGTCAAACTTATACAGCGGAGACTTTTGTTCTAAGATTTTATCTATAAACAAGATGCCATTCAGGTGGTCGATTTCGTGCTGGACTATTTGCGCGTTGAAGCCGGAGAATTCCTCCACTTTAGTTATTAATTTATCAGAATCTGGTGTTTGGTATTTGATCTTTATTTTGTCTGCTCTTTTTATAGGGCCATAGAAATGGGGCAAAGAAAGACAGCCTTCCAGAATTTCCTTTTTATGCGGTTTGTTTTTTGTTTTTGACTTGATTTTAGGGGATTTGGAAACCTCCAAAATTTCCGGATTTACAATTATGCGTTTCAAGTTTTTATAGTCAACTAGAAAAATTTGAAACGACTTTCCGATTTGAGGCGCAGCGAGCCCGACGCCTTCTGGATTGTTTTGAGCCCGAAGCGTGTCTTTCATGTCGTCAATTAGATTTTTGATCTTTTTGTCTAATTTGGCGACCTTCTTTGCCTTTTTTCTTAAAATGGGATTTTTGACGTCGACGATTTTTAATATCATAAGCCAAATTATATCATGAGCCCTTGCTTTCGGGAGAAAAACTCTATAAGGCGGAATTATTTTGTTTTGATATTTTCCACGACCTCGAGAGCTTTTTGGGCTTCTTTGTAGTCGTGTTTTAGTTCTAGGGCTTTGTTAATAGCCTCGATGGATTCCTGGATTCGTCCGGAGTTTGCAAGCGCTTTGCCTAATATCAATTCTATTTTTGGGTCTGTTGGCGAGAGAAGAATTGTATCTTTTGCCAGCTGAATTTCCAGATCAAGGTATTGAGAGTTAAATGGATAAAGTTGACTTAATATATTCATTCTTGATTCTCGGATATTCATGTTTCTTGGACTAAGCGCGAGCGCGATATCCGATTCATTGATAGCATATGGAACCAGTTTTGCTGCGTCGGTTGAATCTTTTTCGTTGAGGGCGAGAGTTATACCTGTCAAGATTTTTGCCATTTGATTATGGAAGATTGCTTCGTTTGGGGATAAATTTATTGCGTCTTGGATGTTTTTGACTGAATCTTCATAGAGGCCACTTTGATAGTCCTGATTTGACTTTTGATATAAGAAATCAGCATACCAATATCTTGAAATTAGAAATAAAGAAATTCCTGCCAAAAAACCTGCGACAGCGATGCTTATTTTTTGTTCTCCTGATAGATTTTTGGTTTTCGTAAATTTGTTTTTTTGATTTGACCTAATTGCGATTGCGAAGGCGGGAAAGAGAAACGTTAGAAGTGAGATATTCACAACTGAAAAACCAAAGAAGTTTGTTACCAATATTGAAACAAAGCCTGAGAGAAGAGACTTATTTTTTCTTAGGATAAAAATGATTGTTCCTATTAAGATCATATATGTTCCCAGGCCAACTGCTCCTGAATTTGCAAGAAAATTTAAATACTCGTTGTGAGCTTTGTTATAGAGATAGTCCCATTCTGAAGTGTTGTTGTGTTCTATTGGCCTAAACTGCCAGTATGAGTATCCAAATGTCTCGACTCCTGTTCCGAAAAGAGGATATGCTTTCCAAATATTTATTGCCCCTTTCCAGACGATCTTTCTGATTTCTCCTGATTCTGTGCCTCCTTCAGAGCTATTATTTATCTGATTAGTTGATTGATTGGTTGATTTTTTTTCTGCGAGTTCGATGAGTGACGGCGTAAACGGTGTGCCAAATAACGCAATTGCGAAGAATAAAAGTGAGCTTATTATTATGAATACTTTGAGATTTTTTTTGAAATTGAAAATCCAGAAAATTATATAAGCTATGCCCAATCCAAGCAGGCCAGATCTCGATTTTGTGAAGATTACGCAGGCAAAAAGAAGTATTGTTAGCGTGATCCAGATTATTCTTTTTTTGGTTAATTTTTCCTGTAAGGAAAAATACCAGGTTAATGGAGCAAGAGAAGCAAGGAAAGCGGCAAGCCAGTTGGGTTGCCCAAGACTTGCAAAGACTCTGGTTTTTACATCCTGCACCCAACAGTCGTCGTTAAATTTACCCGAAACTATAACGCAGCTTATTGAACCCCCAAAATGTTCAAGGATCCCAAAAACTGCAACTAAAGAAGCGCTGATTAGGATGTAGCGAATTGCCTTTAATGATTGTTTTTTGCCAATGTTGGATACAAATGCCCAATAAAGAACGGCGTAACAGATTGATGAGAGGAGGCCACCGTTAAACCTTGAATAGTAACCTAGTAATGACGTTCTTTGGTCTATTGATAAGATTGTGGAAATTATCTGGCTTCCAAGGAATAGGAGTAATGGGATGTCTAAGATTGTGCGACGAAATATTATTTTTTTGGATAAGATAATATTTATTATCCATGCTGAAGTTATTAATACTGTAAAAATATAAACTAAAATAATTTTGTTGAATTCAAAGATTTCCGAACTTTTGGGAAAGAATGCTAGTGGTAAGATTAGAGAAAGCGTGTAGAACAGATTTGCAATCATGATTCTCATATTACCATACCGTGCTATACTAGCCACGCAATATGATTAATAGGATATTGGGATTACTTAGTGAGGATATTGGGATTGATTTGGGAACTGCTAATACTCTTGTTTTAGTTCGAGGTAAGGGGATAACAATAAGGGAACCTTCAGTTGTCGCAAGGCAAAAAAAGACTAAGGAAATTTTGAGTATCGGACTTGGGGCGAAGAAGATGATTGGGAGGGCTCCTGACCTAATTGAAGTAGTCCGGCCTCTTAAGGATGGTGTGATTGCCGATTTTGATGCTACCGAAGCGATGCTTAAGTTTTATATTCGAAAGGTCCACGAATCGGGAAGCGTTATACCAAAGATTCCCAGACCCAAAGTGATTGCCGGAATTCCTTCCGGCGTTACCGAGGTGGAAAGACGCGCTGTTGCCGATGCCGCTCTTTCTGCCGGAGCGAGGCAGGTTTACCTTGTTGAGGAACCTATGGCCGCCGCCATTGGAGTGGGGTTGCCAATTGAAGAACCTGGAGGGACTTTTATCGTTGATATCGGAGGAGGGACCACGGACATAGCTTTAATTTCTATGGGGGGAGTTGTCGTTGGTGATTCCATTAGGATTGCCGGTGATGAAATGGATGAGGGGATTATTAATTATTGCCGTTTGAAATATTCTCTACTTTTGGGTCAACCTACTGCCGAGATGGTTAAAATGTCTATTGGGACCGCGAGGGAAACTAAGGAGAGGTTTATGGTTGTGAGAGGCAGGGATTTGGAGACGGGGCTGCCTAAATCTCAAAAACTTTCAAGCGATGAGATAAGGGAGGCTTTAAGCCCTATCGTTAATGAGATTGTAATGAGTGTGAAAGAAATACTTGAGGAGGCGCCGCCAGAACTAATCAGCGATGTAATGGAGAAAGGAATAGTTGTGACCGGGGGCGGTTCGCAACTTGCCGGGATTAAAGAGGCGATTGAAGAAACTACAAAGATGCCAGTCCTCATTGCTGATGATCCTCTTAGCTCTGTTGTTAAGGGGTGTGGAAAACTTCTTGATAATGAAGGGCTTCTTAAGAGAATTAAGGTGACAAGTGGGTTAAAATGAGTGGATGAATACTTTGGATGATCAACCTCGAGCTGGATGGCTTACTTGGTTTTTAAAGGGGATCTTGTTTTTGGTTGTTATAATATTGTTTGCGAGACTTGGGGAGCTTCAGATTATAAAGGGTGATTATTATAAAGATCTTTCTGAAAATAACCGAACAAGGAGGATTAGGATTGCCGCTCCTCGCGGAAGGATTTTAGGGAGTGACGGACAGGTGATTGTTGGAAATATTCCAATCAAGGAAAAGATCGTATTTACCAAAGACGGGTTTGAAAAGAGTATTGATACCGGAGGAGATTCCTCAGAATATTTGATTACTGAAGCTAAA
>Ga0070741_10018071_pt1 | contig 11482 bp, 5 predicted proteins | sample Coa_R1_4_FD_66440 | JGI IMG/M metagenome (GOLD analysis project Ga0070741, IMG submission 66440) | Surface soil microbial communities from Centralia Pennsylvania, which are recovering from an underground coalmine fire - Coalmine... | ecosystem: Environmental > Terrestrial > Soil > Unclassified ...
CCCTTCGGCGGAAACACCGGCCCTTCGGCGTGGACGGCGCCGGTTTATCCCTGGATTGTCTCCATTGCGTTCCGCTTGTTCGGCAGTTATTCGCGCGCAGCAGCCTTCTCGCTGCTCACGTTCAACAGCGTCTTTGCGGCGCTCACTAGTTGGACCATCTATCGCACCGCGCGGCGAATTTTCAATCCACTTGTGGCCCTCTGGGCGGGCTGGATCTGGGCGCTCTATCCCGACACCATCTTCTGGTCGGTAAAGTGGATTTGGGAGACAAGCCTCTCGACATTTCTCCTGAGCCTGCTGTTCATGCTGACGATTGAGATGGCGGGCGACGAGCGCGTTGCGTCATGGCTGGGATACGGCCTGCTCTGGGGCCTGGAGGCGCTGACGAATCCGTCAGCACTGTCATTCCTGCCGTTCGCCGGAGGTTGGCTGGCTTATCAACTGCAACGCCGTGGCAAGCCGTTCCTCGCGCCCGCAGCGCTCGGCGCCGTGGTGTTTTGGATGACCATCATGCCATGGCTTGTGCGCGACTACGCCGCAATGGGTCACTTCGTGCTGGTGCGCGACAACGCAGGCAACGAGCTGTGGATCGGCAATAATCCCCTCGCCCAGGGACAGTACGTACTAGCTCTACACCCAAGCCGGAACCCGCAGGTGCTGGCGAATTATCAGGCAATGGGCGAGTGGGCTTTCTGCGCCGAGCAGGGCCGCCGCGCACGCGAGTGGATCGCGCAGAACCCCGGCCGTTTCGCTACCATCACCGCACGGCGCGTATGGTTCTTCTGGAACGGGCTGCCGCGGCTAGCGAAATATCCGTCGCTGTCGGAGATCAAGAATTCGCACATTCTGTTGCTCTCGGTCGTTGGGATATGGGGGTTATTGCTGGCGATCAAGCGTCGCGTGCACGGCATCTTCCTCTTTTCCACGCTGCTGGTCTTCTATCCGCTGGTCTACTATATTTGCTTTCCGGAGCCGCGTTACCGGCATCCCATCGATCCGCAGCTGATCATCCTGGGAGTGTACCTGGTGTCGGAAGCCCGTTCACGTACGGCGACACATGGCAGTCAGGAGCACGAGATTTCCGATCTCGAGCGCGATGAGATCCTTCCCAGATGCACTACCCTATCCGTCATCATCCCGGTCTACAACGAGCGTCGCACGCTGATGAAGCTGCTGCGGCAGGTGGCGCGCCAGCCCCTCAGCCTGCACAAAGAGATCATCATCGTCGACGACTGCTCCTCCGACGGCACGCGCGAGTTCCTGCGCGATGCCGACTTGCCCATGCTGCTGGGCGCCTGCGGGGCCAACACCGTCAAACTGGTGCTGCATGAGAAGAACATGGGTAAGGGTGCCGGCGTGCGCAGCGGGCTGGAACACGCTACCGGCGAGCTGCTGCTGATCCAGGACGCCGATCTGGAGTACGACCCCCGCGATTATCCCGCGCTAATTGCTCCCATCCTCGAGGGGCACGCCGACGCCGTCTTCGGCAATCGCTTTCACTTCGGCTCGCACAAGGTGCCCCGCTTCTGGCGCTACGTGCTGAACCGCGTTTTTTCGGTGATGTGCAATATGCTGACCGGGCTTAGCGTGCACGACGTTACGGCCTGCTACAAGGTCTTTCGCCGCGACCTGCTGCTGAACATGCACCTGCATTCCAATCGCTTCAGCGTGGAAACCGAAATGACGGTAAAGCTCGCCAAAATGGGCGCGCGCATCTACGAGGTGCCGATCGCTTATCACGGGCGGACTTATGCCGAAGGCAAGAAGATCAGCTGGAGCGACGGCGTGATGGCGGTGTGGGACCTGGTGAAGTATCGCTTCCGGGACTGATCTTGCCGGGTTTGAGGTCACTCCCAGTCCGCCGGCCTGGGATAAGCTCCTCGATAGCCCAACTGGTGCGAGATGCGTCGCGCGGCTTCCTTGATCATGTCGGCCAAGTGAGGCACCGCATCCCGCGGGACCGCGTTGATGGTGCCGGTCGAGGCAATGGCCGCTTCGACCTGCCCGTTGACGTTGAATATAGGCGCGCCAATGCAGCGCGCTCCCAAGCTGTTTTCCTCATCGTCAACCGCATAGCCCACCTCGCGCACGTGCTCCAGTTCCTGCAGGAGCTTCGGCATGGTCGTGATGGTGTGCGTGGTTAGCTTCTTCAACCCGCGATGCCGCAGGATCGCGTCGCGCTCCTTGGAATCAAGATAGGCCAGCAGCGCCTTGCCCACTGCAGTCGAATGCACTTCCATTCGCCGGCCAATCCACGTGTTCATCTTGATGAACCCAGGCGCCTCCACCTTCTCGACGTAGACCGCCTCGCCATGGTCGAGGATGGCCAGGTGACTGGTGATGTGAATGCGGTTGACCAAATGCTGCATCACGGGCTGGGCTACTTCGCGAACGTCCACTCCACCCAAAGCGGCGCGGGAAAGATTCAGCACCTTCATCCCCAAGCGATAGCGGCCGCCATCGCCGTCGCGGCGTAGATACCCGTGATGCTCGAGCGTCCGCAGGATATAGCTGGCTGAGCTCTTTGGAATCTTTAGCTTACGGCTGAATTCCGCGTTTGACATGCCGCCCTCACGCTGAGCCGCGGCTTCCAGAATGAGGAGAGTACGTTCGACCGCGGTCGAGGAGGCGTCAATTTGAGAAGCCATAGCCAACCAGTTTACCAAGGTGCGAATCCGATTTCACCGTACATGATTATGAATTTATGTTCAATATCTTGAACGATAGGCTTGCCGCACGGTCCGCTAGCCGGGTACTGTCCGTACACAATCTGGAATTGATGTTCAATAGGTTGAACACAGTCAGATTTGCGGCCGCGGCTCAGCGGTGACAGTCGTTGCAAGCGTGGTCGGCTAGACCCGCACTCTTACGAACGAACCGAGAGGAGATCACGAAATGGCGGCTCAACCGAGCGCAGCGCAGTTAGCGCAATCCTGGACGACCGACCCGCGCTGGAAGGGGATCCAACGCCCGTATACCCCGGAAGATGTGATTCGTTTGCGGGGCACTCTTCGCATCGAGTACACCCTGGCCCGGCTGGGCGCCGAGCGTCTTTGGGAGATGCTGAACACCGACGCTTACGTCCACGCGCTGGGCGCGATGAGCGGCAATCAGGCGGTGCAAATGGTCGCCGCCGGATTAAAGGCGATCTACGTCAGCGGCTGGCAGTGCGCGGCCGACGCCAACAACGCTGGGCAGATGTATCCCGACCAGAGCCTCTATCCCGCCGACTCAGTACCTAATTTGTGCCGGCGGCTGAACAATGCGTTAACGCGCGCCGATCAGATTCATCATTCGGAAGGCAAGAACGGTATCCACTGGTTTGCGCCGCTCATCGCGGATGCGGAAGCCGGCTTTGGCGGCACGCTCAATGCGTTCGAGCTCATGAAGGCGATGATCGAGGCGGGCGCGGCCTGCGTTCACTTCGAAGACCAGTTGTCCTCGGCGAAAAAGTGCGGCCATCTCGGCGGGAAGGTTCTGGTGCCGACGCAGGAGGCTATCCAGAAGCTGGTTGGGGCGCGGCTGGCGGCGGATGTTCTGGATGTGCCCACCATGATCCTGGCGCGCACCGATGCCAACAGCGCCTTCCTGCTGACCAGCGATGTCGACGACTACGACAAAATCTTCTGCACCGGCAAACGCACTGCCGAGGGCTTCTTCGAGATTCATGGCGGCCTCGACTCCGCCATCGCCCGCGGACTTGCCTACGCGCCGTACGCCGACATGATCTGGTGCGAGACTTCCGAGCCGAACCTGAAGGAGGCGGAGCGCTTCGCCAATGCAATCCACGAACAATTCCCCGGCAAACTGCTGGCGTATAACTGCTCGCCTTCGTTCAACTGGAAGAAGAAGCTGGACGATGCCACCATCGCCCGCTTCCAGCCGGCGCTGGCCGAAATGGGTTACAAGTTCCAGTTCATCACGCTAGCCGGCTTCCACGCCCTGAACCTCAGCATGTTTGAGCTGGCGCGCGCCTACAAGGACCAGGGCATGACCGCCTACTCGCGGCTGCAGGAGAAGGAATTCTCTCGTGAGTTCAGCCATGGCTACTCGGCTGTCAAGCACCAGCGCTTCGTCGGCACCGGGTACTTCGACGCGGTGACGCAGGTGATTGCCAGCGGTAAGTCGTCAGTCACGGCGCTGGATAGGTCAACCGAGGCCGAGCAGTTCGCGGAGATCAAGTTGCCGCCTGCTGTGATCGAAGTGGGCGAGGACCCGGCCTGCCGGCCGATCCTGGGCGAATGCCCGTTGGGCTGCGGTCACGCCCATGTCGAGCATCCGCATCTGGAAATGGGCACCGATTAAGCTTCCCTCAACAGATAGAGCGTGTGCTAACCGGCATGCGCCCTTGGCACGGGTTTCGGCCCGTGCCTTTTTTGGTAGAGCTCGCCTTCAGGCGGCGTGAGCTTGCGGTAAGAGCTCACCTGGCGTAGCCGTCGACACGGTCCACCACTTTCATTGATCTGGTACCATACTCGCCATCGTCACATTCGGAGCGAACCGATGAGCCCATCCACGCGATTCCTGACCGCCATTTTGTTCGCCGCACTCTGCGGCGGCAACCTCTTCGCCGGCAACACAAAGGCTGCTTCCAAGCAGGAGTTGGCGAACGATCCGCGCCTGGCCGGCGCCTTTCGTCATCCCGCAGAGCACGGTTGGACATACGTCCACCTCTCCGGCACCCCCTCGCAGATTGGTTTTCAGCACGGCTATCTGCTGGCGCCGGAGATCGAGGATGCGCTCAGGATGGAAAAGGTTGAACTCACTCACGACAACGCTAAAGACTGGCAGTTCTTCCGAGATGCGGCTGAACGGATGATGTGGCCGCACGTTGAAACGGAGTATCGCGAGGAGTTGCAGGGCATCACCGACGGCGCGAATGCCGCAGGTATCAAGCTGGATCTGTGGGACGTGGTGGCCCTTAATGGCTTTCTTGAGTGGAGCTACTACGTAGCCGCGTACGACAGCCAGCACGGGATCAAATCGCCACCCACGACCGCTCCCGGCGACCATTGCAGCGCCTTTGTCGCCACCGGCAGCTACACCAAGGACGGGCGCGTGGTGATTGCGCATAACAACTGGTCAAGCTACCTGGATGGCGAGCGCTGGACGATCATCTTCGACGTCGTGCCCGCAAGAGGGCAGCACTTCATTATGGACGGCTTCCCTGGCCTGATTCACAGTGGCGACGATTTTGGCATCAACTCCGCCGGCATCGTGATTACCGAGACAACAATCACCGCCTTCTTCGGATACGATCCCAACGGAATTCCGGAATTTGTGCGCGCTCGTAAAGCGATGCAGTATTCGCAGTCCATCGACGACTTTGCGAGCATTATGAAAACCGGCAATAACGGCGGCTATGCCAATGATTGGCTCATCGCCGACACCAAGACCAACGAGATTGCCAGTCTTGAGTTGGGGTTGAAGAACGTCACGCTGGAGCGCAAGAAGGATGGATATTTCGTTGGCTCGAATTTTCCGATCAGCGAGAAGCTTGCCCGCGAGGAGACCCATTTCGACCCTGATCCCAGCCGCAGCGCCAATGCGCGCCACATCCGCTGGGAGCAACTGATGGCGGAAAACAAGGGACGGATCGATCTTACGGCCGCCGAGAGGTTTGAAACCGACCATTACGACAGCTACACTAAGCAGCAGAACCAGCCCAGCGACCGCACGCTCTGCGGACATGTCGATCTTTCGCCGCGGGGCATGCCGCCCTGGCAGCCGCCGTTTGGTATTGCAGGAACGGTCCAGAACAAAGCCACGACCGCGGCAATGGCGGAGAAGATGCAACTCGTAGCCGCCGCCGGACACGCCTGCGGCATCGACTTCAAGGCTCAACCCCACCTGCAAGCGCATCCTGAGTTTGATTGGGAAAAGGATGTGCTGCGGGACATGGACTCCCAGCCCTGGACTGAATTCGAGGCGGCGAAGTAAAAGGTCAGCATTCGGTATTCAGTCCCTTGGAATGTTGCATTGCGTGTGCTGAGGAGAGTGCGCACTGCGCAGCCGCTGCGCGCTGCCTGCTACTCCGGCATCGGAACTTTGATTCCCTTCTCCTTCGCGAACGCCTTCGCCTCGTCATAGCCGGCGTCCACATGCCGCGCGACGCCAATCCCGGGGTCGTTGGTCAGCACGCGCTCGATGCGCTTGGCCATTTCCTCGCTGCCGTCGGCAACCGTGACCTGTCCGGCATGCTGCGAGTATCCGATGCCCACCCCGCCGCCGTTGTGGATCGATACCCACGATGCGCCACTTGCGGTATTCAGCAGCGCGTTCAACAGCGGCCAGTCGGCGATAGCGTCGCTGCCGTCCTTCATCGCCTCGGTCTCGCGGAAGGGAGATGCCACCGAGCCGCAGTCGAGATGATCTCGTCCCATCACAATGGGCGCCTTCAGCTTGCCGCTCCTCACCATGTCATTTATGGCGAGCCCGAACTGCGCGCGCTCACCATAGCCTAGCCAGCAGATGCGGCACGGCAGCCCCTGGAACTTGATCCGCTTGCGCGCCAGGTCGATCCAGCGGCTCAGAATGCGGTTGTGGGGAAACATCTCGAGCACGAGCTCGTCGGTGGCGTGGATATCGGCGGGATCGCCCGAGAGCGCCGCCCAGCGGAACGGGCCCCGGCCTTCGCAGAACAGCGGACGAATATAAGCCGGCACGAACCCGGGAAAATCGTAGGCATTCTTCACGCCGTGCTCGAAGGCGAAGGTGCGGATGTTGTTGCCGTAATCGAAGGTTACCGAGCCCATTTTCTGCAGCTTCAGCATGCCTTCCACGTGGCGCGCAATGGTGTCAAGCGAACGCTCGACGTAACCCTTAGGATCGCGTTGGCGAAGTTCGAACGCTTCTGCCAGCGACATGCCGTTCGGCACGTAGCCGTTCAGCGGATCGTGCGCCGAGGTCTGGTCGGTGAGTATGTCGGGCACCACGCCGCGCTCGGCCAGCTCCGGGACAACATCTGCGCAGTTGCCGACCAGCCCAACCGAGATGTTCTCCTTTTTGCGCACTGAGTTCTTGATGATGCGCAGCGCCTCGTCCAGCGAGTTCACCATGAAGTCGCAGTAGCCGGTGCGCAGACGCTTCTTAATGCGCTCCGGATCGACCTCGATACCCAGAAAACATGCGCCCGTCATGGTCGCGGCCAGCGGCTGCGCCCCGCTCATGCCGCCCATTCCGCCGGAGACGATCAGCTTGCCCGCAAGATCACCGCCCAGGTGTTTCTCGCCTGCGGCGGAAAACGTCTCGTAGGTCCCCTGGATGATTCCTTGCGTGCCGATGTAGATCCACGAGCCGGCGGTCATCTGGCCGTACATGATGAGGCCGAGCTTCTCCAGCTCGTTGAACTTCTCCCAATTGGACCAGTGGCCAACAAGATTGGAGTTGCAGATAAGAACGCGCGGCGCGTAGTCGTGGGTGCGGAAGATTCCGACCGGCTTGCCGGATTGCACTAGCAGCGTCTCGTCATTGGCAAGCGATTGCAGCGAGCGGACAATGGCGTGATAACAGTCCCAGTTGCGCGCGGCGCGGCCGGTGCCGCCATACACGACCAGATCCTGCGGCCGTTCGGCGACGTCGGGATCGAGGTTGTTCATTAACATGCGCATGGCGGCCTCCTGCACCCAGCCTTTGCAGGAGAGCTGGTTGCCACGCGGCGCACGCACCGGAGTGTAGGAAGAAACGGGGGTATCAGTCAGGACTGCCATGAATCGATGGTAGTGCAAGCCAGTGGCCACTGGCCAGTCATCAGTAGACAGGCGGAGCGGGCAACGGTTCAACATGGAACTCAAGTTTGTTTGGGAGCTGTGGTATGGCGGCGAAATCGGGTCCTCGCCACTGACCACTGATCACTGGCCACTAAAAATGGGGAGCGGCTGTTTGGCCATCTCCCCTCTCTCTCTCCGATCAGGTTTGCAATTGACACGAGAGTACGCGAGTCGCGATTTCCCTGCATCAATATGCCATGAAAATTCTGTTAATTAGGGTGGAGTTGTGTAAGCTAATTCCCACAGCCGATGATGTACTTCGCTGTGTGTACCACACTGTGGGATACGAAGTTCTAGGGGGCATTGCTTCCCAACAATGTGTCACCTGCGCTGCCTACCCACAGAATCACGATAGTTGCCCATAGAAACGGCGAGCCGCGTATTGTATCTTGCCAGCGTCGGCAGTTGCCGCCGGATTGCGCGAGAGGAATGAAATGACAAGCACACGCAGACGCTTTCTCGGCCAGCTATCGCTGGCGCTTGCCGGAGCCGCCGTTGCGGCCCAGAGCCAGGTGCAGAACCCTCCCACCACAACGCCCGGAGCGCCGCCGGCATTCGGCACCGCGCCGCCGGTCGGGCCGGAGGTTTCCGCCGACGATTTCGCGCACGCCCAGAAACTCGTCCAGGTGAGCTTCAGCCAGCAGGAGCTGGAAGAGGCAGCGAGCAACTGGCGCATGTCCATGGCAGCGCTGTACGAGCGGCGGATCGGGCCCCGCAAGGTTGCGCTAGCGGAGACGCTGGCGCCGTGGTCGCGCTGGAATCCGGTGCTGCCCGGCACACCGCAACTGCCGGAGCGCAGTGAGTTCGTCCGCGCTAATACCGATCCGGGGCCCCTGCCCGGGCGCGAGGAGGACATCGCATTTGCGACGGTCTCGCAGCTCTCGCGGTGGATCGAGTTGCGGAAGCTCACCTCCGAGCGGCTCACCAACATCTACCTGGGGCGGCTCGATCAGTACAATCCGAAGCTGCGCTGCGTCATTACGCTGACCAAAGATCTCGCGCTGCAACAGGCGAGGCAGGCGGACCAGGAGATTGGCGCCGGCAAGTATCGCGGCCCGCTCCATGGCATCCCCTGGGGCGCGAAGGACCTGCTGGACACAGCAGGTATTCCGACAACGTACGGCGCCGAGCCCTTCCGCAATCGCATTCCGAAAGACAATGCCATTGTGGTGCAGCGCTTAAACGATGCAGGCGCGGTGCTGGTTGCCAAGCTCAGCCTTGGTGCGCTGGCGCTCAACGACATCTGGTTCGGCGGCCAGACGATGAACCCGTGGAACCTCGACGAAGGCTCGTCGGGTTCCAGCGCCGGGCCGGGTGCTGCGGTTGCTGCAGGCCTGGTCGGATTCGCCATCGGCAGCGAAACCGGCGGCAGCATCGTCAGCCCTTCCATGCGCTGCGGCGTTACCGGACTGCGTCCCACATACGGCCGCGTCGCGCGCACCGGCGCTATGACGCTGTGCTGGTCGCTCGACAAGCTCGGCCCGATGGCACGCAGCGTGGAAGACACGATTCTTGTGCTCAATACCATCTCCGGCCCCGATCCCGGCGACCTGAACAGCATCCCCAGCAAGCTCGACTTCAATGCCGGCGCGAACGTCAAGAGCCTGCGCGTCGGCTACTTCCCTGCCTGGATGAAGGATCCACCGGCCACCGACGTCGACCGCAACGCGCTGCAGACGGTCGGCAAGTTGGGAATGGTTCCGGTCGAGGTCTCGCTTCCCGAGTGGCCTTACGATTCGCTCGATTTGATTCTCTTCGCCGAGGCGGCTGCGGCATTCGAGGAAATTACGCTGAATAACCAGATCGCCGAGATGAAGATGCAGGTTCCCGACGCGTGGCCGAACACCTTCCGCCAGTCCCGTTTTCTCTCCGCAGTGGATTTCGTACAAGCCGACCGCTTTCGTCGCATGGTCGCGAACGAGATGGGGCGCATCTTCTCGCAGGTCGACTTACTGATGGTTCCCTCCCTGCGCGACGAGATGCTGACCATCACCAACTTCACCGGGCATCCCTCGCTGACATTACGGGCGGGCTTCGTCGAGATCTCGGAGGCGCGCAGCGACTGGGCTCCCGATCCGGCGCATCCCCTGCCCAAGTTTTCCCCGCCACGGCGGGTACCTCACGGCGTGACTCTTATCGGAAGACTGTTCGACGAGGGAACTCTGTGCGAGGCTGGCATCGCGCTGGAGCACGCTTTCAACGTCGCGAGCGAAAGGCCATCCGGTTTCTGAGGTGCCGCGTAATCTCCGAAAGTTGCGTTGAAAGGGCACGCCCCCAGCCGTGCCCTTTTAAAATGGTCAAATCTCGTTTTTCTTCGCTAGCGCGGTGATGCGATCGGCGGCGCGGAAGGCCAGCGCCTGGATCGTCTCCGTAGGCTGGCCGCGCCCGCTGGTGACGAAGCTGGAGCCATCGCAGAGAAACAGGTTGGGTACGTCGTGGGTGCGATGGTCGATGTCAATGACCGAGCTTTTCGCGTCCTTGCCCATGCGGCAGGTGCCCAGCAGATGAAAGCCATAGGTCGACTCCTCGACGGGAGTTGTCCAGCGGTCCTGCGCGCCGGCGGCCTCGAGGATCTCCATTCCGCGGTCCTGAAGAAATTTGTTGGTCTTCAAATCGTCCGGATGGTCTTTATAGGTTACGCGCATGGCGGGCAGGCCCCAGGCATCCTTGACCTCGTCGTCGAGGGAGATGCTGTTGTTCTCCAGCGGGAGCGAGGTGGTGTGACCGGCGCACATCATGGTGCGTGTGAAGTACTGGCTGACGATCTTCTTGTACTCACTCCCCCATTGTGGGACATTTGGCGGCAGGCCCCACATGGAAAACGAAATGGGGTAGAAGAGGAAGCGGGCATCGATGCCGCCGCCGCCGTAGAAACCGTGCTTCGGGTCAATTTCGTAGAAATCGTGGATTACCCGTGTCACCTCGATGCTCTTGTATTCGTTAAGCGGATGTTCGAACTTCCCCATCGCCTCGCAATCGGTATTGAACATCAGGTACTTGCCGACCAGTCCGCTGGAGTTCGCCAGCCCGTCGGGAAACCGGTTCGACTTCGACAGCAACAGCAGCCGCGGCGTTTCCGATCCGTTAGCCGCGACTATAACCGCGCGCGCGTGCTGCAGGTTTTCTTTACGGTCTTTGTCAAAGTAGATCGCGCCTACCGCGCGGCCGTTCTGATCGAGCTCAACCTTGCGCACGTAGCTGTTCGGCCGAATTTCGCAGCGACCCGTTTTCACCGCCTGAGGAATGATGTATGGCAGCGGGCTCGACTTAGCGCCCATCTCACAGCCGAAGCCCATACAGAAGCCGCAATGCTGACAGGGTACGCGCCCCTGGTAGCTCTGCGAGATAACGGCCACCGGCGCAGGAAACGGGTGGTACCCGAGCTTGCGCGCACCGCGATCGAAGAGCACCCCGCTCGATTTCACCGGCATCGGCGGCAGCGGATACGGCTTCGAGCGCGGCGGGTCGAACGGACTCGCGCCTTGCTGGCCGGAGACTCCGAGTTCCCACTCCGCCTTCGTGTAGTAGGGCTCGAGGTCTGCATACGTGATCGGCCAGTCCGCAAAGCCGGTACCCGCGATCGTGCCCTTCTTGCTGGCTTCAATAAAGTCGATTTCGTGGAAACGCCAGAAGTTCGCGGTGAAATGCACGGGACCGCCGCCTACCATGCGTCCATAGACCAGCGCCGGCTGGGTCACTGGTTTCTCCTGCGG
>Ga0070741_10018072_pt1 | contig 11481 bp, 7 predicted proteins | sample Coa_R1_4_FD_66440 | JGI IMG/M metagenome (GOLD analysis project Ga0070741, IMG submission 66440) | Surface soil microbial communities from Centralia Pennsylvania, which are recovering from an underground coalmine fire - Coalmine... | ecosystem: Environmental > Terrestrial > Soil > Unclassified ...
GAAGTAATGACGCAGGCCGAGCATCGCGTCTGTCCCGTCGTCGAGGGGAGCCAGCCGTCCGCCGTGCGTGCTGCTGCGCGCGAGAGTGCTGGCGCGGCCGGGTTCGACGAAACCGACGCGTATCGCGCAGGTATTGTCGCGACCGAACTGGCCACGAATCTGGTCAAGCACGCGACCGACGGCGGCAGCGTCCTCGTGCGCTCCTTCAGCGAAGACGGCTGCAGGGGTGTGGAATTGATCGCGATCGATCGCGGACCCGGCGTCCCGAGCGTGTCGGAATCGTTGCGCGACGGCCACTCCACCGCCGGATCTTCGGGGACCGGGCTCGGCGCGATTCAGCGCATGTCGGACGAGTTCGACATCCACTCGCAACCGGGGCGCGGCACCGCCATCATGGCGCGATTGTTCGCCGGACGTCGCAGACCGCCGGCCGCGCCGCTGTCGTTCGGCGCGGTGTCGGTCGCGATGGTCGCAGAGGATCCGTGCGGCGACGCGTGGGCCGTGCGTCAGCGCGATCGGTCGATGACGGTGTTCGTCGCGGACGGTCTCGGCCACGGGTTGTTTGCCGCCGAGGCGGCGCGGGCTGCCGTCACCGCGTGGACGAAAGAATCCGCGCGGCCACTCGCCGATGCGCTCGCGGTGATTCACGATGCGCTTCGCCATACCCGTGGCGCCGCCGGCGCGCTCGCGCACCTCGATCTCGAGAATTCGGTCGTCCGATTCGCCGGCGTCGGCAACATCTGTGGATCGATCACCAACAACGGCGTGTCGCGGCAGATGGTGTCGCACAACGGCACGCTCGGCCACCAGGCGCATCACTTCCGCGAATTCGCGTATCCCTGGTCGGACGATGGTGTGTTCGTGATGCATTCGGATGGCTTGACGACGCACTGGACGCTCGATGGGTATCCCGGTCTGGCGCGCCGGCATCCAGCCGTGATCGCCGCCGTGTTGTATCGCGATTTCAATCGTGGGCGAGACGACGCGACCGTGCTCGTCTGCAGGGCGACGGCCGAGTGAGCGCGCCGATCCTCACCGTCGCCGTCAAGCACGAAGACGACGTCGTCGGCGCACGGCAGCGCGCGCGGCAACTGGCGGCGCTCCTGGGATTCGACGTCACCGAGCAAACCCGTATCGCGACGGCGGTGTCGGAGATCGCGCGCAACGCGTTTGTCTATGCGGCCGGCGGCCGCGTCGAGTTCCTCATCGAGGGCGCGACGGCCCCGCAGTTGTTCCTGATACGCATCAGCGACCGCGGCAAAGGGATCGGCAAGCTGGCGGACGTGCTGTCGGGCCGCTACAAATCGGCCACCGGCATGGGCCTCGGCATCGTCGGCGCGCGCCGCCTGATGGATCAGTTCGACATCGCGTCGACGGCGAAGGGCACGATCGTCACGCTCAAGAAGATCATGCCGCGCCGGTCACCGTTGATCACGCCGGCGGAATTCGCGCGAATCGGCGAGCGGCTCGAGTCGGAGCGGCCGGCCGGTCCGATCGATGAAGTGCGTCAGCAGAACCAGGAATTGCTGCGCACGCTCGAGGACTTGAATGCGCGCCAGCAGGAACTCGTCAGGCTCAATCGCGAGCTCGAGGACACGAATCGCGGCGTCGTCGCGCTGTACGCCGAGCTCGACGAACGCGCGGATCACTTGCGTCGCGCCGACGAAGTCAAGACGCGATTCTTGTCGAACATGACCCACGAGTTCCGGACGCCCGTGAACTCGATCCTCGCGCTGACCGCGTTGCTGTCCGAGCGGCTGGGGACGCCGGCCGACACGAAGGACGAAGTGTTCTACATCCGGCAGGCGGCGCAGCAGCTGTCGGACATCGTCAACGATCTGCTGGATTTGGCGAAAGTCGAAGCGGGGAAGATCGAAGTCCGGGCGGCGCAGTTCGAAGTCTCGGGACTGTTCGGCGCGCTGCGCGGCATGCTCCGGCCGCTGCTGATCAACCAGTCGCTCGCGCTGATCTTCGACGAACCCGAAGGGATGCCGCCGCTGCATACCGACGAAAGCAAGGTCTCGCAGGTCCTGCGCAACTTCATTTCCAACGCGTTGAAGTACACCGAGCGCGGGCACGTCCGCGTCAGCGCGCAATTGAGCGCCGACCGCACCACGATCAGCTTCCACGTGGCGGACACCGGCATCGGCATTCCCGCAACCGACCTGCATCGCATCTTCGAAGAGTTCGTGCAGATCGAGAACCCGCTGCAGCGGCGCGTGAAAGGGACTGGTCTCGGCCTGCCGCTGTCGAAACGGCTCGCCGAATTGCTGGGCGGGACCGTCTCCGTCGAGAGCCAGCACGGCGTCGGTTCGACGTTTACGCTGACGATTCCCATCTTGTACCGCGCCCCGGTCGATCCTGATGCCGTCGACATCCAGCCGGAGCGGCCTGGCGTTGCCTCCGTGCTCGTCGTCGAGGATTCCGACGAAGCGGTCCTGCTCTACGAACGGGCGCTCGACCTGACGCGCTATCAGTTGATCCGCGTGCGGACGGTGGCCGCCGCCGAGCGGGCGCTCGCGTCCCGGCTGCCGGCGGCGATCATCCTCGACCTTCGGTTGTATGGCGAAGAGGCGTGGGACTTTCTCGCACAACTGAAGCGCCAGCCGACGACGGCGCACATTCCCGTGATTGTCTGCAGCGCGATCGACGATCGACGGAAAGGGTTCGCGCTCGGCGCCGACGCCTATACGGTGAAGCCGGTCGATACGAAGTGGCTCGCGAGGACGCTCGGTCGCTTCACGAGCGACCGCCGATCGGTCCGCGTGCTGACGGTGGACGACGAAGAAGCATCGCGCTTCATCATTCGGCAGATGCTCAACGACCCGGAGCACGTCGTGATCGAAGCGGCGAGCGGCAGCGATGGTCTGCTGCGCGCGCACGAGCAGCCGCCCGACGTCATCCTGCTCGATCTGCGGTTGACCGACATGACCGGCTTCGATGTGTTCGAACGGTTGCGTGCCGATCCGACAACCGCCGGCGTGCCGGTCGTGGTGGTGACGTCGCAGCGCTTGAGCACGAACGAACGCGATCGGCTTGCGCCGGTCGCTGGTGTCCTTTCGAAGTCCACACTGACGCGTGATTCGCTTCGACGCGCGATCGCCGAAGCGATCGAGCGTAAGATCGCATGACCATGGCCGCCGGCGCGTCGCGTTCCCTCGTGCTCGTCGTCGACGATCAGGAGGCGGGCCGGTTCGCCAAATCCCAAATCGTTCGCCGCGCGCGGTTCGACGTCGTGGAAGCCGCCACGGGACACGACGCGCTGTCGATCGCCGCGAACCGCGACCCGGATCTCGTCATCCTCGACGTCAACCTGCCGGATATCAGCGGCCTCGAAGTGTGCCGGCAGCTCAAGGCGCGCCATCGATCCGTGCCGATGCAGGTGGTTCAGGTGTCCGCGACCGCCATCACCGACCAGGATCGCATCAAAGGTCTCGATGGCGGAGCTGACGCGTATCTCACCGAACCGGTGAACCCTGAAGTGCTCGTCGCGACGCTGAACGCCCTCGATCGGACGCACCGGGCGGAAGCGGCGCTCGCGCGGGCGAATCGCCTGAAGGACGACTTCATTGCGGTCTTGTCGCACGAACTGCGCTCGCCGCTGAACGTGTCGCTCGGATGGATTGCGCGGCTGCGCCGCGACGATGCCACGCCGGAACAGCGGGCGAGGGCGATCGATGCCATCGAGCGTGCGACCGCACAGCAGTGGCGCATCGTCAACGATCTGCTCGACGTCGCGCGAATCGAGAACGGGAAGCTCGAAGTCGAACTCGGGCCGATCGATCTCGTGGATGTGGTGCGAGCGTCGGTTGATGCCGTCGGCAGCCGCAGCGGGGCGCCGATCGCCGTCACGCTGCCAGCAGCACCCATCGCGATCGTCGGCGATGCGGCGCGTCTGCAGCAGGTGATCGTCAACCTGCTGACGAACGCTCGCAACTTCACGCCGGAATATGGATCGATCGCCGTTGCGGTCGCCGCCGACGACGACTTCGCCGAGATCGTCGTCGAGGACACGGGCGCCGGCATCGAGCCCGAGCTGTTGCCGCACCTGTTCGAGCACTTCCGCCAATCGGCGGATCCGGCGCGCCGGCGACACAAAGGGCTCGGTCTCGGGCTGTCGATCGCGCGTGGGATCGTCCATGCGCATCACGGCACGCTTAGGGCGAGCAGCCCAGGGCCGGGTCAAGGCGCGACCTTTACGATTCGGCTACCCCTCCGAACCGGCCGCTAAACGCCTTCCGCCGTCTAAAATCCTGTAACATAAGTGTTTTGATGCACCAGAGAGTCTTCTCGTCCTTGATCGCGGTGCTCGCGGTCGCCGCGCCAGCTGCCGCTCAGCAGCCGGCGGCGGCGCAGCAGATGCCCGCAGTGACCGTGTGCGGCGTCCAGGCTCGCCCCGTGGCGCAGCCCCCGGCGGGGTCCACCCCCGTCGTCCTGTTCATTGCGCCGTGCTTCGAGGCGCAGGGCAATCAGTCGGTTATCGAGCCGCAGACCTACCTCTATTACATTCAGTTGAAGCAGAGCCGTCCGTCCGAGGGCGTCTGGCTGCCGTACGACACGGCGGCCGAAGAGATGATCGAAGCCGATTTCCATCGGCTGTGGAACACGAAGTTTCTCGACAACCTCTGGATTGACGTCAGCGATTACAAGTTTCCGAACGGCGCCATCGGCAAGATCGTCACCTACAACCTGGAAGAACGGCAGCGCGTCAAGATCGTCGACTACGTCGGGTCGAAAGCGATCGAGACGTCGAAGATCGACGAGAAGCTGAAGGATGCTGACGCGCAGATCCGGCTCGACACCTTCATCGATCAGGGTCTCGTCCGAAAAGTGGCGGGCGTCGTCCGCGACATGATGAAGGAGAAGGGCTTCCAGTTCGCCGAAGTCACCCCCGAGATCAAAGAGATCCCCGGCGGCGGACCGAAGCTCGTCCACCTGACGTTCAATCTCGACGAGGGGCCGAAGGTCAAGATCCGCAGCCTCGATTTCATCGGCAACAAGGCGGTCAGCGAGAGTCAGCTCAAGCGGCAGCTGAAAGACAACAAAGATCGTCCCGGGTTCCAGGACTTCGCGCACCTCTGGTCGTGGATTGCCGGCACGCTCGGCGAAGGCGGCACCTATCAGGAGACGAAGTTCGACGAGGACGCCGAAAAGATCATGGCGTACTACCGCGATCGCGGATACATCAAAGCGAACGTCGGTGTGCCGGATCTGAAAGTGATCGAGGACTCGACCGACAAGAAAACGCGCTGGGTCGAGCTCAAGATTCCGGTCAACGAGGGCAAGCGATACAAGGTCAGCGAATTCGACATCGCCGGCAACACGGTCGTGAAGACGGAGTACCTGAAGCCGCTCTTCAAGACGAAGGTCGGCGAGTACTACTCGGAGAAGAACATCCGCAAAGGCCTCGACAAAGCGCGAGAGACCTACGGGACCGGCGGCTACTACGAGTTCACCGGGTTCCCCGACTACAAGTTCAGCGACGACCCGAATCCGTCTGTGCCTGAGGCGCCCGCGGCGCTCGCAGCGCCCGAAGAACCGAAGACCGCTTCGTCGGAGACGCCGACGGTCCACGTCACCGTCCGGCTGCAGGAGGGCGAGCAGTTCTTCGTCAACCGCCTGACGTTTGTCGGCAACACGACGACGCACGACAACGTGATCCGGCGGGAGATGCGGGTCGTCGAAGGGGCGCCGTTCAATACCGAAGCGCTGAAGTTCAGCGTCAAGCGGCTGAATCAGCTTGGCTACTTCAAAGCGCTCGAAGGCAAGCCGGGCGAAGTCGACGTCCAGAAAACGCCGAATGAGAAGAACAAAGTCGACGTCAAGCTGAAGCTCGAGGAACAGAACCGCAACTCGCTGACCTTCGGCGCCGGCGTCTCCGAATTCGAAGGCGTGTTCGGTCAGTTGTCGTTTCAGACGGCGAACTTCCTCGGCCGCGGCGAGAGCCTGCTGCTGTCGCTGCAGAGCGGGTCGCGCGCGCAGAACTATTCGCTGTCGTTCACCGAGCCGTTCCTGTTCGACCGCAACATCACCGGCGGCGCGCAGATCTTCAAGACCGACATCCGCTACATCGGCCAGTTCACGCAGCGGTCGGTCGGCGCCACGCTGACGTTCGGCTTCCCGCTCAGTTCGTGGACGCGCATGTTCACGAACTACAGTTATCAGCGCGTCCGCGTCGACGAGATCAACGACCTGTATACCGACCCGCTGACGCTCGCGAGCAATCCGTTCCTGCGCGATTCGCTGCTCATCGGTCAGAACGGCGAGCGCATCGTCAGCAAGGTCGTCCCGAGCATCGTCTACAACACGGTCGACCAGCCGATCTTCCCGACAAACGGCAAGCGCTTTACGGCGTCGCTCGATCTTGCCGGCCTGGGCGGCAACACGAACTTCTACAAGCCGTTCCTCGAAGGCGTCTGGTACCTGAAAGAGGCGCCGCGCCTGACGCTCGGCCTCCGCGCGCAGTATCAGTACATTCACCAGTTCTCCGGATCCGTCGACCTGCCGATCTTCGAGAAGCTGTTCCTCGGCGGCGAGTACAGCGTCCGCGGCTTCGACATCCGGTCGATCGGCCCGCAGGATCCGCGCACGGGCCTCGTCCTCGGCGGCAACAAGCTGCTGAACTTCAACGTGGAAGAGCAGATCACGATTGCCGGTCCGGTCCGCGCGATTCTCTTCTACGACGCCGGCGAAGTGCAGGCGGGCGACCAGATCCGCAGCAACCCGTTCGTGCCGCTCGACCAGCTGAACGTGCAGTTGGTCCCCGGCCAGAACTTCACCTGGAAAGACTTCAAGACGTCGACCGGCGTCGAGGTGCGTTTCTTCATGCCGGTTTTGAACGTGCCGTTCCGGTTGATCTTCGCGTATAACCCGCAGCGGAATGGCGTCCTCGACAACACGTTGCAGCCGCAGAGCGCGTTCCAGTTCCGGTTCGCGGTCGGCTCGACGTTCTAAGCGCATCTGGTGTAGAATCAAGAACTTCCAACGCTCACGAAAGGATTCGCAGTAATGAAAGTTGTGGTTCTTGCCGCGTCGCTCGTGCTGACCGCGGCCCCTGTGTTCGCCCAGGCTGCTGCGCAGCCGAAGCCCGCGCAACCGGCCCAAGCCAAGCCCGCGCAACCCACCCCGGCACCGACGCAACAGCCGGCTGCGCCTGCTCCCACGCCGGCCGCGCAGCCACCCGCGCCGTTCCCGGCGGGCGCAAAGATCGCGTTCTTCAACCCGGCTATCGTCTTCCAGAACTCGAAAGAGGGACAGGCGAGCCTCGGGCGCGTGAAGACGTTGACCGACAAGAAGCAGACCGAGAACAACGACAAGCAGAAGAAGCTGGCGGCCGATCAGCAGAAGCTGCAGACCGGCGGCTCGATGCTGAACGACGCCGCGCGCACGCAGCTCGAGAAGGACATCGAGAAGCAGCAGGTCGACATCCAGCGCTTCCAGCAGGACGCGCAGGCCGAGATCCAGGAACTGCAGAAGAACGTGCAGGACGAGTTCCTGCGCAAGCTGCAGCCGATCGTGGACAAGATTGCGGCCGAAAAAGGGCTGCACCTCCTGTTCAACTCGGCCGAAGCCGGCCTCGCATGGGCCGCGCCGGGCCTCGACCTCACGCCTGAAGTGATCAAGGCGATGGACGGCGGCGCACCTGCCGCCGCGCCAAAGCAGTAACACCTACCGGGGTTAGGGGTTAGGGATCAGGGATTAGTAGTAGGATTTCTAATCCCTAACCGCTAACCACTAATCCCTTGCCTTCGACAGCCCTCATCCCGCACGTTCTCGATCGTCTCTGTTACCGCTATCCGTCGATCCTCGTCGACTCGATCACGGAGTGCGAGCGCGGGAAGCGGCTCGTCGCGATCAAGAACGTCACGGTCAACGAAGAATTCTTCCAGGGACATTTTCCGGGCGCGCCGCTCTTGCCGGCGGTGCTGATGCTCGAATCGCTGCTGCAGGTCGCGGCGCTGCTCCTGCTCGAGCGCGAGGATCGGCCGCCGGACATGCGCGTGTACTTGCGCGGCGTCAACGATGCGAAGTTCCGGCGCCAGGTCGTCCCCGGCGACCGGCTGCGCCTCGAGATCTCGATGGGAAAGCGGCGGTCGTCGCTGGCGCGCGCGCAGGGGACCGCGTACGTCGGCGAGCAGATCGTGGCGGAAGCCGAACTCCTGATCGGGCTGCGTCCCGATCGCACCGAGATCGATTCGACAGCGATCGTCGACCCGCGGGCGGTCATCGGCGAGGGGACGCAGATCGGTCCATCGGCGAAGATCGGTCCGCACGTGCGCATCGGCAACAACGTCAAGATTGGCGCGTCAGCCGTCATCGACGGCTGGACTGAGGTCGGCGACGACACCGAGATCTATCCGTTCGCGTCGATCGGGCTCGCGCCGCAGGATCTGAAATATCAGGGCGAGGCGACGAAGCTCGTCATCGGCCAGCGCAATATCTTCCGCGAGTTCGTCACGATCAACCGCGGCACCCGAGGCGGCGGCGGCGAGACGCGCATTGGCGATCGCAACCTGTTCATGGCGTACGTGCACGTGGCGCACGACTGCCACGTCGGCAACGACATCATCTTCGGCCCGCAGGCGATGATTGGCGGTCACGTCACCATCGAGGATTACGCGAACATCAGCGCCGCGTCAGCGGTCCATCAGTTCTGCCGCGTCGGCCAGCACGCGTTCATCGGCGGCTACTCGGTCGTGACCAAGGACGCGCTGCCATACGCGAAAACGGTCGGCAGCCGTCCCGCGCGGATCTTCGGCGCGAACACGATCGGCTTGATGCGGCGCGGCATTTCGCCAGACGTGATCGACAAACTGAAGCGCACGTTCCGGTACCTGCTGCAGTCGAAGCTGAATACGACGCGCGCGCTCGACAAGATCCAGAAGGACAAGTCGCTCGCGTGCGACGAAGTCCAGAACATCATCGACTTCATCCGCACCTCGCAGCGCGGCGTCATCCTCCGGCGCGCCACGCGGCGCGCTGAAGAAATCATGGCGGACGAATGAAGCTGGGCCTCATCGCAGGCAACGGCCGATTCCCGTTCCTGGTGTTGGAGGCTGCTCGATCCGCCGGCCACGACGTCACCGTCATCGCGCTCAAAGAAGAAACGTTTCCCGATCTCGCCGACGCCGCGGCGCGGTCGCCGGCCGCGCCGCTCCACTGGATTTCCATCGGCCAGCTCGGCGCCTGCATCAAGCTCCTGAAAGAGGCCGGTGTCTCGCAGGCGCTGATGGCGGGACAGGTGAAGCACACCAAGCTGTTCGACATCCGCCCCGACCTGACGCTCGGCAAAGTGTTGATGCGGCTCGCGACGAAGAACACCGACTCGCTGATTTCCGGCGTCGCCGACGTGTTGAAGAGCGAAGGCATCTCGCTGATCGATTCGACGGCGTTTCTCGGTCCGCTGATGGCGCGCGCGGGGACGTTGACGACGCGAGCGCCGGACGAAGAAGAGCGCCGCGACCTCGAGTTCGGCTATCGCGTCGCGGACACGATCGCCGGGATCGACATCGGCCAGACGATCGCGGTGAAGTCGGCGGCGGTGGTCGCGGTCGAGGCGATGGAAGGGACCGACGCCGTCATCGCGCGCGCCGGCCAACTCGCCGGCGCCGGTGTCCGCATCATCAAGGTGGCGAAACCGAATCAGGACATGCGGTTCGACGTCCCCGTCGTCGGCGTGTCGACGATCGAGACGATGAGGGCCGCCGGAGCGACGCTGCTGTCGGTGGATGCCGGCAAGACGCTGATGATCGACGGCGACGCGATCGTCAAAGCGGCGGACGCGGCCGGCATCTGCATCGTGGGACGATCGCGATGACGCAGCGTGTTGCGGTCGTAGGCGTCGGCCACCTCGGTCGTCACCACGCCCGGATCCTGGCGTCGCTGCCGGGTGTCGAGCTGGTGGCCGTCGTCGACACCAACCGGGCGCGCGCCGAGGAGATCGCGGCGGCGAGCCGGACTCGGGCGCTGTTCGATACGAAGGATCTGCACGACCGCGTCGACGCCGTCACGATCGCGGTGCCGACCGAGCAGCATGCGGTCATCGCGACGCCGTTTCTCGCCGCGGGCGTTGGCGTCCTCGTCGAGAAACCGATGACCCGAACGCTCGCCGAAGCAGACGCCATGATTGCCGCGGCGGCGAAGGGGAACGCCATACTCGCGGTCGGCCAGACGGAGCGGTTCAACCCCGCTGTGGATGCGGCGCGACCGCTGCTGACCGATCCGCGCTTCATCGAAGTCCATCGCCTCGGCACATTCCCCGAGCGGAGCCTCGACATCGACGTCGTCTTCGACCTGATGATTCACGACATCGACGTCGTGCTCTCGCTCGTCAATTCGGAGATCGAGTCGATCGACGCCGTTGGCGTCCCGGTGCTCACCGGCCGCGTCGACATCGCGAACGCGCGCGTGCGCTTCGCGAACGGCTGCATCGCGAACCTCACGGCGAGCCGCATCAGCCGCGATCGCGTGCGCAAGATCCGGTTCTTCCAGCCGTCCGCGTACGTGTCCATCGACTACGCCGCGCAGAAGGTGGAGCGATATCAGCTGGTGAAGGGCACCGGGCCCAAACCCTCGATCGAAGGCGGAGATGTCGCGGTCGCGAACGAAGAGCCGCTCAAGCGCGAGCTAGAGGATTTCGTGGATGCGGTCGCCACCAGGCGTGCGCCGCGGGTTGATGGGGCGCAGGGGCGGCGAGCGCTGGCCCTCGCGCAACAAATTACGGATAAGATGTGAACTCCACGAAACACACGAAAACACGAAACGCACGAAACACTCTTTGTACAAAAGACCTTTCGTGGGCTTCGTGCTTTCGTGGTTTTCGTGGTCAAGCCCATGTACCAAGACCTGTCTGATTTCTTGGCGGATCTCGACCGCCGCAAGCTGCTCGCGCGCATCACCGATCCCGTCAGCCCCAATCTCGAGATCGCCGCGGTCACCGATCGCGTCTGCAAGATGCCTGGCGGCGGACCGGCGCTGCTGTTCGACGCGCCGACCGGCTACGACATCCCCGTTGCCTCGAACGTGTACGGCTCGCTGGAGCGCATGTGTCTCGCGCTGGGCGTGAAGGCGCTGGACGATCTCGCATCCGAGATCGACGAGTTGATGACGCCGCAGATGCCCGAAGGGATCATGGACGCGCTGAAGATGCTGCCGATGGTCGGCCGCCTGCGCGATCTGATGCCGAAGACGGTGAAGGATGCGCCCTGTCAGGAAGTCGTCGACAAGAACGCGCCCCTCGACTCGCTGCCGATCCTGAAATGCTGGCCCGAGGACGGCGGGAAATACATCACGTTCCCGCTCGTGTTCACCAAAGATCCCGAAACCGGCATGCGCAACATCGGCACGTATCGCATGCAGGTGTACGACGGACGCTCGACGGGGATGCACTGGCAGCGTCACAAGGGCGGCGCGCAGCACTATCGCGTCGCCGAGCGCCTCGGGAAGCGACTCGACGTCGCGGTGGCGCTCAGCGCCGAACCG
>Ga0070741_10018073_pt1 | contig 11481 bp, 10 predicted proteins | sample Coa_R1_4_FD_66440 | JGI IMG/M metagenome (GOLD analysis project Ga0070741, IMG submission 66440) | Surface soil microbial communities from Centralia Pennsylvania, which are recovering from an underground coalmine fire - Coalmine... | ecosystem: Environmental > Terrestrial > Soil > Unclassified ...
GTCAGTCGCGAGGACGCGCTGGGACCGCCGATCGGCGCCCGAGGAGGGCGTTGCGACGCCGCGCGCGCCGCGAGCCGCAACCGCCGGCTCTGCTGGCCGTGCCGCGGGGTCAGACACCGTGGCGGAAGTGCGACGGCTCTCGCCGGTGTGGGTCACGCGACGCCCTTCGCGCGGTCGAAATACGCGTCCTGTTCGCCGAGCGGCAGCTCGGTCCAGGCGCGCCCGTCGGCCGCCGCCAGCCGCTCGGCCTCCTCGACGCGGGCGCGAAAGCGCGCCGTCGCCGCACGCAGCTCGAGCTCCGGGTCGGCGTTCAGGCGACGCGCGACGTTCACGCACGCGAACAGGACGTCGCCGAGCTCGGCCGCCGCGCTCGGGTCGGGCTCGCGCTCCGGCTCCGGCTCGCCGCGGAGCTCCGTGCGCAGCTCGGCGAGCTCGGCGTCGAGGTCGGCGAGCGCGGCGGAGACGCTGGGATAGTCGAAGCCGACGGCGGCCGCGCGCCGCTGGACCTTGCGCGCCTCGAGCAGCGCCGGCAGGGACGCCGGCAGGTGGTGGAAGACGCCTTCACGCTCCTCCTGCTCGACCTTGAGTCGCTCCCAGTTCGCACGCACCCGCCCGGCAGTGGGGGCCTCGACATCGCCGAACACGTGCGGATGACGCCGGACGAGCTTCCCGTGAATCCCACGCGCGACGTGCTCCAGATCCCCGCTGGCTCGTTCCTGGAGCAGGAGCGAAAGGAAGAAGCACTGGAAGAGCAGGTCGCCGAGCTCGTCCTGGAGCTTCGCGTCGTCGCCTGAGAGCGCCGCGTCCGCCACCTCGTACGCCTCCTCGACCGTGTGCGGCACGATCGTCCGCACGGTCTGCTCGCGGTCCCACGGGCAGTCGCGACGCAGGCGCTCGGTGAGCTCCTGGAGCTCCACCAGCGCGTCGGCGAGCGCCATCAGGTGGTCGTGTTCGTCGTCGCGCAGGGGTCGGGATTCGGCTTGTAGCCGGTCTGGTAGCGAATCCCGCCGTCGCAGTAGCTCTTCTGGATCTTGTTGACCCAGTTCGTCATCGCGGTGTTCTTCTGGGTCTGGAGGAGCGTCTGCTTGATCGACTTCGTCTCCTCAGCGAGCGTCGAGCTCTTCCCCTTCTTGACCGCCGCCGTCGGCGACAGCACGAACCAACCGTACTGCGGCGTGTTCACCTTCGCGACCTCGTTCGTCTTCAGCGAGAACGCAAGCTTGTCGAACGCCGGCACCGTCTGACCCTGCTGGAACGTCGCCTGACCGCACTTCCCGCTCGAGGACGGATCCTTGGAGTACTTCTTCGCGAGCGTGCACCAGCTCCCGCCGTTCTGCAGCTGCTTGAGGAGCGATGCGGCGAGCGCGCTCTTGTTCTTGCCGACGAGGATGTAGCGCACCGGCCGCGAGCTCGGCGTCTGATACTGGCTGAGGTGCTGGTCGTAGTACTGGACGATCGCCGCCTGCGAGACGGTGACGTCCTTCGTGATCGCGTCGAAGAGCTTCTGCCCGATCAGCTGCTGGCGGATGTTCTCCCGCACCAGATTGTCCGTTAGCCCTTGCTTCCTCAGCTGCGCCTGGTACTTCTTCTCGTTGCCGCCGAAGTACTGCTTCTTGAGCTGCTTGAGGCGCGTATCGACCTCCTTCGAGGTGACGGTGATGCCCCGCTTCGCGGCCTCGTTCTCCTTCTCGGCCTCCTGAACGAGCAGCGAGACCGCCTGGCTCTTGATGTTCGAGTAGGCGGTCGTGCCCGGCTTCGGGAAGGTCTGGCCCTGCGCCTTCAAGTTCACCTTCGCCTCGCCGAGCAGCTGGTTGAACTTCGCCGTCGAGATGTGCTGCGAGCCGACGACGGCGACGTCGCCGGGATTGAGATCGCCGGCGCTGCTGCCGCCGCCGCCACAGCCGGCTGCAAGCACCGCAAGGAGTGCGATCGGGAGGAGGAAACGCGCCTTCAATAGAACCATCTGCGTCTTCATCAAGCCGCCTGACGCGCGGCCAGCATAGCATCGACCAATCGGAGCGCCCCCTTGAGCTCGCCGTCTCTCAGGGTCACCTCGCGTTTCGCGGTCGTGTAGACGGCGGTGTCGATCTCCCGCCGCAGCTCGCGGAGCTCGCCGGAGCCGAGGACGACGGAGCCGACCGCCGCGCGGCCGCCGCGGAAGACGAGATAGTCGGCCCCGAGTCGCGCCAGCTTCAGCTTCGCCTCCTGGATCCGGAACAGGTTCGCGACCGGCTCCGGCAGCGGCCCGTACCGGTCCTCGGTGGCGACCTCCAGCTCGCGCAGCTCGTCGTCGTCCTCGACGAGCGCGAGCCGGCGGTGCAGGTCGATCTTGAGCGCCTCGCTCCCGATGTAGCTCGCCGGCACGTACGCGTCGACGCGCGCGTCGACGCGGACGGGGCGCGCCGCGAGCCGGCGCTGGCCGGTCAGCTCGGCCACCGTCTCGTGCAGCATCTCGACGTAGAGCTCGAACCCGAGCGCCGCGACATGGCCCGACTGCTCCGCGCCGAGCAGGTCGCCGGCGCCGCGGATCTCCAGGTCGCGCATCGCGATCGCGAAGCCGGCGCCGAGCTCGGTGTGATCGGCGAGCGTCGCGAGCCGCGCCTTCGCGTCCGGCGTCAGCTCGGACGCGTCGGGGTAGAAGAGGTACGCGTGTGCGGGCACGTCGCGCCGGCCGACGCGGCCGCGGATCTGGTAGAGCTGGGCGAGCCCGAGCTGGTCGGCGCGGTCGACGATCAGCGTGTTCGCCTGCGGGATGTCGAGCCCCGACTCGATGATCGTCGTCGAGACCAGCACGTCGGCGTCGCCGCGGAGGAAGGAGAGCATCTCGTCCTCCAGCGCACGCTCCGGCATCTGCCCGTGGGCGACGAGCACGCGCGCCCTCGGGCAGAGCTGCCGCACCTTCTCGGCCGCCTCGTCGATCGTCTCGACGCGGTTGTGCAGGTAGAACGCCTGCCCGCCGCGGTCGAGCTCGCGCCCGAGCGCCTGCACGACGAGCTCCTCGTCGTACTCGCCGACGTAGGTGCGGATCGGCCGCCGGCCTTCCGGCGGTGTCTCGATCACCGAGATGTCGCGCAGCCCGGAGAGCGACATGTGCAGCGTGCGCGGGATCGGGGTCGCGGAGAGCGCGAGCACGTCGACCTCGAGCCGGAGCTGGCGCAGGAGCTCCTTCTGGGCGACGCCGAACCGCTGCTCCTCGTCGACGATGACGAGCCCGAGCTCCTTCGGGATGACGTCGCGAGAGAGGATGCGGTGCGTGCCGATCAGGACGTCGACCTTGGCTTCGGCGAAGTCCGCCAGTACCCGCTTGACGTCCGCCGGCTTACGGAAGCGCGACACCATCTCGACGCGCACCGGGTAGTCGCGATACCGCTCGCGGAAGGTGTTCCAGTGCTGCTGCGCGAGCACCGTCGTCGGCACGAGCATCAGCACCTGCTTGCCGGCGACGGCGACCGTGAACGCCGCCCGCAGCGCGACTTCGGTCTTGCCGAAGCCGACGTCGCCGCAGACGAGCCGGTCCATCGGCCGCGGCGCCTCGAGGTCCTCCTTGACCGCCTCGATCGCGCGCGCCTGGTCCTCCGTCTCTCGGTACGGGAACTCCGCCTCGAGCCGTTCGACCCACTCGTGGTCGGGATCGAACGCGAGCCCCGGCCGCGTCTGCCGCTGCGCGTAGAGCTGCAGCAGCTCGCCGGCCATCTCGCGCAGGTGCTCGCGCGCGCGCGACTTGAGGTTGTCCCACGCCTTGCCGCCCAGCTTCGACAGCGTCGGCGCCCTCGAGTCGGCGGCGACGTAGCGAGAGACCTTGCCGATCTGCTCGTGGGGGACGAAGACGCGGTCCTCGCCGCGGAACGCGAGCAGCAGGTAGTCGCGCGTGACCCCGGCGACCTCCTTCGTCTCGAAGCCGGCGAGCTGCGCGATCCCGTGGTCCTCGTGCACGACGTAGTCGCCGGTACGCAGGTCGGCGAAGCTCTGGAGCGTGCGACCGAGGGGCGCCGTCGCCCGCGGCGCGCGGCGGCGGAAGACCTGCGTGTCTGGCAACAACGCGAGGCCCAGATCGCGCCAGACGAAGCCGCGGCGCGCCGGGCTGACGACGAACTGGAGCGCTCCGCCGACCTCGACGCGGCGGAGGAGCTGCTGCCGCCGGTCGGCCTCGCCGCGGTGCGCGAACGTCACGATCACCTCGAGCCCTTGCCGGAGCAGGTTGCCGAGCTCGTTCTCCGCTTCGGCGAGCCCGCGCGCGGCGAGCGCCGGCCGCTGCGCCTCGAACGCGAACGGCTGCCCCTGCGGCAGCGCCTCGAGCAACGCCGCGCCGGCGAGCGACAGCTCTGCGAGCCCTTCCTCCCGCCAGACCTGGCGCACGTCGTCAGGCTCCCAGACGAGGTCGGGCGATCGGTTGAACGGCAGCACGAGATCGTCCGGCACCTGCGGCTCGAGAGCGTGCTCCACGTGCTCGCGGCTCCGCTCGGCCGCCGCGTAGATCGTCGCCTCCTCGACGCGGCGAAGCGCGCGCTGCGTGAACGGCGAGAACGCGCGGATCTGCTCGATCTCGTCGCCGAACAGCTCGATCCGGAGCGGCTCGCGGCCGGTGGTCGGGAAGACGTCGACGAGCCCGCCGCGCACCGCGAACTGGCCGCGCTCCTCGACGCGCTCGACACGCTCGTAGCCGGCGAGCGCGAGCGACTCTGCAAGCCCCTCCAGACCCGGCTCGGCGCCCGTCGCGACGGCGATCGGCGCCGGCCGCAGCTCAGGCGGCGCCGTCGGCTCGGCGAGCGCGATCGCCGAGGCGCAGACGAGACCGCCCGCAGCGAGCACGTCGAGCGCGCGGGCGCGCTCGCCGACGAGGTGCGGCGGCGGCTCGAGCCCCGAGCTCCAGTGCACGCCGCGCGACGGGAACAGCCCCACGTGCGCCTCGCCGAGAAACCACGCCGCCGCCTCCGCCGTGTCGCGCGCGTCCGCGTCCTCCGGCAGCAGCACGACGAGACCCCGGCCGAGCTCCTCGTGCAGCGCCGCGAGCAGCAGCGGCAGCGCCGGCTCGGCAACTCGCGCACGCGCCGGCAGGGCGGCCGCGAACGCGCGCAGCCGGTCCTCGGCCCGAAGCCGCTCGACGAGGCTGTGGAGAACCGGCCGGTCCATGACGAAAGGCCGGGAAGTCCCGGCCCCGCCATGGTACGCGGCTCAGCCGACGCGGCGGGCGCCGTCGAACCGGCCGGCGTACCAGCCGGAGAGCGAGTCGATCTCGACGCGGGTGCCGGTGTGCGGGGCGTGGATGAAGCGACCGTTGCCGACGTACATGCCGACGTGCCCGCGCCCATCGAAGAAGACGAGGTCGCCGGGGCGGAGCGCGCTTCGCGCGACACGCCGACCGACCCCGAAGTCGGCGTAGGAGCTGTGCGGCAGCTCGACGCCGAAGTGCGCGTAGACGAAGCGGACGAAGCCGGAGCAGTCGAAGCCGGAGCTCGGGGACGAGCCGCCGTACGAGTAGGGGACGCCGAGGAGATGCCGGGCAAACCGGACGGCGCGCAGCCCGACGGTCGCCGCGTGCGCAGTCTTTGTATGCCGGACCTGCTCGTGGACGCGGAGGAACACGTTCGCAGTCGTGAACGGGCTCAGGCGCAGTGACCGCTGTGCGCGCGCCGCCTTCGATCGCGCCGCGAGCGCCTGCACCGGCGCGAGCACGATTGAGGCGGTGGCTGCAAGCGAGAGCAGGACGAGACGGAGTGGTGAACGCAACCGGAGAATCCCCCTTCGGCGTCGGTCGGCGGCGCAGGCACGCCGGCTGTCGTTGGGCAGGACGCACGAAAGCAGCGGCCTCCGAAACCGTCAATGGGACCGGCGGGTCGGGTCGGCTAGGCCGTCCCTATCCGTCTCGCCGCGCGGAGGGGGCTCGCGCCGCAGTACGTGCGCAACGGCGCGAGCGGCGAATTTACAAAAGATCCCTAGTTGTAGGCACGCTGCGTCGCCTCGAGACCCTCGTCGCCGAGCGTCTCGACGGCGTCGGCGGCGCGCGCGACGATCGCTTCGGCGTCCTCGTGCGGCTCGAAGTCCGAGAGGACGTAGTCCGCGAGCGGACGGCGGTCGCCGCGGCCGGGCCGGCCGACGCCGACTCGCAGCCGCAGGAAGTCCGGCGTCCCGAGCTGCTGCGCGACGGAGCGCAGGCCGTTGTGGCCGGCGAGCCCGCCGCCGAGCCGGGCCTGGAGACGGCCCGGCTCGAGGTCGCTCTCGTCGTGGACGATCAGCACCGCTCGCGGCTCGAGCCTGAAGAAGTCCATCGCCGCGCGCACGGAGCGGCCCGACTCGTTCATGTACGTCTCCGGCTTCAGCAGCGCGACCTTGTGGTCGTCGATCCGCACCTCCGCCAGCCGACCGGAGAACTTGCCCCGCCACGAGCCGCCGTGCCGGCGCGCGAGCTCGTCGACGACGAGCTGGCCGACGTTGTGGCGGTTGCGTGCGTACTCGCGGCCGGGATTGCCGAGCCCGACGACGAGCAGGTCGAGCGACGAGGCGGTCTCGCCTCGCCGCCACGGCAGTCGCATCAGGGCGCGACTGTGTCTTCGTCGCCGGCGGGCTCGCCCGAAGCCTCGGCCTCGCCCTCGCGCGTCTCGCCCGGGGCGGCCTCTTCCTCGCCCTCCGTCGCCTCGACCTCGGGCTCCTCCACCCGAGTCGGCAGCGTCACCGTCGCGAGCACGGTCTCCTCGAGGTCGTCGAGCAGCGCGACGCCGTCCGGGACGACCAGCTCGGTCAGGCGGAGCGTGTCGCCGATGTGCATGCCGGAGACGTCGACGTCGAGGTGCTCGGGCATCTCGAGCGGGAGCGCCTGGACGCGGACCTCGTTCGTCACCTGTGAGAGGACGCCGCCCTCCTTCACGCCGGCCGGCTCGCCGACCAGATGGACCGCGACGGCCGACTGGATCGGCTGGTCGAGCCGTACCTCCTGGAGGTCGACGTGGCTCAGCTTGCCGCGCACGGTGCTGAGCTGGAACTCCTTCAGGATCGCCGAGTGCGACGCGCCGCCGTCGACGGCGACGTCGAGCACGGCATGGGTCCCCGCCGCGGTCGTCAGCGCCGCGCGCAGGTCGCGCTCGGCGACGGCGATCGCGACCGGCTTCGAGCGCCCGTAGAGGATGCCGGGGATCAGCCCGCGCCGGCGCAGGCGGCGAGCCTCGGCGGAGCCGAGCTTCTCACGCTTCGACGCCACGAGCTTGACGCGCTCTCCGGCCACGGTGCGCATGGTAACGAGAGGTGCCGGGGAACCTCCCGGTTCCTCCAGACCCCTCCTCCTATCCGCTGCGCGGATAGGACCTCTCAGCGGGCCGGGCGAACGTGACCGGCGCGCCGAGCGGAAGCCTCGGCGCTCCTTGAACGCGATCTCGGCCTTCAGCTCCTCGACCTCCTGCGCGATCTCTACGGGCAGCTCCGGCGCCATGCCGCCGTCGCAGTCCGGTTCGATCGGAGCCTTACGTCGTCGGGCGGCGGGCTCGACGTCCCTCCCGGCTCGGGAGGACGGCCGACGGCTGCGCCGCCGCGCGGGGTAATCGCGCGCCGTGGCCGCGGGCTCGAGTCCGCAGCCGCGGTTGCTCGCGTGGCTCGACAGGATGGACGGCGACTGAGTCGTGCGCGCGCTCGCCGACGACGACGAGATCCCCCGGCGGAGCAGGCTGACCGCCGCCGTCACTCTCTCGTCACGGTGTCTGACACCGCGTGTGCCACGCACCCCACCCGGAGAGCAGCCGAGCGGGACCGCTGGCGCCAGCGCTGTCGCGTCGGCCGCTCCCGCGGAAGGCCCCGCAACGAACCCAAACAGCAACGCTCTTGCTCGCCGGTCCGCCGATCGGGGCGCGCAGATCCTACGACACCGCGCCATCCGTTCGCCTGCGAAATCACCGTCTTGTTGCGCCTTCGTTGCAATCCCGTTGCGGTGTCTGACACCGTTACTCCGCACACCGTTACTCCGCGGCGCCGATGCCGGGTCGCGCCGACTTGCCCTTCAGTCCGACCGCTCTCAGCTCGAGCTCGAGCCGGGCGAGACCCGCCGCATGCTCGGACTGTCAAGCGGCGCCGAATCGTGCGCCAGTCTCAGGCATCGAAGAATGCGCCACTGCTTCGCTATGAAGCGAGGCTCCACCGGCCAGGCGGAGTCGCGTAGCGACGAGCCTGAGCGCGGGCGCGATGCCGGTGCCGCGTTCGCGAAGGCGGTAGCTCTTGCCTTTGAGGGTGATCGTGGTGGCGTGGTGGACGAGTCGGTCGATCAGGGCGGCGGCGACCGTCGCGTCGCCGAGGATCTCTCCCCATTGCTCGCAGCCGCGGTTCGAGTGACGGCGATTGAGCCGCATTGGTAGCGGCGGGGGATACGAGCGCCAAGAGCAGGTTCGCGGCCTGGCGCTCCAGCTACTCCCAGCACGATCGTCACCGACAACTCCGACGTGAGGAAGCCAGGTTGGCGAACGCGCCTCACGCCGCGCTTGTCAGGTGTTCGTGGCGCTAGAAGAGCTGGTTCTCGCCGCCGAAGATCGCCGAGACCGAGTCGTCGGCGAAGACGTTCATGATCGTCTCGGCAAGGAGGCCCGAGACCGGGAGCACCGTCAGCTTGTCGGGCTTGCCGAGGGGGTCGATCGGGACGGTGTCGGTGACGATGATCCCCTTGATCGCGTCGTCGGCTGCGAAGCGCTCGAGTGCGTCGCCGCAGAACAGCGCGTGCGTCGCGAAGATCCAGATCTCGCGCGCGCCGTGCTGCTCGAGCGCGTGGACGTTCGCGAGCATCGTGCCGCCGGTCATGATCACGTCATCGCCGAGGATGGCGATCTTGTCGCGGACGCGGCCGGCGACCTCGGTCACGGAGGCGATGTCGTGCCCCGGGCGGGACTTGTGCATGATCGCGAGCTTGGCCTCGATCATCTCTGCGAAGCGCGCCGCCTGCTTCGCGCGGCCGGCGTCGGGCGAGACGGAGACGACGTCGTCGCCGGTCAGGCCGAGGTCGTGGAAGTGGCGGGCGAACATCGGCAGCGCCGTCATGTGGTCGACTGGGATCGAGAAGAAGCCCTGGATCTGGCCCGCGTGCAGGTCCATCGTCAGGACGCGGTCCGCGCCGGCCACCTGGAGCATGTCGGCGACGAGCCGCGCCGAGATCGGCTCGCGCGGCTTCGCCTTGCGGTCCTGGCGCGCGTACGGGAAGAGTGGCATCACCGCCGTGATCCGCTTCGCCGAGCCGAGCTTCGCCGCCTGGATCAGGAACAGGAGCTCCATCAGGTTGCGGTCGATCGGCTTGCAGCCGGTCTGGAGGATGAAGACGTCGGCGCCGCGGATCGACTCGTCGTAGCGGCAGTAGGTCTCGTCGTTCGCGAACGTCTCGAGCGTCACCTCGCCGAGCTCGACGTCGAGCTGCTCGGCGATCCGAAGAGCGAGATCGGGATGCGAGCGGCCGGCGAAGACCATCAGTCGCTTCTGCGGGCCGCGCTCGATCCAGTGCCCAGGCTTCGGCGCGTCGTGCGGCTCGTTCATGTCGAGCCCGGGGAGGACGAGCTCAGTCGTTCCGGTGCCGGGCTGCATAGCCCTCCTTGTTCTCCTGGCGCGCGCGGGCGATCGCCAGCGCCTCCGGGGGTACGTCTTTGGTGATCACCGATCCAGCCGCTGTCCATGCACCGTCTCCCACCTCCACCGGGGCGACGAACCCATTCTGGATCCCGGTCCTGACGTTCTTGCCGATCTTCGTCCGGCCTTTCGGAGCGCCGTCACGATGCGGGAAGTTCGCCGTGATCGCACCCGCGCCGAGGTTCGTGTCGGCGCCGATCTCGGCGTCGCCGACGTAGGAGAGGTGCGGCACCTTCGTCCGCTGCCCCACGCGCGAGTTCTTGATCTCCACGAACGTGCCTGCTTTGGAATCGGCCTCGAGCACGGTCCCGGGGCGAAGGTAACAGAACGGACCGACGGTCGCGCCACGGCCGATCTCGGCGTCGTCGGCGACCGTGTGCGAGAGGATCTCGGCTCCCGCGCCGACGCGGGTCGAGCCGCGCAGGACGACGAACGGGTGCACCGTCGCATCCGAGTCGAGCTCGACCTCGGCGTCGATCCAGGCGCTCTGGGGGTCGACGATCGTGACACCCGCGAGCATGTGCTCGCGGTTGATCCGGTCCCGCAGAAAGGCCGCCGCGGCGGCGAGCTCCGCGCGCGTGTTGATGCCTTCGACCTCGAGTGGGTCCGGCGCGACGTGGACGGCGACCGGCTTCCCGTCGGCGACGAGGAAGCCAAGGGTGTCCGTCACGTACAGCTCGCCCTGCGCGTTGTGCGGCTCGAGCCGCTCGAGCACCGGCCAGAGCTCGTCCGCGTCGAAGACGTAGATGCCCGAATTCACCTCGGTGAGCTCGAGCTCGTCGGGGCTTGCGTCGCGAGCTTCGACGATGCGCGCGAGACGATTCGCGCCGTCGCGAACGATGCGTCCGTACGCGCCCGGGTCCGGCGGCTCGAACGAGAGCACCGTCGCGGTTGCGCCTTCGCGCCGGTGGGTCACGACGAGCTCGTCGAGCAGGTCGCTCGTGAGCGCCGGCACGTCGCCGTTCAGCACGAGCACCGCGCCGGTGAAGCCGGCGAGTGCGGCGCGGGCTGCGCGTACTGCGTCGCCGGTGCCGAGCGGCTGCTCCTGCACCGCGACCTCGACGCCGGTGAAGCTGCCGCGCGCGTCGGCCGAGGTGACGACGACGACCGGATCGGCGCCGGCCGCGCGCGCCGCCGCGATCACCCAGTCGACGAGACGACGTCCGAGCAGCGGGTGGAGGTGCTTCGGCACGGCCGAGCGCATGCGAGTGCCGAGCCCGGCGGCCATGACGACGGCTGCGATCGGCGACTGGGTCACGTCAGGATGGCTGGGGCGCCAGGATTCGAACCTGGGATCGCGGGACCAAAACCCGCTGCCTTACCACTTGGCTACGCCCCACCGTTTTCGAGTATAGGAACGCCGGCGACCGCGCGGCGCGGGTCAGGCTTTGTCGCGTTCGGCGAAGAGGAAGTAGAGCGCCGCGACGGCGATCGCGACGACGATCGCGATCGCGACGACGAGCTTCGTCACCGCCCAGATGATCGGCACGAGCACGGCGATCGCCTGCGAGGCGGCGAAGATCCAGCTCGACTGGCGCGCGAGGTTCGACTTGTAGTTGCGCGCGACCGCAAACCAGAAGAGGAGCGCGATCGCGGCAAGCGCGTAGACGGCGTACTTCGGAAGCACGTGCACGACCACGAGCAGCCCCTCGACGACGGCGATCCACAGCGTCAGCCGCACGCGGTGCTGGCGCAGGTACCCCCCCGGCCTCGACAGCGCGTGGTCGCTCATCGCTTGTTCAAAAGCTACCACGCTGGGGCGACGATCCACGTGCGGCCGCGGCCTGCGACGGCGGCCGCGGCCGCTTCGGCCGTCCGCCGATCGTGGAACAGCCCGTAGACCGCCGGGCCGGCGCCGCTGACGTCGGCCCGGAAGGCGCCGAGTCGGCGGAGCTCGCG